>Ga0066710_100001198_pt1 | contig 18751 bp, 18 predicted proteins | sample GraSoiAngelo_159_FD_79666 | JGI IMG/M metagenome (GOLD analysis project Ga0066710, IMG submission 79666) | Grasslands soil microbial communities from the Angelo Coastal Reserve, California, USA - 14_1009_16_40cm | ecosystem: Environmental > Terrestrial > Soil > Grasslands | place: USA... | reverse complement strand
CCGCGCAGGCCAGCACCGTGGCCGGCAGCCAGATCCGGCGCAGCGCACGCGGTACCGGACCGGACAGCTCGATCGCGAGCGCGACCTGCGCCGACAGCAGCACTGCCGGCCACGCCCAACCCAGCGCGTACCGCCCGGTCACCCCGCCGATCGCTACCACCAGCGCGGGCGAGGCGTACAGCAGCACCAGCGGGTCGAGCCGGTGGCGGCGCCAGCGCAGCCACAGCGCCGGCAGTGCCACGGCCGCGGGCCCGTCGCAGAGCCACGGCCGGTCGTACAGCGAGCGGTGGATCGCGTCGAGGTCGCCGCTCGCGCGTAGCAGCGCGACGAACGACCAGTAAGGCCAGAGTCCGACGAGCACGGCCGCTTCGACGGTGGCGGTGCCGAGCGCGAGCCAGGCCGCCGGCGGCCGGCCGCGGACCCGCGGCACGACGAGCGCGAGCGCGCCGAGCGCCGCGGTGAGCGCGGTGAACGGGTGCACCAGCGCGATCACCGCGGCGAGCGCCCCGAGCCCGAGGTACCGTGGCCAGCGCACCGGCCCGTCCAGCACCCGCGGCAGCCCCGCCCACAGCAGCAGGGTGAGCCCGAGCGCGAGCGTGCTCGGAAACGCCATCACCAGCGGCAGCGCCCACAGCGACACGAAGCCGCTCCACACCCGGTTCTTGACGCCCCACAGCAGCAGCACGAAGACGACCGCGAGCGTGGGCGCCAGCGGGCGACTGCTCAGCGTGCGGACGAAGGCGCGCAGTCCGCACAGCAGTACCGCGACGACGACCGGCCCGGCGATCCAGAGCACGGTCACCGGTGCCAGGCCGGTCAGCCGGGCGATCACGGCCAGCGCCACCGTGTACGGCGAGTAGTACGGGCTCGGCGTGTCCGCGTCGACCAGCGGGTTGCCGGGATGGGCGAGGCTCAGCCGCAGCCGCTCGACGGTCGCCGCGTGGATGCCGAAGTCGCCCGACCACGGCCGCCGTACCGCCAACCCGACCGCGAGCACGACCAGCGCACCGGCGAGCCAGCGGTACGGGTCGCGCCGCTCAGTGGTCGGCGGCGTCCCAGTCGCGACCGGCACCGATGGACACCTCCAGCGGCACGTCGAGCGGGTAGGCGCCGCCCATCTGCTCCCGGACCAGCGCCTCCAGCGCCTCCCGCTCCCCCGGCGCGACCTCGAAGACCAGCTCGTCGTGCACCTGCAGCAGCATCCGCGAGCGCAGCCCGGCCGCACGCAGCGCCGCGTCGACCCGCAGCATCGCGGCCTTGATGATGTCGGCGGCCGAACCCTGGATCGGCGCGTTGAGCGCCATCCGCTCGGCCATCTCCCGCCGCTGCCGGTTGTCGCTGGTCAGGTCGAGCAGGTAGCGCCGCCGGCCGAGCACCGTCTGGGTGTACCCGTCGCGCCGCGCCTGCGCCACCACCTGGTGCAGATAGTCGCGTACCCCGCCGAACCGGCTGAAGTACTCCTCCATCAGTACCAGCGCCTCGGCCGGCGTGATGCCCAGTTGCTGGGCCAGCCCGTAGGAGGACAGCCCGTAGGCCAGGCCGTAGTTCATCGCCTTGATCCGGCGCCGCTGCTCGTGGCTGATCTCGGTCGGGTCGACGTTGAAGACCGACGACGCGGTGGCGGCGTGGAAGTCGAACCCGGACCGGAACGCCTCGATCAGCGCCTCGTCCTTGGACAGGTGCGCCATGATGCGCATCTCGATCTGGCTGTAGTCGGCGCTGAGCAGCGTCTCGAACCCCGGGCTGACGACGAACGCGCGCCGGATCAGCCGGCCCTCCTCGGTGCGGATCGGGATGTTCTGCAGGTTGGGGTCGGTGCTCGACAGCCGGCCGGTGGCGGCCACGGTCTGGTTGAACGTGGTGTGGATGCGCCCGTCGTCGCTGACCGACTTGAGCAGGCCGTCCACTGTGGACTTGAGCCGCGCCACGTCGCGGTGCCGCAGCAGGTGCGCCAGCAGCGGGTGCTGCGTCTGCGCGTACAACCAGGTCAGCGCGTCGGCATCGGTGGTGTACCCGCTCTTGATGCGCCGTGTCTTCGGCAGGTTGAGCTCGCCGAACAGGATCTCCTGCAGCTGCTTGGGCGAACCGAGGTTGAACTCCCGCCCGATCACCTCGTATGCCGCCTGGGCGGCCGCCTTCACCTCGCCGGCGAACTTCGCCTCCAGCTCCGACAGGTAGTGGGTGTCCGCGGCGATGCCGGACCGTTCCATCCCGGCCAGCACGTAGACCAGCGGCAGCTCGATCTCGCGCAGCAGCCGCTGCGCCTGGTCGCCGTCGCGGGCGAGCTCGGCGTTGATCGCGTCGGCCAGGTCGAGAGTGGCCCGCGCGCGCAGCATCAGGTTGCGCTCGGCCTCCTCGCTGTCGCCCATCCCGTCGAGGGTGAGCTGGCCGTCGTCGGGCGCCTCCACCCGCAGTTCGCGTTGCAGGTAGCGCAGCGCGAGGTCGGTCAGGTCGTAGGAGCGCTGGTCGGGCCGGGCGAGGTAGGCGGCGAGCGCGGTGTCGGTGGCGATGCCGTGCAGCGCCCAGCCGCGCTCGCCGAACGCGAGCAGGGCCGGCTTGGCGTCGTGCAGCACCTTGGGCCGGTCGTCCGCGGCCAGCCAGGCGCCGACCGCCGCCTCGTCGGCCTCGTCCAGCGCCGCCGGGTCGAGCCACGCCGCCGCACCGGCGGCGGTCGCGACCGCGATCCCGGTCAGGTTGCCGGTGCCCCGGCCGAAGGTGCCGGCCACCGCCACCCCCACCGGGGTACCCGTCGGAGCGTGCTCGGCCAGCCACCCCGCCACGGCTCCGGCGCCGAGGATCGCGCCGGACAGGTCGAACCCGGACTCCGCCTCCGGCTCGACCGCTTCCAGGTACTGGTAGAGCCGCTCGCGCAGGATGCGGAACTCCAGCGCGTCGAACACCCGGTGCACCGCCTCGCGGTCCCAGCCGTGCCACAACGTCGCGTCCACCGCCAGCGGTAGCTCCAGGTCGCTGACCAGGCAGTTGAGCTGGTAGTTGCGCAGCACGTCGGCCAGGCCCGCGCGCAGCGAGTCGCCCGCCTTGCCCTTGATCTCGTCGACGTGCTCGACGACCTCGTCCAGCGAGCCGAACTGCGTGATCCACTTGGCCGCCGTCTTCGGCCCGACCCCGGGGATGCCGGGCAGGTTGTCGCTGGACTCACCGACCAGCGCGGCCAGGTCGCGGTAGCGCTCCGGGCCGATGCCGTACCGCTGGGTCACCGCGGCCGGGTCCATCCGGGACAGTTCGGAGACGCCACGGATCGGGTAGAGCACGGTGACCTGGTCGCCGACCAGTTGGAACACGTCGCGGTCGCCACTGCAGATCAGCACCTGGAAGCCGGCGTCGCGGGCCCGGCAGGCGAGCGTCGCGATGACGTCGTCGGCCTCGTAGCCGGCCTTCTCCACCACCGGGATGCGCAGCGCCGCCAGCACCTCCTTGACCAGGCTGATCTGCCCCTCGAACGGTGCCGGGCTCGCCGACCGGCCGGCCTTGTACTCGGCGTACTGCTCGGTGCGGAACGAGTGCCGGGCGACGTCGAAGGCGACCGCGATGTGCGTGGGCTTCTCGTCGCGCAGCACGTTGATCAGCATGGAGGTGAAGCCGTAGACGGCGTTGGTGTGCTGGCCGGTCGTGGTGGAGAAGTTCTCCGGCGGCAGCGCGAAGAACGCACGGTATGCCAGGGAATGCCCGTCCAGCAGCAGGAGGCGGGGCGTTGCGGTACTCACGCTTGGCGAGCCTAGTCGCCGGGTGTGACAGTCCGCGCCCGCGCCACGTCACGGGCCTGGACTGGCACTGGCGCTCGCGCTCGGTACCACCGGGTTCACCGCGGGATCACTGATCGCGCCGGCGCTGACGCCCCACTTGTCGAGGATGGCGGCGTAGGTGCCCTCGACCATCAGCTGCCGCAGCGCCCGCGCCAGCGCCTGCCCGAAGTCGGTCTCGTCCCTGGGCAGGACGTACCCGTACCGCACCGCCTGGTACAGCCGGCCGACCAGGGTCAGCGTGCCGCCCGACTGCTTGACCGCGTACCCGGACACCGGCGAGTCGGCGATCAGCGCGTCGTCCTTGCCGCTGCTGACCGCCGTGGCCAGGTCGGCCTGCTTCAGGTATTCGTCGGCCTGGATCGCCGGCTTGCCGGCCGCGGTACAGGCGGCGGACCGGGTAGCGAGGTCGTTCACCTGGAGCGTCGAGGACTGCACGGCGACCCGCTTCCCGCAGGCGTCGTCCGGGTCGATCGCGACGCTGGGCCGGGCCGCCCACTGGGTACCGGCGGCGAAGTACGACACCATCGTCACCTGCTCCTCCCGGTCCGGCCGGATGGTGAACGAGGACACGCCGAGGTGGTACCTGCCGGCGGCCACGCCGGGGATGATGTCGTCGAAGTCGGCGGTCTTCCACTCGGTCTTCAGCGCCAGCTTGCCGGCCACCGCGTTGAACAGGTCGACATCGAACCCGGCGAGCGCCTTGTCCGGGGCGAGGAACTCGCTCGGCTGGTAGATCGGGTCGGTGGCGACGATGACCATGCGGGCGGACCGGATCGGCGCGGGTACCTGTGCGGCCAGCGTCGAGTCCACCGTGGTCGACGGTGCGGGGGCGCTGCGGGTACCCCCGCCCCTGGTGCAGCCGGCGACCAGGGCGAGCACGACGGCCAGCCCGACCAGCGCGCGCATCCGGGGGGCGGCGTGCCGCCCCCCGGCCGGCGTCCTAACCACCCAGATAGGCTCGCACCACTTCCGGGTCGCGGGCCAGTTCACGCGCCGAGCCCTCCAGGTTGAGCAGCCCCGACTCCAGCACGTACGCGCGGTCCGCGACGCGCAACGCGGCCAGCGCGTTCTGCTCCACCAGCAACACGGTGGTGCCGCCCTCCCGGATGGTGCTGATCGTCTCGAAGATCAGATCAACGAGTACCGGTGCCAGCCCCATCGACGGCTCGTCGAGCAGGAGCAGCTTCGGCTTGGCCATGAGCGCCCGGGCGACGGCAAGCATCTGCTGCTCGCCGCCGGACATCGTGCCGGCCTTCTGGGTGATCCGCTCGCGCAGCCGCGGGAACAGTTCCAGTACCCGTTCCCGGTCGGCGGCGATCCCGTCGCGGTCCTTGCGCAGGAACGCGCCGAGGTCGAGGTTTTCCGACACGGTCATCCGCGGGAAGATCCGCCGGCCCTCCGGCGACTGGGCGATCCCGCGCCGGACGATCTCGTCTGCCGCGGTCCGGTCGATCCGCTTGCCCTCGAACGTGACGTGTCCCTGGCGGGGCCGCAGCAGGCCGGAGATCGTCCGCAGCGTCGTGGACTTGCCGGCGCCGTTGGACCCGATGAGCGTGACGATCTCACCGGGCATGACGGTCATCGTCAGCCCCTTCACCGCGGCGATGTTGCCGTAGTAGACGTGCACGTCGTCGAGGGCCAGCAGGGGCTGGCCGTTACTACTCGTCATCGCCGACCTCCTCGCCCGACTTGCCGAGGTAGGCCTCGATGACCCGAGGGTCGGCCTTGACGTCGTCCGCCGAGCCCTCGGCGATCTTCGTGCCCCGGTCGAGTACGGTGATGCGCTCGGAGACCCGCATGACCACGCTCATGTCGTGCTCGATGAGCAGGACCGAGACCCGCTTCTCGTCGCGTACCCGGTGCACAAAGTCGACGAAGACCGCCGACTCGCGCGGGTTCATACCGGCCGTCGGCTCGTCGAGCAGGAGGACGCGGGGCTGGAGTGCGAGAGCCCGGGCCACCTCCAGCCGCCGCTGGTCACCGTAGGACAGGTTGCGGGCGTACTCGTCGGCCGTCTTGCCGATGCCCACGAAGTCCAGCAACTCCAGCGCCTCATCGTGCGCGGCGCGTTCCTCGCGGCGCTGCCGGGGAGTGCGCAGGACAGTGCGCACGATCCCGGCTTTCAGCCGCGAGTGCATCGCCACCTTGACGTTCTCTTCCGCTGTCATCAGGCCGAAGAGCCGGATGTTCTGAAAGGTGCGCGCGATGCCCAGGGAAGCGATCTTGCTCGGGGACAGGCCGGTCACGTTGCGGCCACCGAGCAGGACCCGACCATGGGCGACCTTGTAGAGCCCGGTGAGCGCATTGAAGAAGGTCGTCTTGCCGGCCCCGTTCGGTCCGATGAGGCTGACAATCCCCTGTTCGGGGATGGTGAAGCTGACACTGTCGACGGCGACCAGGCCGCCGAACCTCACGGTGATCTCTTCGGCCAGCAGTGCCGCCGGCGTCGCTGTCTGCGTCAACGTCTCGGCGCTCATAGCCGGGCTCCCTCATCGTCGCCGCTCTTGCCGCCGATGCGCATGCCGTCCAGCTCCGGTGCCTGCTCCTCGATGTCGCTGCCCAGCGCCTCCATGTCAGTGCGCTCCGGCTCGCGCAGCACCAGGCGGGTGCGGCTCTCCGGCAGGAAGCCTTCCCGACGGAACAGCATCATGAGCACCAGCGTGCCGCCGAAGAACAGGAAGCTGTACGACGGGAAGTTGATGCTGGTGCCGAACGTGCTGTTGAAGGTGTCGCCGAGCTGGGGCAGGCCGGTCGAGTTGAACCAGGCAAGCACCAACGCGCCGAGCATCACGCCCCACACGTTGCCCATCCCGCCGAGCACCACCATGGCCAGCAACGTGATCGAGATGGAGAACTGGAAGCGGTCCGGCAGTACGCCGCTGACATGCGCCGCGAATGCCACGCCGGCCACGCCTCCGGCCACCGCACCGATGCCGTAGGCGGCCAGTTTCGTGCGCATCAGTGGTACGCCCATCGCGCTGGCCGCCAGCTCGTCCTCGCGGATCGCCAGCCACGCACGCCCCAGCCGACCTTCGCGCAGCCGCAACGACATGAAGACGATGAGAATGGTCAGGACCACGAAGATGAGGTACCGGGAGAGGTGGTCGAACGGGCCCAGCGACTTGAACGTGACGCCCTGCTGGCTGATCGACAGGCTCTTCACCGGATCGATCGGGGAGATGCCCTTGGTGCCGTTGGAGATGTTCAGCCCGCCCACGTCGTCGCCGTTGTGGAAGACCTGAGGGATTATCTCGCCGAACCCGAGCGTGACAAGAGCCAGGTAGTCACTGCGCAGCCGCAGCGTCGGCGCGCCGATGAGCACGCCGAAGAACGCGCAGACGGCCGCGCCGGCTATGACGACGAGCCAGAAGTTGATGTGGATGCCGCCCACGATGAACGGTGCGGGGTTGCCCAGCACGTTGACGTGGGCCTTGTCGAAGAAGCCGGACATCAGCCAGCCGGCGACGTACCCGCCGATCGCCCAGAAAGCGACGAAGCCGAGGTCGAGCAGTCCGGCGTAGCCGACGACGATATTGAGACCGAGTGCCGCCATGACCCAGACCAGCGCCTCGTTGATCGAGACCAGCGGGAACCACTGCTGTACGAAGTCGTTCACCGCAGGGTCGAGGTATCCCAGCGTGAGCACGTAGTAGAAGATGAACGCCCCGATCGCCAGCGCGGCGAAGAACAACGGCCAAGTGAACCGGAGGCGTCGGCGCATCCGCCCGCGTGGCTTGCTCTCCCTGGGGAGAGGTTCAGCGAAGCTCATACCTTCTCCCCGATGTTCTGGCCAAGCAGGCCGGTCGGCTTGAACACCATGAGCATGATCAGGATCGCGAACACCACCGATTGCGACCATTCCTGACCGAACGCGTACGGCAGCCCGTCGTTCAGGCCCTGGATCACCCCGATCAGGACGCCACCCAGCACTGCGCCGGCCAGGTTGCCGATGCCACCGAGCACCGCCGCGGTGAAGGCGATGAGGCCCAGTTGGAAGCCGGCGTTGTACCGGGTGGTGCCGACTGTCTGCTGATAGAGGATGCCGGCCGCACCGGCCAGCGCCCCGCCCATGGCGAAGGTGAAGGAGATGATCCGGTTGACGTTGATCCCCATGAGTCGGGCGGCGTCCTGGTCCTGGGCGGTGGCGCGCATCGCCTTGCCGGTGCGGGTGCTCGTCACGATCCAGGTCATGAGCGCCAGCAGGCCGGCCGTCACCGTGATGACCACGAGGATGTTGTAGTCGATGTTGACACCTCCGATCTGGAAGTGACCGGCGGGCAGCACGCTGGGCCACAGCCGCGGAGTGGACCCGTTCCAGCGCAGGCCGACGAACTGCAGGATGAAGCTCATCCCGACCGCGGTGATCAGTGGGGCCAGCTTGGGCGCCCGGCGTAGGCGACGGTAGGCGAGGAACTCGATCGTGACGTTGATGCTCGCGCAGAAGATCATGGCCAGCACGAGTACGAGCACGAAGCCCAGCCAGCCCTTCGGGCTCGAGACGGTCAGGCCCAGGCCAGTCAGGGTGAACGCGCTGAACAGGGTACCGAGCATGAACAGGTCGCCGTGAGCGAAGTTGATCAACTCGATGATGCCGTAGACGAGCGTGTACCCGAGGGCGATCAGCGCGTACAGCACGCCGTTGCGCAGCCCGTACACCGCCGACTGGAAGAACTGCGTCGGGGCGTGGAACAGGTTGACGGCGAGCCACACCGCACCGACGGCAAGGACGAGGATGGCAGCTGCCCGGCCCGCGACGGCCCTGGCGCGTACCGCCAGTTGGGGGGACCGGACCGCTGGTGCGGATGACGTCAAAGGGACTCCTTGCGCTCGCCGGGGCTGCCTCGCGACCCGGCCGGGGAAAGTGCTCCGGTGTGGCGCCTCGACGAGGCGCCACACCGGACTCTATGGCGTTGAGGGTCAGCCGAGGGAGTACGGCTTCAGGAACGTTTCCTTCTGCTGCTTCATGTTGAGGATCGAGATGTACGTGGTTGCGACGTCGCCGGTCTTGGTGTCGATCTTGATGTCCTTGCCGATGACGGAGTCACTGGCCGGAACGCTGACACCATCGCCCTCGAAGACCGCGTCCCGCACTCCCTTGCGGGTACCGTCGGACTTCGCGATCGCGGCCAGGATCACCTGCAGCGCGAGGACGCCGTACGCGACGTAGTTGGACGGCGGCGGGCCGTTGTACTTGCTCTGGTAGGTCTGCAGCATCTTGGCGCCGGTGCCGCCCGCCGCGGCGATCTGGGTCTGGTCGAGGCCCGGGTAGGTGAAGTACATGGCGTCCGCCTCGGGCAACTTGTCCTCCGCGGGATACCCGGTGAAGCCGTCGGGACCGATCAGCTTGACCTTGGTATTGTCCCCGAGCACGGCGACCTTGTCCTTGATCAGCTGACCGCCGTTGTTGTCGTAGATCCCACCGAGGTAGACGCAGTCGGGGTTCTGTGCCTTGATGCCGGTGAAGAGCGCGGTGTAGTTGGGCTGCTTCGCGTCCCAGCCGGTGTTCCCGAGAACCGTGATGCCCTGCTTGGTCGCCTCGTCGGCGAAGGCCTTGGCAACGCCGGCCCCGTACGTCTCCGTGTCGTTGATCACGACGCACCGCTTCACGTTGAGGTCCTTCGCGGCGAACTGCGCTCCCGCCTGGCCCTGCTTGTCATCGGTGGTGATCACCCGAGCGTAGTTGCGCTTGCCGGTCGGGTAGTACTTCTCGGGCTCGCCGGACTCCAACTTGTTGGTCAGGCCGACGTTGGTATTCGCATGGGAGACCATCAGCATCGGACCGTTGGGGTCCTGGTTGAGCTTAGGCACCTCGAGCTTGGCGCAGCCGGAGTTGTAGGTGCCCATCACGGCGACCTCGTCGGCGTTGGCCACATGCGCGTCGGCGTTCTTGTTACAGGTCGCGTCGTCCCACTTGCCGGCCGCGGCGGTGGAGTCGTCGTACTGCTTCAGCTCGACCTTGTACTTCCCGGCCTTGCCGCCGACCGAGTCGAGATAGATCTTCATGGCATTCAACGTGGCGTTGGAGGTGTCTGCCGAGTCACCCTGGAACGGCAGGTCCACGCCGACAATCAGGGTTTTGTTGCTACTACTACCGCTGCCCCCGGACTTGCTACACGCTGCCGTACCCGCTACCAGGGTGACGGCAGCGACCGCGAGCGCCGTGATGCGCCTAGTCATGCTGGTCCTCTCAGTGATCGATCGCGTCATGAGCGCGCCGAGCCGTACCACGTTCCCCGACCCGCCTGCCGACGCACCAGTGTCAGGTCTAGCATCGTCGCCCACCTCTCCTGCCGGAGGCCCCCGCGCCAACGCGAGGCGACCATACCGCCCTCGATGGCGCGTGCCTGACAACCACACGGGGTGAGGCGTGCCTAACGCCAAGACTCCGTTGCCGCACTGTGAGCGAAAATTATGCGGCCCCCATCCCCGTGTCAAGGGAAACCGCGGCCACTGGACGACCCGTCGTTTCATTGTTATTTAGCAGGTCGGCCGGCGCAAAACACGATCCGAACACGGGCAGCCGGCAGCCCAAACGGGCGTACAGTCGCCGCCCGGCCGCCGCGAGTGTAGTTACGGAGCGTGAACGATCGCGTGGTCAGCCCGGTGAGCTGCCGGCGACGGGCGCGTCCCCGCCCGACTCGGCGAGAATCCGCTCGGCCACCTCCCGCATGGTCATCCGGTGGTCCATCGCGGTGCGCTGGATCCACTTGAAGGCCTGCGGCTCGGTCATGCCGTACTGCGTCATCAGGGCACCCTTGGCCCGTTCGACCGCCTTGCGGGTCTCCAGCCGCTCGTTGAGCGAAGCGACCTCGGACTCCAGCGCCGAAACCTCGGCGAAACGCGACAACGCGATCTCGACCGCCGGTACAAGATCGCTTTTTTGGAAGGGTTTGACCAGGTAGGCCATGGCGCCCGCGGCGCGCGCCCGCTCGACCAGATCGCGCTGGCTGAACGCGGTGAGGATCACGACCGGGGCCAGCCGCGCGCCGGCGATCTTCTCCGCCGCCGCCAGGCCGTCCATGATCGGCATCTTGATGTCGAGGATGACCAGGTCGGGCCGCAGCTCCTCGGTCAACCGCACCGCGGTCTCCCCGTCACCGGCCTCGCCGACGACATCATAGCCCTCCTCGACCAGCATCTCGGCCAGGTCGAGGCGGATCAGCGCCTCGTCTTCCGCGATGAGTACCCGACGGCGCACGGCGCCAGCCTGCGTCTCGGCCACGTACCCCTACCCCTCCGCTGTCCCGCGGACACTCCGGTATCGAAGTGTCGCCGCTCATAGCGTAGTAGGTAGGCTAGATCGAGCTTTGCGCCCCTGTAGACCAACGGCAGAGTCGATGGACTCAAAATCCATTCAGTGTGGGTTCGAATCCCACCGGGGGCACTGAACAGACTTGCGACGCTGGCCCCACCGGCTGATCGGGTGGGGCCAGCGTCGTTGTGTCGCCGATGGCGTCGGTCAGGGTGATTTCCACGTCTACGGCGTGTTCGCCGGGTTGGTACTGGATCTTGAGGTTGAGGGCGTCGTAGAGCAGCCGCAGCGCGGGTTGTGGCCGGTCGGCGAGGTTGTCCGCGACTTCGGGTAGCCGGGCGAGGGCTGCGGTGGTCTCGTCGATGTCGGGTGGGAGGCTGTCGAGTTCGGCCCGTAGGTGGTCGGCGTCGGCCTGACGTTGGCCGATGGCGGTTTCGAGTTCGGCGATGCGGGTGGTGATCTGCCGCCGGGCGGCGGGGGTGATGTCGTCGGCTTCGAGGTTGAGTACTTGGCGTTGCAGCCGGCGGTTGAGTTCGGCAACGTCGGCGGTCGTTTCGGCGAGGCGGGCGGCGACGGGCGCGCGGCGGTTGTGTTCCTGGTCGGTGGATGCGGCCAGTGCCTGGCGCCAGTAGGTGCTGCGGTCGGGGCCGAAGACGGCGTAGGACAGCCAGCTCGTGATGGCCTCGTGTAGTCCGGGCTCGCCGAGGTAGACGGTGCGCGGGTGGTCGGGTGGGATCTTAGCGGTGCGCTGCTTGTGCGGGTAGCAGAAGTAGTAGCGGCGTCCGGTGCGGCGGCGGATGTTGCCGGACATGCGCAGCCCGCAGATGCCGCAGCGGACCAGGCCCCGGTACAGGTACTGGGTGCGGATCCGCTCGACAGCGGGCTGGCCGGTGGTGGGGCGGCGGGAGGCTTCGTTGGCCGCCGCCCGTGTGGCCACGGTGTCGTACTCGGCGCGGCTGATGATGGCGGGGTGCATCGGCTCGGGTGACCAGATCCATTCGCCGGGCGGGTTGATCCGGTTGCCGGCGCTCTTGCGGGCGCGGCGGTTCCACACCATGTAGCCGGTGTACTTCGGGTTGCGCGGGATCTCCCACACGCTGGAGACCGCCCAGTGGCCCAGCGCGCGTCGGGGGTCGGGCGGGGTCGGCGGTGGGTATGCGTCGGGGTCGGCGTTGAGCTTGTCGCGGATCTGCATCAGCCCGAGCCCGGTGGACAGGTACAGGTCGTAGAGGTAGCGCACGACCGGGGCGCGGACCGGGTCGAGCACGAGCCGGGTCTTGGTCTTGCCCTGTTCGCGTCGGGCGGGTACCGGGTGGGGGATCTTCTCGGCGAGGTAGCCGTAGGGTGGGCGGCCGATGTTGTAGCCCTGCTCGGTGTGCTCCTTGAACCCGTCCCAGGATTTTTCCAGGGCTTCGAGCGCGTACCACTCGGCCACGCCCTGCTTGACCCGGCGGGTGAGGATGGCGGTGGCCCGTTTGCGGCCGGCGTGCATCGGCTCGTCGGCGGCGACCAGCAGCACCCCGGCCCGTTCCGGCTCGTGTTCGATCATGGTGCCGTAGTAGGTGCGCCGGGCGACCCGGTCGATGGACTCGCAGATCACGCCGTCGAAGCGGCGGTCCGGGCGTTGGGCCTCGGCCAGCAGATCCTGGATGCCGCCGTCGCGTGGAATGGGGATGTCGAACTGCTCGTGGGCGTGGCCGTGGCCGCACTGGGCGAGGTCTTTGCGCCGGACTCGATGTCGTAGAAGTGCGCCACGATCACCGCGCCCGGCGGCAGGGCCGGATGGCTGTTGGACAGTTGCCGAGGCAGGGACAGGGTGGGATCTTGCAGATCCTCGGTAGAGGTGCGCCCCCACCAGGCCCACCGGGTGATCTGGTTCTGCCTCATTGCCGGTCCTCTCCGGCGATCGGCCGGGCGGACCGATGTCCTGCCCGGTGGGCGTGGTCGGCCTGCAGCACCATCAGCGCGAAGGTGGCGGCGAACCGCTGCGCCGCAGTGCCTTCGACGGTGAGCAGATCAGCCACCGGCGGCACCAGCAGATCCATTTGTGCGGCGACGAGATGGTCGATCACGTCGCTGACCACCTGGGCGCGGCGGGAGACGCGGGCCAGGTCGAAACACACGACCCGGTCGAAGGGCCGGCCCGGGTTGGCCGCGTCGTGTAGGAGCTGGGCCATGCCTCCGGCGTAGGGCAGGCCGATGGCTGCCACGGTGTGGGGGTCGAGGCGTCGGGCCGGGCGCCCGGGGCGGTAGCCGACGCCGATGTCGAAATAGCAGGCGGTGTAGGGCTGCCGATGGGCAACCAGCCGGGCGCAGTCGTGACGCTGGAGACGCAACTGCGCGGCGGCGCCCTCGCCGGACGCCGTGCGCCCGTACCAGACGGTTGTCAACGCTGGCTCCTTTCGTCGTCGGGGCCGACGTCCGGCCCGGTGGTGGGCGGCGGGTCGGCGGGCACGCCGACGCGGTAGCCGCCGCGCAGGGCAACGCCCTGCGGGCGCTACTGGCGACGCTGCCCGCCGACGGCGATTCGTACCTGGACCCGCACGGTCAGCGGCCGGTGGTCGCGGTCACCGTCCAGGTATGGACGCCGACCGGGCGGCGGTTGGTCAAGGCCGGCCCGGTCGGCGCTCTCACCGCCGTCGCGGCCACGGCCGTCGCCGCCCGGAGGCGGCGACGGCTGGCTGCGGGGCTGCTCGGTGGGACCGCTGGTGCCGGCTGGTGGAGCCGAGCTGCGGCGCGGGTCGTCGCTGCTCATGCCGCGTCCCCTGGTCCCGGGCGGCGCAGCAGAACCACGTCCTCGTGCTGGAGCAGCCGTTATGGGTCGCCGCCCGCGATGGCGGCCCGGACGTTCTTCTGCTGGAAGAACGAGGCGTGGGAAACTAGCCGGCCGTGGCGGACACCGGCGATGAGCGCGGCGCATTCCTCGTGCAGCCGAAGCCCGGCCGAAAGGCCCGCGGCGACTACCATGCCGGGGATGTCGACCAGCTCCCCGTGCCGGCGGTACGGGCGGGCGGTGACGGCGACGATGCCGCCCGGCCGCAGGATCGCCGCGCAGCCGGTGAGGATCTGGGTGAACCCGTCGGCGAGTTCGTTGGGGTCGCGGTAGGCGAGGTTGCTGGCGCCGCCGTACCGGTGGTGCAGCTTGCGGACCTTGCCGCGCCGGGGGCCGGGGGTGCGGACCTGGCCGTGGGTGGACGGCCCGTACGGCGGGGACGTGACCACGAGCGCGATCCGGCCGTGCAACTGCGCAGGGATGAGGGGCAGGAAGCTGCCGGGCGTCGCTCTGCACCACCTCGCCGGCACCGGCGGCGCCCTGGCTGGTGGCGAGGTCGATGTTGCCGGCGGCCAGCCGCGCCCAGTGCGGCTCGTACTCCACTCCGATGCCGTGCCGGCCCAGGTGCATCGCCTCCACGACGGTGGTGGCGATTCCGGCCATCGGGTCGCACACGGGCTCGCCGACGTGGGTGTAGGTGGCGATCAGGTACCGGGCAATCGCCGGCAGCATCTTGCCCGGATGCGTCGCGGTTCTGGCGGGAAGCTGCGGTCGGCTCCCCCGTGACCCGCCGAACATGCCGGCTGCTTCCCCGAATGGTCGAGCCAAGGAGATCAATAAGAAACTGCCGAAGGGCACGACCGAAAGGGAGACGTTCGGGGTAGCTCGCGGTGAACGCTCGCCTCGGCGCCCGCCCCGGACCGGCCCGGCAGGTCGCGCGAGGCATGCCGGTGGTGTTTGGTTTGCTGTCGGGGTGACCGCAGTGACAACTGGGAGCGGGAGCCGGGCGAGAGGGTCGAGGAGTTCGACGCCGCCCTGCTGCTCTTGGAGCATCCTGCCGGCAATCTCATCACGCCCATCTACCAGGTGAAGCGGTACACGGGACGAGTCACCTCCCGACAGGCCGCTGACATCGAACAGTCCTGGTCGACGTTCGTGCGGGAAACGCTGCCGGTCCTGCCCGTACGCTCATGGACCTTGGTGACACCGTGGAATCCCACCAACGAGCGGCGGACTGACCGCGGGCAGCGGCGTTCCGACGAAGTGGATGGGGCGGACCAACCTTGACGTGCTGGCCGCGCAGCGGCAATCCCTGGTCAGCTACCTACTGGCGGCTGCCATCGCCCGGCAGCGCAGCATCGCCGCGACGCTGACCCAGCTCGACCCGTTCTACCGGTACGAGGTGGACATCCGGACCGGCCGGGTGCGGGACCTACCGTGGAAAGCCGACGCACAGACGTCACCGGGACTTGCGTACGCCCAGTACCAGCAGCTCGATGACGAGCACTACGCGGTACTGCGGCTGATCGCCCTGTCTGCCGAGTCGGCACGGCTGCGGCCCATCACGATAAGGGCCAACCTGGAGGTGAGCCCGGGCTCCCCCGAGCACACGGCGGTCGAAGAGTTCCTCCAGTTCGGTGCGCCGTTTGAGAATGTGCTCGATCCTGCTGCCGAATTGGGTTCAGGCCAAGACTGTAGTACCGAAGGTGGACCGGCGTGCCCGCGTGCAGCGCCTGGAACAGCTCGAGACCGCGAGGCGTACCGCGAACCCGCGCCCGACCTACGGATCGACCATCGTCGCTCGGACGAGACGGTGGACCCGGACCCCGCAGGGTGACCCGCTGCGCCGGGCTACTCCGGTACCGCCACCGGGCGTCGCCGCGCCCGCACCGCCGCCCGGATGCGTCCGGGACTGTGACTCCCGCTCGACGCGCCCGTCGTCTTCCGGCCGCGCCGGCACGCGCCGGGCGTTCTCGTCCGGCATCGGTTCGTTGGGACTGCCTCGTCCATACTCCCGCGGTACCCACCCGAGGCCGGGCTATTCTTCGCCCACGCCACGGCGGGGTTAGCGTGAACGCGTGACGGTTGACCTCTTCGCGGGCCTGCCGGTGACCGACTATTCGCGCGCGCTCAGCTGGTACCGACGGCTGCTGGGCCGCGAACCCGCCTTCCTGCCGAACGCGACGGAAGCGGTGTGGGAGCTCGCCGAGCACCGGTACCTGTACATCGACGAGCGACCCGAGCACGCGGGCCATGCGCTGCACACGGTGTTCGTCGACGACCTCGACGAGCGGGTGGCGGGCATCAGCGCCCGGGGAATCGAGCCCGCCGCGCAGGAGCGCTACGGCAACGGCGTGCGCAAGGTGATCTACCGTGATCTGGACGGAAACGAGATCGGCTTGGGAGGCACGACATGACCGGCCGGCATCCGGCGCTCGCCCGGCTCGACGTACTGGTGGGCCGGTGGACGGTGCAGCCGAAAGTCGAGGGTGTGGGCACGGCCCGGGCCGAGTTCGGCTGGCAGGACGACGGCGCGTTCCTCCGCCAGTTCACCGACGCCGACTCCATTCCGTCCACCGCGCCGCAGGCGTGGCAGGACAACGCGCCGTTCCCCACCACCGCGCTGATCGGGCTCGACGACGCCGCCGAGCAGTTCACGATGCTCTATGCTGACGCGCGCGGGGTACACCGGGTGTACCGGATGACGTTCGCCGACGGGATGTGGCGGATCTGGCGGGACGCGCCCGGGTTCAACCAGCGTTTCACGGCGACGGTCGGTGCCGACGGCAACCGGATCGACGGGCGGTGGGAGATGTCGCAGGACGGCGCGACCTGGCGTCCGGACTTCGAGCTGAGCTACGTGCGCGAGACGGCATGACCCGGCTGCGCATCAGCGACCTGCTCGCCACCGGCCTCGTGGACCCGCAGGCACATCTGGACGCCGAACGGGTGGCCCGCTACGCGGAGAACCTCGACGCGCTGCCGCCCATCGTCGTGTTCGACACCGGGGACGGGTACCTGGTCGCCGACGGGTACCACCGCCTGGCCGCGGCCCAGGCGCGGGGCCGGGAGACCATCGACGCCGAGATGCACCACGGCTCCCGCCACGACGCCCTGCACTACGCCGCCACGGTCGGCGCGGCCCAGCACGGCATCACCGCGGACCAGGCGATGGAGTACATCAGACGCCGCAACCCGGAACGCTGGCAGGGCAGGTAGCGCAATGCCGGTCAGGAGGCGCCGAGGGCGGCTTCGGGTCGGGTCGGTTCGAACAGCTCGACGGGATTGCCGGACGGATCCTCGACGAGAATCTGCCCGCCGCCCACGCCGGTGACGATGTCGTTGCGGAAGCGGGCACCGGCGGCGCGCAGCGTCTCGACGGTACCGGCGAGGTCGGTCACCTCCAGCTGGAACCGGTTCCAGCCGCCCGGCTCGGGTACCCGCCCGTCGGGCATGGCCTGGCCGCCACCCGGGCCGCCACCGGGCGCGCTGAGTACCAGGCGCAGGTCGCCGCGGGACAGCATCGCGAAGGTCGGCGCGGGATGCATCACCTCGCGGAAGCCGAGGTACCCGCAGTAGAACCGGATCGCGGCGTCGACGTCGTCGACGATGTATCGGACGCTCACCGTAGCCATCGCCCGAGCCTATGCCAGCCGTTACTTGATGGACGCTCGCGCGCGGGTGGATCGCCGCGTCGAAGACGGACAGCTGTGTCGTCGCCACTTCCTGAACGGCGCTGTCGATGGTGAGCCGCAATCCCTCCGCCCAGGCGGCGGCCGCGGCTGTCGGACCGAGCGCGGCGGCGGCCGCGGATCGCAGCGGGTTTCATCTGGTCGGTGTTGGTCGGATCGTGGTGGCGTAACCCGGTCTGCTCCCGCAGGGCGGAGATGGGGCCGAGGAGGCGCATCGCGCGCGGCTGGTCGGCCCGCACCAGGATCTCAGCGAACGACAGGATGCCGCACGAGAGGTTGTAGGTCTCGCCGAGCCGGGAGATCCGCACACCCTCCTGCATGAGCTCGGCGCCCCGGCGTAGGTCGCTGCGTCCGGCCACGATCTCGCCGAGGTTCGCGACGAGCGCGGCGGCGAGCCGTTCGTCGCCGATGCCTCGGACCATCGCGAAGGCTCTGCTCGGTCAGCTGCTCGGCGGCCACCTGGTCGCCTTCCGCCCAGCGCTGGCACGCCCGATTCTGCAGTACCCCCGCCTCTGTCCGCCGGTCGTCCGCCTGACCGGCCAAGGCGACCGCTTGCTGCATAAGGCCTTCGGCCGACGCAACCCGACCCACGGCCAGGTCCTGGGCAGCCAGGTTGTTGCTGATCCGCGGCGGCGTCGAGCTGCTCGGCGGCGAACTCCCGTACGGTCTCCAGCAGCGCGAAACGCAGCTCCCCCGTCGCGTCGGCCGTCAGCTGGACCAGGCTGTGCCGGACCAGCCCGTCCAGCGTGTCGAGCAGCCCGTCGGCGGCGTCGTCGCCCATGCATACGGCCTCCGCCGCGTCCAGTGAGAAGCCGCCCCGGAAGACCGACAGCTGGGCCAGCAGCCGCCGCTCGACGTCGTCGAGCAGGTCGTAGCTCCAGTTCAGCGTCGCGCGCAAGGTGCGTTGCCGGTCCGGCGCGTCCACCGGGCCGCCGGTCAGCAGCGCCAGTCGCGAACCGAGCCGGCGCTCAGCTTCCGCCCGCCACCAACCGCATCCCGCCGGCCACTGCGCTTCCCGACAAGCGCCAACCGCTGCCGGCACTCGCCATGGCTCTCGAGGACGGTGCGTGATGAACCCGGCGGAGCTGGTCCACACCCTGATTCGAGGTCGGGCAGACCGAACAGGATCTCGGCCGGTACGACGCCGCGGAACGGGGGTTCCGGGAGGCGGTCACGCTCAGCGTAGAACCCCGCAACAGGTACCGGCTCAGCTGGCCCTCGCCAACCTGTGGCGCCTGCAGGGCCGGTACCCGCAGGCGCAAGCGTTGCT
>Ga0066710_100001197_pt1 | contig 18753 bp, 15 predicted proteins | sample GraSoiAngelo_159_FD_79666 | JGI IMG/M metagenome (GOLD analysis project Ga0066710, IMG submission 79666) | Grasslands soil microbial communities from the Angelo Coastal Reserve, California, USA - 14_1009_16_40cm | ecosystem: Environmental > Terrestrial > Soil > Grasslands | place: USA... | reverse complement strand
TTTTAAATTTCATTCCGACGAAGGAAAATTCGAAATACTTTCCTGCATCGACTTGTTCACATTTTTCAACGCCCCTTTAAAAGCTTCGGTGGCTTCTTCCTGGGATAATGAATTGTAGGCGATCTGCCTGAACAATATTTCTTCAAGAAGACATTCTATTCTTTTCACTGAGGCATAAAAATCTGGCAGGCCCGGCGTTTTATCATCCATTGTTTTTTTGCCCAATTTACTATGCTTTTTGAATCTGTTTTGGTCTGTCATCATTCTTAAAAATGTTTTTCACGAAAAATCAAAACGCATATCTTTGCCCTCCTGATAAAAAAAGAAGGATCGGTAGTTCAGCCGTAGAAAATCCATGCGACGAAGGAGCATGAGATTTTCAGGGTCCCAATGATCGAAGCGATATCGGGATTGGTTCTTAAAAAAATGTTGGATCGGTAGTTCAGTTGGTTAGAATGCTGCCCTGTCACGGCAGAGGTCGCGGGTTCGAGTCCCGTCCGGTCCGCCCATCAAAAGGATTACTTGTAGTCCTTTTTTTATTTCCTTATTGCTTCGTCTTAATTATTCGTGGAATTTCCTATCAGCATGTCCGAGGTCTTTGCCCGGATTCACAATATCTCTCACCCATTGTTTAATTTCTTTTATTTCCGGAAATCCATTGTATTCCTTTCGGTCAAATATTTTTTCATCGTCAATGAATATTTTGTAGGAGCCACCTACTTCACTTGGTAATAAGGTGACCTTTTGTACATCATCGCTAAACGTCGTAAGAATTTCCTGAGCCATGTACGCGGCTCGCAATAACCAGCCACATTTCGGGCAATATTCAATGGTGATCGATGGTTTCATTTTGTAAATGCTTAGTAAAAGATGAGTCAAATTTACTATTTATGTCGAGCAATTTTTTATTGTTTATTATCAATTATTAACCATGCACATTCAACGATCAATAATTAGTGATTAAAAAAATTTCGATATTTCAATTATGAAAAAGCAGATATGTTTTCATGACGTTAAAAGAATAAAATGATCTCTCTTCATTGCGTCTAAACCGTGAGTAAGTCTTATCTTTGTGCTCGCAAAAATCCAAAACTGCTTCTGAAATGAGGCAGTTTTTATTTGATCACGAAAAACCATTTGAAAAACCTAAAACCTCTTCTTTCACCAATGAGCCTAATGAAAAAGCCAGCCATCGTCCTCCTTGCTATTTTAGCAATGGTACTGTTTGTCTTTGCTACTTCCGAAAAATCATCAGCAAAGAAAAATACCAAAGCAGTCTCAGCAGTGACTTCTCCAAGTGAAAATAATTCAAATAATGCGTCAGCATTATTTTCTGAATTACACCTTGCTGAGGCTGGACTAAATCAAACCGTTTTTAATTCTGCTTTACAAGGCCTGGAAAAATTAAATTCCAAGGGTATCATCGGGAAAGGTGATCTTATCACAATTGTCGACTTCAGTCAGCCCAGTAACAAAAAAAGATTATACGTTCTTGACCTAAATAGTAAGCAAATCTTATTCAATACGCTGGTTGCCCATGGAAGAAATTCGGGCGGACTCTGGGCTAAATCTTTTTCAAATAATGCCTCTTCATTAAAAAGTAGTCCCGGCTTTTATGTAACTGAAGACACATACATGGGAGATAACGGCTATTCACTTCGCCTGAATGGCTTGGAAAAAAATATCAATGATAACGCGCACAACCGGGCTATTGTCATGCACGGTGCGCCTTATGTTGATCAGTCTGCCATCAACAGCCTGGGATACCTCGGCAGAAGTTGGGGTTGCCCGGCTGTTCCAATGTCACAACACAAGGCTATTATCAATACCATTAAGGGCGGCACTTGTCTTTTTATCTACAGTCCCGACAGAAATTATCAAGAGAGATCAACGGTTCTGAACTCATAAGAGCGCAACGAAAGACGTGAAAGGTGAAACGTGAAAGACGGGGGCACGTTTCACCTTTCACGTTTCACTTTTCACCTCGTTCAAGAGCACGCTTTTTCTCCTTTATTCTCTTAGCCTATCTTTACTGCAATTTTATTCTATGCTAAAGATCGGCCTCTTTGGAGTTGGGCACCTGGGAAAATTTCACCTCAATAATTGGAAGGAAATCGCAAACGTGGAATTGGTGGGTTTTTACGATCCCGATGACGACACGGCAAAAGAAGTCTCAGAAAAATATCAACTGCCCCGTTTTCTTGATGGAGATGTTTTGATCAATGCCTGTGACGTTATTGATGTTGTCGCTCCTACAAATTTCCATTTTGAGATCTGTGAAAAAGCGATTAGGAATGCAAAACATGTTTTTGTCGAAAAGCCCCTTGCCAACACTATGGACGAGGCACGCCAGTTGGTCAAACTGGCACAGGAGTCAAATATCAAACTGCAGGTCGGCCACGTGGAAAGATTTAACCCTGCTTTTCTTGCCTTAAAAGGGATGGAGTTAAATCCCTTGTTCATTGAAGTTCATCGACTGGCGCAATTTAACCCGAGGGGTACAGAAGTGAGTGTGATACTCGACCTGATGATCCATGACATCGATATTATCCTAAGCATCGTCAAGAGTGGCGTGAAAAATATTTCGGCAAGTGGTGTGGCTGTAATGACCGACACTCCCGACATCGCTAATGTAAGGATCGAATTTGATAATGGCTGCGTTGCTAATCTTACGAGCAGCCGCATCTCCATGAAGAAAATGCGAAAGATGCGGGTGTTTCAGAAAGATGCGTACATCGGCATTGATTTTTTGAATAAAAAGACCGAGATCATCAAACAGAAGGAGCCAAAGGATTCCAATGTTTTTGCCTTCGATATTGAAACTCCCAAGGGGAAAAAAACTTTGGCTATTGCAAATCCAACGGTGCCCCAAGTAAATGCGATAAAAAAAGAACTGGAAGAATTCACTGACGCCGTTATCAACAATACCAAAACAATTGTTTCGGAGATCGATGGATTGATGGCGATGGATGTAGCGCACCAGATCTTGAAAAAAATCGGCAACAGTATTTTAGTACGCTGATCGCAATGAGAAAAAATAACCAGATATCAATTGCTCTTTACACAATCATGGATTTTGTCATGGCCTCGCTCACCTGGGCCATATTTTATTTTGTGCGTAAATGGCTGCTGAAAGAAAATATTTCTTCTGGTGGATATTTGCAGATCAACGACAAATTCTGGTTAGGTATCATCTTCATCCCCGTTGGCTGGTTAATTCTGTACACTCTCGTCGGCACCTATCGCTCATTGTATAAAAAATCCAGGTTTTTTGAATTCACCACAACATTTATTTGCAGTCTCATTGGTTGTGTTATCCTTTTTTTTCTCTTTATTTTAGATGATACAAAAAACAATTACTCCTATTATTACGCAGCATTTTTTTGCTTACTCGGCATTCATTTCATACTGACATTTCTCGGCAGGCTGGTCTTTCTAAACATTGCAAAGACACAATTGCTCAGAGGAAAGGTTCAATTTAATACGTTGATGATAGGCAATACGGATTTTGCGAACCGGATCTTCCGGCAGACACAAAAAAATCTCCGCAGCGATGGGTATTACTATACTGGCTACGTTGCCTTATCTGAAATGGGCAAGAACGGTATCAGTAAAACGCTTCCCAAACTGGGGACCATTGATTCACTTGAGTTGATCATCGACAAGAATGATATTCACCAGGTAGTTCTGGCCATGGAAAAATCAGAGCAGTCAATGGTTGAAAATATCATTAATCGACTTTCCGAAAAAAACGTGGAAGTTAAAATTCTTCCCAATACTATCGATATTCTTTCGGGCTCTGTCCGCACCAGCAATGTAATGGGAGCCTTGCTCATTGATCTGAAAACTGGGCTGATGCCCGAATGGCAGCAAAACATCAAACGCCTCGTTGATGTGATAGCAGCGGTGTTTGGCTTGATCATTTTATCACCTCTGCTGCTGTACGTCGCCCTGCGTGTAAAGTTCTCTTCCAAAGGTCCTGTTATTTACAGCCAGGAAAGAATTGGTTATAAAGGCAAACCATTCATTATGTACAAGTTTCGCTCGATGCACATGAATGCAGAAAAGAACGGACCGTTGCTTTCAAGCAACAATGATCCCCGTATCACTCATTGGGGAAAAATCATGAGGAGGTGGAGACTTGACGAACTACCGCAACTATGGAATATTTTATTGGGTGAAATGAGTTTCGTAGGTCCGCGACCCGAACGAAAATTTTATATTGACCAGGTTATTGAACGCTTTCCTTACTATAAATATTTGCTGAAAGTGAAGCCTGGCCTTACCAGCTGGGGCATGGTGCAATTTGGTTATGCTGAAAATGTAGATGAAATGATCGAGCGAAGTAAATTTGACCTGCTGTATGTTGAAAATATTTCCCTTGCTCTTGATTTTAAAATTTTGATTCACACGTTGCGGATCATTTTTTTAGGAAAAGGAAAGTAGCAGGCGGCAATTCGCAGTCAGCAGTCAACAAATGAAATTTCGGGATTACCTTTTATTTTTGATAAAATAATGTTTTGAAAAAACTCCTTGCCGCAGTTTTATTCCATTGCCTCCTGCCTACTGCTTACTGCCAATTAGCCTATTGGCAACAGGAAGTCAATTACAACATTGATGTTACTCTTAATGACAAAAGCAATACCCTAAAAGGTTTTTTAAGTCTTGAATACATCAACCATTCTCCTGACAAACTGCATTTCGTTTGGTTTCACCTATGGCCAAATGCCTATAAAAATGAAACCACTGCTTACGCAAAACAAATCTTCCGGGAAAAGGATGGGAAAAAGAAATGGAAAGACCTGGTAGATAAAGGATCAATGGACAGCCTGGATTTTGAAGTGAACGGCGTAAAGGCGAAGACCGAGCCAGATCCGGAAAACATTGATATCCTAAAAGTCTTATTACCATCAACTCTTGCGCCGGGCGGAAAAATAACAATAACAACACCGTTCGTTGAACATTTGCCGACCTATATTTCCCGATCAGGGCATATCGGTGAGTCTTACATGATTTGCCAATGGTACCCGAAGCCAGCAGTTTACGATAGTAAAGGGTGGCATTCGATGCCTTATCTCGAGACAGGAGAATTTTATGGTGAATATGGAAAATATACAGTAAACATCACAGCGCCGTCCAATTATGTTATTGCAGCAACAGGGATGATGCAAAATGATAATGAATTGAAATACTATAAAGAGCTTGGCGCGCAAAACCTCGGGTCCCCGAAAAACAAGAAATATACTTCAATTACCAATGAGCCAACCAAGACACTGACTTATTACGCTGAAAATGTTCACGATTTCGCCTGGTTCGCCGATAAAGACTTCATTATTGACTATGATACGATGCGGCTTGCGTCAGGAAGGGTCGTCGATGTATTCACCTATCATGCCCGTTCTGGCAATATTCTTTGGAAGGGAAGTGTGGATTATGTTAAAGATGCTGTTCGACATTATTCGTCGTGGATCGGAGAATATCCTTACCCGGTTGTACAAGCGGTCGAAGGTCCAAAAAACTTAAGTTCCGGCGGGATGGAGTACCCCATGATCACACTCGTCACCGAACCAAATGCCGATGAAGAAAACCTGGACGTTACCATTGCGCACGAAGTGGGACATAATTGGTTTTATGCGGTTATAGGAAGCAATGAAAGAGATCATCCATGGATGGATGAGGGTCTGAATACTTATTTTCAATTTCGCTACGACCATGAGAAATACAAGAATAATATTCTTTTTGGCAATGCCATTCCCGAGAATGTCAGGGAAGCTCCGTTAGACAAATTTGAAGCCTCTGTTTACCTGACGTTGATTAAAATTCCCATGGAGAGCCCTATTGATCTTCCAGCACAGGATTATCCCGATGATGACACTTACGAAAAATCGGTATATATCAAAGCAGCTATTTGGATTTATATCATGGAGGTTTATGAAGGAAGAAAAAATCTTGACAAGGCCTTCAGGGAATATTTTGAGGAATGGAAATTTAAACATCCATATCCAGAAGATTTTCAAAAAGTGTTGGAAAGATCCCTCGGCAAATCAATGAATAACTACTTTGTGCAATTAAAGCTGAAAGGCAATTTGAAGTAGTGTAAACTTTTAGACAGCGGATAAACCGAAGGCAAAAAAGGTCAACTTAATGCACTTCTTTTCTATTTTTGATTGAAATACCACCTGTGAGAAAAATTACTTTCCTTCTGCTCGTAGCCCAAAGCTCATGGCTCGCAACTTTTTCCCAATACTGGCAACAACAGGTCAACTATGTTATTGACGTGACACTTCACGACAAGGACAATAGCCTCGATGCCTTCGAAAAAATCGAATACATAAATAATTCGCCCGACACTTTAAAATTCATTTGGTTTCACATCTGGCCAAATGCATATAAAAATGACAAAACAGCTTTCAGCAACCAAATGCTGATAAATGGCAACACTAAATTCTATTTCTCTGATAAGGAGCAAAGGGGGTATATCAATCGACTGGATTTTAAAGTAAACAACATCACTTGTGGCATCGAAGATCACCCGCAATACATTGACATTATCAAAGTGATTCTTCCCGCACCGTTACCCCCCTCGCAAAAAATTATTATGTCGACGCCATTTCATGTGCAACTGCCGTACAATTTTTCACGGGGTGGTCATGATGGCGAAAGCTACCAGGTTACTCAATGGTATCCCAAGCCCGCAGTTTATGATAAAAAAGGATGGCATCCCATGCCCTATCTTGAGCAGGGTGAATACTACAGTGAATTTGGAAACTTCGATGTGAGGATCACTCTTCCAAAAAATTATGTGGTGGCTGCCACCGGCGAGTTGCAGAATGATCAGGATGAAAAGCAGTGGCTGATAACAAGAAATAATTTTTCGTGGAAACCCATTGTGCAAAAAAGGAAAATAAAAGGCGGTGGAACCAAAACCATGGTCCAAAAATTTCCCGCCTCATCTTCAGAAACAAAAACGCTTCGTTATACTCAGAATAATGTTCATGATTTTGCCTGGTTTGCAGACAAGCGGTTTATCGTCAACCACGATACCTGCCAGCTTGTGTCAGGGAAGACCATCGATGTGTTTACTTACTATACGCCGCACGAAAAAGACGTCTGGAAAAACAGCGTACAATACTCAAAACAGGCGATCAGATTTCATTCATCAGAGTTAGGCGAATATCCCTACAATATTGTGAGTGTAGTGCGGGGACCTCAAAGTTTCGGCGGCGGCATGGAATATCCGACTATCACGGTCATTTCTCCAACCAGATCCGTCCGTGAACTTGATCTAACCATTTCGCATGAAATTGGCCACAATTGGTTGTATGGCATACTTGCAACGAATGAAAGGGATCATCCCTGGATGGATGAAGGCATCAACAGCTTTTATGATCACCGTTATTTAGCTGAGCATTACAAAGACGTACCGTCAGAAGAAAAAGCTCTCTTTGAAACCGTTGCTGCGGAAAAATTGGATCAGCCCATAGAAACAACTTCAGAAAAATTCAACCTGGTCAATTACGCACTGGTTGCTTATTATAAAACCTCAGAGTGGCTGCGATGGCTACATGACCAGGTAGGACCACAAGCTTTTGACAAGGCGATGAAAGAGTATTACAGTCGCTGGCAGTTCAAGCATCCGCAACCACAAGATTTCAAAAATTCTTTTGAAGAAAGCACCGGCAGGAGTCTTGATTCAGCATTTGCATTATTAAATGAAAAAGGTATTCTTCCCAGTCAGCGGCGTAGCGGAACAACGTTCGACTTCTTTTTAAAGCCAAAATATTTTTCTGGTTTTCTCAACAATAGTTATCAAAACCTTATTACTATCGGGCCTTCAATTGGCATTAACAGCTACGATAAATTTATGGTTGGTGCCTTTCTCACTAACATCAAACTGCCATTGAATAGATTCAAATTTTTCATTGCGCCGATGTACGCGCTTGGATCGAAAAGATTTACAGGAATTGGAAAACTCGATTATTCGTTTTATCCGAACGGAACTTTCAGAAAAGTTGATGTTTTTTTGAATGGTTCAACCTTTACAGAAAATGAGTACGCAGATTCAGCCGGGAAAAAGACCTATTTGGCTTTCCAAAAAATAGTTCCTGGGATTCGTTTTACATTTAAAGAAAAAGATCCGCGAAGCAGTTTACACAGATTCATTCAATGGAAAACATTTTTCATTGCTGAGGATGGATTGCGTTTTTCGAGAGATACCGTAGGTAATCCGCCGGGTATTGTTACTCGAATACACAAAACAAAAGAAAACACAACTTTGAACCAACTATTATGCGTGATTGAAAATTTCCGGGCCCTGTATCCATACCGCGGGGAATTAAAAATAGAACAGGCAAAAGATTTTGTAAGAACCGCGTTCACCGGAAATTGTTTTTTCAATTATCCGAAAACTGGCGGCCTGGACGTCCGTCTTTTTGCGGGTAAGTTTTTTTATTCCGGCTCAAAAACAATTAGCAAACAATTCGAAACCGATCGCTATCATTTGAACCTTACGGGTGCCAATGGCTATGAAGATTATACTTACAGTGATTATTTTATTGGCCGCAATAAATTTGAAGGATTGCCAAGTCAGCAGATCATGATGCGTGACGGCGGTTTTAAAATCAGGACTGATCTGCTTGCATCTAAAGTGGGCAAAACCGATGATTGGTTGGCAGCCCTAAATTTTACTTCTTCGATCCCGCGTGGCATAAATCCTCTAAGTTTATTGCCAATCCACATTCCGCTAAAAGTATTTTTGGAAATTGGCACTTATGCAGATGCCTGGAAGCAAAATTCGGAACTGGATCATTTTTTATTTGATGGAGGTTTGCAGCTCTCTCTTCTAAAAAACACAGTAAATATTTACCTTCCTCTGATCTATAGCAAGGTGTATAAGGACTACATTCAATCTACTCTCGAAAAAAAGAACCGGTTGTGGAAAACAATTTCATTTAGCATTGATATTTCCAACTTCAACCTGAGAAAAATTGACAAGAATCTTTCATTCTGATGTCGAAGAGCCTGAACATACAATATCTCCAGCATCATGAAATTGATAAATCAAAATGGGACAAATGTATAAATGGAGCGGACAATGGACTGATCTATGGCTATTCATTTTATCTTGATCACATGGCCAAACATTGGGATGCGCTCGTATTGAACGATTATGAAGCGATCATGCCCTTGGCGTGGAATAAGAAATTCGGTATTCATTATTTGTATCAGCCTGCTTTTACAGCTTGCCTTGGAATCTTCGGGAAGGCCTTACACCAGGAAATCATCAATGGATTTATGCGAGCGATCCCACAAAAATTTCAACTGATCGAAATCTCATTGAATTATGGAAATATGTTTGGCCAAACGAGCACCATCTTATTTCCGGCGACCAATTATGTTTTAAAGTTGAATAAACCCTACAAGGAACTTTACACAAGCTACCGTGAAAATCACCAGCGGAATGTTCAAAAATCAGTTCAGTCAGGAAATACAGTTAAGAAAAATGTGTCAATAAATGAAATCATTCATTTAAACAAAGAACAGATGAAGACCATAAGACCCGTCGCAGATGCTGATTATGAGAAATTCGAAAAGCTTTACCAGGTATTATGCCGTGAAAACAAGGCCATAACGTACGGTATAGCGAACAATAAAAATGAACTGCTATCGTCCTGCCTTTTTTTCTTTTCGCATACCAGGGCTTATTATATTTTAGTCGGTAACCGTCACGAGGGCAGAAGCACGGGAGCATCACATGCTTTGATAGATGCGTTTATAAAAGACCACGCGGGGCAGGATCTGATTCTTGATTTTGAGGGTTCTGATATTGAAAGCCTCGCCTTATTTTATAGCGGTTTTGGTGCTACGAAAGAAATTTACCCAGTGATCAGGTGGAATCGATTACCGTGGTTTCTAAAATGGGTGAAGAGATGATTATTAATTAATCATTATTAATTAAAAACTTGTCAAGGAATTGCTCTGCAATTACGAGGTCTATCGGTCTCGTGATCTTAATATTCGTTTCTTCACCTTCTGTCAATGAAACGTTTAGTCCATAGGCCTCCACGACGGTTGCTTCATCCGTAAATTTATCTTTGTAATCGATCTCGTAGGCCGGTAACAAAATTTTACTATGGAAAGTTTGCGGCGTCTGTATGATCGCGAGCCGGGAACGATCAATCGCTTCACTTCCATCTCCATTGATCACGCGGACGCTATCTTTAAAAGGAACTGCCGGCACAGCACTTCCTGTTCGCATTGCTACTTCGTAACAGCGATGAATGAGGTCGACAGACACAAGGCAGCGAACGGCATCATGCACAAAAATGATCGACTCTTCTTTTACCAGGTTTAGTCCATTTTTTACAGAATCAAAGCGTGTATCACCGCCATTTGTCAGAAGAATCCTCTCATTTTCAAAATATGCATCAATAATTTCTTGCCCGATATCTGTAAAAGCTATGGGCAATACAAGAATTATCTGCAGATCATCATAGGCGTCGAGGAAAGCTTTGACCGAATAGTATAAAACCGGCTTATCCTTGAGGGGTAAAAATTGCTTGGGAAGATTACTACCCATCCTGGACCCAGTGCCTCCTGCTACAATGATGGCGTATTTTTTCATGAGAACCGGGATTTGCAGGAAAGATAAGGATTATGGGGAAAAATGTTACGTGGGATCAATGCCCGGGAGCCCTCTAAATCGAATATCGAAATTCGAAATTCGGATTTCGGATCTCTCACCTATCATCTATAGATCGCGATCTCGCTGCCACCATCGCTGCTTCGATATGCACGATACATTCCGGCACTGTTCAATATCAAGGCGTGGTTGCCCTGCCCGTCCACACCGATCATGCCTCCTTCGCCGTCGAGCTTTACCAATTTATCATTTACAACCATGTTCATGGCGTCATACAAGCTAAGGCCTTTGTATTCCATCAGGCAACTCACATCATAGGCCGCAACAGCACGAATGAACGGCTCACCATGACCCGTACAACTGATGGCGCAGGTTTTATTGTTAGCATATGTGCCGATCCCAATGATCGGACTGTCACCGATACGTCCATATTTTTTATTCGTCATACCGCCGGTGCTGGTCGCCGCAGCAACAGTGCCCTCGTAGTCGCACGCCACTGCACCAACAGTTCCGAATTTCTTGTCACGCATTAATTCTTCGAGTCGTTGATGAGTATGATCGAGAGAATAATTATCAGAATCACGGATGGACTTCCATTGATCATAGCGAAACTGGGAGAAAAAATATTCATCAGGTTCGAGCTTTACTCCCTGCTTAATCGCAAAGTCATTGGCGCCTTTGCCGCTTAAAAAAACGTGGTTGCTATGCAACATTACTTCCGTTGCCAGCATGATAGGATTACGCACATTGCGAACGCCCGCCACAGCGCCGGCTTCAAGAGTTGCTCCATTCATGATCGCAGCATCCATTTCTTGTACGCCCTTTTTCGTAAATACAGAACCCCGCCCTGCGTTGAAGAGAATATTATCTTCCATCACAACAATCGCAGCTTTAACCGCATTCACAGCGGCACCACCTTCGTGCAACACGCCATAACCTGCATCCAGGCCAGCCCTCAGACCGTCCATGTATGCGGCCTCCAGCTCTGGCGTCATGTGTTCTCTAAGGATCGTTCCTGCTCCGCCGTGAATAACAATGGTGAATTTTGACATGCGTGCTAAAGGGTATTTAATCTGTGGCCGAAATTAGCTACTTTACCAACGAATAATTTTTAAGATTTTCAAAAGATGTTTAAAAGAACACTAACACAATCTGATATTTTTTTAATAGTCGCAAATCTGTTGCCCGTATTTTGGCGTATGGTTTTGGAACTGGAACCCGATGACAGTATTTATTGTGTATTGCCTGGAAACAATCATAATCGGTTTTTTCAACTTGCTAAAAATGGGAATCGCCACTGCTTATCCCAAGACGGATATCTGGTATAATGGTAACTACCAGGCAAGAGTATCGGGAATATTTTTTATGTTGTTCTTTCTTGTACACTATGGAATGTTCGTCGCTATTCAAATGGGATTATTTTTTGCGGTCTCAGGCCTGGCTGATCAATTCAATATTGGCTTTTTTAGTTTCTTTTTTAAATGGCCGCAGCTCATCGGTAGTGATGCTTATATCATGATCGGGGCATTTGTGTTGAGCTATGGATACAAAACGGTGTCAGAATTTTTGCTGACAGGACAATATCGAAGAGTGCCACTGGGCATCCTGATGTTTCAACCCTATATGCGAATATTTGTGCAACAGGTGACTGTTATCCTGGGAAGTATGTTCCTTGCATTCGGTGCAGGGAAAATTTTCATCCTGGTTTTTGCTTTGGTTAAAATTGTCTTCGAAGTGTATGTGAACTATGAAGGATTAATGAATAAAGCAATAGTCCAGCTTAAACGACAATCAGGAAAGTAATAACTCACATTCTCTTTGCAGCTTTGTCTTGTCTATCGCCACTGTCCCCACTTCTTCGCAAACCAAACCGCCCGCGATATTGGCTACCTCGGCCATGAGATGAACGTTTTGCGTCGCTGCATACACTAAAGCTGCCACTGCAATCACTGTGTCGCCAGCGCCGGATACGTCAGCGATATTGCGAAGATGGGAAGGAATGACCGAAGCCAGTCCATCTTTCTGGTAAAAAACTCCTTTATCTGACAGTGTAATAAATGAAACTCTGTGTTCAAGAACATTTCTCAATTCGAGATGTATTTTGCTTAACAGGGAATCATTCACTTCTTCAAGCAAAAGATTTAACGCTTGTTTTATTTCGCCAAGGTTAGGTTTAAAAATATCTGCCTGATGGTATGAGAAAAAGTTCTTCCTTTTAGGGTCGACCGCGGTGATAACACCTGCTTCCTTGCAAATGGTGATCACTTCATGAATAACCTTTTCAGTCAGTATTCCTTTGTTATAATCTTCAAAGATCATCACGTCCGGGTCATGAGTTTGAATAAACGAACAGACTTGCTGCAACAATAATTCTTCATTGCTTTTGTCAAGTTCGGTAGTTATTTCAGCATCGAGCCTGATCATTTGCTGGTTGCGGCTAATGATTCTTGTTTTATTTGTCGTGACACGGGCAGGGCTTTTTGTCAGATACGAAGTATCAATCATGTTTTCGTGGAACAACTCTTCAAGGAGCAAGCCTTCGTTATCATCTCCAATGACAGACAAAATGAAAACCTGTGATCCTAGTGAATGACAATTCAATGCAACATTCCCTGCGCCACCGATGCGGTACTCCTTTTCCTTCAATTGTACTACGGGTACCGGAGCTTCAGGAGAAATGCGGTCCACTGTTCCCCACATGTATGTGTCAAGCATTACGTCGCCGATTACACCCACTTTTAAAGTCGCGAACGAATCGAAAAGTCGTTGAAAGTTTTCCATGCTGCAAAAATCGGTGAATTATTTTTTCCGCGCAGCGATAGCAATAAAATAGAGAGGAATACCAATGAGTACGATGATGAACCCCGGCCAGGTATAGTCGGGTTTGTATTTGATCAGCAACAAACAAAACGAAATACCTAAAATAATATACACCACCGGCAACACCGGATAACCAAACGCCTTGTATGGTCGCTCCGCATCAGGACGCCTTCTGCGAAGAATACAAATTCCCGGTATGGTGAGAACATAAAAGATCACGACTACGAAGGACACCATATTTAACAAGTCGCCATATTTGCCACTAAGACAAAGTATAGATGCGAGGATGCACTGTATCCACAATCCCCATTGTGGTACGGCAAATTTGTTTAACTCGCCTGCAGGTTTAAAAAATAATCCATCTTTTGCCATTGTATAATACACTCTTGCTCCTGCCAGGATCAATCCATTGTTGCACCCAAAGGTTGATATCATGATCATCACGGCAATGATAATAGTGCCCGCATTGCCAAATATTACATCAGCAGCCGCTACCGCCACTCTGTCTTTATCAGCCGTAGCAATTTTATCCAGAGGGAGTACAGCAGTGTACATGATGTTGGCCATAACATAAATAATCGTGACGATCAGGGTTCCCAAAAAAAGACTAAGCCCTATATTCCGTTTTGGATTTTTTATTTCACCGGCAATGAATGTCACATTGTTCCACGCGTCAGAGCTAAATACAGATCCGATCATTGCAGCTGCAATCGCGCCCAGGGCAGCGATCATGGTGTAACTTTCAACTGTGCCATCGGGATTGAGCTTGTGAATATTCCAAGCATTCGTCCAATTGGCGGACCACACTGCGGGTTTCAGCAATATCAATCCAAACACGATCAGCCCAAGAAGGCTGAGAAGTTTGATCGTTGTAAGAGTGGTTTGAATGAGCTTGCCGCTTTTAATGCCCCTGGTATTAATAATCGTTAGAAAAATGATCAATGCGATAGAAACCAGCTGGGCGGGCGAAATTTTTATAAATCCTAAGTTAAAAGCAACAAGGTCTTCGCTAACCGAAGGGACTAAATAGGCGAGAAATTTAGAAAAGGCAACACCTACGGCTGCGATTGTTCCGGTTTGAATAACCGCAAAAAAACTCCATCCATAAAGAAAAGCAATAAGTGGATTATAAGCTTCTTTCAAGTAAACATATTGACCACCTGCATTGGGGAACATTCCGCTCAATTCGCCATAGCTTACGGCCGCGGTAATCGTCATAAACCCTGTGATGAGCCATACTGCTATTAACCATCCTGCACTTCCTACATTTCTTGTAATATCTGCACTGACTATAAAGATACCTGAGCCGATCATAGAGCCGGCAACTATCATCGTCGCATCTACCAATCCCAGCGAACGTTTAAATGAAGTTGCGTGTTGCGGCTCAACTAATATTTCTTCTGCCATGGAGAATTGGTTTAGCGTTCAAGATAAGTAATTTATTTTTTTACACAGTCCCGAACGACTTCCCTTACTGCCGGAAAATTAAAAGGGTAAAATTGAAAATACCATTTGCTGGGTATTCAGATGGTTCGTGTTAGCACCTATTTTTCAAGCCCCATTTACAAGCTATCATCCACAATAAACCCCGCCGTGTGGTGGGGTTTATTTATTTTTCTTTTTCTTTTTTGGCTGCCTTTTTCTTCACATACATCTCATTGAGCCCTTTCAAAAGATCCTTGGTAATATCCATGGTGCTGTCTTTGTAAAAGATCAGGCCGGGCTCGTTAGAAACTATGATTGCATATCTTTTATCCTTGTTGTACTCACCGCAAAACTTTCGGATCATAGAAAGAATTTCCTGTTGCGCCTGTACATAGTAATTGTTGTATTCCTGGTCGAGGCTTGCTTTTGTATCTTTAATGCCCTGCTCCAATTGCGTTAATTCAGCCTTGGCAGATTCTACCTGGGCATTCGTCATGGTAGATCCGTGCTGCTGCAGAAAAACAAATTTTTGCTGGTAAGTGTTTTGAAGACGCCCCATCTCTTCGTTGATCCTATCTTCTTTTTTTTCGAGCTCGTTTTTCATCTCCTTTGCCTTTTCAAAATTTGCCGCCACAGAATCCATTTCAAAATAGGCAATTTTACACCCGTCCTGGGAGGCTGTCTTGTCTGCATAATCTTTTTGACCTGATTTTTTCTCAGTAATGGCATTAGTTCTTCGTGAACTGAAATGCAGGTAAAATAAAACACCCACAGCGATCAGCAGTATCACGTTCAGTGCAACTAATCCATTTTTCATCTTCTGCTTTTTTGCAAAATAAACACGATTAGGTGGGCAAATATAATGATTGACTTACTTTATGAAACAGTTAACAGGCGCTAACTGGCAATGCACAATCGGCAATTGGCAATAGGCAAACTGGCAATAAAAAAGGAGTAAGATTTCTCTCACTCCTGATGATAATACTTTGCTAGTTGCCTATTGCTTATTGCCTCCCAATAACAATCCGGATGGATCACTCTTCCTCATCAAATGCCATTGCTTCTCTCGTCGTTTGCAATAATTCATATTCTTCCTTGCTGCCAACAATCATGTTTTCAAATTCACGAAGACCAGTACCTGCTGGTATCGGGTGACCAGTGATAACATTCTCTTTCAAGCCAAGCATTTCATCGGACTTGCCCTGGATAGCTGCAGCACTCAGCACTTTTGTTGTCTCCTGGAAGGAAGCTGCCGAGATCCAGCTCTGCGTTCCCAATGATGCTTTGGTGATACCAAGCAACGTAGGCGCAGACGTCGCTGGTCTCGCGTCCCGGTACTCTACCAATTTTTTATCATTCCTGCGCAGAATAGAATTTTCTTCTCTCAACTCACGGAGACTAACAATTTGTCCTGCGCGCAACTTGGCAGACTCTCCCGGTACAGTGACTACCTTTTTATCAAAAACAAAATCATTTTCTTCAACAAACTCAAATTTATCTACAAGATCTTCTTCAAGGAATTTTGTATCGCCCGGATCAACAATACTGACCTTGCGCATCATCTGGCGAACGATCACTTCAATGTGCTTGTCATTGATCTTCACCCCTTGCAAACGATACACTTCCTGGATTTCATTTACAACATACTGTTGTACTGCAAATGGACCCTGAATGGAAAGAATATCCTGGGGTGAAATTTGACCGTCACTCAATGGAGAACCTGCTTTTACAAAATCCCCATCTTGTGCGAGGATCTGTCGTGTCAGGGGAACAAGATATTTTTTAGTAACCCCATCTTTTGCCTCAATAATTATTTCACGGTTGCCACGTTTTACAGCGCCCATTGTAACAACGCCATCAATTTCTGAAACAATGGCGGGGTTACTGGGGTTTCTTGCTTCAAATAATTCTGTTACTCGTGGCAAACCTCCTGTAATGTCTCTTAATTTTCCAAGTACACGCGGTATTTTCACAATCACCTGGCCAGCTTTCACTTCATCAGATTCTTCTACCACTATATGGCTTCCGGTGGGAAGGTTGTACGATTTTATTTCTTTCCCTTCAACAAGAATAGACGGGATCTTCGTTTTATCGCGGGTTTCAATGACAACCTTTTCGCGGTGACCCGTTTGTTCATCGGCCTCCTCACGATAAGTTACCCCTTCTATCACATTCTCGAATTTTACTGTTCCGTTCAGCTCCGCAACAACTACGTTGTTAAAAGGATCCCACGTGCAGATCACCTCTCCCCTGTTTACTTTTTGGCCGTCTTTCACCAGCAATGTAGCTCCATAAGGAATATTGTGTGTGATCAGCAAACGATCATTCTTTGTATCAATGATCCTTACTTCGCCCGTGCGACCAATTACAGTTTGTACTTTCTCACCTTCATTATTCTCGGTGAATACAGTGCGCAACCCGTCATACTGAATGGTTCCATCGAATTTTGCAGGAAGCGTTGATTCAACTGATGCTGAGCCAGCCACACCACCAACGTGGAATGTACGAAGCGTTAACTGCGTACCTGGTTCACCAATCGACTGCGCCGCAATGATACCTACCGCGTCACCTTTTTGTGCGAGCGCACCCGCTGCCAAATTCTTGCCGTAACATTTTACACAGACGCCGCGTTTGCTTTCACATGTAAGCACTGAACGGATCTCAACGGCTTCTACGCCGGCCTCTTCTATTTTCCTTGCTATCTCCGTGGTGATCTCGTCACCAGCTGCCGCCAGCAAATCATCCGACTGGGGTTCGTACACATCGTGCAATGAAGTACGACCTTCTATTCTGTCGCTCAATGGTTCAATGACATCTTCATTATCCTTCAATGCAGTCGTCGCAATTCCACGCAGCGTGCCGCAATCTTCTTCAGTGATCACCACATCCTGTGCCACGTCAACTAAACGACACGTGAGGTACCCGGCATCAGCTGTTTTCAGCGCAGTATCAGCAAGACCTTTACTGGCACCGTGCGTAGAAATGAAATAATCCAACACATTTAATCCACCCTTGAAATTTGAAAGGATTGGATTTTCGATAATCTCCGATCCTGTTGAACCAGATTTCCTCGGTTTTGCCATCAGTCCTCTCATGCCAGCCAACTGTTTGATCTGTTGTTTGGAACCCCGTGCTCCTGAGTCGAGCATCATATACACTGAATTGAAACCTTGCTTATCACTGCTCAGATCACGAATTAGGGTTTCAGTGATCCTCGTGTCAACACGACTCCAGATATCAACGATCTGGTTGTAGCGCTCATTATTTGTGATGAGGCCTGTGTTATAGTTGTCCCACACTTCGTCCACTTCACCTTTGGCATTTTCCAGCAATTCTTCTTTTATTTCCGGAATGATCAGGTCGTTAATATTAAATGACAGCCCTCCCTGGAATGCCGTGCGAAAGCCGAGCTGTTTAATATCATCTAAAAATTTTACTGTCTTTGGAATATTTGTGATCTTGATAATATCTCCAATGATCTCGCGAAGGTTTTTCTTGGTCAACAATGCATTCACAAAGCCAACTTCGTTAGGTACATGCTGATTAAAAATAACCCGACCCACGGTTGTTTCGATCAATTTATGCTCCAGCAAGCCATCTGTGTTACGAATATTTGCTTTTACTTTTATCCAGGCATGTAAATCCATCACACCTTCGTTGTACGCAATGATTACCTCTTCGGTTGAATAAAATACTTTTCCTTCTCCTTTTACTTTTTCGGTCTCAGTGGACTTTTTACCCTTGGTGATATAATATAATCCCAGCACCATGTCCTGTGAAGGAAGAGTAATAGGTGTGCCATTCTGAGGATTCAAAATATTGTGAGAAGCAAGCATGAGCAACTGCGCTTCCAATACTGCAGCATT
>Ga0066710_100001196_pt1 | contig 18762 bp, 16 predicted proteins | sample GraSoiAngelo_159_FD_79666 | JGI IMG/M metagenome (GOLD analysis project Ga0066710, IMG submission 79666) | Grasslands soil microbial communities from the Angelo Coastal Reserve, California, USA - 14_1009_16_40cm | ecosystem: Environmental > Terrestrial > Soil > Grasslands | place: USA... | reverse complement strand
GCGTACGCGGCGCCGACAATGATGATGGTCTGCCCCGGGGCCGGTACCCCGAAGCTCTCCACGAACACCAGCGCCACGATGGCCAGGTAGCCGTACTGTTCGAGCAACCCGGTCATGCACTACACCTACCCAGCGCGCGGCGCAGCACCACCGGGTATCCCCGGTCGAACTCCAGCCGGTCGGCCGCGGACAGGTGCGCCCGCTGCCGGCCCCACGCGATCACGTGGGCGAAGATACCCACCCGCAGTGCGAGCTCGAACACGCCGCCGAGCCCGGTACCCCACGGCTCCAGGTAAGCATCGCGCAGCCGGGCGAACCACGGATCGCCGGGTGGCAGCCCGTTCACCTCCTCAAGGAACCGGAACGTGACGACCAGTGACGCGAACGGGTGCCCGATCGACGCGTCGCCCCAGTCGAGCAGCCGCAGCCGGCCGTCGTGCGCGTACACGTTGGCCATGTGCAGGTCGTCGTGCTGCACGCTGGCCGGGACCGGGTACCCGTCGAGCTCGGCGCACAGGTGCGCGAAGCGCGGCGCGAACCGGCGCAGCCGCTCGACGTCGGCCGGCTCCAGCGGCAGCGGCTCGGACAGCAGCCGCTCGTACCGGTCCGGCAGCGTCGCCACCCGCAGGTCCGGTACCCCGTGTGCCAGGTGCCCGGCCGCGTGTGGCACCTCGCCGCGTTGCAGTTCGGCGTACCGGGGCAGCGCGTCGAGCCAGACCTGCGGCGGGTTGCCGGTCTCCCGTAACGGGGTACCCGCGTCGGCCAGCAGCAGCCAGGCCCGCTCCTCGTCGTGACCGAGCACCTCGGCGACCCGGTCCGGCCAGCGCGCGAACAGCCCGGCGGTCAGCCACGGCTCGAACGCCTGCACCGCACCGCACGCCTTGAACCAGGCGACGCCGCCCGCGTGCGGTACCCGCAGCACCGTCGCCCACGGCCGCTCCCGGGCCAGTTCGACGGCGCCCACCGGGGTCACGTGCGCACGGATCCAGTCCTCGGCGGCGGCGCGGTCCACGGTGCACACTATGCCGGGTGCGCGCTCCACTCGTGGCGCTCCCCCTCGTGCAGCCCGGCGTAGATCCGGTCGCGCAGCACGTTCGCCTCGGCGGCGCTCAGCGTCCGGGTCAGCGCCCGCAGCACCACCCGTACCAGCAGGTTGCGCTGCCCCGGGCGCACCCCCATCCGCTCCCGGGCCGAGCGTGGCAGGGCGTCGTAGGGAGTGCTCGCCAGCACCACGACCTCCTCGACCGCGTCGGCGTCCGGGCCGAGCAGCTCCCGCACCCGGTCACCGAGCAGCTCGGCGTCGAGGTCCGCGGCCACCGCGAGGGACAGGTCCCGGGGTACCGGCGGCATCGACGACACCGGCCGGTACGGCGCCAGGTCCCGCATCTGCCCGGCGACGCGCGGATCGGTAGCGCGCAGCAGGCGGATGTCGGGTACCCCCTTGACGAGCATGGTCAACCGGTCCAGGCCGAGGCCCATCGCGAGCCCGGTGGTACCGGCGGGCAGGACCTCGGGATGCGCGAGCCCGCACTCGCCCACCTCGACGCCCGCGACGTAGATCTCGCGCCCCGCGGTGGTGTACGGGTGCGGGCTGGGCGGGGTGTGCCACGGCTGGTCAGGGAGCACGGCGCCGAGCACGGCCGCGAGCATCCCGGCGAGGTCGGCCTCGCGGAGCGGCGGGCCACCGCGGCGGATGCGCCACAGGTCGAGCTGGTGCGGTTCGCCGACGTGGCGGGCGTCGATCACGTCGCGCCGGTAGCAGATCCCGGGCACGCTGAGCACGACGTCGGGCGTGCCGTCCAGGCGGTCGAGCAGCGCCGGGATGTACGCGGTGGTGTGCGAGCGCAGCATCCGCCCCGGCCCGACGTAGCGGGTGTACCGGCGGTCGCGGGTCACCGCGTCGGGGTGGTACCGCAGCCGGTCGTAGTTGTCGGCGACGGTGACGATCCGCGGGCCCGGCGCGTGCCGGACGGGTACCCGCCAGGCGCGAACGAGTGCGGCCTCGACCGCCGCGACGACGTGCTGGACGGCGTGCTCACCGGCGGACGGGTCGGTCAGGTCGCGCAGCGCCAGCGCCTGCGCGAGCCGGTCGGCGGGGATGGTGGTCATGGTGGGCTCCTCTTCGGACACGAAAGCCCCCGGCGTGGCCGGGGGCGTCGGGTACCCGGAAGAGGTACGCCGCGTCAGCGCGTCAACCGCCGCCCACCGGTCATCCGGGGGCGGGGAAACTGACGGGCCTGGTACGGCATGTGTCGAGGGTACCGGACAGCCAGCGGCATTCCGACCGCATTGCCGCCGGCCCTGGCGTAGGATCCGTAGGATTCGAGGCCGGTTGGCCGGACCGGCCCGGACATCGGGGGGTCAGATGAGTCAGACGGCGAACACGTTGCTGCGCAGGGCATCCGTGCGTGTCCGGTTGCGGGCGGCCTTCGGCGCCGTCGTCCTGGTCGCGGCCATCGTGATGATCCTGGCGGTGCAGGGCGTGGCGAGGCTGCACACCGGCCTGACCCAGGCGTCGCGGCACTCGGTACCGTATCTGACCGGGTTGTCCGACGCGGCCCTGGCGGCGAAGTCGGCGGCCACCGACGAGCGGGGATTCCTGATCAGCGGCGACCCCAAGTTCCGCACCGAGGCGGTGGGCCGGCGCGCCGCGGAGAACGCCGGCCTGGCCCAGGCCAGGACCGCCGCGCTCGGCGCGGACCAGGTGCAGGCGGTCGACCGGATCAGCGCGGCGCTGGCGGCGTTCAACCAGGGTCTCGACCACGAGTTCGACGTGTACGGCGGCAACCCGAAACAGGCCGTGACAATGTCCCTGGGCGCCAACCGCGACCTGCGCAAGGCATACGAGACCGACATCACCGCCGCGACGGATGCCGCGAAGGCGGCCAACACCCGCGCGGCCGCCGCCTCCGACCGGCAGGCCTCGACACTGCGGGTGCTGCTGGTCGTCCTGCTGGCGTTGACCGTCGTGATCGGCGCGGTGGCGGCGTGGCTGCTGGCCCGGACGGTCAACCGGCCACTGGGTGCCACGGTCGCGGTACTGGAGCGGGCCGCCGCCGGTGATCTGAGCGCCCGGGCCACCCTCGCCGGCGCGCCGGAGTTCCGCCGGATGGCGCAGGCGACCAACCAGATGGTCGCCAACACCGCCGACGCGCTGCAGGAGATCTCCAGCAACGCGCGGTCGCTCAGCGACACCGCCGCCCGGCTGGCCGCGACCAGCGACACCACCGCCCGCGCGGTCACCGTCGCCGCCGAGCAGGCCGACTCGGTCTCCGGCTCCGCCCGGGGCGTGTCCGACAGCGTGCAGACCGTTGCGGCGGCGGCCGAGGAGATGAGCGCCACCAGCGCGCAGATCTCCAGCTCGACCAGCGGTGCGGTGCAGGTGGCCGCGGAGGCGGTCAACGCCGCCAACGCCACCCAGGAGATCGTCAGCAAGCTGGACAACTCGTCGTCGGAGATCGGTTCGGTGGTGAAGACCATCACGAGCATCGCCGAGCAGACGAACCTGCTCGCCCTCAACGCGACGATCGAGGCCGCCCGGGCGGGCGACGCCGGCAAGGGGTTCGCGGTGGTGGCCGGCGAGGTCAAGGACCTCGCGCAGGAGACCGCCCGCGCAACCGGTGACATCGCGCAACGGGTCGAGACGATCCAGAACGACACGCAACGTGCGATCGAGGCGATCAGCCGGATCGCCGAGATCATCAGCAAGATCAACGAGCACCAGACGACGATCGCCGCGGCGGTCGAGGAACAGTCCGCCACCACCGGCGAGATGACGCGGTCCATCACGCACGCCGCCAGCGGTACCGGCGACATCGCCGCGAACCTCGGCCTCGTCGCCGACAGCGTCCGGACCACGCTCAGCCATACCGAGGAGACCCGCGAGGCGGCCGGGCAGCTGACCGCCATGAGTACCCAGCTGCAGAACCTGGTGGGCCGGTTCCGCTACTGAGCCGCGGGGGCGGCGGCGGCCGCCGGCACGCGCCGGTCGCGGGCGCCGCCGCGCTCAGCAGCGGCGCACGTCGGAGGTGACGAAGCCGTTGGCCGTCTCGATGGTGTGGTCGAAGCAGGTGTCGCCGGTCAGCCGGTACCGCTCCCGCGAGGTACCCGTCGCGTGCCGCTGCTCGCGCGGTACCCCGAGGGTGTAGGACGCGGTGCCCGAGTACGTGTCGTCGAGCCGGCGGAACTGGAACCCGTCCCGCCCGGCCGCCGCCGTGTCCGCCGCGTCGGTCATCGTGATCGTCGTGGTGAGCCGGTTGTCCGCGGACACGGTGATCCCGCCGTCGATCGCGTACCGCAGCGCCGCGCGGGTGACCTTGCCGGCCGTCGCCACCGTTGCGGTGTCGGTCCACTCCGCCGTGAGGTTGTCCGGGTTCTCCCCGGGCTCCGCCCCGAAGCGGTGCGTGCTGTCGTTGGACAGCCGCTCGTCGACCGCGGTCGTCACGATCCCGTGCGAGGTGTGCAGCATCCCGACCGCGGCGAGGTGGTGCGCCGCCGTCGTCAGTACCTGGTTCATGCCGTCCACCACGGAGAACGTGGAGTCGTTGCGCAGCGCGTCGAGGTGGTCGGCGAGCACGGTACCGGTGACCTGGGTCGCCTTCGGATCACGCCAGGCGAGCAGGTTCACCGGGGTGTCCCAGCCGGGCTGCCCGGCCGGTACCCCGACGACCCGCACGGCCACCGTGTGCGGTGCACCGTCGGTGAGCCGCCCCAGGTACGGCGTCAGGTCGTAGCTCAGCGGCGCGACGTTGAACGCCCGCGGCGCCGGCAGCACGTACCACAGGAACGGGTTGGACCAGCCGCCGGTGTAGACATGCGGGAACGGTACCGCGATCCCGGCCACCTGGCCGTCGAGCAGGACCTGCACCTCGCGGTACGGCCCCTGGTCGGCCGGGCAGGAGTACCCGGACGCGGGCGGCGCGGTCAGGTACCAGAACTCCTCGCAGCCGCCGCCGGACCCGGTCGCGTACACCTCGGCGACCAGTCGCTCGGCGTTGCGCGGCAGGGTGACCGGCGCGGTGCTCGCGGCGTCGCGCAGGTCGGGCAGCGGCACCACATCGCTGGCCGACGCCGGTGCCGGATGCGCCCGGTCGGCGACGTAGAACGTCAGGTCGACCTGGATGTCCAGGACGCCGGTGAACGTCTCGTTGACGATGTTGCCGAGGAACATGCTCACCTGGGCCGGCGCGCGCAGCACCGGGGCGTACCCGGTGACGTCCTTCTCCACCGACCACCGGATGCCGACCGGCGACGGTTCCGGCGTCGAGGTCTTGAGCACCGTCACCCCGCCGATCTCCAGCCAGCCGAGCCGGTCGAACTGCCGGCCGGCGACCGCGCCGGACATCCGCAGCACGACCTTCGCCCACGGCCCGGCGCAGTCGGCCGGCGGCATGTACGCGTTGGTGTAGACGTCGAAGTTGACGAACTGGTGGTCGACGATGCGCACGGTGCACGAGTGGGTCGGCGGCACTGCGACCGGCGGGCCGGCGGTGCGCGGGTCGTCCCAGTCGGTGCCGAACTCGGTCGGTGGCGCGGCCGCGTGCGCGGCGCCGCCGCCGCCGAGCAGGACAACAGCCACAAGAGCCACAAGAGTGGTCCAGCGCATCGCGCACCTCCCGGCAGCCAACGATGATTTTCGATGGTACCGGTCAACCGGCGCGGGACACCGCCGGCAGCGAAAATTCGCACTCTCATGGGGCTAGCGTGGCCAGCGGTGTCCCGGGTACGTCCCGGGGTCGTTCTTCCGGTTGACGTGCCGCGGCCGGATCACCAGGCTTTGCGGTATGAGGGCACTGGTCAAGGCGCATCCGCGGCCCGGCCTGTGGCTGCAGGACGTACCCGAGCCGGTACCCGCCGACGGCGAGGTGCTCATCCGCGTCCTGCGCACCGGCATCTGCGGCACCGACCTGCACATCCAGTCGTGGGACGGCTGGGCGGAGAAGCACGTGACGGTACCGCTGGTGGTCGGCCACGAGTTCGTCGGCGAAGTCGTGGCGACCGCCGCCGACGTCACCGACATCGCGGTCGGCGACCTGGTCAGCGGCGAGGGTCACGTGGTCTGCGGTACCTGCCGCAACTGCCGCGCCGGCCGGCGGCACATGTGCGCCCGCACAGACAGCGTCGGGGTGACCCGGGCGGGCGCCTTTGCCGAGTACCTCGCGCTGCCGGTGGGCAACGTGTGGAAGCACCGGCCCGGGGTCGACCTGGACGTGGCCGCGGTCTTCGACCCGCTCGGCAACGCGGTGCACACGGCGCTGGCCTACCCGGTGCTCGGCGAGGACGTGCTGATCACCGGCGCCGGCCCGATCGGGCTGATGGCGGCGGCCGTGGTCAAGCACGCCGGGGCGCGGTACGTGGTGGTGACCGACGTCAACGAGTACCGGCTGGACCTGGCCCGCAAGATGGGCGTGACGCTGCCGGTCGACGTGTCCACCGGGTCGCTCGCCGACGCGCAGAAGCAACTCGGCATGCAGGAGGGCTTCGACGTCGGGCTGGAGATGTCGGGTACCGGGCCGGCGCTGCAGGCGATGATCGAGAACATGACGCACGGCGGCCGGATCGCCCTGCTCGGCCTGCCGTCCCAGCAGTTCCCGGTCGACCTCAGCACGGTGGTGCTCAACTCGTTGACGCTGCGCGGCATCTACGGGCGGGAGATGTTCGAGACGTGGTACGCCATGTCGGTGTTCATCTCGCAGGGCCTGGACATCGCGCCGGTGATCACGCACCGGTTCGCCGCCGCCGACTTCGAGGACGCGTTCACGACCGCCCGGGGTGGCCGGTGCGGCAAGGTGGTCCTCGACTGGACCGGGTGAGGAGGACCGATGTACGACCGCGTCCGTGACGACCTGCGCACCACGCTCGACGAGATCCGCTCGGCCGGGCTGTACAAGCCGGAAAGGGTGCTCGCCGGCCGACAGGGCGCACAGGTGACGGTCTCCGGCGGGCAGCCGGTGCTCAACCTGTGCGCCAACAACTACCTCGGGCTCGCCGACGACCCGCGGGTGGTGGCGGCGGCCAAGGCGGCGCTGGACGAGTGGGGGTACGGGCTGGCGTCGGTGCGCTTCATCTGCGGTACCCAGGAGATCCACAAGCGGCTGGAGGCCGCGCTGTCGGAGTTCCTGGGCACCGACGACACGATCCTGTACAGCTCCTGCTTCGACGCCAACACCGGGCTGTTCGAGACGCTGCTCGACGAGCGGGACGCGGTGATCTCCGACGCGCTCAACCACGCGAGCATCATCGACGGCATCCGGCTGTGCAAGGCGCGCCGGCTGCGGTACCGCAACCGGGACATGGCCGACCTCGAAGCGCAACTGGAGTCCGCCGCCGACGCCCGGTACCGGCTCATCGCCACCGACGGCGTCTTCTCGATGGACGGCTCCTACGCGCCGCTGGCCGGGATCTGCGCGCTGGCGCAGCAGCACGACGCGCTGGTGATGGTCGACGACTCGCACGCGGTCGGCTTCGTCGGGGCGGACGGTCGGGGTACCCCGGAGCTGGCCGGCGTGGCGGACCGGGTGGACATCGTCACCGGTACCCTCGGCAAGGCGCTGGGCGGGGCGAGCGGCGGGTACGTCAGCGGCCGGGCGGAGATCGTCGAGCTGCTGCGCCAGCGCTCCCGCCCGTACCTGTTCTCCAACTCGGTGGCCCCGGCCGTGGTGGCCGCCTCGCTGGCCGTGCTCGACCTGCTGAAGGGCTCGGCGGAGCTGCGCGAGCGGCTGCGCGAGAACACCGAGTTCTTCCGCAACCGGATGACCGGGCTCGGCTTCGAGGTGCTGCCCGGGGAGCACCCGATCATCCCGGTCATGATCGGCGACGCGGTACTGGCCGGGCGGCTCGCCGAGCGGCTGCTCGACAAGGGCGTCTACGTGACCGCCTTCTCGTACCCGGTCGTCCCGATGGGTACCGCCCGCATCCGTACCCAGATGAGCGCCGCGCACCGGCTGGACGATCTTGAACGGGCCGCGCTGGCGTTCGACGCGGCCCGCGCGGAGGTCACCGCTTAACTCCGGTACCGGCCGGCCGATGAGGCTGGCATGTACCAGACCTTCCGGCCGCTGCTCGACGCCCTGATCCGGCGCGGTGCGGACGCGGGCTGCGTCGAGGAGGCCGGCCAGGAGGCTGAGCGGTCCGGCCGGTCGATCCGCGACGTCCTGATCAACGACCGGGTCGTCACCGAACAGGAGCTGACCGAGGCCTCCGCCGAGGCGTACGGCGTCGCGAGCGTCGACATCGTCGGGTACCCGATCGACCCGGCCGCGGTGGCGAAGATCCCGCTGGCGCTGATCCTGCGGCACCGGGTCCTCGGCCTGACCCTGGACGGCGACGAGATCACCGTCGGCATCACCGACCCGGGCGACGTGGTCGCGCTCGACGACATCCGCGCCGCCACCGGCCTGATCGTCAAGCCGGTCGTGGTCGCCCGCTCCGAGCTGCGCAAGATCCTCGACCGGCTCAAGCGCGAGGAGACCGACCTCGGCGACATCGCCGCCACGCTGCGCGAGGAGCAGTCCGCGGCGCAGGCGCAGGTGGCCAGCGTCGACGACGCGCCGATCGTCAGGTACGTCAACTCGCTGCTCGAACAGGCCATCCAGAACCGGGCCTCGGACCTGCACCTGGAGCCGACCGAGCACGACATGCGGGTGCGGTACCGCATCGACGGCGTCATGCACGAGGTGGACACCGTACCCAAGGCGGTGCAGTCCGCGCTGATCTCCCGGCTGAAGATCATGTCGAACGTCGACATCACCGAGCGGCGGGTACCGCAGAACGGCCGGATCACCATCCAGCTCGGCCAGCGCAAGGTCGACTTCCGGACGGCGACGCTGCCGACGGTCTGGGGCGAGAAGGTCGTCCTGCGGGTGCTCGACACCAGCGGCATCGACCTGGAGCTGCGCAAGCTCGGCTTCACCGAGCACAACTACGGCCGGTACTCGGCCTCGTTCAGCAAGCCGCACGGCATGATCCTGGTCACCGGGCCGACCGGCTCCGGCAAGTCGACCACGCTGTACGCCACGCTGACCGAGATCAACAAGCCGACCGTCAACATCATCACGGTCGAGGACCCGGTCGAGTACCGGCTGTCCGGCGTGAACCAGGTGCACGTGGACCACAAGGCCGGCCTGACGTTCGCCGCGGTGCTGCCGGCGATCCTGCGGTCCGACCCGGACATCGTGCTCATCGGTGAGATCCGTGACCGGGTCACCGCCCAGCTCGCCGTCGAGGCCGCGCTGACCGGCCACCTCGTGCTGTCCACGCTGCACACCAACGACGCGCCGAGCGCCGTGACCCGGCTGACCGAGATGGGCATCGAGCCGTTCCTGGTCGGTTCCTCGGTGGACTGCGTGCTGGCCCAGCGGCTGGCCCGGCGGCTGTGCGAGTGGTGCAAGGAGGAGTACCCCCCGGTCGAGGAGGAGCTGCTCGCGGCGCGCTGGTACGAGAGCAACGCGGCGCCGCCGAAGTCGCTGTGGAAGGCGGTCGGCTGCCGGTCCTGCTCGAACACCGGGTACCGCGGCCGGATCGCCCTGCACGAGGTCATGCGGGTGACCGAGGAGATCGAGCGGCTGACCGTCGCCCGCGCCTCAGCTCACGACCTGCAGAAGGTCGCGATGACCGAGGGCATGCGTGACCTGCGGGCCGACGGGCTGACCAAGGCCGCCGAGGGCCAGACCTCGGTCCAGGAAGTGCTCCGTGTCGCGGTTTAGGAAATTTCCCCCTAAACCATGCCCACCTCCGGCCGATGTTCCCGGCTGAATCCCCGATCTGCGAGGTGAACGTTGGACACCGTCCTGCTCGATAGCACCGAGGCGCTCGGCGAGCGTGGCGAGGAACGCGCCGCGCTCGACACGATGCTGCTGGCGCTGGTCCAGGCGCAGGGTTCCGACCTGCACCTGACCGTCGGCGCGCCGCCCCGGATGCGGGTACACGGCAAGCTGACCGCGCTGCCGGAGTACGACGACCTGCAGCCCACCGACACCGAACTGCTCGTCCGCGCCGCCTGCAACCGCGAGCAGTGGGAACGGTTCGAGCAGGACAACGAGCTGGACTTCGCCTACAGCATCAAGGGCGTCTCCCGGTTCCGGGTCAACGTGTACCTGCAGCGCGGCTCGATCGGCGCCGCCTTCCGGGCCATCCCGCACGAGATCAAGAGCCTGGAGGACCTCGGCGTACCCGACTCCGTGTCCAAGTTCGCGTACCTGCACCGCGGCCTGGTCCTGGTGACCGGCCCGACCGGTTCCGGCAAGACCACCACGCTGGCCGCCATCCTGGACCTGGCCAACCGGACCCGGGACTCGCACATCGTCACGATCGAGGACCCGATCGAGTTCCTCCATCCGCACAAGCGCTGCCTGGTCAACCAGCGCGAGGTCGGGGCCGACACCAACTCGTTCGCCGCCGCGCTCAAGCACGCGCTGCGCCAGGACCCGGACATCATCCTGGTCGGCGAGCTGCGTGACCTGGAGACGGTGTCCACCGCGCTGACCGCGGCGGAGACCGGGCACCTGGTACTCGCCACACTGCACACGCAGAGCGCCGCGCAGACCATCGACCGGGTCATCGACATCTACCCGCCGCACCAGCAGCAGCAGATCCGCGCGCAGCTGTCGATGGCACTGCAGGGCGTGGTGACCCAGGCGCTGGCGCCGCGCGCCGACGGCACGGGCCGCACGATCATCACCGAGATCCTGTGCGCCACGCCGGCGATCCGCAACCTCATCCGCGAGGGCAAGAACCACCAGATCCCCTCGTTCATGCAGTCCGGCGGCGCCGAAGGGATGCTCACCTTCGACCAGCACCTGGCCGATCGGGTACGCAACCAGCTGGTCGACTTCGACACCGCGGTGAACCTGTGCCACTCGGCCGACGAGCTCAAGCGGCTCGCAGGGCGGATGTGACCCCATGGCCGTGACGAAGACCTTCGACTACGAGATCGTCGACGCCGCCGGCAAGCGCGGCAAGGGCACGATCGAGGCGCTCAACGAGACCGCCGCGGCGCAGGCGCTGCGGCAGCAGGGCGCGGTACCGCTGGCGATCACCGAGCAGAGCGCGATCGGGCTGCGCAAGGAGCTGTCCATCCCGGGCCTGACCGGGCGGACCACGCTCAAGGACCTGTCCGTCTTCTCCCGCCAGTTCGCCACGCTGAGCAACTCCGGCATGTCGCTGCTGCGCTCGCTCGCGGTGCTGGAGGACCAGGCCGCCAAGCCGGGGCTGCGCCGGGCGGTCGGCGAGGTGCGCACCGACATCGAGGGCGGCCTGTCGCTGTCGGCGGCGATGGGCAAGCACGACAGGATCTTCCCGACCCTGATGGTCGCGATGATCCGGGCCGGCGAGGCCGGTGGCTTCCTGGACGACGCGCTGGAACGGATCGCGACCAACTTCGAGAAGGACGCCGCGCTCCGCGCGAAGATCAAGAGCGCGCTCACGTACCCGGTGATCGTGCTGATGTTCAGCGTTCTGATGATCATCGGCGTGCTGATCTTCATCGTCCCGATCTTCCAGAAGATGTTCGCCCAGCTCGGCGGCAAGCTGCCGATGCCGACGCAGATCATCGTGACGGCCAGCCACACGCTGGTCTGGTCCGGTCCGCTGACCGCGATCGTGGTCGGCGGTGCGCTCGCCGCGTTCAAGCAAGGGCTACGTCGCTCGCCCGCGCTCCGGCTGCGCTTCGACCGGCTCAAGCTCAAGCTGCCCGTGTTCGGTCAGCTGTTCACGAAGATCGCGATCAGCCGGTTCTCCCGCAACCTCGGCACCCTGCTCGGCGTCGGGGTACCGGTGCTGCAGGCCCTGGACGTGGTCGGCGCGACCACCGGCAACGCGGTCATCGCCGAGGCGATGAGCGACCTGCAGGCCTCCGTGCGCGACGGCCGGCCCATGTCCGCACCACTGCACAAGCACTCCGTCTTCCCGCGCATGGTCACGCAGATGATCGAGGTCGGCGAAGAGTCCGGCCAAATCAGTCAGATGCTGGACAAGGTCGCCGATTTCTATGACCGGGAGGTCGACACCGCGGCCGAGTCACTGACCGCGTCGATCGAGCCGATCATGGTCGTCTTCATGGGCGCCATCGTCGGGTCGATGGTCGTCTGCCTGTACCTGCCGATGTTCACGATCTACCAGCACATCGGGGGCACGAGCTGAGCCTCCCACCAGGTTTCCCGCGCGCCACGCGGGAGTTGGTGACCGCAAGCCATGTGGTCACCGGTCGGGCCCGGAAGCCCGATCGCCGTCCCAACCCACCGAGTAACAGGAGTACCCCATGCAAGAGACGCTTCGCAGGATGCGGGAGAAGCGCGCCGGCGGCGACCACGGCTTCACCCTGATCGAACTGCTGGTGGTCGTCGTGATCATCGGCATTCTGGTCGCGATCGCGATCCCGGTGTACCTGAGCTACCGCAAGGGTGCGGAGAACCGGTCGGCGCAGTCGGACCTGCGCAACGCGATCACCTCGGTCGAGCAGTGCTACGCCGACAACGGCAACGTCTACCCGGCGCCCGCGGCGCAGGCCGGTAGCACGGTCACCCTGCTGTGCCCGGACAACAGCAGCACGCAGGTGATCAACATGTCGGCGAACAACACGCTGGTCTACGCGAAGGTTGCCGGCCCGCCGATGAGCTACACGCTCCAGGTGACGAACAGCGACACGGGCAAGGTCTACCACTACGACAGCGCCACCGGCCAGATGACCTGAACCTGGCTCTGACGCGCCGGCAGGGGTACCGACCCCTGCCGGCGCACCGGCAGGACCACCCCGACGAACGAATCCCAACCCCGGAAGGAGGACCGCATCATGGCGCCCCTGCTCGTGCTCGTCGCCGTCTTCGGCCTCGCCGTGGGCTCGTTCGTCAACGTGGTCATCCACCGGGTGCCGCTGGGCCGGTCGCTGCTGCGGCCGGGCTCCCGGTGCCCCCGCTGCGACGCGGCGATCCGGCCGTGGCACAACGTTCCGGTACTGGGCTGGCTGGTGCTACGGGGCCGGTGCGCCGGCTGCCGGGAGCGCATCAGCATCCGGTACCCCCTGGTGGAGCTGGCCACCGCGGCGCTGTTCGTCGCGGTCACCGCCCGGCTGGGCATCTCCCCCGCGCTGCCCGCCTACCTGTACCTGGCGGCCGTCTCGGTCGCCCTCGCAATGATCGACTTCGACGTCCGGCGGCTGCCGGACGCCATCGTGCTGCCCTCCTACGCGGTCGCCGGCCTGCTGCTGGTACCCGCGGTGCTGGCGCACGGTGACTGGGCCGCGGTGCTGCGCAGCCTCGCCGCGATGGCCGCCCTCTGGGCCTTCTACTTCGTGCTGTTCTTCGTGTACCCGGGCGGCATGGGCTTCGGTGACGTCAAGCTCGCGGGCCTGCTCGGCCTGTACCTCGGCTGGCTCGGCTGGAGCTCGGTACTCGTCGGCACCTTCGCCGGCTTCCTGCTCGGCGGCCTGGCCGGTGCGGTGCTGCTGCTCGCCCGCCGGGCCGGCCGCAAGACCGGCATCCCGTTCGGCCCCGCCATGCTCGCCGGCGCGCTGGTCGCGCTGTTCGCCGCCGGGCCGGTCGCGGCCTGGTACCTGTCCCTGCTCGCCCCGCCCGCATAACCCGCACCCCCCGCAAAGGAGCGCCTGATGGCTGCCACCAACCTGATCGGACTGGACATCGGTTCGATGTCCATCCGCGCCGTGGAGACCGCCCGCGGCAAGGAGGGTCCGGTCCTTGCGAACTTCGGCGAGGTACCGCTGCCCGAGGGCGCGGTGCAGGCCGGCGTCATCCATGACGAGAAGGTGGTCGTCGCCGCACTGCGGCACCTGTGGAGCAGCGCCAAGCTGCGCGGCCGCGACGTGGTACTCGGCGTGACCAACCCGCAGACCGTGGTCCGCGAGCTGTCGCTGCCCAACCTGCCGCTGCGCGAGCTACGCAAGTCGCTGCCGTTCCAGGTGCGCGAGATGCTGCCGCTGCCGGTGGACAAGTCGCTGCTGGACTTCTTCCCGCTGGAGGCGTCCGAGGACGGCAAGACCCTGCGCGGGCTGCTCATCGCGGCGCCGAAGGAGGCGGTGCTGACCGCGGTACACGCGATCGAGCAGGCCGGGCTGCACGTCGCCCGGGTCGACCTCGCCTCGTTCGCCCTGCTGCGGGCCGCCTCGTACCTCGACGAGAAGGTCGAGGCGATCGTGGACATCGGTGCCCACGCCACCAGCGTGGTGGTGCACCACGACGGCTCGCCGCTCATCGTGCGTACCCTGCCCCGGGGCGGCGCGGAGATCACCGAGCGGATCGCCGCCCGGGTCGGCGCGACGGTACCCGAAGCCGAGTCGATCAAGTGCCGGGTCGGCCTGCTCGACGACGGCGGACCGGACACCGCGGCCGTGGTACGGGAGGCGATCCGGCCGCTGATCAGCGAGATCGGCAGCTCCTTCACCTACCTCACCACCGGCGACCGGCAGGCCCGCGTCGCCCGGGTCGCCCTGTCCGGTGGCGGCGCGCAGCTGCCCGGCCTGGTCGACGCGCTACGCCAGCAGCTCGACATCGACGTGGTCATCGCCGACCCGATGGCCCGCGTGAAGGAACGGCGCCAGAGCAAGCGGCCCGGCTACGACCGGCTCCGCGCGGCGGCCGCGGTGTCCATCGGCCTCACCCTCGGAGCAGCGTGATGATTCATTCCCACGTCCTCGAACCGCCCGCCATCTCGGAGCGGACCCGGCGGCTCCTGCCGATCGCGGCCGACCTGCTGCCCGCCGAGATCGTCGACTCACGCCGGGCGCGCAAGGTGCGCCGCTCGGTGGTGGTCGGCATCGTCGCGCTGGTGGCGGTGCTCACCGCCTGGTACGGGTACGCGGTGTACCAGACCTCGGTGGCCCGTTCCAGCCTCAGCGGCGCGCAGAGCGACATCACCCGGATGACCAAGAAGCAGGACCAGTTCACCGCGCTCACCCAGACCCAGGCCGGGTCCGCGGCCATCAACGGGCAACTGACCATCCTGATGACGCAGGACCTGCCCTGGTCGGCGCTGGTCGGCCCGGCCGTGGCCGACGCGACCGACGGGGTACAGGTCAAGCAGATCACCGGCGACCTGCCCGACGAGGCCGCGAAGCCGACGGCGGGCGGGGGCGGGTTCACGCTGCCCAGCGCCACGAAGCAGAAGCTGATCGGCAAGTTGACCGTGGACGGGCTGGCGCCGGACAAGACCGCCGTCGCGAAGTACGTCGACGCGCTCGCCCAGGTGCGGGGCCTGGCCAACCCGTTCGTCACCAGCGCCACGCCCGGCACGGACAGCTCCGGGATCGCGTTCACCGTGCAGTTCGACATCACCGACGCCGTGCTCGGCGGCCGGTTCAGCGCGAAGACCGGGAAGTGAGGAACGCATCGATGGGTACCGGACATGCCGGCCGCCTCTGGTTGATCGGCGGTGCCGTGGCGGCGGTGGTTCTCGTGGCGGTCGGGTGGTTCTTCCTGATCAGCCCGGCGAACGGCCGGACCGCGGGCCTCACCGGCCAGACGGAGACCGCCCGTACCAAGGTGGCCAGCCTCCAGCACCACCTCAACGAGCTGCAGGCGCAGAGCGAACGGCTGCCCGAGTACCAGGCGACGCTGAAGAACGACCAGGCAGCGCTGCCCACGACGGCCAGCCTGAGCGACTTCCTGCGCAGTCTGCAGCTGGGGGACGACAGCCGGGGCGCGATCACCGGCATCACGGTCGGCCAGCCACTCGAACGCGCCGCGGGCGCGACGATGGACTTCGCCCTTCCGGTGACGGTGAGCGCCACGGGGAAAGCCCCGCAGTTCGACGCGCTGCTGGACTACCTGCAGAACGTGCAACCGCGCGCGGTATTGATCAAGAACGTGCAGCTCGCCAGCGACGGCGGTACCACGCTGGACGGTCCGGCGAAGCTCACCGTGTCGCTGGAGCTCTTCGTCGCCGCGCCGCCGGCGAAGTGACCTGAAAGGCAGCTACACCCGGCGACCCGACCGCCGATAGAAGGACACACCAGATCGATGATGGAGGAGCGCATGCCGGCCGGCCTCCGGCGCCGCGCGGTCCGCGGACCGTGGCGGCGCCACCCACTCCCGGGGGGCGCGCGGGACGAGGGCTTCACCTTGGTGGAGGTACTCGTCTCGCTCGCCCTGATGACGATCACCATGACCGCCCTCACCACGTTCTTCGTGGCCACCGGGCAGGCCGCCAACCAGCAGAGCGGCCGGCAGGTCGGCGCGCAGCTCGCCCAGGACGCGATCGAACAGGCCCGGGCGCTCAAGGGGTCGGCCATCATCACCGGCCGGGCCCAGTGCGGCGGCACCAACACTTGCGCCACCCCGGTCGCCGGGGTAGCGCCGTACCTGGCCGACGTGGAGGAGTGGGACCACCCGAGCGGTACCGCCCAACTGCCGACCACGCCGAAGACCGTCACGCTCAACGGGCTCGGCTTCACCGAGAACTGGTACGTCGGCCGGTGCTGGCAGGCGACCGCCGGCGGTGCCTGCCTGAAGGCGCAGAGCACCGGCCCCACCCTGATGTACCGGGTGATCGTCGCGGTCGCCTGGTCGGAGAAGCACTGCGCGGCCAGTGCCTGCTCGTTCGTCGCCTCGACGCTGATCAACAGCGCGCCCGCCTCGCCGCTGTTCAACTCCAACCAGGCGGCGCAGCCGCCGGTGGTGAACAACCCCGGCGACCAGACCGACGAGAAGAACATCCCGGTCAACCTCACCATGACCGCCAACGGCGGCGCTCCAGTGATCAGCTGGTCCGCGGTCGGCCTGCCGCCGAACGTGACGCTCAGCCAGAGCGGCGTGTTCATCGGTTCGCCCAGCACCGTGGGCAGCTACCCGGTGGTCGTCACGGCCAAGGACGGGTTCAACCTGACCGGTACCGCGGCCTTCACCTGGACCATCGTGGCGCCGCTCACGGTGGCCACGCCCGGCGGGCAGACCGGCGACGCGACCGTCCCGGTGACCCCCCTGCAGGTGGTTGCGAGCAACGGCGTCGCACCGTACACCTGGTCGGCCACCGGGCTGCCGGGGGGCCTGTCGATCGACTCCGCCGGGAAGATCAGCGGTACCCCGTCCACGGCGGGCAGCTACCCGGTGACGGTGACCGTCAGGGACGCGAAGGGGGCGAGCGCCTCGACCGGCACGATCACCTGGACCGTGGCGGCCAAGCCGACCATCACGGCGCCGACCAACCGGTCCGACAGGAAGAGCACGCCGGTGACGGTGAACTCCGCGGTCAGCGGCGGTACCGGTCCGTTCCAGTGGTCGATCAGCGGCCAACCGAGCGGGCTGACGATCAACCAGAACACCGGCGTGATCAGCGGCACGACGCCGGGCACTACGGGCACCTACACCGTGACGGTGAGCGTGAAGGACGCGTTCGTCACCGTCTCGTCCACCTTCACCTGGACGGTGACGTCGTGAGGCGGCTGGCGAGGGCGCTGCGGCGCCGGGTGGGCGGCGGTGACGTGGGCATCACGATGATCGACGTGATGGTGTCCACCGTGGTCATGTCGTTCGTGCTGCTCGTGTTCACCACCGCGATGCTGCAGATCTACCGGTCGACCAACCGTACCCAGACCTTGTCCCAGGCGCAGTCCCAGGTGAACACCGCGTTCCTGCGGCTGGACACGCAGCTCCGCTACGCCGCGGCGATCAGTAAGGAGACCACGGTCAACGGCGACCCGTATGTGGAGTACCTGACCTCGAACACCGGCAGCCGGGTCTGCGCCGAGCTACGCGTGCACTCCGGCCAACTGCAGCAGCGCACCTGGACGCAGCCGCCCGCGCCGGCGGTACCCGGTCCGGGCAACGAGACGCCGACGAAGTGGGTACCCCTCGCGTCGACGGTCACCGCGGCGACGTTCACCTTCCGCGACGCGGACGACACCGCGAACTTCCAGCGGCTGGAGATCAGCCTCCGGACCGGTACCAGCGCGACCGCCACCCGATCGTCCCGGCAGACCGACATCACATTCACCGCGCTCAACACGTCGCTGACCACGCGGGGCGACACCACCGAGTGCACCGAGCTGAGGGCGGTGCCGTGAGGCGGGCAGCACGTGACGACCGGGGCTCGTTGGCCTTCGCGATGCTGGTCACCCTCGTCGGCTTCGCCCTGACCGCCATCATGGTCCCCACGGCACTGACCCAGATCACCAGCACCCGCGAAGACAACCGCCGCCTCACCGACCTGTCCGCCGCCCAGACCGGCCTCGACATCGCCCTCAGCCACATCCAAGCCGCCAACGACGGCACCGGCAACGGCGTCCTGGCCACCCTCCCCTGCGGCCCCTTCACCGGCACCCTCAGCACCGCCACCACCGCCAACTACAACGTCACCATCACCTACTACCAAAACGACCCCCGCGGCCACGAAAACGACCCCACCTGGCAAGCCGCCAACCCACCCATCACCTGCATCAACGGCGGCGGCGCCCGAGTCACCCCCAAATACGCCCTCCTCCACTCCCTCGGCACCGACCAGACCACCACCGACATCACCAAAACCCCCAACCGCGGCCTCACCGCCACCTACGCCTTCCACATCACCAACGAGAACATCCCCGGCGGGAACATCCGCACGTACCACACCACCCTCGACCTGTGCCTGGACGCCGGCTCCAGCTCCCCGGCCGCCGGTACCAACGTCCAGATGCAAACCTGCGTCGAAGGCAGCGGGCAGCAGAAGTGGGCGTACAGCCCGAACCTGAGCCTGGTGCTGGTGTCCTCCCGCACGCCGAGCAACCCGCTGGGCATGTGCATCGACGGCGGGTCGACCGAGGTGGCCGGCGCGGCCGTCAAG
>Ga0066710_100001195_pt1 | contig 18764 bp, 19 predicted proteins | sample GraSoiAngelo_159_FD_79666 | JGI IMG/M metagenome (GOLD analysis project Ga0066710, IMG submission 79666) | Grasslands soil microbial communities from the Angelo Coastal Reserve, California, USA - 14_1009_16_40cm | ecosystem: Environmental > Terrestrial > Soil > Grasslands | place: USA... | reverse complement strand
CACCCGACCCGCACGCCCGGGGCGCGCGGTCGCGGGGGGAGCGGTCAGCGGTGCTGACGGACGGGCCCGGCCCTATGACTCGGGGGATCGCTACTTCGCACAGCGATCACCTCCTCGAGCCGGCCGGATGGGAACCGTCGGTCATCGTACCCCCGTACCGGCGCCCGGGAACCACCGCCTAGTCTCCTTCACGACCGTCCGATCACACGAGGGGCAGCCATGGCGCGTACCGTGCTCGTCACCGGAGGTAACCGAGGGATCGGCCTGGCGATCGCCCAGGCGTTCGCCAAACAGGGCGACAAGGTGGCCGTGACACACCGCGGAACCGGTGCGCCGGAAGGACTTTTCGGCGTCCGGTGCGACATCACCGACCCGGCCGCGGTGGACACCGCGTTCAGCGCCGTCGAGGCCGAGCTCGGCCCGGTCGAGGTACTGGTCGCCAACGCCGGGGTGACCGACGACACCCTGCTGCTGCGGATGTCCGAGGAGCAGTGGGCCCGGGTGCTCGACACCAACCTCACCGGCTCGTGGCGGGTCGCCAAGCGGGCCAGCACCAAGATGCTGCGCGCCCGCTGGGGACGGATCATCTTCATCTCGTCGGTCGTCGGCCATCTCGGCGCGCCCGGCCAGGTCAACTACGCGGCCAGCAAGGCCGGGCTGGTCGGCATGGCCCGGTCGATCGCGCGGGAACTGGGTACCCGCAACATCACCGCGAACGTCGTAGCCCCCGGCTACGTCGAGACCGACATGACGGCGGTGCTGTCCGACGAGGTCAAGGCCGGGTACCTCAAGCAGATCCCGGCCGGCCGGTTCGCCACGCCCGACGAGGTGGCCGGGGCGGTGACGTGGCTGGCCAGCGACGCGGCGGGGTACGTCACGGGAGCGGTCATCCCGGTCGACGGCGGCGTCGGCATGGGTCACTGAAGGGACGGGACATGTCAGGACTGCTGGCCGGCAAGCGGCTGCTCATCACCGGGATCATCACCGACCAGTCGATCGCGTTCGCGACCGCGAAACTGGCCCAGGAGGCGGGGGCGACGGTCGTGCTCACCGGGTACGGCCGGCTGTCACTGGTGGAGCGGATCGCCAAGCGGCTGCCGGAGCCGGCGCCGCTGATCGAGCTGGACGTGACCAACGACGAACACCTGGCCGGGCTGCCCGGCAAGGTCCGCGAGCACGTCGACGGGCTGGACGGGGTGGTGCACTCCATCGGGTACGCCCCGCCGAGCTGCCTGGGCGGCGGGTTCCTGGACGCGCCGTGGGCGGACGTGGCCACCGCCCTGCAGGTGTCGACGTACTCGTACAAGTCCCTCGCGGTCGCCTGCCTGCCGCTGATGGACCGGGGCGGCGGCGTCGTCGGGCTCACCTTCGACGCGACGAAGGCCTGGCCGGTCTACGACTGGATGGGCGTGGCCAAGGCGGGGCTGGAGTCGGCCAACCGGTACCTGGCCATGCACCTGGGCAAGCACGGCATCCGGGCGAACCTGGTCTCCGCCGGTCCGCTGCGCACGATGGCGGCCAGGTCGATCCCCGGCTTCGAGAAGTTCGAGGACGCCTGGGCGGTACGGGCGCCGCTCGGCTGGGACCTGTCCGACCAGGCGGCGGCGGCGAAGGCGGTACTGGCGCTGCTGTCCGACTGGTTCCCGGCGACGACCGGCGAGATCGTGCACGTGGACGGGGGGTACCACATCCTCGGGGCCGACCCGACGTGAGCGCAGCGGGGCGCGGCGGGGCGCACCGGAGCGCCTCGCGGAGCGAACCGGGAGGCACCGTGACCTCCTCCTACGACGCCTTCGTGCTGGTCTCCTTCGGCGGGCCGGAGGGGCCGGACGACGTCATGCCGTTCCTGCGCAACGTCACCCGCGGCCGCGGGGTACCCGACGAGCGGCTCGCCGAGGTCGCCGGGCACTACCGGCACTTCGGCGGGGTGTCGCCGATCAACGCGCAGTGCCGGGAGCTGCTGGCCGCGCTGCGGCCGGAGTTCGACCGGGCCGGCATCGACCTGCCGATCTACTGGGGAAACCGCAACTGGGCGCCGTACCTGGCCGACACCGTGTCGCAGCTGCGCGACGACGGGGTACAGCGGGCGCTGGCGTTCGTGACCAGCCCGTTCGGCTCGTACTCCTCGTGCCGGCAGTACCTGGACGACATCGCGAAGGCCCGCGCGGCGGTCGGCGACGGCGCGCCGGTGATCGACAAGCTGCGGCACTACCACGACCATCCGGGCTACGTCGGGCCGCACGCCGACGCGGTACGGGCGGCGCTGGCCACGTTGCCGGCCGGCGCCACCCGGATCGTGTTCACCGCGCACTCCATCCCGACCGCGATGGCGGCGACGGCCGGCCCGACCGGGGGCCGGTACGAGGCGCAGCTGCGCGAGACGGCGGCGCTGGTGGCCGCCGCGGCAGCGCCCGACCTGCCCTGGGACCTGGTGTGGCAGAGCCGGTCCGGCCCGCCGCAGGTACCGTGGCTGGAGCCGGACGTCACCGACCACCTGCGTACCCTGCCGGGGTCGGGTACCACCGGCGTGGTGGTCAGCCCGATCGGGTTCATCTCCGACCACATCGAGGTGCTCTGGGACCTCGACAACGAGGCCGCCGACGTCGCCAAGCAGCTCGGCCTGGACTTCGCCCGCGCGGCTACCCCGGGTGCCGATCCACGCTTCGTGACGATGGTCCGTGAGCTGGTCGAGGAGCGGCTGCGTCCGGGTACCCCACGCGCCGCGCTCGGCACTATTCCCACCTGGGATTTCTGTGATGTCGCTTGCTGTCCGGCCACGCGACCCAGGCCGGCAACATCGGCCTGAGACACTGGGGGTATGACCGACCGTAAGCCTGTCGAGTCCTGGCTGACCGACATGGACGGGGTACTCGTCCACGAAGGGCAGCCGGTTCCCGGGGCACCCGAGTTCGTCGGCCGATTACGCCGCTCCGGCAAGCCGTTTCTGATCCTGACCAACAACTCGATCTACACCGCCCGCGACCTGCAGGCGCGGCTGGCGCGCATCGGCATCGTGGTACCGGAGACCGCGATCTGGACCTCGGCCCTGGCCACCGCGCAGTTCCTGGACGACCAGCGGCCGGGCGGCACCGCGTACGTGATCGGCGAGGCCGGCCTGACCACCGCGCTGCACAACGCCGGGTACGTGCTGACCAACCTGGACCCCGAGTACGTGGTGCTGGGGGAGACCCGAACCTACAGCTTCGAGGCCATCACCACCGCGGTCCGGCTGATCCACGGCGGGGCGAAGTTCATCTGCACCAACCCGGACCCGACCGGCCCGTCCCACGAGGGCATCCTGCCGGCCGCGGGCTCCGTGGCCGCGATGATCTCGAAGGCGACCGGGGTCGAGCCGTACTTCGTCGGCAAGCCCAACCCGATGATGATGCGCTCGGCGCTGAACACCATCGGCGCGCACTCCGAGACGACCGCGATGATCGGCGACCGGATGGACACCGACGTGCTGTGCGGCCTGGAGGCGGGCCTGGAGACGATCCTGGTGCTCACCGGGATCAGTACCCGCGCCGACGCCGACCGGTTCCCGTACCGCCCGTCCCGGGTCATCGCCTCGGTGGCCGACCTCATCGAGGAGGTTTAACCCGGTTCGCCCCCGTGCGCCGGTGAAACCGGCCAGACTGGGTGGCATGGTCAGATGGTGGCCGGCCCGCACCGCGGGCGCACGACATCCGCTGGTCAACTCCGTTGACTCGCTGCTGGCGGCGCTGGACGCGGCGCCGACGGTACTGCTGGTCACCGACGAGGCCGGCGAGATCGTGTACCGCAACCAGGCGGCCAACGAGATGGCCCGGCGCACGATGGCCACCCAGGGCGAGAAGGCGCTCGTGGTGCTGCGCGACACGCTGCGCCGCGACGTCCGCGAGGCGCGCGCCTTCCCGTACACCAAGACGAACGAGCTGGCGGTCGGCGGTGCGCTGATGTACGGCTCCAGCACGATGAACCGGTTCCCCGGCGGGTACATCGTGACGTGGGAGGACGCCACCGCCCGGGTACGCACGGCGCAGGTGGTCGAGGAGCTGACCCGGGAGCTGTCCGCGGCGAGCACGCAGCTCTCCGCGGCCGGCGAGGGCCTGGTGGCCACCGCGGGCGAGGCGGCGAACCAGGCGGACGCGGTCTCCCAGGGATCGACGGAGCTGACCGACAGCATCAGGGAGATCTCCGAGCGGGTCAGCAACGCCGCGTCCAGTACCGGCACCGCCGTCTCCTCGGCACGGGAGGCCGCGCTCAGCATGGAGCAGCTGCAGGAGTCCAGCCGGCAGATCGGCAGCATCACCCAGCTCATCACCGCGATCGCCGACCAGACCAAGCTGCTGGCGCTCAACGCCACCATCGAGTCGGCCCGGGCCGGCGAGATGGGCAAGGGCTTCGCCGTGGTCGCCGGCGAGGTCAAGGAGCTCGCCGCGCGTACCGCCGAGGCGACCGCCCAGATCATCGAGATGGTGCACGGCATCCAGGCGGAGAGCGCACAGGTGGCCGACGGGATCACCGGCATCGTCGGGCTCATCGACACGGTCGCCGAGCAGCAGACCATGATCGCCGGGGCGGTCGAGGAGCAGACCGCGACGAGCGCGGAGATGTCCAGCGGGATGCGTTCGGTGGCCGCGTCGGTGTCGGCGTCGGCATCGGCCGCGCAGACGGTGCTCGGTGCGGCGGCGTCGCTGCGCGAGCAGGCCACGCGGTTGCGTGACCTGACGGTGGCGCCGTAAGTCAGCTCCTGACGGTGGCGCCGTAAGTCAGCTCCTGACGGTCGCGCGGTGGTCAGATCAGGGGCGCGTTGCAGGCCGCGGCGAGCGCGCGCCGGCAGGCCATGGTCAGTGGCCGCAGCGCCTCGTCGCGTTGCCGCGCCTCGTACCCGCTGACCGCGCCGCCCGGTGCGCTCTGCCCGGCCAGCAGCAGCACGCCGTCGAGTACCGCCGCGCGGGCGTACAGTCGCCGCGCCCGGGCGTCGTACCCGGGCGGCAGGTCGCCGGCGAAGTCCGGCTTGCGCAGCGTGGCCAGCGCACCGGCCAGCTCCGGCCGCCACTGCGCGACGTCCAGCCGGGCCAGCTGCGCGGTGGCTTCGGCGAGCGCGGCGTTCAGGTCGCCCTCCGCCTCGGCCGGTCCCGGACCGGGATCGACGGGCGCTGCGGGCAGCTCGAAGAACCGCCACAGTACCGTCTCGAAGACGTCACCCGAGCCGGACGTGTGCTGGCGGACCTGCGGTACCAGGCCGTACCCGCCGGCGGTCACGGCCTCCTCGGCGACCAGGGCGGCACCGGTGAACTCACCCGGCCCGGGCAGGCCGCGCGGGTCACCCGGCACCGGCAGGACCACCCGGATCTCGTCGGGGTGCAGCTTGGCGAACAGCCGCAGCACCTCCCGCAGCGGCACCTCGGTCCAGGTCTCCGGCACGTCGGCGACGAGATGCTCCTCGCCCTCGGCGATCTCGTCGGGTATCTCGTCGTACGGGATGAGGCCGGCGCGCCACGACCGGACCCAGGTGACGAAGCGGGTGCTGCGGCGCGCAGTGAGCGTCGCCGCCCGCGCTGCGGGGGACATGCAGGCAAGGGTACGTGCAGTGACGGCTCGGTGTCTCGTTGGCCGCCGTCACCGCCACCGCGGCGCGCCACCGCCACCGGGGCGCCGACCGGCGCTACCGTCGACTCCCGTGTATGGGGAGGATGTGCTGGCCGGCGACCGGCGGCGGCGCCGGGTGGTACCCGAGGTCGACGCGGAGCCCGACCTGGTGGTCGAGGACGCCGACTCCGGTTTCTGCGGCGCGGTGGTTGGCTTCGAGTCGGGGGCGGTGGTCCTGGAGGACCGGTTCGGCAAGCGGCGCAACTTCCCGCTGGCGCCGGCCGGGTTCCTGCTCGACGGGCAGCCGGTCACGCTGCGGCGCCCGGCCGCGCGGCCCGCGGCGGCCCGCCGGTTCACCGCCAGCGGCTCGGTCGCGGTCGCCACGCCGGCGAGGGTCGCGCAGGCCAGCCGGATCTGGGTCGAGGGCATCCACGACGCGGCGCTGGTGGAGCGGATCTGGGGCGACGACCTGCGGGTCGAAGGCGTGGTCGTGGAACCGCTCGACGGCATCGACGCGCTGCCCGAGGCGGTGCGCGCGTTCGGTCCCGGTCCGGGACGCCGGCTCGGCGTGCTGGTCGACCACCTCGTCGCCGGTACCAAGGAAAGTCGCATTGTCGCGGCGGTGACCAGCGCGGACGTCCTCGTGACCGGCCACCCCTACGTGGACATCTGGCAGGCCGTGAAGCCGGCCCGGCTGGGCATCGCGGCCTGGCCGGTGATCCCGCCCGGCCGGCCCTGGAAGGAGGGCGTCTGCGCGGCCCTGGGCGTACCCGAACCGGCGGCGCTGTGGCGGCGGATCCTGGCCACCGTGCGCACCTACCGGGACGTGGAGACGCCGCTGGTCAACGCGATGGAACGGCTGATCGACTTCGTCACGACCGGTCCGGGTCCCGGGTGAACACGAACGTGGCGACGTCCAGCGCCACGACGCCGCCGTCCGGGGCGCGCCGCACCGTCAGCGTCTCGCCGTCGTTCATGCCGGAGCGGCCGCGCCAGCGGTCGGTGCCGTCCGGGGTGAACCGCCACGCCTCCGCCGGGTTCGCGACCGGGCACATGACCAGCCCGCCGTCCCAGGAGACCTGGAACTCCCGGCCCATCCACCACCACCGGCCGGTCAGCGGCTCGACCTCGGCCGGCGGCGGGGTACCCGGTCGCCACGGCACGATCCGCGCCGGTTCCCGGTCCAGTACCGCACCGAGCAGCGTCAGCCCCAGCTCGCCGATCGAGCCGCCGGCCATCGAGTAGGCGTTGGTGTAGGCCACCACGCCGGTGCGCGAGGCGCGGTGCACGGCCAGCACGGCGAGGTACCCGGGCATCGAACCGGTGTGCCCGAAGTACACGCGTTCGCCGCGCCGCCACAGCTGCAGGCCCAGCCCGTGCCCGGAGGTCCAGCTCTCCAGGTCGCCCATGGCCACCGGCGCGCGCATCTGCGCGACGGACGAAGGTGCGAGTACCGAGGGCGCCGGATCGGCCAGGCACGCCGCCCACTTCGCCAGGTCGGCGACGGTGGACCAGAGCTGCCCGGCCGGCGCCATCGCGCCCGAGTCGTGCCGCGGCTCCTCGCGCAGCGTGCCGTGCCACGGGTGCACGACGTACCCGCGGGCGAACGGTTCGGCCGGGTCGTAGCTGGTGCGGCTCATGTCCAGCGGCTCCAGCAGCCGCTTGCCGATCTGGGTCCACCAGGACTCGCCGGTGATCCGCTGGGCCACCGCGCCGAGCAGGCCGTAGGCGAGGTTCGAGTAGTGGAATGTGTGGTGCGGCGGGTGCGCGGCCGCGTCGGGTGTCAGCTCGGCGAGCAGGTGGTCCGGGTGGACGCCCGGCGCGCGCTCCCACCAGTCGCCCTCGGGCTCGCGCTGCAGCCCGCCGATGTGCGCGAGCAGCTGGCGGATCGTGACGCCGCCGACGGGGGTACCGGGAAGGTGCCGGTACAGCAGGTCGTCGAGGGACAGCCGGTCCTCGTCGCGCAGCTGGAGGATCAAGGCGGCGGTGAACGTCTTGGAGATCGAACCGATCCGGTACTGCGTGCCGGCGTCCGGTACCGGTACCTCGCCGGCGCCGCTGACGTGCACCAGCGCGCCGTCCCGGACGATCCCGGCGACCAGCGACGGTACCCGGCCGGTCGACTGCGTCGTCGCGACCAGCTCGTCGACCCGGCGGATGGTCTCCGGCAGCATGGACGGTCCCCTCCCGTTTGCGGCGCTCGTCGGCGAAACCCTATCCGCTGATAACTTCGGAATTCTGCCCGGGTTACCGGTGGGGTGCACCGGCGTGACACGATCAGATCGTGGCCTGGTTGTGGCTTGCTGTCGGGGTGGCGCTCGTGGTCGCCGAGGTGTTCACCACGACGTTCGTACTGCTCATGCTCGCCGCCGGCGCGCTCGCGGCGGCCGTGGCCGCGGCGCTGGGCCTGCCGCTGTGGCTGCAGGGCCTGGTCTTCGCCGCGGTCTCCGCGGCGGCGCTGGCCGGGGTCCGGCCGCTGATCCAGCGGCGGGTCAATCGCAACGCCGACCCGGCGCCGATCGGGCTGGCCGCGATCGAGGGCGCGGTGGTACCGGTGATCGAGCGGATCGACAGCGACCATGGACTGATCAAGATCGAGGGTGAGTTGTGGACCGCCCGGCCCCTCGACCACACCCAGGTCATCGAGCCGGGAGAGCGGGTCCGGGTCATTGAGATCAAGGGCGCGATCGCCCTTGTGTGGAGGGAGTAGCGGTGGGACCGCTGGAAGCCATAGTTCTCATCGTCGTCGCGATCATCGCGCTGTTCGTGGTGGTCACGCTGTTTCGATCGGTCCGGGTGGTTCCGCAGCAACGGATGGACGTGGTGGAGCGGCTGGGCAAGTACCATCGCACCCTGTCGCCCGGCCTGAATCTGCTGATGCCGTTCCTGGACGCGGTACGCACCAAGGTGGACATGCGCGAGCAGGTGGTCAGCTTCCCACCCCAGCCGGTGATCACCTCGGACAACCTCGTCGTATCCATTGACACTGTTCTTTACTTCCGGGTACAGGACCCGGTCCGGGCGACCTACGAGATCGCCAACTTCCTCCAGGCGATCGAGCAGCTGACCGTGACGACGCTGCGTAACGTCATCGGCTCGATGGACCTGGAACGCGCGCTGACCAGCCGCGACGAGATCAACCGGCATCTGTCCGGGGTACTGGACGAGACCACCGGCCGCTGGGGCATCAAGGTCACCCGGGTCGAGATCAAGGCGATCGAGCCGCCGCCGTCGATCCGCGACTCGATGGAGAAGCAGATGCGCGCCGAGCGGGACCGCCGGGCCGCGATCCTCAACGCCGAGGGCATCAAGCAGTCGCAGATCCTCACCGCCGACGGTGACCGGCAGGGCGCCATCCTGCGCGCGCAGGGCGAGCGGGAGGCGCGCATCCTGCAGGCCGAGGGCCAGGCGAAGGCGATCCAGACGGTGTTCAACGCGGTACACACCGCAAATCCCGACTCGAAGGTTCTGGCCTACCAGTACCTCCAGGCACTGCCGCAGATCGCCGCCGGGCAGTCGAACAAGATCTGGATCGTGCCGGCCGAGCTGACCAAGGCGCTCGAAGGCATCGGTGGGGCGCTGGGCGGTCTGATCCAGGACAACGCCGGCCCGATCTCCACCGAACCGGTCGAGCAGGCCGACCCTGCGGCCGTCGATCAGGCTCTGGCGGAGGCCCGGGCGCTGGCGGCCGAGACGGAGAAGGAGGCGGTGCGCGGCCTGCCCTCGGCACCGTCGTCGTACAGCTCCGGATACAGCACGAACATGGACCGGGTGGAGCAACGCGAACAGGCCTGACGGCCGGGCGCGGGCACCGGGTCACAATGGCCCGGTGCCCGACCCGATCGCGATCACCGACCCGGCCGACGAGCGGCTCGCCGACTACCGCGCGCTGACCGACGTCGACCTGCGTACCCGCTGGGAACCGCCGCACGGGCTGTTCATCGCCGAGGGCGAGCTGGTCCTCGGCCGGGCGCTGCGGGCCGGGTACCGGCCGCGTTCGCTGCTCGTCGACGCCAAGCGGGTCGACGACGTGAACCGGATCGACCGGGTACCCGACGTCGACGCGCCGCTGTACGCGGCCACCCAGGACGTTCTCGAAGCGACGACCGGGTTCCACGTGCACCGCGGCATCCTCGCCTCGTTCCACCGGCGGCCGCTGCCCGACGCGGGCGAGGTGCTCGCCGCCGCGACCCGGGTCGCGATCCTGGAGGACGTCAACAACCACACCAACCTCGGCGCGGTGTTCCGCGGCGCGGCGGCGCTGGGCATGGACGCGGTACTGCTGTCGCCGTCGTGTGCCGACCCGCTGTACCGGCGCAGCGTGCGGGTCAGCATGGGCGAGGTCTTCGCGGTGCCGTACGCCCGGCTGGCGCCGTGGCCGGGTGCGCTGGACGAGGTGCGCGCCGCCGGGTACACCCTGCTGGCGTTGACCCCGGCGCACGGTGCGGTACCCCTGCAGCGGCTGCCGGCCGCGGCCCGGCGCCGGCCCGCGCTGCTGCTGGGGGCTGAAGGCCCCGGCCTGTCCCGCGCCGCGCTCGCGGCCAGCGACCTGCGGGTGGCCATCCCGATGCGCAACGGCGTCGACTCGCTCAACGTCGCCGCCGCGGCGGCTGTGGCCTTCTGGGAGCTCAACCGGGACTAGCCAGCCCCGTCCACTCGCTTCGCGGCGCTCAGACGCGCCGTCTTCCCTCCTCGCTGCGCTCGTCAGTCCAGACGACGCCGCGCTGCTCCCGTTCGCTCCCTCAGCCCTCTAGCGTCAGCGGCATGAGTGACGAACTACTCAGCCGCCACCGGGCGGTGCTGCCCGCGTGGATGCCGCTGTACTACGACGAGCCGATCGAGATCGTCTCCGGCTCGGGGCGCCGGGTGACCGACTCGGCCGGCCGCACCTACCTGGACTTCTTCGCCGGGGTGCTGACCACGATGCTGGGCCACGACCTGCCCGAGCTGCGCGCGGCGCTGGACCGGCAGCTGGGCACCGGCATCCTGCACACCTCGACGCTGTACCTGATCCGGTCGCAGGTCGAGCTCGCCGAGAAGATCGCCCGGCTGTCCGGTATCCCGGACCCGCGGGTGTTCTTCACCAACTCCGGCAGCGAGGCCAACGAGGCGGCGCTGCTGGTGGCGACCAACTACCGGCGCAGCAACCAGATCCTCGCGCTGCGCGGCAGCTACCACGGCCGCACGTTCGCGGTGCTGGGCGCGACCGGGGTCCGCAGCTGGTCGGCGTCGCCGCTGTCCGGGCTGCGGGTCAGCTTCCTGCACTCCGGCGACCGGATGCGCGGCCTGCTCGCCGGCCGTACCGACGAGGAGTTCGTCGACGCCTCGGTCGCCGACCTGCGCGAGCTGCTGGCGACCACGACCAGCGGCGACGTCGCCTGCCTGATCGCCGAGCCGGTCCAGGGCGTGGGCGGGTACACGTACCCGCCGGACGGCCTGTTCGCCGGGTACCGCAAGGTGCTCGACGAGTACGGCGTGCTGTTCATCGCCGACGAGGTGCAGACCGGGTGGGGCCGCACCGGCGAGCACTTCTGGGGGTACCAGGCGCACGGCATCACGCCCGACCTGCTGACCTTCGCCAAGGGCGTGGGCAACGGGCTGGCCCTGGCCGGAGTCGTGGGCCGGGCCGAGGTGATGAACGCGGTCAGCGCGGTCAGCTTCTCCACCTTCGGTGGCAACCCGCTGGCCACGGCCGGCGGCAACGCGGTGATCGACTACGTCCTCGACCACGACCTGCAGGGCAACGCCGCCCGGGTCGGGCAGGTCCTGCTGGACGAGCTGCGCCCGCTCAAGGAACGGCACGCGATCGTCGGTGACGTGCGCGGCAAAGGGCTGATGATCGGCATCGAGTTCGTCGAGCCGGGTACCAGCGAGCCCAACGGATACGCGATGGCCCGGGTCTTCGAGCAGTGCCGGCGCGACGGACTGCTGGTCGGCCGGGGCGGGCTGTACGGCAACATCATCCGGCTCGGTCCGGCGCTGACGCTGACCGAGGCGGAGGCCCGGGAAGGCGCAGAGATCCTGGTCGATGCCGTCGCGCGCGTCGCCGCCGGGTGAACCCTCGGTGAACGGCCGCAGATCGGCCGCGCTCTGATAACGAATCTGAAAACTTCTGCCATAGCCTTGACAAGATGGGGGTCGCAGTAAGAACTTTTACCAATCGTAAGAAAAGTTTGCAGTAAACGGAGCGCCCGATGACCGAGCCCGACCCGATCCCCGCGAACACCGCGGTGGCTGAGGCGCCGGCGCTGGTGTCATCCGACGGGGTGCTGGTCCGGATCCGGTCGCGGCTGACCGAATTCACCGGTGCCCTGCAACGGGTCGCCGAGCAGGTGCTCACCGACCCTGCCGCGGCTGCTCGGGCGACGATCGTGGAACTGGCCGAGCGCAGCGGTACCTCGCCGGCGACGGTCACCCGGTTCTGCCGGGCGCTCGGCTTCGACGGGTACGCCGACCTGCGGCTGAGCATCGCCAGCGAGACCGGCCGCGCCTCCCGGCAGTCCGGGTGGACGGTGGACATCGGTCGGGAGATCCAACCCGACGACCCGCTCGACCGGGTCCTGCACCAGATCATGGCGGCGGACACCCGGGCGCTGGCCGACACGTCGGCGCTGCTGGATCTGAAGGCGGTCGAGCGGGCCGCCGACGCCATCGCCGCGTCCTCCCGCGTGGACATCTACGGGATCAGCGGCAGCGCGCTCGTCGGCGCCGAGATGCAGCTGTGCCTGCACCGGATCGGGCTGGCCGCCTGGTCCTGGACCGACGTGCACAACGGACTGGCCAGTGCCGCGCTGCTGCGGCCGGGCGACGTGGCCCTGGCCGTGTCGCACACCGGCCAGACCCGGGAAACCATCGAGATGCTGGCCGAGGCGGGCAGCAGCGGCGCCACCACCATCGCGCTGACCAGCTTCCCCCGCTCGCCGCTGGCCGAGGTCGCCGACATCGTGCTCGTCCATGCGATGCAGGCGACCACGTTCCGCCCGGACGCCCTGTCCGGGCGCCATCCCCAGCTGGTCGTCCTCGACCTGCTCTACATCGCCGTCGCACAGCGCACGCACGACCGCGCCCATGCGGCGTTCCAGGCCACCGCCCGGGCCGTAGCCGGTCACTGGGCGGCGCGGGAGGAGCCATGAAGATCGTCGACTCGAGACGCCGGACCCGCCGGTGACCGCCGGATCCTCCGCAGAAGAAGCCACGGCTGCGGCGGTCGCCTCGCCGCCGCGCCGCGTACGTCCCCGGTCGGGACGAACATGACCAATAACCTCGTGTACTCGTAGCCGCAAGCGACTACGAACGACCCTCACCTACCGAGGAGAGAAGAATGCCTTCTTCCCCAGAGAATCCGAACAGTCCACTTGGTATCGGTACCGGCACCAGCCGGCGGACGCTGCTGCGCAACGCCGCCGCGGTCAGCCTCGTCGCCCTTCCCGGCGCGGCCCTGCTCGACGCGTGCGCGACCAGCAGCGGCGGTGGCGGCAGCACCTCCGGCGGCGGGACCAAGTCCGCCGAGAACCCGCTCGGCGTCGACCCCAAGGCGCCCCTTGAGGTCGTCATCTTCGCCGGTGGGTACGGCGACGAGTACGCCAAGCAGGTGCACGTACCGATCTACAAGAAGGCGTTCCCGGAGGCCGACGTCAAGGAGTCCGGCATCCAGAAGATCGCCACCACGCTGCAGCCGCGGTACAACGGCGGTACCCCGCCGGACGTGGTGGACAACTCCGGCACCGAGCAGATGGACTTCGGCGCCCTCTCCAGCGCCGGCCAGCTGCAAGACCTGACCGATCTGTGGAACGCGCCGTCGGTCGACGACCCGAAAAAGAAGGTCAGCGACGTCGTCCAGGTCGGCATGATCGACCAGGGCAAGCTGGACGGCAAGTCCTACATCTTCAACTACGTGTCGACGGTCTACGGCATCTGGTACAACGCCAAGCTGTGGGCGAGCAAGGGCTGGACACCGCCGACCACCTGGGACGACTTCACCGCGACCCTTGACAAGATCAAGGCGGCCGGCATCACGCCGTACGGGTACGCCGGCGCCAACGCGTCCTACTACCAGTACCTGGTGATCCTCACCTCGGCAGCCAAGCTGGGCGGCGCCGACATCCTCAAGAACATCGACAACCTGGAAGACGGCGCGTGGACCAACGACGCGGTGCACAAGTCCGCCGAGGCGTGGGCCGCGATCGGGGCGAAGTACACCGACAAGTCGTTCCTCGGCCTCAAGCACACCGAGGTCCAGCTCAAGCAGAACCAGGACAAGCTGGCGCTGTACCCCAGCGGCAACTGGCTGGAGAACGAGCAGAAGACCAACACCCCGGCCACCTTCGAGTACGCGATGTTCCCGGTACCCAGCCTGACCAGCTCGGACAAGCTGCCGGTCACCGCGGTGTGGGCCGGCGCCGGCGAGCCGTTCATCGTGTCGGCCAAGGGCAAGAATCCCAAGGGCGGCATGGAGTACTTCCGCCGGATGCTGACCAAGGAAGGCGCGCAGGGCTTCACCAAGCTGACCGGCTCGCTGACCGTCCTGCAGGGTGCCTCCGAGGGCCTGTCGCTGCCGCCGGGCATGACCAGTTCGGCCAAGGCGCAGACCGCCGCCGGGGCCAACACCTTCTACTACAACTTCGATGGGTGGTACAAGGATCTGGACACCGAATTGCGGGCCGCGACCAACGAGCTGTTCTACGGCGGCGGCACGGCGGACAAGTTCGTGACCCGGATGCAGGCGAAGGCCGACGCCATCAAGAAGGACAGTTCCATCAAGAAGTTCAAGCGCTGAGCGGAGCGTAGTGGTCATGCGGCACGGCAAGTACCGGTTCGTCGCGAGCTTCCTCGCGGTACCGCTTGTGTTGTACGTGTTCTACGTCCTCTGGCCGTACGCACAGGCCTTCAACATCGCGTTGACGAACTGGAACGGGTTCGCGCCACCGGTGTACGTCGGTTTCGCGAACTTCCAGAGGATGTTCCACGACCAGCTGTTCATCAAGGCGGTCGAGCACAACCTGTTCCTGCTGCTTGCCTTGCCGCTGATCACTGTCACGATCGCACTGTTCCTGTCGTTCATGCTCAACGTGGGCGGCCGCTCCCGCTCCGGCGTGCGGACCGGGGTCTGGGGGTCGAAGTTCTACCGCCTGGTGTTCTTCTTCCCCCAGGTCCTGGCCGTGGCCATCATCGGCGTGCTGTTCCAGCAGATCCTGCGACCGGACACGTCGGGCGCGTTCAACGGCCCGCTGCACGCCCTGTTGGGGATCGGCCCGGTCGGCTTCCTCACCAATCCCACGGTCGCCATGTGGACGGTGCTCGGGGTACTGGTCTGGCAGGCGGTCGGTTTCTACGTCGTGCTGTTCTCGGCGGGCATGGTGTCCATCCCGCAGGACATCTACGAGGCCGCTGAGCTGGACGGGGCCAGCCGGGTCAGCATGTTCTTCCGGGTCACCCTGCCGCTGCTGTTCGACACCATCCAGGTCGCCTGGGTCTACCTGGGCATCGCCGCCTTCGACGCCTTCGCCCTGGTCCAGGTGCTCACCGTGGAGCAGGGCGGTCCGGACGGCGCGACGACGGTGCTGGCCAACGAGATCTACCGCTCAAACTTCGTCTACTCCCGGGCCGGGTACGCCTCGGCCATGGGCGTGGCGTTGTTCTTCTTGACGCTGGCATTCGCGGCCCTGACCATCCGCATCACCCGGCGCGAGCGCATCGAGTTCTGAGGATCCACCATGACGACCATCCACACCGATGATGTATCCGCCACTACGCCCTCCGCGCCTCGGCCCGCCTCGCACGCCGCGCCAGCCCGATCCGACCGGCGCCAGGTCAACGTCCTGGCCAGCCTCGGCCACGTAGCGCTCGCAGTCTGGGCGCTGCTGGTGATCGCACCGCTGATCTGGACGTTCATGGCCGCGTTCAAGACCAATCCGGAGATCTTCGGAGACGCCTGGACGCTGCCCAGCCACTTCAACTTCGACGCGTTCGGGCGGGCCTGGTCCAGGGCGCATATCGGCACGTACATGTTCAACAGCGTGGTCATCGTCGCGTTCAGCACGTTCGGCACGATGCTGTTCGGGTCGATGGCGGCGTACGTGCTGGCCCGGTACCAGTTCTGGGGCAACCGGTTCATCTACTACCTGTTCATCGCGGGCCTGGCGTTCCCGGTGTTCCTGGCCCTGGTGCCGCTGTTCTTCCAGGTGAAGAACATGGGCACCCTGCCGGTCGTCGGGCCGTACCTCGGCCTGGGCTCCCGGGCCGGGCTGATCCTCGTGTACATCGCCTACTCGCTGCCGTTTACCGTGTTCTTCCTCGCGGCGTTCTTCAAGACGCTGCCCAACTCGATCGCCGAGGCGGCGATCGTGGACGGCGCCTCGCACACCCGGCTGTTCTTCCGGGTGATGCTGCCGATGGCCCGGTCCGGCATCATCAGCATCACGATCTTCAACATCCTGGGGCAGTGGAACCAGTACCTGCTGCCGGTCGCGCTGATCCAGGGTGAAGGGGCCGAGCAGCGCCAGGTGTTGACCCAGGGCATCGCCAACATCTCGACGCAGGCGGGGTACCAGGCGGACTGGCCGGCGCTGTTCGCGGCGCTGACCCTCGCGATCCTGCCGATGCTCATCGTGTACGCGATCTTCCAGCGGCAGATCCAGGCCGGCCTGACCGCGGGTGCGTTGAAGTAACTGTCGTACCCCGTGGTCAGAATGGGGGCGTGCTGGTTGCCGCCGTCCCCGACCCCGCTGGGGGCGCCCGGCTGCGTGACGTGGACGGGGGAGCGGAGACCGGCACCGACGACTTCGCCGCCGCGGTGCGCGCGGCCGGCGGTGCCCGCTGGCTCTGGCCGTCGACCGCCGACTGCTATCCGCGCCTGGTCCGCGCCGGCGTGCGGGTGGCCCGCTGCCACGACCTGGAGCTGACCGAGGGGCTGCTGCTGGGATATGCCGGGCGGTGGGGCGAGCCGCGCGGGCTGGCGGCGGCGCACGCCCGGCTGACCGGCGGGCCGGTCCCGGCCGATCCGCCGCCGCGGCCGGCGGTCCCACCCGGCAACGCGCAGGGCACCCTCTTCGACCCGGCGCCGGAAGCGCCGGGCCTCGATGCTCTCCTCGACGTGTACCGCGACCAGCAGGCCCGCATCGAGGCGACCGCCGACCCGGCGCGGTTCCGGCTCCTCGTGGCCGCCGAGTCGGCCGGCGCGCTGCTGGCCACGGAGATGGGCGTCGACGGCCTGCCCTGGCGCGCCGACGTCCACGACGAGCTGCTGCACGACCTGCTCGGCGAGCCGTCCCCGGTCGGCGGCCCGCCGCGCAGGCTGGCGGAGCTGGCTGCGCGGATCGCCGAGGCGCTCGGCGGGCAGCGCATCCATCCCGAGTCGCCGGCCGAGGTGCTGCGCGCGTTCAGCCGCGAAGGCATCACGCTGCCGTCGACCCGGGCGTGGGTCCTGCGCGGCGTCGACCATCCGGCGGTGCCGCTGCTGTTGGAGTACAAGGAACTGCACCGGATCTGGACGGCGCACGGCTGGGCGTGGAAGCAGCAGTGGGTCCACAACGGACGGTTCCACGCCGAATACGTGCCGGCCGGCGTCGTGTCCGGCCGCTGGGCCACCCGGGGTGGGGGAGCGCTGCAGATCCCCAAGGTGGTGCGCCGGGCGGTACGGGCAGACCCGGGCTGGACGTTCGTGGTGGCCGACGCCGGGCAGCTCGAACCGCGCATCCTCGCCGCGGTCTCCGGCGACGCGAAGATGGCGCGGGCCGCGGGAGCCGGCGACATGTACGCCGTGCTGGCCGAGGAGTCGTTCGGCGGCGACCGGGCGACGGCCAAGGTGGCCCTGCTCGGCGCGATGTACGGCCAGGTCGGCGGGCAGGCCGCACCGGCACTGGCGACGCTGCGCCGGTCCTACCCGGTGGCACTGTCCTATGTGGAGGATGCCGCGCGGGTCGGCGAGGCGGGCGGGCTGGTCCGGTCCTGGCTCGGCCGCACCTGCCCGCCGCCGTCGGCGACGTCGGTGGAGATCGATCCGGAGACCGGGCCGGGTGCGGCGCGCGCCCGCGGCCGGTTCACCCGCAACTTCGTCATCCAGGCCACCGCCGCGGAGTGGGCGCTGGTGCTGCTCGCTTTGCTGCGCGCCGACCTCGCGGGCACCGGGGCGCAGCTGGTGTTCTTCCAGCACGACGAGGTGGTGGTGCACGCCCCGGCCGGGCGGGCGACGGAGGTGGCCGCCGCCGTCGACGCGGCCGGTGAGCGCACCCGGCGGCTGCTGTTCGGCGACACGCCGGTGCGGTTCCCGCTGGGCGTGTCGATCGTCGACTGCTATGCCGACGCGAAGTAGCGCGCGACGGCCGTCGTCGACGTGGTGAAGGCCAGCTCGCGGGGTGCCGTGATGACCAGCCACCCGGTCGTCTCGTCGGTCGGCGCGGAGGGCGGCAGATCGTCGGTGTGCCGGGCGGGGAGCAGGGCGAAGATGTTGATCGTGCCGGCGGTACTGATCACGTCGAACAGGCGGACGGTACCCACGTCGGCCGGGATCCCGGTCTCCTCCCGCAGTTCCCGCACCGCCGCCTCCTGCCATGTCTCGCCGGTCTCGATGAAACCGCCGGGCAGCGCCAGTTCCCCGCGGGCCGGCTCGATGTCGCGCCGGATCACGACCAGGCCGGTCGCGTCGCCGGTGATCACCGGGAACAGCACCATGGCGACGGGCAGCGGGTTGTGCCAGCTGGTCTCGGTACAGCCGGGGCAGGTGCGCGGCCAGTCCGCATCGTCCGGGTACCGGGTGCCGCAGTACGAGCAGTGCGAATGCTGGACCAGTTCGGTGCGCTGCCAGGCGTGCGGGCTCAACCCGGCGGCCCTCCGTCCGGCCCTCCGTCGCGCAATCTTGGACGTTTGTGCCCCTTGCAGGGGGTAGAAGCGTCCAAGATCTCGGGGTGTGGCGCGGTCACCGGTCGAATTCGCCGCTGGTGAGGGCGTGGACGAAGGCGTGCCACTCGGCCGGTGGGAAGGTCAGGACCGGTCCGTCCGGGTCCTTGGAGTCGCGGACCTGGACCGTACCGTCGTGCCGGCGCACCTCGACGCACTCTCCGCTGTTGCCGCCAGACCTGCTGGCCTTGGTCCACGGGGTGTTCATGGTGAGTACTCCTCGATGGGCGTGGACTTCTCGTAGATCAGGTCGTAGATCCGGCGGTATTCGGCCAGCTCTTCCGGTCGCTCCAGAT
>Ga0066710_100001194_pt1 | contig 18771 bp, 14 predicted proteins | sample GraSoiAngelo_159_FD_79666 | JGI IMG/M metagenome (GOLD analysis project Ga0066710, IMG submission 79666) | Grasslands soil microbial communities from the Angelo Coastal Reserve, California, USA - 14_1009_16_40cm | ecosystem: Environmental > Terrestrial > Soil > Grasslands | place: USA... | reverse complement strand
TACGACCCGCCATTCCGGTTCAATCCCTATGTCCAAGAAGGGGTGAATGTAATGCCCCTTCTTGTTGGTCTTCACGGGGCCGACCCGCTTGCTCTTAATCGCCGCATTCTCAAAATATACCTCGACCTTGGCCAGGGGCTGACCCTTGTCGTCGGTGATGTCTCCGCTGACTTTCGTGGTCTCACCCGCAACGGCCGGTCCCGTCGCCAGCAAAAGCGCCACAATCACGCCGGTCAGGACGGAAGGGATGGACCGCATTCGTCTCAAGGCATTCCTCATGGGTCATTTCCTCCTGCGCGCCGTTCGCCTCCCGGTGTCCACTTGTTACTTGATTATAGAGGGCCGATCCGACCTGTTCAACTCGCCGCCGAGTAAGGGCCGGCGCCCCTTCATCTCCCAGCGTGGTGCGGCCGAAGGTGCCCCCTCAGAACCTGCTCCGGGGGCGGATGAGCCGGTCCTTCCGATGGGCGTTCCGGCGCCCTTCTCCCTGCGGTCCGGCCCGCGGATCCTCTTGGGGGCTTGGCGCCTCGCCGGGGACGTCCCCGCTAGAGCCAGATGAAAGCCATAGGCCGCCAGGAACAGGATTCCCGCGGCGAGATGGAGGATCCCCGCGATGGTCCGGTTCTCCGCGGATGTGACGACCTGGAGCAAGTAACCGGAGGACACCATCGGCACCAGAGCCAGAGCCGCCAGGATCCCGGTCCTGCGTCCCCCCCGCGCGCGAGGGTCGCGATAGCGACCGAGGATGTGCTCCCGTGCGATCAGTCCGAAACCGAATAGAAGCAACGGCGCCGCCAGAACATGGGCGGACAGGAGGCCGGGCTGCCAAGGGTGGTTGACCACCGAATAGGGATCCGAAGGACGGATGAGATATTTCATCCAGGCGTACACGAGCCCTGTGGCCGCCGTAAGGAATGTGCAAATGTTGAGGAAGATTTTCTCGAACCGGCTGATCACCGCTCCTCCTCTCTCACGACGCGATGGATGGCCAGGATGCGGCGGCAGGCCGAGGTGATGGCCACGGCCGACAGAGAAGCTCCGGTCAGGTTGTGGATTCCGCGGCGCATCGCCAGGTCCGAGTCCAGCCCTCGCCCCGCGAACTGGTCGAGCCATGCCTCTCTCGGGAGGTAGTCCTCGGGCTCGGAAAACGAGAGGATCGACACCCGGCTCACGGTCCCCTTCGGGGTCACGAGCACCATGATGGTCTCCGGCAGGGTCCGGACTCGGTGGCTGTCGAAATAGGCGTACCCGAGGGTCCCCTCCTTGCCGATCCCCACGTAATAGGTGACGATCCGGCCGGGAAGCCGCTCTCGCGACTCCCTCTCGATTTTCGCTGCGCGGCCCTGATCCAGAAAAAGGGTTTTCCTCTCCACCCTCGCGGGAGGCGGAAACGCCCGGGAGAGGGCCTCCTCCTGCTTCATGAAGACTCTCGCCGCGAGGGGATGAGGGAGGGCGGCCAGGCAGAGCACCCCCGTCAGAAGTTTTAATGACCGCCTGCACCGACCGGCGCTAAAAGAGCCAGCCCAGACCCACATTGAATTGATCCACCCCGGTCCCGCCCCTGTTCCCGGAATTCTGGAAATCGGCCTTCACCGCCACCTGCGGAATGGGCTTCCAGACCAGTCCGGCGGTCAGGAGATGCCGGTCCTGCGCCGGATCTTTCAGAAACCCCTCGGGCACCCGTTCCTGAGGATCGAACTCTTCGTAGCGAGCGAAGGGAGAGAGGGAGGCCGTCCCTCCCTGACGCATCGAGAGAACATCCCAGGCTGCCTGGACGTACCAGCCTCCGAACTCTTCACCGACCGAATCGAAGCACACAGAATCAGGCCCGCCGGGTTTGGCGCAAAAGGTCGGATCGGACGCTGCGGGAATCTGATGGAGCGCGTCGATTGCTTGGACGTCGTCGATGGAGCCCGAGACCAGGAGGCCCCTCAGGTCCAGGCCTCTCCACTGGTACTGGGCGTGCGCATCCCAGAGAGTGACCCGGGCGCCTTTCGGGACCTGCCCCTGCCCCGAGTCCCCCGAGTAGAAGGAAGCACCCGCCAGCAGACCTGGGACGGCGACCAGATCCAGTCTCCCCGCCAGAGCGAGATCCTCCGCCTTGGACTGGGACCCTTCCTGCCGACCTTCTCGGATGCCCCGGTCCGAGGAGAACCCCGCGGCGTCGAGTCCCGCCAGCACGTAAAGACGGTAGGAGAACTTTCCGAGATCGCCAAACACCCCGGCGCCATTTTCACGCCAGGTGGTCGGCAGGATTAATTGTTCCACCGCCGGCCTCAGCACGCCGTAGAAGACGGGGGGCTCGTGTAATTCGTTGACGAGACCCACCGGCACCAAGACGAGTCCCGCCCGAGCGTTGAGTCCCTTGCGGATTAGAAAATCGAGGTAGGCGAACTCCAACGACACCTCGCCTCGCGCTTCGTTTCCCTCCCCCGTGGTGGCATGCTCGAACTCCACTTCGGAATTTACCAGGAATCGATCGTTCCACTTATATCCGAAGTAGAGGACGCCTCGCAGCAGGTCGAGCGTGTCGGTGAGTCCCGAGGCGCTCCCATCGTCACGCCTCGCATCGAAGTTCTGGTAGGCCATCTCTCCGTATCCGCCGATGGACACTCCTTGCTTGACCTGGTAGACCTTGGAAGCCGCTGGTCCCAAGCCGCGGACCGAGGGACCGGGAGCGGGCGAGGCGGCCTCCCCGAGCGTCAGCCGCTCCATTTCCAGCGTCAGCAGCTCAAGCTTTCTCTCGAGCTCGGCCATCCGTGCCGCATCGCGGCCCGCCGGCGTGCTCCGCAGCGCTTTGAGTGCAGCCTCCAGCTCCCGAACCTTCTCCTCGAGCTCGCGAATCCGCTTTTCCATGTCCCCCGACGGTGCCGGCCCGGCGCGCGCTCCGGGAGCATGGGCTCCTTGTGGATCGGCTGGACCCCCGCGCGCGCTGGATCCGGACATCAGTAACGAGACGATTAGGAACAAAGCCCCCGCGGACCTACCAGGGCTGAACATCCAAGATTCTCCTCTTCTGTCCCCGGGAGGACACTCTGAGGGCGAACCCGAGTCCCTCCGCCGGATTCGCCGTGCTCAGAACCCGCGGGAAACCGCTCGCACTCGGGGACGGCTCCAAGTAGATGACCACGAGGTCCCTCCGATTCCGCCCCCATCGGACTCCCTTCGAGGGCCCCATGACAAAGAGAGCGGTCGAGAGCGCGTCCGCCGAGGTGGCATCCGGGGCGATGGCGGTGGCGCTCCCCCGGGAAAGCACTGGGGTTCCCTTGGCCGGGTCGAAGATTTCAGAGGGGCGCTCTGAGTTCCCGGAGGTCGCGACCGAGACGTCCCTCAAAAGCAGGGGAATAGTGGGTCGGAACCGCTGGACGGGGTCGGCAATGCTCACCCGCCAGCCATCCTCCCCCGGCGGCGCTCCCAGCGCCAGGGTCTGCCCTCCGGCGTCGAGGAGGGCCCGGGCGATTCCGCGGGCCCGGAGAAACTCCGCCGCCCGATCGAGCGCGTAGCCCTTCGCGATGCCGCCGAGATCGATCCCGACAACTCCCGCCCGGAAGCGGACGGCGCGGGTTCCGGGGATCAGTTCCACCCCTCGCCAATTCCCGTGCAGTCTCGTGCTCCGATCCACCTTCGGACCCGCGTCCGGCGCCAGCCCCCTTTGCGGGGAGCGGTTCACGCGGGTCAGCGGCTCCACGGTGGGATCGAAGGCCCCCCCGGTTTCGCGGGCCCATCGCAGCGAGGCCTCGATTACCTCATACAGGTCGAGGGAGACGCGAACCGATCGGTGGCCGCCCTCACGGTTCAGGCGGGAAACTTCGCTCTCAATTCGCCAGTTGCTCAGGATCCGCTCGAGGCGATCCACCTCGTCGAGAGCGCCTTCGAGCCATTCAGCCGTCGCCCGCAGATCCCGGCCCGGAGGCGCCTCGAATGTGAACACGGTCCCCATGAGGAACCGGGCCCGGGTCACCGTAGGCCGGGCGCTGGATAGAGAATCCTTCCCCGGCTCCTCCGGAAGCCCGGATGCCGTTCTCGGAGGCAGGGCGAGAAGACTCGCGAGTATCAGCGCGACCTCCAGGAGGCCCCTCGGCTTGCACCGGAAGAACTCCGAGGTTGCCCGAGCGTCCAAGGCGGAAGTCCTCTCGGCGAGTGATTGGAATTGCGACTCAGTCTCAACTGCGCGCGGCAGTCTAGCCGCGCCGCGAGAGACCTGTCAAGTACGGACCCCCGGGCGGCAGCCCCCTCAAAGACTGAGGCAGTGCGGGGGCCCGGTGGATCAGTGAACGATTGGCATCTCGGGGAGGATGAGGAGGACGGCCTCCCGGCCGAGCCTCTCGGAAATCTCTGCCCGGGCAGCCAAGGCTCGGATGGGAGCCGGGAGGGAGTGGGCGGATGTGGTTCCGAGCTCTCCTTCCCGAAGGCTTTCCAGCAGTCCCTTCCGGTGGGGAAATATTTCGATGGAGAGCGCCTGGCTCTTGGGAATGCCCGCCTTCACCCTGGCCAGCTCCAGGGCCGCATCCAGGCCCCCGAGCCGATCCACAAGGCCCCGATCCTTCGCCTGCTGGCCCGTCCAGATTCGGCCCTGAGCCACCTGGTTGACCTCCTCTTCCGTCATTTTCCTTCCGGAGGCCACCTGGCGGATGAACGCTCGATAGAACTCCATCAGGTTCCCCCGCAGCAGCGACCGCTGCTCCTCGGTGAACCCATGGATGTCGGTGAGAAGGTCCGCGTTGCGTCCCCTCTGCAGGATTTCCCAGTTCACTCCGATCCAGTTGTAAAACCGACCCAGATCGAATTTCCCAGCGAATACTCCGATCGAACCGGTCACCGTGGCGGGCTCGGCCACAATGGCATCGGCTCCCATGGAGATCCAATAACCGCCCGATGCTCCCAGGTCGGACATGGACACGATGAAGGGCTTCTTCTTCCGGGCCAGCTGCGTCTCACGCCAGATCACGTCCGAGGCGATTCCCGAGCCACCCGGGCTGTCGACCCTCAACACGATGGCTTTAATCCCGCTGTCCCGACGCGCGTCCGCAATGGCCTCCGCCACCGTCTCGGAACCTGCGAACCTGCCCCCGTACTCGCTGGCCGAGCTCCTGCCGGAGACGAGGGTGCCCGTGGCGTAAATCAGGGCGATTCGCCCCCCCCGGGACTGGCTTTGCCGCACGACCTGCAAGTAAGACCTCTCGTCCAGGTCGCGGACCTTCCCGGGAATCCTCCTCTTCAACTCCTCGCGCACCTGGTCGGAATAGGCCAGCTCGTCCACCAGCCCCGCCTGTCGACCTTCGCGGGCGGACAGGATCCCCCGGTCCACGATCTGACGTGTCTTGCCCTCCGATAATTTTCGACCCGCAGCGATTCCCCCCACGAGCTGCGCATAGAGACTGTCGAGCAAGCCGTTCGTGGCTTCCAACTGAGCCTCCGACGCCCGATCCCGGGTGAACATGTCGGAGGCACTTTTGTACTCTCCGATGTGCTCGAGGTCCGCCCGAATCCGGAGCTTGTCCAGTGCGCCCTTGACGAAGGGGAGCTGCGCGGCTACGCCATTCAGGAGGAGGAGTCCGTTGGGCACCATGGTGATGCGGGAGGCACCGGTTGCGAGGTAATACTCCAGAGTTCCGGCAAATTCCAGACTGGCCACGAGGGGCTTTCCGGTTCTGCCATACGCCACGAGCGCGTCCCGCATCTCCTGGACCTTCCCCCACCCCTCCTCCAGGGGCCCGATGCGTACCCAAACGGCCCGGACCCGAGAATCCTCCTGGGCCCGGCGAAGCATGCAAACGACATCGAGCACAGTCTTCCGCTCGCCCGTCAGCAGACGCTCGAGGACCGAGAGGCTCTCTTCCTCCGGAATCTGGCCACTGAGGTCGAGAACCAGGATGCTGTTGTCGGGAACGCGCGGCGCGGAGGTCAAAGCCACGACGGCCAACCCCAATCCGAGGATCAGGAGCGCGAACATGCCCAGAAGGCCCAGAATCCACTTGTTGCGCGTCCTCATCCTTCACCTCGACCGGGGCCGTTCCGGCGCGTCACCCTCTAGCGGTTTACGTTGCGGAGGCCTGCGGGTTTCAGGGGGTTTGGTGCGGCGCGATGGCTGTGCTATAGATCCCAGCCACGATCTCAGGAGGCTGGACAGAATGGCACGTCATCGAACCGGCAAGCCCCCCGGAGCCTCGCGGGTGATGATGACCGAGCTGGTCAACCCCGAGGATACCAATGCCCAGGGGAATATCTTCGGGGGCCGGGTCATGGCCCTCATCGACAAGGCGGCGGCCATCGTGGCGCTCCGGCACTGTCGTTCCCAAATCGTCACGGCCTCGGTGGACAGCCTCACTTTCCTCTCCCCCATCCGGCTGGGGAGCATTGTGGTGATCGAGGCGCGCCTTCACAACGTTTTCCGCTCTTCCATGGAAATAGGCGTGCGGGTCGAGTCGGAGGACGTTTTCACGGGAGAGCGCCGCCATACCACGACCGCTTACGTCACCGTAGTCGCCATCGACGAGAAAGGAGCCCCGATCCCCGCGCCCCCTTTCCTCGCAGAGACGGAAGAAGATCGGGTCCTGGCTCAGGAAGCCGCCGACCGCCGAGCCCAGCGTCTGCACCGGCGGGCCGAGTCCTCACCGTCTCGTTGAAGAACATAGCCGCGAGTCTCATCCCGTCAGTATCTCATACTGTTCCGGATGGAACTCCCCGACCGCTTCAACTCGGATCTCCGGAGGGATTGGAACACCGAGGTCCGATCGGAAGAGTTCCAGATCTTTCTGGATCTCGCCGGCGACTTCCGGATGCGCTCGGATGGTCAGTGCAGCTCCGCCCAGCAGGGGCGCCACTTTTCGAACCTCCCGTTGGATGTCGAAGCGGAGCGTACGAGCCGACCGCATGCGGCCGCTGCCGTGGCAAACGGGGCACGGCCGACAGAGGAAACTCTCCAGGCTCCTCCGCGATCGCTGCCGGGTGATCTCCACGAGCCCGAAATCGCTGATCTGCAGGACCCTGCTCTTTGCCCGATCCTTCTTCAACTCCGCCTCGAGGGCCGCGGCGAGCTTCTTTCGGCTCCCCTCCTCCTCCAGATCGATGAAGTCGATCACCAGGATGCCCCCCAAATCCCTGAGTCGGATCTGCCGGACGATCTCCCGGACCGCCTCCAGGTTCGTGCACAGGGCCGTCTCCTCGAACCGGGTCGTCCCCAAGTATTTCCCGGTGTTCACATCGATCGCCACCAGCGCCTCGGTGGGATGGATCACGATGTAACCCCCCGATGGGAGCCAGAGACGTCTGCGGAGGGCGCGCGCCAGATCCTTCTCCACGCCAAACGCTTCGAAGATCGGCTCCGTCCCCATATAGTGCTCGATGCGATGCGACAGATCCGGCTCGAGATGCTCGGCAACCTCGCGGCAGCGGCGGCAGGCGTCCTCACGATCCACGAGAACCCGGTCGATCTCGGGCGTGAGAAAATCCCTCAGCACCTTCAGGATGAGATCGTTCTCGGCGTGAGCGCAGGACGGGACCGTCGCCCGGGTGGTGTTCTCCCGGAGTTTCTCCCACACCGCTCGCAGTCGGGCGGCTTCGCCCTCGAGCCGACCTTCGGGAGCGCCCTGGGCTGCCGTGCGGACGATGAATCCCCCTTCCCCCGGGATGGAAGCCACCAGACTCAAGAGGCGTTCCTTCTCCTCCTGAGCTTCAATTCGCCGGGAGACAGCGCGGTGCGGGCTGCCGGGGAGGAAAACCAGGCACCGTCCTGGGAGGGAGATTTGGGCGGTGACGCGAGGACCCTTCCCGCCGATGCCCTCCTTGAGGACCTGCACCAGGATTTCCTGATTCTCCCGAAGCAATGTCTCCACGGCGGGTCCCCGCCGAGCGGTTGGCCCCAACGCCGGCCGAGCGTCCTCCATTCCGCCGACGGGATCCTCATGGGGCGGCAGAACATCCGTCACACACAGGAATGCGTCCCGTTCCAGTCCGATGTCCACGAAGGCCGACTGCATGCCGGGTAGGACATTGGAGATACGGCCGCGGTAGATGTTACCGACGATTCCCGGAGTCCCAGCGCGCTCGAGGTAGATCTCTGCGAGCGCCCCGTTCTCCAAGAGCGCAACCCGCGTTTCCTGAAGGAGCGCGTTGATGAGAAGCTCTCGACTCATGGACCGAAAGAGGCCGGGGCCGATCGGCCGTGCTAGCGCGAGACGCACGCCATCGGAGACAGGGCGTCCTGCTCGCGGAGCACCAGCAGTTCCTTCCGGACGATCCGGGTGGGCGTCGCCTCGGCCCCGTAGAGGCCGCGGATCACGTCGTCGGGCCGGGCCGCCCGAGCCTCTCCGATTCTCAGAACCATCTCAATCTCCTGCTCGGAGCTCGCGGCAATCCTGATGATGGAGGGAAGAATGTCGAGCTCCTCCTGCTGGCCCCGGCGTACCCTCCGAACAATCCGCTGCGGGGCTTCACCCATCCTGTCCGCGAGGTCCAGACGGAGGGGTCGTCCCGACGGAGGCTTTTCCAGATGGACGGAGTATCGCGCGCCGTTCACCAGATCTCCCAAAGAGGGAGCCCCCGTCTCGACGGGAAGAACCTCGTCAAGCCCGATTCCACAAGGCAGGGCGGCGTTGATTCCAGCGCAAAACCCCTCCAGGATCATCGGGCGGGTCGTCTCGAAATCGAGGTACTCTCCCGTGGATTCGACGCCCACCGCGAGGGCCGAGGCGAAGGACAGGCGCGGCATCGGGTGAAACCCCTCGGAATGGGAGAGGGAGATCCCCGCTCTTCGAAACCCACGAATCATGGTCCTGACCAGCTCCAGGTGCGAAAGGAATCGCATCCGGCCCACCTTGTGATAACGGGCCCGGTATCGGTGGCGAGGCTGGGGGGGAGGCGCGGGCGGCACCGGGGACGGAGGATCCACCTCCATCCCCTCTTCCATCTTCCCGGGCACCAGCTCGCCCGACAGACACTGCCGGGCGAACGACCCGCAACCGTAGCACTTGTCGATCCCGCACGTATCGGTCGGGACGGAGGTGAGACTCAACTCCAGTTCCTTCGCCAGGTACCGCTCGGAGACTCCGGAATCGATGTGGTTCCAAGGGTGCCGCGAACCCACGGCGAGTTCCTGGTAGAGGAATCGATCGGGATCGACTTGAGTCTCCTCCAGCGCCGCCATCCAGTCGCGGTACCGGAAATGTTCGGTCCAGCCATCGTAGCGACATCCCTTCTCCCACGCCCTGAGCAGAGTCCGTCCGAGAGTCCGGTCTCCTTTGGCGAAAACTCCCTCGAGCCACGAGATTTCCACGTCGTGCCATTTGAAATGGATGCCGGGATTGCGAATGCCGCTTCGGATCCGGGCCTGCTTTTCGCGGAGGCCCTCCATCCGCTCCATGGGCAGCCACTGGAAGGGCGTGTGGGGCTTCGGAATGAAAGAGGACGCTGAGAGGTGGATTCGGGCTCCCCGCCTCGCGTACTTTTTTCCCAGGCGGAGTATCTTGTGGCTCAGGTCCAGGATTCCCTGGAGATCCTCGTCGGTCTCGGTCGGGAGGCCGATCATGAAGTAAAGCTTCAGCTGCTCCCACCCCTGACGGAAGGCGTTCTCCGCGCCGAAGAGGATGTCCCCCTCGCTCGTCCCCTTGTTGATCACGTCCCGGAGCCTCTGGGTGCCTGCTTCCGGCGCCATCGTGAAACCCGTCTTGCGCACTCGCCTAATTTGCTCGGCGATCCGCTCATTCAGACTAGACGGACGCAGCGAGGAGAGGGATAGGGACGTGCGTTCCTCCTGGAACCCATCCATCAGGTCCGAGATCAGGTCGGCCACGTTTCCGTACTCGCCCGAGTTCAGGGAGGTGAGAGAGACCTCGTCGAAGCCGGTGCGCTCCAGGCTCTTCCGGAGCACGGCCTTGATCGACTCCGGCGAGCGCTCGCGCACCGGCCGATAGATGATCCCCGCCTGGCAGAATCGGCATCCCACGGTGCAGCCCCGCATGATCTCCACGGAGACGCGGTCGTGAACGATCTCGCTGAACGGCACGACGACATCGTCCGGGAAGGGATATCGATCGATGTCGTAGAGGATGCGGCGCTTCACCGGGAACGGAAGGCCCTCCGCCGGTTGGGGCAGGACGAATCCGGTGCCTGCGTCCACGGCCGTCGGATAAAGCGAGGGAACGTACACCCCCTCCACCGACGCCAGCTCCCGCAGCATCTCCCTTCTCGGAACTCCCGCGCCTCTCAACTGCCGGTACCGCGCCACGAAATCCAGAATCAACTCCTCTCCGTCTCCCACCAGAATGCAATCCAAGAAGTCGGCCAAGGGCTCCGGATTGAAGGCCATGGAGCCTCCCCCGATCACGATGGGATGCTCGTCGCGTCGCTCCCGGGACAGCAGAGGCACTCCTCCCAGGTCGAGCATGGTGAGAATGTTGGTGTAGTTGAGCTCGTACTGGAGGGAGAATCCGACGATGTCGAATTCCGCGAGGGGCGTCTCGCTCTCGAGCGTCGTCAGGGGAATCTGGTGGGCCCGGAGTTCCGCCTCCATGTCGGCCCAGGGACAGAAGACCCTCTCGGCCCATATCTCCCGCCGCGAGTTGAGCAGGCTGTAGAGGATCCGGAGCCCCAGGTGGGACATCCCCAGCTCGTACGTGTCCGGAAAAGCCAGAGCCAGTCGAACGTCCACCCCGGAAGGGTCCTTGATCACGGAATTCCATTCGCCGCCGATGTATCGGGTCGGCCTCTGGACTCCCTTCAGGATCCGCTCGATCTCCTCCGTGTATCGGCCCATGGGAGAATCCTCCGGGACGGTCGGCCCGCCGGCGGGGCGACCGTCAGTTCACGAGGCGTCTCATCCAGACGTTCAGAACGAGCCCCATCCCGGCCAGGGTCGTGATCAGGGAGGAGCCACCGTAACTCATCAGAGGAAGTGGCACCCCGGTGGTAGGGAGGAGCCCGACCACGACCGCCAGGTTGATGAGCACCTGGCAGGAGAAGAGGGCCAGCATCCCCATTGCCAGGAAAACTCCCAGCCGGTCCCGGGCGGCCCGCGCGATGGCGACGCAGCGGTAGATTACTATGAAGTACAGAGAGAGCACAACCATCGATCCCACGAAACCGCGCTCCTCCGCCAGAAGGGCGAAGATGAAGTCAGTGTGCTGGGCCGGAAGGAAGTTCAACTGGCCTTGAGTCCCCTCCAGGAAGCCCTTCCCCGTGAGTCCACCTGATCCGACGGCGATTTTGGACTGAATCACCTGGTAACCGGCGCCCTTCGGGTCCCGGGTGGGCTCCAGAAAGGTCAGAATCCGGGTCTTCTGATAGTCCTTGAGATAGTGGTTCCAGAGCATCGGCAAGGCCAGAATTGGTATCAGGACCAGGATCAGAATGGTCCGGATCCGGATGCCTCCCAAGAAAGCCGCCACGGCCACCATCGGCAGGAAGGTGATCGCCGTCCCCAGGTCCGGCTGAAGGGCGATCAGAAGGACCGGTAGGCCCACGAGACCCAGAATGCCGGCCATGTTGAAAAGCCCCAGAGCCGGCCCTCTGCGAGCGGCGAGGAAGGCCGAGAGGGCCAGGAGAGTGGTGATTTTTGTCATCTCGGCAGGCTGGAAGTTGACCGGTCCCAACTCGAGCCAGCCCCGGGTATTGGCGATGGCCCGGCCAAAAAGGAGGAGATAGCCCAGCATCAGGAGGCTCGCGCCGTAAAACACAACGTTGAGCTCAGCGAGAGTGTGGTAGTCGATGGCCATGGCCAGGACCATGACAACGAGCCCGATGACCAGATAGAGCAGTTGCTTGAACGCGCGGTCCGTGAACGGGCCGCCGTAGGTGGCGGAATAGACCATGCCGACCCCCACGACCCCCAGGGTCAGCACGGAGAAGGCCAGCAGCCAGTCGATGTTAAGGAAGCTTCGGCGCTCGAGCAACCTGCTCCGGCTCCTTTCCGCGATCGAGCTTCTCGAAGAACTTGAGCATGACCCTTTGGGCGATGGGCGCCGCCGCCTCCCCGCCGTGCCCGCCGCGCTCCACGAAGACGGCGAATGCGATCCGCGAGTGCTCCCTCGGCGCGAATCCGATGAACCAGGCATTGTCGCGGATCGATTCGGCCAAGTGCTCGCTCTTGACCCCCGCCGAGGCCTTCACCACCTGCGCGGTGCCCGTCTTACCGCAGACGTCGCGGCCAGGAATGGCGGCGCGCGTGCCGGTGCCGCCCTGGTTGACGACGCGCCACATTGCTTCACGGATCACGCTCCAGGTGGAAGGTTTGAGCCGAATCTGCCTGAGGACTTCGGGCGGGTGCTCCGCCTCTTCGACCCCGTCGCGGATCTCGCGCCCCTTGAGGAGGTGCGGCCGGTAGAAAACTCCACCGTTCGCGATGGCGGACGCGAAAACGGCCATCTGGATCGGGGTCACTTCCAGGGCCCCCTGCCCGATGGAAACAGAAATCGTCTCACCGGGCCACCAGGGTTCGTTCCGGGTGCGTCTTTTCCAGTCCTCGTCCGGGACCGTGCCGGCCTCCTCATTCGCGAGATCGATGCCGGTTTTCCCCCCGAAGCCAAGTTCGTGGGCGTAGCGGGAGATGAGGTCAATCCCCAGGTCTCTGCCCAGCTGGTAGAAATAGACGTTGCAGGAGAGTTTGATCGCCTCCACCATGGCCACCGTGCCGTGACCACCCTCCAGGTGACAGAGGAATTTTCTACCGTAGTGGTAGGCGTACCCCGGGCAGAAGTGGGTCCACGCCGCCGTGGCCCGGCCCGACTCCAGCGCCGCGACGGCCACGACGATCTTGAAGACGGATCCGGGGGCGAATTTGCTCTGGATGGCCCGGTTCTGAAGGGGGTGGGCCTCGGACTGGATGAGCTGATTCCAGTCCTCCGCCGAGAAGCGTCGCGCGAAGACATTGGGATCGAACGCCGGCTTGCTGATGATGGCCAGGATCTCTCCCGAGTCCGGGTCCAGGAACACCGCCGAACCGGTCTTGTCGACGAACGCGTCCTCCAGCTCCCGCTGGAGGTCGAGATCCACCGTGAGGCGAAGCGCGTTGCCGGGGGTGGGCCGCTTTCCAGCCGGCACCTCCCGCATCTCGCGTCCAAGACTGTTGACGATGACCCGCTTCCAGCCTTTCTCTCCGGAGAGATCGGCATCGTAATATCGCTCGAGGCCGGCCTTGCCGATGACGTCCCCCAGCTGGTACCCCGCGTATCGCGAATGCCCGAGCTGGGTCTCGGAGATTTCCCCCACGTATCCCAGCGTATGGGCGGCCAGCTCCCCCTCGTCGTAGCTTCTCTTCGGCTCGATGGCCACCGAGATCTCCGGCAGCTCCAGGCGGCGCGACTCCAGGTAGGCCGCTTCCGCCAGGTCCACGTCTTCCTTGACGATCACCGGCTCGAATCGCGGCCGGTTCCTGTATCGTGCGATCCGCTCCTCGATGGTTTCCGGAGCCAGGTGCAGGACGCGGGAGAGGGTCCGGACGCTGACGCCGAGATTCGTCACCTTTTCCCGATCCAGGAGAACGTTGAAGGAGATTCGGTTCCGGACGATGACCCGGCGCTCCCTGTCCATGATGGTTCCGCGCAGCGGGTTCAGAACGACTTGGCGCAGGCGGTTATTGTCGGCGAGTCGTCGATAGTTCTCCTGGTTCACCACCTGGAGGTACCAGAGATTGAACAGGTAGAAGAGCAGCGCCGCGGCCAGGAGGACGAAGACCACGGCGATCCGGCGCTGGAGCCGCCGCTCCTCGTAATAATCCTTGAAGTCTTTCGTGTTCCGATAGTCCCAGGCCATCCTTCAATCCATTTTCGCCACGAGCCAGAATATCAGGGCGCCCCAAATTCCGTTTCCGATCCCCTGCCGGATCAGAGTCCCGGCCGAGGGGAGGACCGCGTGCTGCCCCAGGATCAGGTAGAGACCCACCTCGGTGAACGCCTCGAGAAGCGTCGCCGCGAAGAGGATACCCAAGCGCGGGAGAGGCTGGTTCAGCATGAAGACGGACCCCAGGGTTCCCATCAGGTAGCCGACCAGCGTCTTCTTGAAGGCATTGACGCCTAGAATCGCGTGGGTGAAGACATCCTCGATGAGACCGGCGGAGGTCCCTATCAGCATTACGCTCATCTGCCGGCGGGTCACGGCATAATAGACTACCAGGATGGTGAACAGATCGACCGACTCGCCGAGTCCCGGTAGGTAGCGCGTCAGCAAGAACTGGCCCGCCGAGGCCAGAATCAGCGCCAGCCCGCCCCGCCACAGGGAGTTCACCGCCCCAGCTCCAATTCCGGTTCCGGCTCGTGGAGCGTGAGAAGGACGAGCACCTCCTCCAGGCGATGAAAGTCCACCTCGGGCTGGATGACGATGTTCTTGGTCAGCTGGTCTCCCTCCTCCACGGATCGTACGACGCCGAGGGTAATTCCCTTGGGAAAGATCTCGTCCAGGCCCGATGTGACGACCACGTCGCCCACCTCGACGCTTTCCAGGTCCGAGACGTAATCCATCCTGCAGCCCCGCTCCCCCATGCCCAGCACCATGCCCTGGCCACGAGTTCTCTGGAAGATGCCGGCGACGCCGCTGCTGGGATCGATGAGCAGCTGAACCTTGGCGACGCTCCTCCCGACGGAGATGACCCTTCCCACCACGCCCTGCCGGTTCACCACGGCCATGTTGTGCCGCACGCCGTGGAGGGAGCCCCGGTTGATCAACGCCATGCGCGCCTGCCCAGACGACCCCAGGGTGAGGACCTGCGCCGCCACCGAGGGAAGCTGAAGGTCCTTCTGCAACCCCAACATTTCCCGCAGCCGCCCGTTCTCCAACCGGAACTCCTCCCCCTGCCTTCCCAGCTCCTCCATTTGCGCCAGTCGGGCGCGCAGCTGGATGTTCTCCTGGCGCGTTCCCCTCAGATACGCGTAGGAGTGCCAGAAGTCCGCCAAGGCGGCCAAAGAGCCGGAGCCGGCCCGAACGAGGGGACCTGCTGCGTTCAGGAGAGCTTTCTCGAGGACCGTGTCTCCCTCTCCGGTCCTTACCTGGTAAGACATCAGGATCAAGAGGAGCGAGAGGAGGCCCGCGAGGAGAAGTAGCGGTCTGCGTTGGGAAAGGGATTTGCTCATGGCGGCCGTCGGGGCTGGAGGGGATCCCGGTCGGTTTTGGGTTGCGGGATCTCCCGGGCCTCAGTCGATGGAAATCTTCCGGAGAAGATTGAAATCGTTCAACATCTTCCCGGTGCCCAGCACGACCGAGGCCAGGGGGTCGTCCGCCATCGAGACGGGCAGGCCCGTTTCCTCCCGCAGCCGCTTGTCCAGGTTCTTCAGCAACGAGCCTCCGCCCGTCAGGACGATCCCCTTGTCCACGATGTCCGCCGAGAGCTCGGGAGGAGTCTGCTCGAGCGCCACGCGGACCGCCTCGATGATGTTCGAGACCGTTTCGGACAGGGCCTCGCGGACTTCCTCGTCGGAGATCACCAGGGTCTTGGGAATCCCCTCCACGAGGTCGCGGCCCTTGATCTCCATCGTCAACTCCTCTTCCAGAGGGAAGGCGGAGCCGATGTTAATCTTGATCTCCTCCGCGGTGCGTTCCCCCACCAGGAGGTTGTACTTACGCTTGATGTACTGGATGATGTCCTCGTCCATCTTGTTGCCCGCGATCCGGACCGACCGACTGTAGACGATGCCCGCCATGGAGATAACCGCGACATCGGTGGTTCCACCCCCGATGTCCACCACCATGTTCCCGGTCGGCTCGGTCACGGGCAACCCGGCTCCGATCGCCGCCACCATCGCCTGCTCCACCAGGTAGACCTCCGACGCCTTGGCCCGGTAAGCCGAGTCCTTGACCGCCCGCTTCTCGACCTGGGTGATCTCCGAAGGAACCCCGATGACGATTCGGGGCCGCACGCCGAGGGAGCGGTTGTGGGCCTTCTTGATGAAGTAATCGAGCATCTTCTCGGTGTGCTCGAAATCCGCGATAACCCCGTCCTTCATGGGTCGGATGGCGATGATGTTGCCCGGAGTCCGCCCCAGCATTTCCTTGGCTTCCTTCCCCACCGCCTCGACCTTTCCCGTCTTCTGGTTTACCGCGATGTTGGATGGTTCGCAGACGACGATCCCTTTTCCCCGGGCGAAGACAAGGCTGTTGTCAGTGCCCAGATCAATGGCCAGGTCGTTCGAGAAGAGGCTCAGGATCGACCTCGGGCTCCACTGAAATCCGTTTTTCGACATCCGAAGTCCTCGATTCGTGTGTAACCGGTTCGAAACAAAACCGGTTGCCGCCGGGCAGCCCCATCTTACGGACTGGCCGGCGCCTTGTCAAATGACCGTCAGATCGCCATCTCTACGCCGTTTTTTCCCCGTCCCTTGACGCGGTACATAGCTTGGTCCGCCTTCTGTATGAGCGCGTCCTTCGAATCGGCGTGCTCCGGAAAGGAGGCGATTCCGAAACTCGCCGTGATTCTCACCCGAATTCCGAAGGTCTCGAGAAACACGGTATCCTGAACCTTTGCGCGCATCCGCTCGGCGATGATCTGCGCCCCCTCGGGACCTGTTTGGGGCAGGATCACGGTGAACTCGTCCCCGCCGAATCGCGAGACGACGTCAATCTCGCGCACGGTGTTTCGGATAACCGCCCCGACTTCCACGAGGGCCCGACTCCCGGCCAGATGTCCATGCTGGTCATTGACGTTCTTGAAGCCGTCGAGATCAAGGAAGATGAGGGATACCTGTCCGCCATAGCGGCGCGAGCGCAGGACCTCTCGCATCAGGTAGCTGTTCAGGTATCGCGAGTTGTAGAGCTTGGTCAAGTCGTCGGTGATGGAGAGCTCCTCTGACCGCTTCAGAAGAACCGCGTTCTCGACGGCGATGGCCATCGGCTCCAACAGGAGAGGCAGCACCTTCAGGTCTCTCCGCCGGAAGGGCCGCTGCCCGGGAGCCTGGATCAGCTCGAACACGCCGACCGCCTTCCCCCGGCTGAGGAGAGGGAGGCAGAGGATTTGCGACCACTCCAGGTTCTCCGGGACCTCGGGAATCGGGAAATCCTGCGCTCCGACGGGAGGATGCTGGACCAGGAGCGGCACCCGGGAGCGCAGGACCCGTCCCGCGGCGCCCTCTCCCATCCCCAGTCTCGATCCCATCAGCTTCCCCATCTCGGCTCCGCTGCAGGCTTCGAACTTTAGGCAGCTTGTCTCTTCATCCACAAGCATCACGGACCAGGTCGTCACGGGGCAGACACGTGAAATCCTCGCGACAGCGATTTCCATGATCCGCCGAGGTTCAAACTCCGAATTCGTCGCCCGTGTGATCTCCCCGAGTGCGCGGAGCTGCCGTGAGACCTGCCCAGCCACTCGGCGTGCCCGCCGGAGGTGCTCTTCCTGATCGCGGCAGCGGCGCTCCAGGGCGATCATCTCCGAGAGGAGTTTGAGATCCACGGGAGCGGTCAGGTGGTGATCCGCGAGCGCTCGCCCCGCGCCCGACGCGGCGGTCCCGCCCCTGGGAACGAGCGAGATTCTAGCCACCCCTTCCGGAACGGACCGGAGAAGCGCGGTACGGCGACGGGAGCTCTCGGCAACCCCCGACTCGTAGACGACGGCCATAAGGCCCCGGCGAGAGAGATCCGCTCCTGTCACGCGTTCCCATCGGCGTACGCGAACGCGCGTTGCGGATCGGTTAGAGTACCGGAGGAGGGCCTCCCGCGGCGTGGATTCTTCGAGAAGCACCAGGATCTCCTGCGCGGCGGACACTTCAGTAGGTCTCCACGTAGACGCTCTTGCGCATACGGGTCTCGTTACCCGCCACGTCCTGCGCGAGAATCTCGATGCTGTTCATGCCATCGTGCTTCATCTTCACCACGGCAGTGAAAGAGCCATCGTCGTAGACGTCCACGGCCTGACCTTCGATGGTGATGATGGCCGAAGGCTCCGTCCGCCCGTTGATGATGACAAGGGCCCCGCTGGGCAGAAAGTCAACGATCTGGAGGGCGGGAGGAACCCTGTCCTCGGGCCCCCGCTCCCGCTCCGAGCCGATGCGGAACTTCCGCGTCTCCGAGAAGGCCCCCTCGATCCCGGTCGCATCCCGGGAGCTGACTCGCCAGTAGTAGCTACCTGCGGAGAGGTCCGGCAGCACCACCGACGTCGATGCGATGTCGCTCTTGTCCAGAAGCAGGAGTCCAAAAAGAGGCTGTTGGGAGATTTGGAGGCGAAAGGTGACGGCACCCGGCACATTTCCCCACCGCAGGGCCGTCGCAGCGGGTGCGCTCGGAGCATAAACAAAGACGCGCTGGGCGATCGGCTCCAGCAGGCACGGCGGACCCACAATCCTCTCCTTCTCCGCGAGCTGCTGCTCCGCGTTGACCGTGACGCTCTCGAGGCTGGCGAGCTTGACCGTGCGGCCGCCGGCCCGGACCTCGGCCTCCCCGCTTTCTACCGCCATCCGAGACTTGCCGGCGGTCTGGTCGTACTCCACGGCGAACCGGGAGCGATCCTCGGCCCGCGTGGTGGAGGTTTCGGTCGCCACTTCATGGAAGGACCCCGTGGCGTTCCCGCCTTGGGTGGAGGAGAGAACCCCTCCGAAATTGAGTTTTTCTCGAACTTTGCGGATTTTCGTCGCCGGATCCTCGAAGAGCTCCCTGATCTCCAAAAGGGAACCGGGTTTGATGGTGGTGATGGTTCCGTCGAAGTAGACGATTTGGGCGCTGCCGTTGGAGGCCGTCTTGATTTGGTCTCCGACCTTGAGCGCCACATTGCTGGTGACGCTCTCCCAGACGAATTGCCGCACCCGTTTCAGCTTCACCTCTCCTTCAAACCGATAGATCTTCGCGGTGAAGCTGTTTTCG
>Ga0066710_100001191_pt1 | contig 18775 bp, 16 predicted proteins | sample GraSoiAngelo_159_FD_79666 | JGI IMG/M metagenome (GOLD analysis project Ga0066710, IMG submission 79666) | Grasslands soil microbial communities from the Angelo Coastal Reserve, California, USA - 14_1009_16_40cm | ecosystem: Environmental > Terrestrial > Soil > Grasslands | place: USA... | reverse complement strand
CTCACCGGACACGCGCGTCGGGACGGACACGAAGACCACGATGATCAACGGCATCGGAGTGCTCGGTTGGGGCGTGGGCGGGATTGAGGCCGAGGCGGCAATGTTGGGACAGCCCATGTCGATGCTGATCCCCCAGGTGCTCGGCTTCAAGCTGGTCGGCGAGCTTCAGGAAGGCGCCACCGCGACCGACCTCGTGCTCACCGTCACCGAGATGCTCCGGAAGAAAAAAGTCGTCGGCAAGTTCGTCGAATTCTACGGCACCGGCCTGTCGACCCTGCCGCTCGCCGATCGCGCGACGATCGGCAATATGGCGCCGGAGTACGGCGCGACGATGGGCTTCTTTCCTGCCGATGAGGAAACGCTAAAGTACCTGCGCATGACCGGACGTCCTGAGCACCATGTCAAGCTGGTCGAAGAGTATACGAAAGAGCAGGGACTCTTCCGCACCGATGACACGCCGGACCCGCTGTTCACCGACACACTGCAGCTCGACCTCGCTACCGTCGAGCCCAGCCTCGCCGGGCCGAAACGGCCGCAGGATCGCGTGCCGCTATCGCGCGCGAAGCAGATGTACCACGAGTCGCTGCAGGCGGATCTGATAAAGCTCGGTTTGGTAGGCGCACCGCGGGAAAAGCGCGCGGCGGGTGGCGCCGCCGCGGACTCCTCCACCGCAGCGGTGCTCGTCGCCGATAGTGACGAGCCAGGCGCATCGGGCGACGGCGTCGCGGTGGAACACAACGGCCGGCGGTTCACACTCCGCCACGGCGCCGTGGTCATCGCCGCGATCACGAGCTGCACGAATACGTCGAATCCGTCCGTGATGCTCGCCGCCGGTCTCCTCGCTCGCAATGCCGTGCGAAAGGGGCTCGGCGTCAAGCCGTGGGTGAAAACCTCGCTCGCTCCGGGCTCGAAGGTCGTCACCGACTATCTGCATCACGCCGGCTTGCAGGAGTATCTCGACCAGCTTGGGTTCCAGCTCGTGGGGTACGGATGCACGACGTGCATCGGCAACTCGGGGCCGCTGCCGGAACCCGTCGGCAAGGCGATTGATGACAGCAAGCTCGTAACGGCGGCCGTTCTTTCGGGCAATCGTAATTTCGAGGGCCGCGTGAACCCACAGACGCGGTTCAACTACTTGGCCTCACCGCCGCTCGTCGTCGCGTACGCGTTGGCCGGACGCATGGACCTCGACCTCACGCGCGAGCCGCTCGGCGTTGGCAGCGACGGACCTGTCTTTCTTCGGGATATTTGGCCCTCGGCTGCGGAAGTGGCGGACACCATAACACGAAGCGTCAAGAGTGAGTTCTTCCGGAAGGAATACGCCGACGTCTTCAATGGAGACGAGCAGTGGCGCGCCCTCGACGTGCCGACGGGTGAGACATACGCTTGGGACGCGCAGTCGACCTACGTGAAGAACCCGCCGTACTTCGACGGCATGACGATGCAGGCGCCGGGCGTTCGGCCGATCACCGGCGCACGGGCGCTGGCGGTACTCGGCGACTCGATCACCACCGATCACATCTCACCGGCGGGAAGCATTCCAGCGGCTAGTCCCGCCGGAAAATGGCTCATCGCCCAGGGTGTTGCACGAAAGGATTTCAACTCGTACGGCGCGCGTCGCGGCAATCACGAGGTCATGATGCGCGGTACGTTCGCGAACATTCGTCTGCGGAACGAGATGGTGCCGGGGACCGAAGGCGGTTGGACAGCCATTCAACCGGGCGGCGCGGCTATGTTCATCTACGACGTGGCGATGGAGTACCAGCGCGGCGGCACGCCGCTCGTCGTGATCGCCGGGAAGGAGTACGGCACCGGCTCATCGCGCGACTGGGCGGCGAAGGGAACGATTCTCCTCGGCGTGCGCGCGGTGCTTGCTGAGTCTTTCGAGCGGATCCACCGGTCGAATCTCGTCGGCATGGGAGTTCTGCCGCTGGAGTTCACGGGCGGTGACACCCGCCAGTCGCTCGGACTTACCGGCTTCGAAACTTTCGACGTCCTCGGACTCGACGCCAACCTTCGACCTCGCGCGACTCTCGCCGTCCGCGCGACGGGCGACGGCTCCTCGCCGAAGGAGTTCGCCGTCGTCGCGCGCATCGACACGCCGGAAGAGTTGCAGTACTACCGGCACGGCGGCATTCTCGCCTATGTCCTGCGTCAGCTCGTCGGCAAGCCTACGTGAGAAAGCTCTGAGTTTGCTGAAGCGTCGCCCGTGTCCCGCGCTCAGCGCGACAACTGAATGATGTCGGCGTAGGTGAGGATCCGCCCGTCCTTGTAGGCCTTCACGAGCTCCGGCATCGACGAGATCACGGAGCCCAGCCGGCCGAAGACGAACCCCCGCGCCCCGGCGACCGATCGGATGAACGTGCTGCTCGAATCGAGGGGAAGCGTCGCTAGGTTCTCGTAGAACCTCCGCCACTCGTCGTCCTGCTGAAAGAGATACTGCTCGACGTTCGACGTATAGAAGGCTGTAACCGTGGCATTATGCGATTCGAGATACTGCGCGACCGCGCGAATCGCCTTCGGACCGGCGAAGTCGCCGACCACGGGGACGATGAGATTCCTCTGCTGCATTGACCGGAGTAGGCGGTAGTTCGCTTCCGTCGCGAGATAGCTGCGCTGCGCTCCGGTGCCGTCCGTCATCGTCATGAGGTCGGCGTAACTGGGCATGCCTCCGCGCCCAAAACCTCCGCGCAGGTTCGGGTAGGAATAGTCGAGATCGGGACCAGCGGTGCAGAAGACCTCGTACACATAGTCGAGCGACTTGAGATCATCGGGCGTGAGAGTGAAGCCATGTCGCGCCAACGTTTCTTTGACGGCGGTTTGCGTGCGACGCGCAATCGCGGTGTCGCGCTGCTCGACACGGTACGCCTGCAGCAACTCGGCGACCGTCTTCGCTGAATCCATCGCGGTCGGCCGCGCCCGGCAAAAGAGCCGAGACAGGAAGTCCACGCGATCCGACGCCAGCTCGAATAGCGCCTTGTACATCAGGTGCTCGATCATGTTCTGACGCCGGATGTCGAAAATGATCGCGACCTTCGGCTGCAAAGCGACGATGTACGTGAAGTTCTGCTCCGGCCCGACGCCCAGATAGACGCCTCCCGGCCTCGTGATCCGTTGCAACTCCGGAATCACATACTGGAACATGCGCTCATTGGAGAGGAAGTTGTCGGACCTGAAGTAGCCGCCGACTTCTGACACGTCGTTGATCAGCTTCCAGAACTCCTGATCGCTGTAGCGATCGGGAAGGCGCACGGTCTGGGCGCCGACGACGCCGGTCGCCGCGATGACGAACATGACCGCCGACGCGGCGCGAGAACGAGCAGCACGAGAAAGGATGATCATGGCGCGATGGCCTCAGATGCTTGCATCCGGCCGCGGGGCGCCGTCGCGCCGCCGCGAGGCCGCTGCGGCCGCGATCTGATGCATCAGCTCGCGTTGCAGGCCCGCGATATCGAGCGGTTGCATCATGTCGTGCAGTTCTGGGTCCTCGGCCAGGCGGTGACCGAGCCGAGTGTAGAGTCCTGCGACGAGCTGGAGCGTCTTCGTGGATTCTTCCTCGATACGAAGGTTGACCTGCAAGGCCAGCTCCTCGCGTAGCTCAGCGATCGCGGATTCGCGCTTCTGAGCCATCAGGACGAAGATCGACAAGAAGATCGCCTCGAGAGAAACGACCATTGTGAGAAAGCCAAACGGATAGGGGTCGAACGGCCGCAACCCGAGCCAGCCCAGGTTCCACGGGATCCACACGAGAAACCAGAAGACGTGAATGACGAGGAAAGCGGTCGACGCCGCGATGTCATTCAGCCGATCGGCGATAGTCTGGACGGCGGTCCGTTCGGCGGCGTGCTGCGCTTTGATCGCACCGAACGCCCGATTCGCCACGAGGCGCCCGCGCCGGCGCTCGGTGTCCTCGCGCGCCAATGGCCGCTGCGGCTGTAAGTCGTCCAGAGACATCGGTTCGTTCATGAACACCAGAGCATCGTGGTGGACATCGGGCGAAATCTGTGCCCTCCGCCACGGTCATCACGAGCGCGCACGCACGAACGCCCGCGCCTCAAATGAGGCGCAGGCGTTCGATGTATGACGCGTGGACGTTCGCCGCCAGTGCTCTCTTCTTAGAACGGCCGACGTTGCACGTCGACGTTATTCCCGATGACTGCGCCAAGGATGCCGCCGGCTGCGGCGCCGATCAGCCCGCCCTTGATCTTATCACGACTCGTTGTCGCGCCGATGACGGCACCGGCCGCGGCGCCGATCGCCGCGTCACGCTGCGTGTGCTTCTCCACTCGCGTGGGTTGCTCATAGATCACGCGACCGCCCGAGCTCGCCCGCGTTCCGCTGGAGCGCGTCGAGACGCGCCGGACCGGACTGGGGCTCGAATTCACGGGCTGCCGCGCTACCGCCTGGTACTGCTGCGGGTACCCGTATGCGTTGGGAGCGTAGCCCTGCTCCGTCGGCGACGTGAACTGCTGAGGGTTGTAAGCCTGAGCCTGCGAGGCGAGCGCCAGATCATTCTTCAAAGCGTCATCCGCGTTTGATCCGCCGTTGCGGCCGCAAGCCGCCGCAACCACCACGGCCGGCACGATCAACAACATCTTCCGATTGCGCATTTGATTTCCTCCGAGGATGCCGCTGCAGTGCGGACCGGTCGGTATTTGGCACGGCCCATACCATCCTCTAACAGCGCATTTGGAAAGTTAAGGCGGGTGCAGCGTCTATGAGGGCGACAGGTGCTGTCCTCAGGGATAGATCGGCGGAGTGCCGTCGATCGGCCACTCTGAGCTGCGCCATCGCCGAGCTCGCGGTGCGAACATTGCGCCGGCGCAGGTGCGCACTCATCTTCCCGATTCTCCATTACGAGGAGCTTGCCGTGGCCAATGGCATCGTGCCGTGCCGGGCACAGGTAGCGGTTATTCTGGCAGCCGCGTCAGCCTTTGCACCGCTCGTCGCGCAGCAGCCGGCTCCGCCTGCGCAACTCACTCCTGAAGTCGGCCAAATGGCACCGGACTTTAGCGTGGCCGGCGCAACCCGCTATGGCGTTCTGCGCGCCCCCATCCGGCTGTCCGATTTCCGGGGCCAGACCGTCGTGCTCGCGTTTTTCGTCCAGGCGCGAACACGCGGCTGAACGGTGCAAATGGAGGCGTACCGTGATCAGTACGCCACGCTCTTCAACAACGGTAAGAAAGTCGTCGTCCTCGGCATGAGCACCGACGCAGACACGACGCTCGCCGCCTGGATGCGCGAATCGAGCTTTCCGTTCGTGTTCGGAAGTGATACCGGTCAGGCCGTGGGGAAGCTCTACGGGTCCACTCGCAACAAGGTCGATTCGCGAAACCTGTTCGTGATCGGGCCCGACGGGCGTATCACGTATAAGGTCATCAGTTTCAACGTGCTCTCGCAGGAGGCCTACGCCGATCTCGGAAAGGCCGTCGCCCAGACCGTTGGAACGCCCCCGGGGGACAAGCATTAGCGGGTACGCGTGACCGCACCGGTCGATACCGGTCGCACTCTCCTGCTTGATTTGTATGACGCTGCCGTGAGCGCGGCGGCGCCAGGCCCTGTGACCGCTCGCGCGGTCGATGCGCTGCCCATCGACCGCGACCGTCGTGTGTGGATCCTGGCTTTCGGAAAGGCGGCTGAGCCCATGGCCGCAGCCGCCGTCGGCTCGCTGCTTCACTCGAGACACTCCATTGTGGGCGGCGTGATGGTCACGTCGGACGCCGCTGCCTCGCCGTACCCGACGCTCCTCAGTTTGCGCGGCGACCACCCGATCCCGGGGCGGCACTCGGTTGCGTCCGCCAATAGGCTCGGCGATGTGATCGCCGCGCGGCGCGGCAACGACGTCGTGATTGTGCTCATCTCAGGTGGAACATCGAGTATGATCGGGGCGCCGCTGCGCGGCATGGCGGAGTCCGATCTCGCGCTGCTCTACGAGATGCTCCTCGGTGCCGGGCTCGACATCCGCACCATGAACGCCGTCCGCAAACGGTTTTCGCGCTGGGCCGCCGGTCGTCTCGCGCTCGCCCTCGCGCCAGCCGCGATGCACTGTCTGGCGATTTCCGACGTTCCCGACGACGATCTGTCGGTGATCGGCTCCGGCCCATGCGTTCCCGACACGACGACTATCGCTGACGTGAAGGCGATTCTCGAGCGGGTCGATCTCCTGGTGCGCATCCCGCAGACCTATCGGGATTATCTCGCCGCCGTCGCCCGCGGCAGCATCCCGGAAACGCTCGGACCATCGCACCCGGCGTTTGCTCATGTCGCCGCGCGCGTGATCGGCAACGTGCGACTCGCGGTTGCCGGGGCCGCGGCGCGCGCGCGTGAACATGGAGCGAGCGCGGAGATCGTCGACACGCTGCTCAGCGGCGAGGCGGCAGCGGCAGGAGAATCGATCGCTCGCCAACTACTCACGTATCGAATCGCTCACGGCGCCGGCGGTGGTCCGTCTGTCACCATCTGGGGTGGGGAACCGACGGTGACGCTTTCGCGCGGCTCGGGCGCACACCCGACCGGCGGAGGACGCTGCCAGGAGCTCGCACTCGCGGCTGCGCGCGTGCTGCATGACGCGCGCGGCCACACATCGACAATCACCATCCTCGCCGCTGGCACCGATGGACGTGATGGGGCGACCGACGCGGCGGGCGCGTGTGTCGACTCGTCGACGTGGCGAACGATCGCCGCCGCCGGGCGCGACCCCGCTGCGGCGCTGGCGGCGCACGAGTCGTTCGGTGCGCTGCGCGCGGCGAACGCCCTCGTCCCTCGGCGTGACACGGGCACCAACGTCACCGACGTCGTGATCGGGTTGGTCGCGTAGCTATGCTTTGAGCATGGCGAACGTGCCCTTCACGGTCGGAATCGTTCAGGACGACGCGACTGACGATGCGGCGGCGACGCTCGCGGCCACCGTCACCCGCGTGCGCGAGGCCGCGGCGCGCGGCGCGCAGATCGTCTGCCTGAAAGAGCTGTTCAACGCGCCCTACTTTTGCAAGTCGCAGCGCTGCGAACGGTTCGACATCGCCGAACCGATTCCCGGGCCAACGACCGAGCGTATGCAGGCGCTTGCCCACGAGCTCGAGATCGTGCTCATCGCCCCGATCTTCGAGCGCCAAGCGCCGGGCGTCTACCGCAACTCCGCCGCGATCATCGATGCAGACGGCTCGCTACTTGGCGTTTATCGGAAGATGCACATTCCGGACGATCCACTGTTCAATGAGAAGTACTACTTCACGCCGGGCGACGCGACCGTCGACGAACGTATCGACAGGATCGGGGACATGGCGAAGCAAGCCAGTGGCTTCCGTGTCTGGCGAACGCGCTTTGCGACTATCGGCGTGTTGATCTGTTGGGATCAGTGGTACCCCGAGGCCGCGCGCATCACGTCGCTGCTCGGCGCCGAGATCCTCTTGTATCCCACGGCGATCGGCTGGCACCCGGCGGAAAAATCGGAATTCGGCGCCGCTCAGGTCGACGCGTGGCGCACGATGCAGCGTTCGCACGCCATCGCCAACGGCGTGTTCGTGGCCTCGCCGAATCGTGTGGGTCACGAGGACGAGCCCGGAACGGGAGGCATCGAGTTTTTCGGCAATTCGTTCATCGCGGATCCGTTCGGGCGCGTTCTGGCGCAGGCCGGGACGGCGCCGGAGGTCCTTGTCGCGCGCTGCGATCCTGCGTTGATCGACGAAACGCGACGCAACTGGCCGTTTCTGCGCGATCGCCGCGTCGACGCGTATGCGCCGATACTCAGCAGGTACCTCGGACCATGACGGTCGAGGCGGACGTAATCGCCGAGTCGGACAGTCGTTGAATCTGTCGTGCCGCGATATCGCTTCCCGGCCGAGTGGGAACCGCACGCCGCGACGTGGATTGCGTGGCCGCACCACGAGCCGGACTGGCCGGACAAGCTGGGCGCAATTCCGTGGGTGTACGCCGAGATTGTGCGGGTGCTTTCCGCCTTCGAGCGCGTGGAGATTCTCTGTCACGACGACGAGGTCAGGGCGCTCGCACGGCGGCACCTGGAAGCGCACGGAGTCCGCGCGAATTATCGATTGCACGTTGTCCCGAACGACCGCGTTTGGCTGCGTGATTCGGCGCCAACGGGTGTCGTAGGAGAGGACGGCAGCATCGCGCTCGTGAACTGGCAGTTCAACGCCTGGGCGAAGTATCCGAATTACGACCTCGACGCCAAGGTCGGAGCGGCCATCGCGCGGATCGCCGGACTTCCGCGGCTCGAGCCGCATCGCCCCGACTCGGTCGAGCGTGTCGTCCTGGAAGGTGGCGCGATCGATAGCGACGGCGAGGGCACCCTGTTGACCACGGAGGAGTGCCTCCTGTCGTCGGTGCAAGCGCGAAACCCAGGTCTTTCGCGTGACGGCTACGAGCAGGTGTTTCGCGACACGCTCGGGATTCGACAGAGTATCTGGCTCGGCCAGGGCTGCGCTGGCGACGATACGCATGGTCACGTCGACGACATCGCGCGCTTCGTAGCACCGGGGGTGATCGTCCTCGCATATGAGGACGATCCGGCCGACGACAACCATCGTCGCTCGGAAGACAACTATGAGCGCTTGCAGCTTGCCGGTGGCGGCGGCGGCGCGCTCCGGATCGTCAGGCTCCCGTACCCGCGTCCGCTGGAGATGCGCGGAGAGCGGCTGCCGGCGAGCTACGCAAACTTCTACGTGGCGAACGGAGTCGTGCTCGTGCCGACGTTCAACGATTCAAACGACCGCCGCGCGCTCAATGCACTGGCCGACCTGCTTCCCGATCGGCAGATCGTCGGTATTCATGCCGTCGATCTCGTATGGGGCTTGGGGACCCTTCACTGCCTGACGCAGCAGCAGCCGGCGCCGGCGAGACCGCTCTAAGTCAGGAAGCCGTTTTGGCGAGCGCCTCGTTCACCAGGCCATACGTGCGGAGCTTGCGGGCAAGCGTCGGCCGCGAGATACCGAGAAGTCTCGCCGCGGCACTCTGATTGTAGTTCGTGATCTGGAGCGTAATCTCCAGCGCCTCGCGCTCGATGTCGCGCAGCCGCTTGCCGGCGTTTGGCACTCGGATCTCGGTGTATGCGGTCGACGGTGTGGCAGTCGCCGCCATGGACCGGCGCTGCTGAATCATCATGTGTGCGGCGGTGATCAAGCCGGCGTCGCTCAGCGTGATTGCCCGCTCGAGCACATACCGCAATTCGCGCACGTTGCCAGGCCAGCGATGCCCGCGCAGCACCTCCGCGGCGTCGATCGCGAGGTGCTTGCGCGTGCCGCCGTACGACCGCGCGATCTCCCCGAGGAGGTGGTCGGCGATGAGCCGCGCGTCCTCGCCACGTTCGCGCAACGAGGGCAGGTCGACGCGCATCATCGACAACCTCGCGAGCAGCTCGGCGCTGAAGGTGCCGGTCGCGACTCGATCCTCGAGCTTCTGCTTCGTCGTGACAACCATCCGGCATTGGATCGGAACTTCTTCCAGGGCGCCGAGGCGCCGGACGTGACCCGCTTCGATGACCCGCAGTAGCTGTCCCTGAAGGTTGGGCGGAAGCTCGCCGATATCTTTGAGGAGCACCGTGCCCTGGCCCACTAGCTCGAGCACACCTCGCTTCGGTGTCGACGCGCCTCCTGAATCGAGCTCCTGACCGAACAACTCGACCTCTACCAGCGCTGCCGGCATCGCCGCACAGCTGATGGCGACGAAGGGAGCGCTCGACGTATGGCTGCTATTGTGGATGCAGCGCGCGAGCAATTCCTTGCCCGTTCCAGCCTCTCCCGTGAGCAGCACGCAGCGCACAGGGCTCGACGCCAGTCGCTTGGCGAGTGCGAGCGCCTGCGTGATAGCCGGGCTCGCACCGACGAACGCATCGAAAGCCGAGGCCGGGCTGCTGGACGGCGGCGAAGAGCCGTTCTGTGTGTTCGCCAAAGCGTGCTCCGTCGAAATGTGAGAGGTCTGACCACCCCAGAGCTCGGTCCTATTTCCCCGAGGTCCCCGCCGAGCGGCCACTGCCGTAACAAGGACGATTGGGGGCGCGACAGGTTTTCCTGGTCGGCGGCTTCCGGAGGCCGTTACACGGCCGTCAAGTCTGTCGTCTCCGCTGTGGCACAACGCGGCGGCGAAACTCTCTTTGACACTCCGGCGGACGATGCTTCAGGCTTTCGGGCGGCTGTCACTCCTCGGTGCGTTGGCCGCATGCTCGCAGCCGTCCGCGACCACCGTCGTCTTCGGCGCCGCAGGGCCCTGGTCCGCCGCCTACGGCGACGCCAACCGAAAGGGTATCCAGCTGGCGCTCGAGGAGATCAACGCGAGCCCCGGTTGGGCAGGCAAGCGCCGGCTCGAGATCCGTTTCGAGAACGATTCGGGAAACGGCGTTATGGCCACCGGCATCGCTCAGCGATTCGTCAATGATCCGCGCGTCGTAGCGGTCGTCGGTCACGTCAATTCGAGCGCCATGGTGGCGGCCGCGCACGTATACGACAAGCACCTCGCCGCCGTGGCGACCACCGCCACGTCGCCGAGCCTCACCGGCGTCTCGCCCTGGGTGTTTCGCGTCATCTCGAGTGATTCGGCGAACGGCGTGACCATCGCCAGCTTCGCCAATCGGCTGGGACGAAGGCGCGCCGCGGTGCTGTACGAGAACAATGCCTACGGCCGCGGCCTCGCGGACAATTTTCGACGTGCCTTCAGAGGAGAAGTCATCGCCATCGACCCGATCGGCGAAGACGCTGAGCAGAGCTTCGAACCGTACGTGACCTGGTTCAAACAGCAGAACCTCGATCTTGTGTTCGTCGCCGGCACGGACGCGTCCGGCCTTGCTTTTCTCAAAGAGGCACGCCGACAGCGGCTCGCCGCAGACCTTGTCGGAGGCGACGGTTGGCAGACGCTCGCTAGCAGCGCGCTCGCTGAGGGCATTCTCGTTGGCGCGCCCTTTAGCGCGGCGGACAAACGCCCCGAAGTCCAGGCATTTGTCGCCGCCTACAAAAAGAAGTTCAACGGTGCGATTCCGGACGGAAACGCCGCTCTCGCGTATGACGCGACCAAGCTTCTCGCAGCCGCGGCCGCTAAAGTCGGCGCAGACCGGCTCAGGATCCGGGATGAGTTGCGCAGCATGCGCGACGCGTATCCGGGGGTTACGGGCGCCATCCGCTTCCGGGCCGACGGGGACCCGATCGGGAAAGGCATCGTGATGACTCGCGTGCGCGGCCGATCACTGCAGGTCGAGACCGGCCAATGAGCCTGCTCGACCGGTTGAACTTGAACACAATTCGAGGCCGACTCTGGCTCGGCTTCGGCGTGCTCGTCGCGCTGCTGGTCGTAGCAGGCGTTTTCGCGCAACGGTCGTTCTCGCAGATGTCGGACGTGATTTCGACCACCCTCGCCGAGGTGCAGACGGAGGCGCGGTTAGCGAATCTGCTGTCGGCGGACGTCACCAAGGCGCTCGATGCGGCCTCACGATATCTCGACGGGCACGACCCCGCGGCGCGTGCGACGTTTCGTGATTTTGGCCGCGCGGCGCATGGCGTTCAGCGCCAGATGAACAGCCGACCCGGGCGAACGGCGTCGGAGGTCATGGCTATCGCCTCTGTCGACGCGAATCTCTCCACACTCGAAGTGCACTATGCCCTCGCTCATCGGCTGGCGGACCTTGGCCGCGCGGCGGACGCGCGCGCCGAGGCGGTACGGGCGCGGGGAGCGGTCGACGACCTGCTGACCGACATCGCCAGGCTCGGAAGTCAGAAGGCAACGAAAGTAAGCGTTGCGGTCGGCGAGCTGCAGGACGAAACCGTCCGCCAGTCCGCGGTGCTCCTCGGAATCATTGGCGCGGCGCTCGCGCTCGGCGTGTTCGTTGTCGTGTACACCGTCGGCGGAATCGCCGGCCCCCTCGACGCGCTCGTGCATCACGCGCGCCGGTTGAGTGATGGCGACCTGTCCAGCCGTGCTGACGACGGCAGGATGCCCGGTGAGTTCAACTTGCTGGCGAACGCGATGAATCAAACCGGCGAGTCACTTTCGCGCGTCGTTGCGGTCGCCGCGCGCACGGCCGAAGAAGTCTCCAGCTCCGCTCATGACCTTGCCTCTGTATCCGAACAGATCTCGCTTTCCGCGAGCCAGATGGCTACGGCGATGACGGAAGTCTCACATGGCGCGGAGGCGCAGGTGCAGCAACTGCGCTCGGTCGACGACACGCTCAGAGCCGTTCGAAAGGCAGCCGACGGCGTGAAGCAGGGCTCGGCCGAGGTCACCAACCTTGCCCGCAGCATCGAGGGCTCGGCGCAGGCGAAGCGCATCGAGATCGACCGCGCGCTCGCCATTCTCGTCGACGTGAAGAACGGTGTCGAGCGCGCGGCGCAGGAAATCGCCGCGCTCAGCGCAACGGTGGGCGACATCAACCGCTTCGTCGCTTCGGTCGGTCAGATTGCCGACCAGACGAATCTCCTCGCGCTGAACGCGGCGATCGAAGCCGCGCGCGCGGGAGACGCCGGCCGCGGCTTCGCGGTTGTCGCCGACGAGGTTCGAAAGCTTGCCGAACAATCTCAGCGCGCCGCCGACGATATCGTGTCGATGACCACGAGCGTGACCGCCCGCGTCACGATGAGCTCGCGCGCGATGGAGATGAGCGCCGGGCGTGTCGGTGAAATCGAGCGCGTGTCGCGTGACATCGACGCAGCGCTCCGCGCCATTACCGACGCCGCCGCGCGCACGCGCGTCGCCGCCGTCGAGGTGACGAACGCAGCCGAAGCCAACGCGTTTGCCGTGACCAGCGCCGCGACGAATCTGGAGTCGATCGCCAAGACGGCTGAGGGTCACGCTGCCGCGGCTGAGCAGGTGAACGCATCGACGCAGGAACAGAGCGCGGCGTGCGAGCAGATGACGTCGGCCAGCAACGTACTGCTGGCCGGGTCGACTCAGCTCAAGGAGCTCGTCGGCGGACTACGGACCTAGCGCGGAAGCGCGGCGTACGTCAGCGCTATTGCGCGCAGCGTGCTTTCGGGTCCGGTTTGGGATGATCAACCAGCGGCTGGTGATCCATGTTCGCGACGTGCGTCGCCATTCGGTATACGAAGTTGCCGATCTTCGCCATGTGCGGATAGTCGATGTATTGCGGCTCGTCGCTGATCTGGTGGTAGTCGCCGTGTAGCCCGGTCGTGAAGAACACCACCGGAATGCCGTAACGCGCGTAATTCGCGTGGTCGCTCCGGCAGTAGATGTTTTCCGGGTGTCCGTTGGCGTCGAACTGGTAGTCCAGCACGAACGGCGGTTTTTCCGCCTTGTTTAGCGTGTCGACGAGATCGCCGTGCTCAGTAGAAAGCCGCCGCGACCCGACGAGCTGAAGATACGTCGGGCTGCCTTCCGCGAGGTCCTTCGCCGCGCCGCGGCCCACCATATCCATGTTGAGTTGAGCGACGATGGAATCGCGCGGTACCGGTGGATGATCCGTGACGTAGGCCGAGCCCCATAAGCCTTTCTCTTCGCCGGTGTGCCAGACGAAGAGAATCGAGCGTTTGACGTTCGGTTTCACCTTCGCGAATCGCTCGGCGATCTCGAGAAGTGTGACGGATCCGGAGCCATCGTCATCGGCGCCGTTGTTGATCGAGTCCGGTCGAACGCCGCCGTGCACCTTGTGCACACTGTCGAGATTTGCCCTGATCGCCGCCAGCTGCTGCTGGAACTCGTCGAGCTTTGTTTGCTGCTCGGGCGTCGGCGGATTGCAGTTCGTCTGCAGCCGTCCGCCACAGATGTGCTGCTCGAGGTTGTACTGCGCGATGCGCTCGCGGATCGGGTACGCCGCCTGCGCATAGAGGTGGAGCGAATCGTGATCGACCGCCCCCTGTTGGCGGAAGCCGACGTGATCGCTGTGCGCGCCGATCGCCACCCACTCGTTTTTGAGCGTAGGGTCCCGGCTTACATACGCGGCGACGACGTTTCGCGCCGGCGCGTCGGTGTCGATGAACTTGATGTTCGCCGCGATCGTCTTGCCCGTCTGCCCGCGCGCCAATCCCTCGAGCGACGCGCCGAGCAGCTGCTCCGCGGCTCGACGACTGATGGTGATAACGGGCACGCTCGGCGGATCGGTCGGCTCACCCTTGAGCTGAACCTGTCCTTCTCGCGGATGGAGCGCGTTCTCGGCCTGTGCGAGAGTGATCTCATCGACAATCGGGATGACCGCCGCCGCACCGGAGATGACCGCCCCGCCCCCTCGCCCGAATCCGCCGCCTCCTCGACCTGCGCCGCCGCGTCCACCACGCCCGCCAGCCGCCGGACGATACAATACGATCTTCCCGCTGGCTTGCGCCGGCGCGAGGAGCGGCGTGCTGTCGCCGACGGTGCCAGCAAAAATCACCGGCGCTGACGGGAATTCACTCGTGACCCTGCCTCGGCCAGCGGTCGCAACGAAGTCGCTCCCGGCTCTGAGCGTGACGCCGTCGGCGGTGATCGTCGAGCTGGAATCGAGCGCGCGGCGAATCACCGGTACGTTCTGGAAATATGTGCCATCGTCGCCCATCGGCTCGAGCCCGAGCGCTTTGAGCTGGCGGGCTATGTAATTCGTCGACCGCACGTGTCCGACCGTTCCGGTCTCGCGGCCCTCCATCGAATCGGCCGCGAAGATGTAGAGCCGAGTGATGAGGTCGCCCGGCGTTATCGCGGCGGCCGTCGGCGCCGGCGCATGTTTGAGCGGCAGCTCTTTCGCACGCTGCGCGCGGACAATCGCCGGCAGCACCACGAGAGCAGCGAAGCCAATGAGACGATGGTGGCGTATCACGATTAATCCCGTGTGTTTGCGAATGAAAAAAACGTGGGGGCTCGCTCTGAATCTAGTGTTCTCTACGCGGCGGGACGACCGCTCGCTGCCGCATGGCATTGCATCCTCGTCTGCGATGGTCGACCTTCGAAATGGCTAGGCAGCGTGCATCACCCTCCGTTACCGAGTCCACCGAGAATGCACATCGAGACGCTCGCCGTTCACGCCGGACACGAGGTCGATCCCACCACCGGCGCGGTGACGCCGCCCATCCACCTATCGAGCACCTTTGCGCGCGAGTCGGACGGGAGCTACCGGGCCGGGTTGGTTTACTCGCGGTACGCGAATCCAAATCGGCTCGCGCTCGAGGGGTGTCTGTCGCAGCTGGAAGGTGGCGCTGCTGCCGCGGTTTTCGCGTCGGGCTCGTCGGCGACGATGACGCTCATCCAGGCGCTCGGCCCCCGCGCACATGTCGTCGCGCCGCACGACGCGTATTTCGGCACGACCAAGTTGCTCCGCGAAGTGTTTGGGCCATGGGGAGTGGACACGACCGTCGTCGACATGACGGATCTCGGCGCAGTGAAGACAGCCCTGCGTGGCGACACGAAGCTCGTCTGGATCGAGACTCCCTCGAACCCGCTGCTTCGAGTTGCGGACATTCGTTGCCTCGCCGAGTTGGCTCACAGCGTTGGCGCGATCTGCGCGGTCGACAACACGTGGGCCACGCCGGTGCTGCAGCGACCGTTCGACCTCGGGGCGGACATCGTCATGCATTCCTCGACGAAATACCTCGGCGGCCATAGCGACGTTCTCGGTGGCGCGCTGATCGCGAGGTCCGACGGCGAGCTGTTCTCGGCGATACGCGCCATTCAGATGAATGGCGGCGCCGTACCGTCGCCGTTCGAGTGCTGGCTCACTTTGCGAGGCATTCGTACCCTGCCGTGGCGCGTACGCGCGCAAACGGCGAACGCGCTTGCCCTCGCGCAGCACTTATCGCGTGACGCACGAGTGGAAGCGGTGCACTACCCAGGGCTCGACTCACATCCACAGCACGACGTCGCGCGCCGCCAAATGAGCGCCTTCGGCGGCATGCTCGCCGTGCAAGTGGGCGCGAGTCGCGCCGAGTCGGTCGCGATCGCGAGCCGAATGCGCGTGTTTACGCAGGCGACGAGCTTGGGCGGCACAGAAAGTCTCATCGAGCACCGGGCGTCGGTTGAGGGGCCAGCGACGCATGCCCCCGAGAACCTGCTGAGAATCTCGGTCGGTCTCGAGCACATCGATGATCTCATCGAAGATTTCGAGTCGGCGCTGACGTGAGCTCGGCGGTCCTCCTGCTGAGCGGCGGGCTCGATTCGACGACCCTCCTCGCGCTCGCCCTCGAGCAGGGCTTTGACGTCCACGCGATGACGTTCCGCTACGGCCAGAGGCACTCGACGGAGATCGATGCCGCGAGGCGAGTGGCGGCGGCGTATCGGTTGCGAGCGCACGTGATCGTTGACATCGACCTGCGCACCATCGGCGGTTCGGCGTTGACCAGCGACGTTGCGGTCCCGAAAGACAGATCGCTCAGCGACGCGCGAGGTGCACAGGTGGACATTCCGATTACCTACGTGCCCGCCCGAAATACGATCTTCCTCGCCTTCGCCCTGGCCTGGGCGGAGGTGCTCGCGGCAGGCGATATTTTCATCGGCGTCAACGCGCTGGACTACTCCGGTTATCCGGACTGCCGACCGGAATACATCGCCTCATTTGAGCGCATGGCGAACCTCGGGACACGTGGCGGCGTCGAAGGCACCAACCCGATCCGGGTTCGGACGCCGCTCATCGATCTAACCAAGGCCGAGATCATTCAGCTTGGCCGCTCGCTCGGCGTCGATTATTCACTCACACAGAGCTGCTACGACCCCGCGCCGGACGGCTCGGCATGCGGTCGCTGCGACGCGTGCCAGCTTCGGCTAAAAGGTTTTGCCGAGGCCGGCGCCGCGGATCCTGGTCGGTATGTACACGGTTAAGGAGATGTTCTATACGCTGCAGGGCGAGGGCGCCAACACCGGCCGAGCCGCGGTGTTCTGCCGCTTCAGCGGCTGTAATCTGTGGACCGGTCGCGAGGCGGATCGCGAGACCGCCGTCTGCTCGTTTTGCGACACGGATTTCGTCGGCATTGGCCCGGACGGGGGGAAGTTCGCGACGCCGTGGGCATTGGCTGACGCGGTCGCCGCCTGCTGGCCCGAAGCACAAGGTGAAGGCGCGCGTCCGCTCGTCGTCTGCACCGGCGGTGAGCCGCTGCTGCAGCTCGACGAAGCCGCCGTCGATGCGCTTCACGCCCGAGGGTTCGAGGTGGCGGTGGAGACCAACGGTACGCAACCGCCGCCGCCCGGACTCGATTGGATTTGCGTCAGTCCCAAAGCCGGCGCACCACTCGCGATTACGTGCGGTAATGAGCTCAAGCTCGTCTTTCCGCAAGATGGCGCGCCGCCGCAAGCGTTCGAATCGCTCGACTTCGAGCACTTTTTTCTGCAGCCGATGGACGGACCGCAAGTCGTCGATAACACGCGCCGAGCCGTCGCATACTGCCTCGCTAATCCCCGTTGGCGACTGAGCTTGCAAACCCACAAGCTGCTCGGGCTCCGGTAGAGCGTTCAAGGCGTGACGCTGGCCACTGCGCCGTCCGGTCGTTTTGACAACGTTGACCTTGCCGGTGCAGCGTGCTAGACTGGCCGTCCGGTCGGGCTCGGCAGCGTTCAATGTCGTTTTTCGTAGCCTGTTTGACCGAAAAGCCCGTTCACAGCGGTTGCCACCGGTGCTGCCGCGCCGTCATTGACTCGATGACTTTTTTCGCAAGACGCAACGTCGCATACGTTTCGGTCGTCGTGATGCTTTCCGTCGCGGCGCTCGTCTCGGCACCACTTTCCCGGGCGCGCGGCCAGGAGACACCGAAGCCGTTCGAGGCGTTTAGCGTCTCAGCGCAGGCCCTGCGCGACTCTGTCGTGCAGATGGCAAAGGCCCAAGTCGGTAAGCGGTACAAGACCGGCGGACAGTCTCCTGACAATGGCTTCGACTGCAGCGGTCTGGTTCGTTACATCATGGCGGCGCTTTCGCTCGACGTGCCGCGCACGGCTCGGCAGCAGGCGAGGAGCGGCTTCGCGGTAAAGCGCGACACGAGCCGTTTGTTGCCCGGCGACCTGTTGACCTTTGCCTCCGCGAAAAAAAACACCGTCAGTCACGTCGGCATCTACGTGGGCGACGGGCGGTTCATCCACGCGAGTAGTGTCGCGGGCCGCGTTATCGAGAGCTCGGTCTACCGGCCCGTGTCGCCGATGGTGAAGGCGTGGCGCGGCGCTCGCCGCATGCTGTCGCTGGACGATGACAGCGCCGCGGTAGCGCGGGCCTCTACAGGCAAAGGCGGCGGCTGACGCGCAGGAGGTCGCGACGGCTTGCGCTTGCGACCCACGCTACCCGCCTTTGTCCGCATCGCCGGCTGACGGCGACCCAGCACGCCGAGACTGTCGACAGTCGCACCCGTCGCCGGGAAGTCTAGCCCGCTCAGCGAATCGATCAGCACAAACGCGCGTTGCGTCGAATCCGGCCGCACGACGCCTGGTGCAAGCTGCATCGTTGGTCGCAGCTCTGCTGACGATACGTATCCAGCGGAATCGATTGTGGCGCACGCCACGGCGCCGCGGTCCGCGGGCGAACGCAAGCGGAACGGGCCGTACGTGAGCAGGTTCCCGAGGGAGTAGAGCACGAGCCGATTCCCGCGCCATTCGGCGGCGCGCAGCACGTGCGGACCATGGCCGACGACAAGTGTCGCGCCGGCGGCAATGGCCGCGCTGGCGAATCCGACCGGATTGCCGCGATTCGCGCCGAGAAAACGCTCGACTGCGTTCCGCGTGCGCTGCGCCGCGGGTCCCTCGGCGCCGAGATGCATCGTCACGATCACGGTACCGTAGCGGTCAACCGCGCGGCGTACGTGTCGGCGCACGGCGGCGAGGTCGCGCGCGTCAGGCGTCGTGGAATCGGTGTAGAATCCGAGCACGCCGATCGTATCGCCGTGCG
>Ga0066710_100001190_pt1 | contig 18793 bp, 14 predicted proteins | sample GraSoiAngelo_159_FD_79666 | JGI IMG/M metagenome (GOLD analysis project Ga0066710, IMG submission 79666) | Grasslands soil microbial communities from the Angelo Coastal Reserve, California, USA - 14_1009_16_40cm | ecosystem: Environmental > Terrestrial > Soil > Grasslands | place: USA... | reverse complement strand
TGTAGCAGCGATTGGTTTGCGCGTCTGTACACGGCTGGTTCTGGCTCCTGTGACCAAACTTTAGTTTGTAGGTGTCGCATCCCGCGGCGAGCGAGAGCAACTGGTGGCCCAGGCAAACACCAAAGATCGGGTAATTTCGCTCCATCGCTTCCCGCACATGGTTAACTGTCGGAACGCACATCTTCGGATCGCCCGGGCCGTTCGAGATCATGATCCCGTCGAAGTTTTCCTTCAAAAAGTCATAATCCCAGGGGACCCTGATCACCGTCGCGCCTCGCCGAAGAAGACTCCTGATGATGCTGTTCTTGCAGCCGCAATCCACGACAATGATCCGTTTGTCGCCGGCGGGATAGGTTATCGGCTCCGTCACGCTGACGAGAGATACCAGGTTGTCCTGATTGGGATCATAAAATTCGACATCCTCGTCGTCGATAACGATCTTGCCGAGCATGCACCCTCTGTCTCTCAACCTCTTCGTCAGCGCCCTGGTGTCGATTCCCTCCAATGCCGGCACTTTCTGTTCGTATAGCCAATCCGAAAGGCTGCGGCTGGCGCTCCAGTGGCTGAACTGGTTCGAAGACTCTGAAACGATCAGCCCCGTTATCTGCAAGCGGTCCGATTCGAATGCAGCGTCGAGGTGTCCGTTGGCGTGGCGGTGGGGAACGCCATAATTTCCAATGAGCGGGTAGGTGAAAGCCAGAATCTGGCCTTTGTAGGATGGATCCGTCAATGCTTCCGGATAGCCGACCATGCCTGTGTTGAATACAACTTCGCCCGCAGTAGATTTGGGATACCCGAAGCTTCGCCCCTCGAACCAGGTTCCGTCCCCCAGTACCAAGCGGCCTGTTAGCTTGTCACCCTGCATCATCCAAAAACTCTCATTCTTTGATCTCGGCGGCTCTTCGGTCCGAGAAAGACTCTTGCATCGCCGTGATACCATTTTTCATGGCGTCGTGGGATCGAGCGCTGAGCCAGAAAAGGGCCTATCACCTGCGCGAACTGGAGATCGCCTTAGATCCCAGCGATCCCGGTCATGTTTCGCCGCCCACCATCCCGCCCGGGAGGCTCATTCTGGACGTTGGATGCGGCGCCGGACAAACGCTCACGGCGGCCTATGCCGGCAGACCTGCATTTGGAGTTGATATCGACCTGGAAGCCTTGCAATTAGCCCGAGAGTTCGGCTGCAGCGCGCTTCTCGTCTGTGGGCGGGCAGAGGCTCTGCCCTTTCGTGATACCTGTTTTGACCTGCTGATTGCTCGTAGCTCGCTTCAGTACACCAACGTCCGGCGGAGCCTGTCGGAGATCCGCCGGGTATTGAGAAAGGGTGGAGCGGCCTGGATGCTCGTCAATGGTTTCTCGGTAGTCTGGAACGCTCCCAAGGGATGGCGTCCCAAAGCTTCGCTCTACTTCAGCTATGTAGTGGTGAACAGTTTCCTCTTCCGTATCTTGGGCCGGCAGATTCCCGGAGTTGGGGGAAGGTACGACACATTCCACACGGCCGCCGGAATACGCCGCGCTCTGGTGGTGGCGGGTTTCACCCAAATCAGCGTCGAAGCTTGCATCCGGAAGTGGAGGTCCACTGGGAACTCTCCTGCGTCTGGGTCGAACAATCTCTGGGTGGTGAATGCAAGGGCACCTTAGAGATAGATGCCCAATGGCGGAAGTACCCGAGTGGAAATGAAACGCTGCATTTACACCGATGCCGCTCGCCGTGCCAACTCCAGCTTCGTTTCATTCGGCAAAACCTCTATGCCGTCGCGGACTTCTCCGAGGGTTCGCCGCCCCGACTTGCGGAGTTCGGCATGTATCCAGTCATACGTAACTCGAAGACCGTCCCCCAACGGCGTCGATGGCTCCCATCCGAGAACTTGGCGGAGCCGGTTGTTATCACTGTTTCTGCCCCGCACTCCTTGAGGCTTGGTTAAGTCGTGGACTTGGCGAAGGGTCTTGCCGGCAATGTCGGACACGATTTTGACTAGTTCATTGATCGATACTAGTTGGTCTGTGCCAAGATTCAGCGGCTGATGATAGCTGGAATGCATCAACCGATAAAGGCCCTCAACGCAGTCGTCAATGTAGCAATAAGAGCGTGTCTGATGGCCATCGCCCCACACTTCGATTTCTCCGCCGTCCTCCGCCAGTGCCACCTTGCGGCAGATCGCAGCAGGTGACTTCTCGCGGCCACCGTCATACGTCCCAAAGGGTCCGTAGATGTTGTGAAACCGGACTACCCGAGTGTCAAGACCGAAGTCTTCACGGTAATGCCGGCACGTCCGCTCCATATACAGTTTTTCCCAACCGTAGCCGTCTTCGGCTTCAGCCGGATAGGCGTCCTCTTCTTTGAGCGGAATCACGTCTGTGTTCTTTTGCAAATACCCCGGGTAGATACAAGCGCTCGACGTGTACAGGAAGCGCTTGACCCCATTGATGCGCGCCGCCTCGATTGTGTTCATGTTGATCATCGTGTTGTCGCGAACAATCTCACCCTTGTTTGTCTCAATGAAGCCAATCCCTCCCATGTTGGCGGCAAGGTTGTAGACTTCATCAACACCGCGCGTGGCAATCAAGCAATTCTCGAAACGGCGCAAATCCAGAATTTCGAATTCTTGCGCGGCCGTGGCCCCATACTCGGGTTCCTTGATATCGACGCCTCGAACCCTGTACCCCCCTTGCACAAGCCGGCTGACCAAATGGTGTCCAATGAAACCTCCGGCGCCTGTCACCAATACTTCCATACTTCTTTCCATATCCGATACCCTCCCTAGTTTTTTTCGTCGCTTGAGATAAAATTTAATCTAACAGTCAGTTTTGTCTTGAGCTCACTTCTGGTGAGCCTCTTCGCACCGGGTTTGGCGAACTGCGATATTTGGTTCTGAATGGGCCCACCGCTTATTTCTGAGCCCCGTAGCATCAGTCCCTGGCGGTGGAATGTTTCACGGATAATTGCGCAGTCCCATCAATTCCAACACCACGTGAAAAAGTTGAACTGGAAAAGAAATTGACACGCAACTGTTCTTTGCATCGTGCACACGCCTTACGGGTGAAGTCGGAGCAAGACGCACGAGCAAGATTTTGGCTGCGCCGGCATTGCTCACCAGCGCTGAATTTCGGGCTGCAATATTGCGGGCTCTTTGGAACCGGTGCTCTGAGCGATCGTGCTACTTCGATCCCTCTCTGGGATGACGTGGAAGGCAGCGGATTTTTCAGACAAGGTCCTGTGAAGCAAGTCTGCTAGTCGAGTGACCGTGTCGGCAGCGGTAAGCGATCCACACGGCCGAGTTAAGCTCACGTAGTCCGACGTTGAAAGTGGAACGTACAGGTACCAGGAGGCGTCTCCGTTCGTATTGCTTCGTTCCTCGAAGCGATCGCCGCCAAGCTGTAGGGTACTGTCTGTAAATCCAAATTCCCTGCCAACGTTACGAAGCGCCGACCAACACTCTTCCGGACTGGCCGCATTTCGAAAACGTTCCTCGAAAGCATGAAGCGAGATCTGGGAGTCGACGTTCGACCGGACTCTACTGAGCAGGTAAGCAAACGTGCCGAATTCCTTATATCGCAGGCACTGAATTGCGATCGAGGCAGCGGCGCAGAACACTACAATGGTGATACTTTGAATGATACCGGAGTCCACACTCAGCATCAGGGAGAAGCAAGAGACAAGTGCACTTGCAGCGTAAAGAAGCAGCGCCACACGGCAAGGTGTGAAGCCGCGCTCGATCAACCGGTGATGAACGTGGCCACGGTCGGCCGTGAAGATCGGCCGCCGCGCAACGAAGCGCCGCGCGAAGGAAAGCGTCGTATCGAGTAAGGGAATGGAGAACGCAACCGCTGGGGCGAAGAAGCCCAGCACTGCGGTGGATTCCTGGACCCAGATAACACCGAAGCAACCAAGCACAAAACCGATCCAGAGGCTTCCAGAATCGCCCAAAAAGATCGATGCCGGGCTAAAATTGAATCGCAAGAATCCCAGCAGCGAGCCCGCCACAATGGCGGCGACCACGCGGAATCCAACGTCTCCGTCGAGTACGGCAACTGAAAGTGCCGTGAGCGCAGCGATGAGGCCAAGCCCTGCGGCAAGCCCGTCGATGCCGTCGATGAGGTTAAACGCATTGGTGCAGGCCACGAGCCAAACAACCGTTACTGCCCCACCCAACGCACATCCCCAAACCCCATCTCCGAAAATGGTAAAGCGGAGGCCGCCGACGCAAAGCAAAACCGCAGCCAGGATTTGTCCCCCAAGCTTCTGTATCGCCTTAAGGCCGATCAAGTCGTCGATCAGGCCTATGATGAATACAAAAACAGAAGCCGGCCACACCATCCAAGCGACAGACAGAGATTGGTCGAAAGCCAAGGTGCCTCGGGAACCGAGAAGGAAGAGCGTCGCAAATGAACCTGTGCAGGCGAGCACTATCGGAACGCCCCCCACACGCGGCACCGGCACCCGATGGATTTTTCGACCGAAGTCAGGCCGGTCGACGCAACTCCATCGCAACGCAAGATTACGGAACAGAGGAGTTAGCAGCAGACAGAACCCAAATGACAAGGCAAACGAAGATATTACCCACGATACTATCATCGCTGTTTAGAGACCTCGATTGTCTCTAGGCGCTCGTTTAGAAAGACCTCCGAGCTGCCATTCCAAGCGTAGCGAGGAAGATACTGTTCATCTTGCGATGTTGAGAACCAAGCAAGTTCCGGCTAGCTAATCACGGGCTGCTTTTACTGTAGCGGCGGTCTATGACTGTCTATGACCGCCGGCGATCTGTGAGCGCGACATCGCCGGCGGTCATAGACCGCCGCTACAGTCAAACGCTAACGAGATCAAAATTCTCGTTGGAGGCGGAATAAGAATCTAGGCTTTTTCGCAGACTGCGCTGGAATCAAGTCTGCCCGAAGGGCCACTTTTTCGCAGCGCAGTCTGCGAAAAAGCGCGATCAGCTTTCAGCCGTCAGCCATCAGCTAGCGATCAGCGGTCAGCTTTTTTGACAAAGTCTCAAACATCGCAAATTTTTTTGCGATATTGTTTCCCTAAGCGCCTAACGTTGGGATATTTCCTATGGAGTCAGAAGGCATTCTATTGGTAGTTCCGGCCATTCGCTGGCGAAGGAGCCAGTCCGCCAGCGTCACCAAAGAGTCTTTTGATCGGGTCGATGAAGGGTCTCCAGACACCTACCATCGCGCAGATTGCCTCAGGAAACGTGACATTATCGGGAACGCAGAACCTTGGCACGCGCAACGGGTCTGTGCGTCGCGTAATAAAGCTCGGCTCAGTGGTGGCTGCAACCGCAAAGCCGAAGTCTTGCAAAAATTGCGTTTCGCGGCCGTCTACGTACCCTGCGGGATAGGCAAATGACTTCACGCTCGCACCAGTCCATGTCTCGATGGCGCGTTTGTCCTCGCCTATCTCGAATTGGAGGTCTTGCTGCGTGGAATAAACAGTGATCGCGTGGCTTACCGTATGTCCGCCAATCTCGACCTCTGGATAAGCTGCGATCCGTTTCAATTCTTCGATCGTTAACGCTTCCCGAATGACTTCCTTTTTGGGGACAGACTGAATGAACTTTCTTGTTTCTCTCGGGTATTGAGGATCGTGAAAGAACGGAAAGAGACCGTTACCCGACACAATTCCTGATGGCACAAAGAGCGTGACCGGCACTTTGTATTGGCGAATCACCGGCAGCACATCGACCAGCCAGCTCCGATAACCATCGTCCAGTGAAATCCATGCTCCGCCTCGAGGAAACGGCCCTCCGTTGTGGAGGATTTTGATCAATTCGTCGGAAGAGATAAAAGTGTAACCGTGCTTGGCTAGCCATGAGATGCATTGGGCAAACAGTTTCCGGTTCGGCCGGTGAAAATAAATTGAGGTAATGACCTCGCCGTTGAATGCTCGCCTCCTCGCCCGGCGCGCCCGGCCGGATACGATTAGAAACAGAGCACACAAGCCGCACGCTAGGTTTCTGAACATGAGAACAGCCCTTCCGATTGGATTGGTTTTGCGATCCTTCGCCGCAGACGGGGTAGCTCCATATTTGCACGCACTTTCTACGAACACGCTAGAAGCGGGCGATCCGAGCCGTGGCTCGACTGGGCGACATTCTAGGTTTGCAATTCCGCCCGCAACCCGCATACCTGGTCAGCGATCCAGTCGATCGCTTCAAGATTGAGGTCCTGGTGACAGGGAAGCTCGATAAGAGTTCGGCGGAGCGTCTCCACCTCAGGTCTGGGCGGTCAACTGATCCTCTGAATTCCTATGAACTGGCGCCAATCACCTCGCCGGGTTCCTCCTGCCGGGGTTCATCGCTGTTCGCGGGTGCCGTCACCAAGCTACGGCGGAACCGGCGCAGAAAACCACGGCGGATAAAACGATACCTGAAGTCCAGCCCCGCATCCTTAATAGCCTGGTCCAGAGACCCACGTCCGTGCACGTGGTAGATCCAAATCTGGTTTCCAGCCAAATGCCCAACTAAGGCCCGCAGAGCTTCGGCCGGCACCTGCCTCACACCAGCATGCGGCGCGGTCCAACACTCCTCAACCACCAGGGACGGAGCCGAAAGCGGCAACTTGCAGTCGCTTCCAAGCTCTCTAACCGTAATCTCGCTGCGCCACCGCAACCAAAACACCCACGCCTCGCCCGACGGACCGCGTGCGATAAAAAGTCGATCTCCTTGTTTGAGGCGTCGCCGGTACTCGGCTAGCTCCTTAGCATTTAGAAAGAACCCGAATTCGACTGAAAGAGATGCGATGTCGTCGAGGGTTCCCGGAACAATGTCCACGGCGGATGCTGCGACGTTGGTCTTTCCGAGGCTTGCATGGAAGAGCACTTCGTCGCGCGACCAGATCCAACCGCACACCATCCGCGCAATGTTCAGGCAATTCTGCACCAGACCTACGCCGCCGTGGAGACGCCGCAAATGAAATGCGAAGTCATCCAGGCGCCGAACCTTGTCTTTGAGAAAAGCCTTCCATTCCGGCTTCTGCCTGACGACGTGCTCGGCACGTCGCCAAACGGCGCGGAAACGGCTCCTGATGTGCGCCGGGTGTCGCTCCAGGTGCAGGACATAATTCTGCCGGACTTGGTTTGCAAAGCGGCCCTTAAATGGTTCGTCGCCCAGGGTGAAATCGAACTCAGCTAGTGCCTCTTCCTTAGCATATTGGAGGAGGCTACGGATCAAGACCTCTCCGGGACAATACTCCCAGTAATTCACATCGAATGCCGGCTTGTACCACGTTAGGGTTCCGTCGAGCTGGAAACCGAAGTGATAAGCGATTGGTTGGGAGTCGAGCTCGAGTACTCCGAACCGCAGTTGTTTGCGAGGATCGAATTCCTCAATCAAAGCCTCATACAATGCAAGGCAGTCCTTTTGCACAAACTGGCTGCGTTGCCCATTCATCGCCCAGCGGGTAATGTGTTGCTGAAAACAGCGATCCAGATGTTCCCGTGCTTCATCTCGTGTCTGGAAGTGTCTAAACGCCAGGGATCCCACTTTCTGCAGCTTCTTGTGGTACCGTTTGAGCTGGTCTTTGTTGATTAGCGCCTCCAGCATCTCGATCCGGTTCTGGTCGATCACCAGTGCAGCAGAGGGGCATTGGAAGGCGAGCTGCAGATGCCGGCGAGTCTTCGGCGATAGAGCCGGGATAGTGCGGATAATCCTGGAATGTTCGGGAATATTGTTAAGCAATCCGGATTTCCACTGGATCGGCGACTGAAGCAGAAAGTTCAAAGCGGTTTCGAGTACCGGCGCTTCGAATCCTTCTTCACAGAGAAGGTCGTTGTAGTCGGAATCCGGAGATCCCAGAAACTCAATCCTCTCGCCTCTTCGCACCAGCGGCAGGATACCCAGAATTTTCTCATTCTGATGAACCGCGAGAGAGCACAGGGATAAGCTGCTGCCGTGCGCCTTCCAGAACGCCGATACCCATTCCCACTGCTGGAAAATGGTGACCTGTGGATTATCGCTGATCCATCGTTGCCACTGCGTTGACAATTCCTCGAGTCGCGAGAAATCAGTAACGAGTTCACACCAAATATGGGAGTTCATCCCTCTGAAGCCTCCTTCTTCATTCCGGTCACACAAATTCCTTTCGTGCTTTCCAGTCGTATTGACGACAGTGGACTTGACCGTGCTGTTAGGAATTTCCGACAGAGAAATACCGTTCATACCGTTCAGTAGTACGCCATGACACTAACGATGGACTACTTCCCTTACGCGAATTTCTGGATCAAGACTTCCGGGCCGCGCCCAATTTTGCGGCCACATCTCCCTGCGCATGCTCGCGGTCATACCGTCTCACCCTTGTGTGTGATTCGCCGTTGGAGGAGGAGGTTCTCCAGAAACAGGCAGTCGATGCCAGTCCCCAGGAAAGTCTCGATCGCCTCTGCCGGTGTGTTCACGATGGGTTGGCCTTTGACGTTGAAGCTCGTGTTGAGCACCATTTCGCGGCCTGAAAGCTTGCCCACGGCGCGCAGCAGGGCGTGGAAGTCCGCGTTGTCCTTGCGGGAGACGGTCTGCACGCGTGCCGAACCATCGACGTGCGTGACAGCCGGCAACTGGGCTCGATACGCTTCGCGGACCCTCGCGATGAAGATCATGTAGGGCAACTCGGTCATCGGCGCAATATCGAACCATAGGTGAGCTTGCTCGAGCGAGACAGCTGGCGCAAAAGGACGGAAGGCTTCGCGCATCTTTACCATGGCGTTGACTCGATCGCGCATCTCAGGATGTCCTGGGTCCGCCAGAATACTGCGGTTGCCAAGCGCGCGGGGACCGAATTCCATGCGGCCACGGTACCAGGCGACGACCTTCCCGGCGGCGATTCGCCTTGCCGCCTCCTCGCAGGCGGCGTCCAAGGTGGAGAAGCGCGTGACCTCAATGCGTTCGGCGAACTCGGCGAGCGCGCTTTCGATGACGTCCATCGGGTGGGCCGGCCCCAGGAATGGCACAGGGAAGCGCCTCTGGCGGGGTGCTCGAGCGAGTAACCCGCGATACAGAGCGGCACCAAGCGCGGTCCCATCATCACCGGCAGCCGGCTGAATATAGATTTCATCGAAGATCCCGGAGTCCAGGAGTTTGCCGTTAGCCGTGCAATTGAGAGCGACGCCACCCGCCATAGCTAGATGTCGCAAACCGGTTCGGCGCGCAAAGTGCCCACACAGATGCACCATGGCCTTGTCAAGACGCTCCTGTAGCGCCGCGGCGACGTCCCGGTGTTCGTCGCGAATCTCTGCGTCAGGATGGCGCGCGGGGACTAGGTTCTCTTCCAGGAACTTACGGGTGGCCTTGTAGTTCTCGCGCTCGTCTCGCGTGCGATTCAACCGCAGAAGCGGAACCCGGATGGAGCCGTTGCCGTTGAGGACCACCGCCTTTTCAAAGAAACAGCGGTAGCGTGCTGGATCGCCATACGGCGCCAATCCCATAATCTTGTATTCGTCGGCATTGAACTCGAAGCCGAGGTGCAAGGTGATCAGCGAATACAGAATGCCGATCGAGTCCAGCGCCGAAATCTGGTGGAGGCGTTCGAGCCGCCCGTTGCTGGCGCGATAGACGGAAGCGCTGTGTGCCTCTCCCATGCCGTCGATCACGACGACAAGGCAGTCGTCCCAACCCGAGGTGCAGTAAGCGCTCGCAGCATGCGCGAGATGATGTTCGACCGGATGAATCCGTTCCGGTGGAAATTCGGGCAGATGGCGATGCACACTGGAAAATAGGGCTTCGTTGGAAAAAACCTGTTGATACAGTTCGCCCGCGGTTGGATCGAGCGAATAGAGTTTGCGATAAGGGGCGTAGTCGAATCCGTGCGCGATTTCGTCCACATTCTCGAGCGAAATGCCGCCTTCCGCAAGACAGTAACCGATGGCGCTTATCGGAAAGTCGCCGGTGTGCTTCTTGCGGTTAAAGCGTTCCTCGGCGGCTGCGGCCACGCAAACCCCGTCAATGACGAGGGCGGCGGCAGAATCGTGACCTTGCGAAATCCGGTATTCACGCTCGTCGAGTCCCGGCCAGTGAGCTTTCTTGAAGGGGACCGAGGATTCCAGACCGCTGAAACCAAGAATCTTCATCGTTGAACCTCGCTGCTGGCCGCCGTCGTTTGCGCCACCAAGCCCGCGATCTTGCGGATCGTACGGATGTCATCCAACTCCAGTTCCGCGAGGGACAAGATGAATCCGAACCGTTCTTCCAAGCCGAGCAGCAGTTCGATCAGGGCCGCCGAATCCAGAGTTCCGGTCTCGAACAGGTCCGTATCGGGGGAATCCACCTCCACGAACAGTTTCTCTGAAATCAGCGCCTGGATTTGATGGACGCGATCGTAGTTTTCTGACATCCTCTCCTCCTGGAAAGAAAGATCAAACCTGGAAGCCTTGCTGCCTCATGCTCCGAAACTGCTGCTCTATCTTGCGGCGATCAATCTTTCCGTTGGCGTTATGCGGCAGCGCGGTTAGCGGCATCCAGTGGCTCGGCACCATATAATGTGGCAGGACCTCGGACAGCCGCTTGCGCAAGTTGCGCGGCGTGATCCCGGCACCCACAGCAGGGGTGTAGGCGCAAGCGATGGCGACGCCCTCGAAACCGTCGAGATTAACCGCCACCACGGCGCACTCTAGCAGCTCTTCAATGGCGTTTAGTTCCTTCTCGATTTCGCCCAGCTCGATACGATAGCCGCGGCTCTTGATCTGCGAGTCTGAGCGCCCGTGCACATAGACCAGCCCGTCGGGGCCGGTGCTCGCCAAGTCGCCGGTCTTGTAAATGCGGTCGTTCGGATTCTGGCTGTAGGGATTCGCCAGAAAGACAGCGCGCGTTTTCTCTGGGTCCCGCCAATAGCCCGGACTGAGGCCAACACCCCCGATATACAATTGACCGACCTCGCCGGGCGCGAGCGGCTTCAGGTCGTCGTCCAGGACAAGCAACTCCTCGCCTTCGCAGGCAGTGCCGATCGGAATCAACTGCTTGTTGTCGGCAGGGCACTCCGGCACGCGGTAGTAGCTGCTGGCGATGGTTGTTTCGGTAGGGCCGTAGAGATTGGTGAAGCTGACGTGCGGCAGCCGTTTCATCCAGTAGATGAGGGCGGGCGTGGGGAACGGCTCTCCGCACCACAGCAGCCGCTTCATGGAGGGAAAGTCGTTCTCCTTGACGACATCGAGCCCCGCCATGTAGTTGAGCAGAGATGGTACGGAAAACCACTGCGTCAGTTCGGAGGAGCGGATGAATTCCGCAAGCTTATGGGGCAACAAGCACTGCTCGGGCGTCACCAAGTAAAGCTGCGCGCCGTTCGACAGCGTTCCGTAGATATCGAACGTGGAGAGGTCGAAGTGCAGCGGCGGCTGCCCGGAAATGCGATCCGACGGGCTCGTGCCAAAATACTTCGTGCTCCACTCCACAAAGGAGGCCACCTTGGAGTGCGTGATGACCACACCCTTCGGCACTCCCGTCGAGCACGAGGTGAACAGAATGTGCGCCGCGTCTTCGCTCGTGTTCTGATGATCCAGCGGGCCGGAGGAGAAGGCGGCCCTGTCGTTCCAGGTGAAATGCGGCTTCAAACCCTCCGGCGTGGCCTCGGGCGAATCCATCCAGCCGATGCGGACATCCGCCGGAAGCCTCGGATTCGCTAGGACCTCCTTCAACGCGGTGGCGGACGCACTCATTGCCAGCACGCACCGGGCCTCGCAGATCTGAATGGTGGTCGCCAGCCGCAACGCAGGACTCGCAATGTCCATTGGCACATAAACGCAGTCAGCCTTCAATGTGCCCAAAATGCTAACGATGGCCGGAATGGATTTTGGCAGAAGAAGGCAGACGCGGTCGCCGCGCTGGCACCCAGCTGCCTTCAGCAGTCGAGCCAACTGGTTCGACCACGCCTCCAGTTCGCCATAAGTGACGGTCTGGTCGCGGCGAACCAGTGCTATCGACTCGTGGCGGATTTCAGCCTGGCGCGTGACCAATCTCTGAAGCAGTGCTTTCAAGGGGCGCACCTCGCAACCGCTTGCCGGAACACCAGGCCAATGTGGTCCAACTCTTCTTCGCTGGGAGGGATGTCCAGGATGTAGGTCCGGTAGCCTTTCAACATGTACACTGCAAGTTCGGCCGCCACCTGATCGTAGCTTCCCACCAGATACGGGCAATTTGTTTTCGAGTTTTCAAAGGGGCCGAGCCAGTAAGTGTCGGGCTGGTCGTCTTTGTCGAGTCTGGAAAGTTGCTTGTGCCAGGAGGAATCGGAGACCTTCATCGCCAACTCGTGGGTGAGCGCGCCCCGGCGGTCCTCTGGAAATCGGTCAAGTGCGACCCGCCAAGCCGCGTCCTCGCGGTCGCGGGTCACGATCCCAACCCGGATACCGAACTCGGTGTTGGGTTGCTGAACTTCGCAAATCTCAGGAGGACCCGGGTACTTCACCGCTGTCGCTCCCATCGCTTGCGCAGCGGCCATGCCCGCTTCCGACGAGCCGGAGACGAAAATGCCGGGCGTCAACTCCGGCGCAAGCGGAGGCTTCAGTGTGAGCTTGTCCGTCTTGTAGAACTCCCCGTCGAAGGTAACCGGCCCTTTCGCCTCCAGCAGCCGTTTGATGATCGTCGTATACTCCACCAGCCGGTCGTAACGTTTGTCGTGCGGCGTAGTGTCGTTTAGCGCCACGAGATCGTTCTTGAATCCGCCCGCCACCATATTCAAATAGATCCGGCGGCCATACAGAAACGCGAGCGAGGTCACCATCTTCGCCACCGCGTACGGGTGCATGTAGACCGGCTGGACGGCCACCAGTGGACAAAGGGCCGTCGTGTTTTCGATGATCGCTTGCGCGACCAGCCATGGATCCACGATGCCGTTGTCGGTATAGACGAGAATCCCCTCGCAGCCGGCGCGCTCGCTCCATCTGGCGACCTCGGCCACATTCCGGAGATAGGCCTTCGGATCCGCCCCCAAAGACTGGGGAGCAGTGGCAAAAACATTGGCCACTCCCAGTGGCGGGCTTTCTCTAGCGACTACAGAATCGGAAATCATGCTTCAAGAGTCTCTCTCATGCTGTGGAACCTGAATTTTTTCAGGAAACGTGACGCGCCTTCTCCCAGGCTCACTGGAAGTGCTGACACCACTCGCCGTCCAACCTGGAAAGCCGCGCGGTTCCCTGTTCAAATGCTGCCAACAGATTGGGGTGGCGGGAGTGCGTCAGCACCCAGAGCGGATACGCGTCGAAAAGGCAGTGATGCTGGCATAGCGCCTGGATGAAACTGGGCTCCAGGCGGCCGCAGATGGCAATTGCGCCATGCTCGTACGCGTGATGAGCCAAATGGTTCAGTACCCGCTCCGCATGTCCATCACGGGCCGCGATTTGGAGCACCTGGCTAAGTCCACCAGGCTTGGAGTAATACAAATAGCAGCCGACCAAATTTCCGCCGGCTTTGACGGCGATCTTGTGAAGTTCGCCCTGCGTGCGCATCCGCGCCGCGCGCTCCACAAGCCATCCGAACGACCGGGAGTCGTATTGAGGCCGAAGCTGCCGCGGCGGGAGCATTTCGCAAAGACAGGCCATAAAGGCGTTGCAATCCAACTCTTCTCCTTCCGCGTCAGGAGTGGACGACCGGTACGGCCCAATCGGAAGCCGCGCAAGGAGGGTGTCTCCCAAACCAGCAAGAGGCCCCAGCAGACCTGCCAGTGGCGCAAGCCTTTTTCGCCGGGCCAGCAACCACAGCCCCAACCGCATGGGACGCAGCGGCAGGCTCCAGCGCATGCTGTACAGCAAGGCCGTGGAGCCCCCAAGGCGTTCCCAGAGTTGGCGGGAGATATTATTGGCCTCGTCCGCCAGGGACAGATCCTGAGGGCCACGCAGAAACTCGTCGAGTACTTTTATCCCGACCAAGCCGCGCCTCGTGGGCTCGACGCAGAAATTCGAACCCACAGCGGCAGTGAAGATCGCTCCGCCGGCCGAGATCCGCCGCGGCGTAACACCGAAAAACGCCACGATTCTTCCACCCTGCTCTTCATAAACGAGCGCTTCGATCCCCCCTTGGCGCCAGGGATTCTCTAGGTACACGTCGACAAGATAGTCCCGATACTCGGCCAGCAGCTCGCTGGTGGGATCGCCTATGCGCATGACCCGACGGTGAAGGTCGGCAACCTGCGGAATGTCGTCGCATCGAAACGGTCGAACGCCTAGCATCAAATGTCCTCGTCTTGTTGTGCGGACTGAATATGACTACGCACGAGCGTTTGTCTTTGAGAAGAAGCAAGCGTTATCGCGCACGGTTGGCACACTCGGCAAACCACTGTGCGAGGGCATTGGCATGTGCCTGGTAATCTAAGTGAACCTTGCAGGTCTCCTGGCCAGCATAGCCGATGCGGGTCGCCGCTCCAGGATCTCGTATTATCGAGGTCAATTGTTCAGCAAAGTCCTGTTCGTCTCCAGGCCCGGTCAGATAGACGTTCACTCGATGGGTCAAGAAATCCGTTAGGTCGCCAACTCGGCAAGTCACCACTGGGCGACCAGATGCGAGATACTCGCCCAACTTATTCGGCAGCCTCGTCCGAGACCTATCGTCGTCCCATAGCGGCAGCAGCAAAGCTGCAGCGGTACGGTAGGACTCTTCCAGCTTGCGATCATCCACGTATCCAGTGAAAAAAATATCCTCGGGGGGGACGCCCGTTTTGGCGACAACCTGTGCAATGAAGCGACGCGAGCTCTCTTTGAAGTTTCCGAGAATTTTCAGCCGGCAGCGATAGCCCTGGCGGCGCGCCACAGCGATGACCCGGACAAGAAACGCGACGTCCTGGATCCAAGCCTGGTCCCCACACCAGACGAACCAGTCGGTGACTTGGAGCGAACCGTTGCCGGCAGACGGATCCCCAGCGAACCGTTCTGCATCCACGATCGAGGGCAAGCGGTGAACCAATAAATTGGGGTTTACCCTCGCCGAGATCTTTCTAACGCGTTGCTCGATTAGTTTTGAGATAACCAGAGCCCCTGTTGCGCCATAAAAAAGCGGCCCACCGTACAGCCATCTTGTCAACCTCGAACAACGCGGTGAACAATCTGGCGCCCCCCACCATTCGCAAAGCTCTTGAACCACCGGAAGTCCCAGCAAGCGGCAAAGGCTGCTGATAAACAGATTTGCGGAACCATCTATGTATAACCAGATGACGGTCTGGCGGCGGACCCGCCGTAATTGGAAAAGCCGGATCGTAACGCCCATCAGTGCCCGCAGGTAGACTAATTTTCGCGCAACAGCGTTGGAGGGGCGCTTCACGGCCGTGGTGTATTCGTAAGGGATGCCTAGGTGCACACCGGCCCTCTGAGTATTAACGGCCAGTGGGCTGGGACCGCAGTGAATCAGGCGGAATGCAAGCCCTGCGGCTTGGAGTGACTTGCCGACAATGGCGATTCGCGGTGTACTCCCGATGCCATGGGGAAATCCAAACCCGCCGCAAACACAGACCACTTCATACAGTTTCGTGACGTGACTGGTCGCCGGGCGCTCCTGCACGACGAGGTCTCCTGCTCGCCATTGCTGCGTATTGCTCATTGCTGCCCACCTCCATTGGTTTGGGCTAATAGGGTTTTGTGTAAACCCTGCGGGACTGGTCTCTGGCGGCTTCCGCTGACCTGTCCTACACTGCCTCACGGTCATCGCGTATTCGAAAGAGATGCCTTCGAACACGCTGGACCGCAACGTTGTTGTCGTGGCACACCGCTCGGATTAGTGTGCCGCTTGTCGAGAAGGAGCCCAGGAGGGCAGAAGACGGCCCCGGCGGATTCGCCGTTGCGCTCGGAGAGCAGCTTTCTCTGCCAGGATCAAATAACAGCGGCCCGCGTAGAGTGACACCACGTAGCTCGGTAAGCCAGCATTCGGGTTCGAGAATGTACTGAGCCCCGTTTGAGCCAGCCCCCAAAACAACACCATACAAACGGCTGCAGCATCCTGCCCTCTGGGATTCTTTCCCAAGAGGCAGATCGCAGGGCACAAGACGATCGCCGCGTATGAAATCAGAGTGGGAAGGCCGCCGATGAACAACATCCAAATGTAACCATTATCAAAACTTTGATAATCGCCGAAAAAAGCAGACCAGTACCAGGTGCCCTTCGGGCCTCTGCCGAGGAGCAGGTCTGAAATGGGAACGTCCGAAAAGAACGCAACATATTGATTGCTGCGGGTGTCATCGCCAGCTCGTTCGGCCAGTCCCCCGATCGCGTTCTTGAGCACGGTGTTGTATAACGCACCTGCAAGGGCTAAGACAATGAGGAAGACCACGAGAAACGTGCGCATCGCGCCAAGAACGGAGCCGTGCTCACGCGACCGGAGGATCACGAAGGCTGCACCCATCAGCAATGCCAGGATCGTCCAGGAGCGAATCTGAAGAAAAAGAGCCGTCATCATCAGTACCAGAACGGGCAGAGCCCTTGCTGCCACTCGCCATCCGCGGAGCCGTGTTGCACTCAAGAGCGTCCACCCGCCCAGCCACATCATTAGGACGGTGTAGACCGTGGGCGTCGCCAGCCCAACAAGGTACTGGGACTCACCGATCCGGACTACACTCCGGACCGCTAGGGCAGCCGTGGCAAAGGAAAGAATTCTGATTAATGGGTCAATCACGCTCCAAACCCGGCGATCGGTGCCGGGCAGCACGAAAATAAGGCTGAACCATACAAATGGACCCGTGGCTCCGAAAATTAAGGGCGAGTGCAGTTCCTCGAAGGTATAGGAAGCAACAGCCCACACGGCAGCGGTCAGGAACAGCACCAGGAAGGCGATGTGCTGCCAAAAACCAAGAAACCTGAACCGGCCCCTCGATGCCGCTAGTAAGCCCGATGCCATCACCGCCAGAATCTCTAGTCCATGCGAATAATAGTAGAGCGGCGGTAAAGCGCTGAAGTTTACGAGAAAGTCCGGACCAGCGCTCTCGGCCTGCACGACGCTGGCTATCCAGGATGCCGTCAATCCGACAGCCACGAGTACTCCGAGATCGGTCCAAGTCGCTTTCGGGTGCCGCCCAACCAATCTGGCCGTCGAGGCCTTCGTCATGCTTCGACCTTTAACGAACACGCGTGCGACGGGTTTAACAGAAGAGATCATGAAGAATACCGGATCAACTCAGGGCTTCGGCCCTGAGGCGTTTTTCAATTTACCTTGCAAAAAGCCGGTGACCGTGTAAGTTCCAATGGCCGTCCGGCAGGTAAACGGCGGCGCAGGCCCTCATGAAAGTTCAAAGCCATTGAAATCTCTTTCCCTATTGAGTCCGGAGTTGTCTGAAAACGAAGAACATCAGGATTACAGATCCTGCCGACAGGCTCAGCAGATACGCAAGCGCCACGTTCCAAGCGCTGCTGGCGAGGCCCATCAGACAGAGTCCCACCAGCAGAGCGGTTTTGAAGAGGTCGATGCGCAGCATCTGGGCCGGCTTGCCGAGAGCCCATAAGACGCCACTTCCTACCGTGTAGATCGCGCTAACGACCGCGCCCAGTGCTGCTAGCGAAAGCACACCGGTTCCCGCCTCAAAGCCATGGCCATACCAGGACATCAAGACTGGAGATATGGCGAAGATCAGTAGCGCAGCCGTTCCGGTAACGGCCGTTGTGAGAGCCAGCGATGCCGAAGTGATCCGCCCGCAGGCCCGGTGGTCCCCTGCGGCGTGACTATGGGACAGCATGGGCAGAACGACCTGGAACAATACAGTGGGCAAGAAGAGCAGCGCCGTCTTCCAGCGATCTGCAGCGTTGAACAGACCCAGTTCCGCCAACCCGGTGGGCTGGCGGGCGAGCAAAACAGTCACAAGCCAGGTTGAGCCCGTCAGCAACAGCGCGCTAGTCCATATGGAGACCGAGGTCGTCAAGACCCCGCGCTCGCGGGAAGCTCCGTAACCTAGCGTAATCGAGCGCAAACTGCACTGCCTCCTGAGAACCCGATGCCCAATGACGAATGTAGCGAAGCTGACTGCGGCCATCGCCAGAACGGCGCCCGCCAAACCCCAATATCGAGTCCCCAGCCAGAGCAGGGGCAGCGTGAGCAGGCCTCTCCACAAATGAATTCGGGCCGTGCCTTCGAACGCTTCCAGTCCCGCCAGCGCTCCGAATTGAAGCCGATTGAGCATGTCGAATATCAGCAGCCCGCCTGCCGCCAGGAATTCTATGGAGAGCGATCCGGACCCGAAGCGCCCGACGTACGGTTCAACGACGGCCAGTAACAACGCCATAAGCAGGCCTGAGATCGCCGTTACCCGCAGGGACCATCCCATCAGCCGGCCGGCTCGCGCCGGGTCGGAGATCCTCCACCGGCCGGTTAATTTCGGCGTCGTTAGAGCTAATCCCGCTTCGCCAAGACTTCCTAGCAGCAGCACTGTCGTCTGGATCAGGGCGAGCTGCCCGAAGCCGGTAAGGCCCAGCATCCGGCCGAGCAACAAGGCAGCCAGAAGGGACGAGCCTTGGGAAAACGCCGATCCCGTAAGAGCCCATAGCGAATTCCGCGCCAACCGCGCCCCCACCGAGTAGGGCGATAAAAAGGTGGTCCGCGCCGTTCTCCAAAATCCGGCGATTGTCGCCATCGGTCCATGGTCATGGCGAGATTTCCCTCTGTTTAGTTGGGGCGACTCTATCGTTGTCTGCACCGCAGCGCTTTCCGGACCGGTCTTATCCATCGGCAGGGTAGTAGGGCTCACGGTCGGATCCCACTCCTTTGCAATATTGCCCTCCACGGTAACGAGTCGCCTCAAGATTCGAGTAACGGTTTCGGTTTAGGACAGGATGGACTGCCCATAAGTTTGGGCTCGCGCTTTTTTCTCGTCACAATCGTTCAGGATGGTCCCCAAGACTCGAATG
>Ga0066710_100001189_pt1 | contig 18795 bp, 16 predicted proteins | sample GraSoiAngelo_159_FD_79666 | JGI IMG/M metagenome (GOLD analysis project Ga0066710, IMG submission 79666) | Grasslands soil microbial communities from the Angelo Coastal Reserve, California, USA - 14_1009_16_40cm | ecosystem: Environmental > Terrestrial > Soil > Grasslands | place: USA... | reverse complement strand
CGGAGTGGTCCGACACTGGAGTGCGCATTGTCTGGAAGGTGCGCTGACCGCCGCGACCATCCTGGAGCAGCACGGCTATCCGCCTCTCCTCCTCGATCTGGAATCCAAAGACAGGCTGGATCACGTCCTCTTTGTTTTCCGAACTCGGGATGGCTATGGCACAGTAGCGCGTTCACGCGACTTCGGCTTGCATGGGCGCAAGCCGGTCTTCCGCACGCTGCGGCGCCTGGTGATGAGCTACGTAGACCCGTATGTGGACAACACGGCGCGAATAATCGGATATGGAGTGCTGGACCTCCGCACCCTCAAGCGCATTGATTGGCGCCTTTCCTCCAAGAATGTGTGGGCTGTCGAACGAGTGCTGATTAACATGCCGCACACGAAACTCACGACCTCGGATAACCGCTACCGCAGCGTTTTGCAGCGGCTCCGTGCCTTCAAGAGGCAACATCCGCAAGCAGAGGCGAAGTTCTACGCGGGTCAGCACCGATGGCTGTGAAGCTTCAATCCCGATGGGCCGCAGAATTCCGATTACAAATCCTGGACCCTGAATCCTGACTTAATATTCCCTCACCACCTCACCGTGAGCGTCCAGATCGATTCGCATAGTCCACTCGCAGTTGACGCGCCGCGCTTCGAACCACCTTTCGAGCGACACCTGATCCGACGCTTCCACCTCGGTCAGCATTCGCCCTCCAATCTGACTGGCGACACAGCGAAGGACTTTCACTTCCTGATCGGCCAGAAGCTCTCTCATCAATTGACGAAGCGCCTGCTTGGTGAGGCAGGCAGTGGTATGAGCTGAGAAATAGAGCGGCATGGTCAGTAGTTTTTTTCCATCGCGTCCACCAGCAGAACGGCCTTGTGCGCCAGATTCTGAGACCGTTGCAAGTCGCCGTCCCCAAGCGCACGCTCTGAATCTCCCAGGAAGCGCTGTGCGTCCTCCAAAGTTTTGCGGTCCCCCGAACTAAGCCCCCTTTGCTCGAGCCGCGCGATACGCTGCTTGGTGCCTGACATGAGGCTGCTGATCTCCACTCGCAGCCTCTCCTGCTGTTCGGAGGTTGCCCGCGGTTCAAGGGGTGGAACTTCCGCCGATGCTTCTGGCGCGGCGACTTGTTCAGCACTTGAGGACTCGGTCTTGGAACGGGGCCGCTGGCGCACGGAAGGCTTTGGAGTCGCCGGTCCGGGGAGCGGGACAGCGGGAGCCGGCTGCGGCGGCGGCGATGGGGGTGGCGGCACCTCAATGACCATGGCCTCAGTCGACTTGTGGGCATCCGTGGCGGCGGCCGGCGCTTGGGCGGGAACATAGACGAGCCGCGGCGTGGTCTGGCGCTTCGGGCACCCGCCCACCATCAAGGCCGTCGCAAGAACTGCAAAGACCATTTCGGTTTTCACGGCAAGTAAGATTGTATCACTCCAGACAGGGCACTTTGTCTGGTTCGAAGGTTTGTTGACGCTCTTAGCTACCACCATGAGCCTGCGGAAGGACCAGGTGACTTGGTGGCATCATGGCGGATTGCTTTCAAACTCATGAGCCAAAGGAGGGACCGGCTACATCATTCGCGGATAAGGGAGCCGGGATGAGAGAGCCCACTCCATAGTCTTGAAGGAAGGCCCGGTCCCGGCGCTCCGAGAACACTGAGAAAAGCAGCTGCGCGGCGTGGCGCAAGACCAGCGTCGCAGAGGTATATCCGTGCCCTGTTGGGCTCTCGCTGCGGCTCAAAGCTCGATAGGAAAATACGGGAACCGTTCTCTGCGAAATCCAACTTCCGTGCTAAACAGGCAAGGAGACGCGGAAGGTGGTCCCACGGTTAATCTCGCTCGAAAAATCCAGCCTGCCGTTGTGCAGCTGGACAATCCGGAATGCCATTGCCAGCCCGATTCCCGTCCCGCTGGGTTTGGTGCTGAAGAACAGCGAAAAGATCCTGGATCGCATTTCCGGGGCGATCCCTGTGCCCTGATCGGCAATTTCCAGGTCAACCCGGTCCGAATGCGCGCGGGGGGTCACCTTCAGCTGCCCGCCCGAAGGCATGGCCTGGCAGCCATTCAATACCAGGTTCAGCAGCGCTTGTTTCATCAGGTCAGGGTCCAGGCGGAGTCGCGGTACGGTACCATTAGGTTCGAAAACGAGCTTAACATTATTCTGGGCAGCTTGCGGTTCGGCGAGCGTGAATACCTCCCGCACCAATGTCGGCAGTTCTACCTCCATGAGGTGAAGTTCTACGGGCCGGGTAAAGTCAAGGAAGGTCTTGACGACGCGATCCAGACGCCGAAGTTCCGCGGATAGTACTTTCAACTGCGGCGCGACGCGCTCTCGCTCCTCACCCAGCTTGGTTTTCAGCAGTTCCAACTGCAGAACCATCGCGTTAAGTGGATTCTTCACCTCATGCGCTACGCCCGACGTAAGCTTCCCCAGCGCCCCCAGTTTCGCCGCAACTTCAATCTGATCCTCGAGCCGGGCGCGCGTGCTCGCGTCGCGCAGGGTCACCAGCGCACCCAGCGGTTCACCTTGGCCTTCAATGAACTGGACACTCACCGCCAGGCGCGTCGCTTCGGCCTCTGGCCTCATCTGAACCGTTCGCCAGGGCAGAGGTTGGCGATCCCGAATGGCCTGGTGCAAGAGCTGGTGGAGCGGGCCGCCGCCGGAGAAAATTTCGGAAGCGGGCCGATGAACCAAATCGTCGGAGCTGCGTTCAAGGAACCGTGTGACCGCGGGGGTGGCCAGCACCACCCGATCCTGCTTGTCGAAGAGCAACATGCCGTCCGCGAGGTTAGCGAATAACTGGTCGAGGTTTTCCTTGAGAGCCACAAACGCGGCCTTCTCACCGCGCATCTGCTCGCCCAGCAGGTTCAGCTTCGAAGAGAGCACCCCCCACTCGTCCGTGCGGTTAACCTGGATGGATTCGGAGTACTCGCCGCGCGTCATGCGCTCGACGCCCCGCGAGATCGTTTCCAGGGGACGCAGGAGCCTGAAAGAGAGAAGCCCGGCGGAAAGGGTCGTCAAGGCAATAACAAGCGCGGAAAACAGCGCCGCCCTGCGCAAAACAGGAGAAATGTCGTCCCGCAGGAAGATGGTGGAGACGCCCACACGGACGTCAAGCGGGTTCTGTCCGATCTGCACGGGCATAGTGATCTCGTAAATGTGAGGCTTGCCATAAACGGCCCGAAGCTGCTCCCGCAGAGTCGCGCCCAGCAGGTCCGAAAACCGAGGCACGGCGGGCAGCTGATGTCCGACCTCGCCCGGATCGTTGTGGACCATGATTTCGTGGTGTGCGTCGGTGATGGCCACGTAGTACAACGTCGGTGAATAACCGATGGCTGACTGCAAGAGGTAAGTGAGACCGGGATCATGCGAGAGTTGGTCCTTTACGAAGTCGTGGAGCTGCTGCAATTCGTTGGGGTTTGTTCCGGCGGGCATCCGTAGATGGGCCAGCACTTCGTGCGCCTGGTTGTAAATCTCGTTGGCCACATACTCGCCCCTGCTGCTCACTCCCTGCAAAGCCTGCTTGGTCAGGGCCGAGAGATAAATCGTGGACGTGGCCAAAACCGTGAGCAGGACCAGAAAATAGATCCCGACCGTGAGCTTCGCTTTGAGGCTGAGTCTCATGGTTCCTTCAACTTGCCACAGCCGGTCTCCACAACCTCGTGCTGGCGGCGGGTATTCGCCACTCGGCGACCTTCTGCCGAACTTGGTGCGGGCCGAAACGCCTCTCGATTACAACAGCTCCCAATCTATGCGGACCAGGCCTGCGAGCGACAGATACTTGCCTTGCCGGCCGCGCGACATGTTCTCCGAGCCGGCGTATCTCCCCGGTTTTCTGGACTTTCAGTTTTGAAATATACCACACCCGCAAAGCCAACGTTGCTCACACTACATTCCCTTCGCCTTGCTAACTCCGAATTTTTTTGGGACACATCCTCGCCTGCTGCTATGAAAACCGGGATCAATCCTAACGCGGGCGAGCGACATCTGGAATTCCGGCTGCTGCCGTTTTGACTAACGGATCTTGCCCCGGCTCAGATGTAAACTAGCCGCTGTGTCGATCAGAAGGCTTGCAGCAGTCTGTATCCAAAGAAAAGGAGTGTGATCCCGAGGATGGGCCGTAAGATCTTCTCCGGGAAAATTGCGGACATCCTGCTTCCGATCCAGATGCCCGGAAGGGAACCGAGTAACAGTCCGGCGAGTAAGCGCCCATTGATGCTGCCGAGCTCAAAGTGACCCAAGGCGGAGACCCCCAAGAGAAATAGGGTGCGAAATACGTCGTAGCCGACGATGCGCCTCAAGGGCGTAGCCGGGTACAGGAATGCAAGGCAAGCTACAATCAGGCTGCCGCTCCCGACAGAAGTCAGGCTGACCAGGAAACCTATGCACGCGCCAACGAAAGGTGTCACCCAGATGGGTCCACGGAAGTCAGCGGGGGCGTTTCGGTGCAAGATTCGCGGCGGTTGAACCGAACGAAAAAACAAGCTGAGTGCCACACAGGTCAGCGCGGCTCCCAGCAGTCGGACCACCAAGCGGTCCATGTCATATGCGCCCCGAATCCGTAACTGGGCGAGCAGCACGATGCCCGCCACCGCTCCCGGAATGCTGCCGAGCGCCAGACGCTTGACAATCGTGAAGTCTACCGTGCCTTGGCGGTAGTGCACCAAGGCTCCGACCGCTTTGGTCATTGTTCCCCACACAAGGTCTGTTCCCACAGCGACCACCGGCGGGGCCCAGCCCAGCAGTATGAGGAGCGGCGTCATTACCGCACCGCCGCCCATACCCGTCAAGCCGACCAGTAAGCCGACCACAAAGCCAATGGCGGAGACCCTGAGATCCATTCCCGGATCATACGATAGATGCCGCACCGCCGTACGTGGAACGGGCCCCCGCCTTTGAGGCTGCACCCAAGAGCACTGAATCTGACGCCAAAAGGTGAGGCTGCCAGTTGGTTAGAGTTGGGATTGGAAGTCAGTGAAAGGCGGGTCGACCGAACACAACTCCAAGGCCGTGCCCTCAGCCTCAGCAGAGCGCTGCGTCAGCACCAGAACCAATCTCGTGCCGTTCTGCTTGTGGCAGGTGCGGACACGAGACCTGCCTGGCCACAGAAGCTCCACGGAGATGCACCTGAAGAAATTCCAGGCGCGGACGACCACAAATGTCTACAAACTCTCTCCGATGATCGGGAAAGACAAGTAGCGTCTTTGCCTGTGAGGGAAAGGGAGGCACTCAACGTGCCGTAGGAAGTTTCCGCGGCGACATCTTACTCCTGCCGACTCCGTCCCTACACCTCACAATCTTTCTCCCGCCAAACACAACTTTATCGCTCGATCCAACTCGGGCCACGGAATGTAAATACGAGCTCCGACACGAATCGAATACAATCTACCGCTGCTCAGCCACCGATAGAACGAAGCGCGAGAAATGGCTCCCCCCGTCCGGGTGCAAAGGATGCGCCACGCATTGGCGGGCGCGAGCATCGGAACACCCCCAGGCAGTCCTGCAAAAGCTTCCACAGGCTTGGATATAGCCTGCGGCCCACTGCGATCCAAGCTCACGGACATCGGTCCCCCTTTTCCACTAACTTTGTCAGAAGCTGATTACACCGCTCCGCCCAGGAAGTGCTCTCGGATCTTTGCCAGGCGACGCCGATCATTCGCGCGCGAGTTGTCAGGCTCGGAATCGAGCACTCCGAATTTCGCGTGGTCCAGGAGAAGCGTGGAAGGCTGACGAGAGCGGAAAAGTGACGGCTCCTGATGTTGACGATTGTGTTGCAGGCAGGTGTCGTTGTCGGCTGAGGCTGCCGGAAACACGCAGCCCTTCTCCTTGCACTTCCGACTACTTATCAGGGCTGCTGACGTTTGGGGTATTTCCGCGCGCGGCAAAAGCCATGGTTGGAATTTCTGGTCTGCGACTCCGAACGGCAGCGGTTCAATTATTTGCCCGCGAGGAAGGCTTCCCGGCACCATACGGCGGGGTGCCTGGAAGCCACCTGGGACGCCAAGCTGAATAGGGGAGTTTTTCATGGTGAAGTCCTTTCTTCTGGAAGTTTGAAATCAGTCCGCTCGTGAATGGATGCGCCGGAGGAAAATTCGACAGCCGAATTGCGGCCTAACTCGCGCTCAACACGAGGAACAGGGCCGGGCGAACGCGGAGGGCCAGCGAGTACGCGGTCATGCTTTCTGGGGTGAGCGCTAGGGATGACGACAGCAAAGATGTGATCAACGAGACCGCACGTGAACCGAGTGCAGTAAGGGTCGGGCAATACGAGCGGGTTCCGAAGCGAAATTTGGCCGGAAGCCAGAGACGAGCGCACAAAGAAAGGCCAGCAGATCGAGTCGCGCAGCGGAGTCCTTTTACCCGTGAGCCCCGGAGGTGGCGCGGTGCGGAAAGGAAACGGCAGGGAGAGCGAGTCCAGAAGGGACGAAGCATTCAGGTCGGCCAGCAGCGGTGTAGAGAAATAGGCGGGGTGCGGTAGTAATAAGAAGGGTAATGTTTTATATAAATTGACGTACATAACCAGTAAACAACACGCGCGCAACAAATCCCCCGTCCGCTGGAAGACATGGCAAATGCGTGCGTCTTTGTGCCTGGAAGGAAGTAGAGTAGCCTACAAACTCTCTTGTTGTCAAGTCTAAAATGGGATAGGCTGTATCGCATGGTAGAACTCAATCCATCGAGAGTAATTCGTCGGGTCCGTCAGCGACTCGAATTGAGCCAGGAGAGTCTGGCACGGGTCTTGAACGCCACCAAAGGGGCCATCCAACACTGGGAGCGCGGGCGGAATAATCCCGACTTGGCCCGCCTGCTGGCCCTGCGCGAACTTTGCCCCTCGGGGGCAGAACGTAAGGAATTGGACGCACTCATCCGGCAAACTCAGTCGCAGGTTGCCCCCCTCTCGAGCACCAAAGACGGAGTAAACTCGCGCCTGGCGCGCTACGCGGCCGCGTTCGCCGACCAAGACAGTCTGAAGCTTTTGAAAAAGGAGAACGCGCGGCTTCAGCGGCAGGTGGATCGCCTCGAGGCACAATTGAAGCGGCGGGATGAGCAGTTGCGAATCCTCGAAGACCTCGTGAAGGACTTGGAAAGGGAGAAGGGTGAGCTGCGCGCACGAAGTCAGACCGTCAAGCCCGACGTCCCTGCAGTACCGGAGTGTTCCGCTACGTTGTCCGGCTGCGGTATTGCTTCCGCGAGCTTGACGAACCGATTCCGACCTGACGGCCTTAAGGGGAGGTAGGGAGGCGGAGGTGTGGGGTAACGTCTGCTGTCTCCCGGCCCGCATCGTCGCATAGCTGGGGAATTGCTGCAGGCAGTGTGGTAGCGGAATTGGCTCACTCCGCTGCCTGATTGATCGTGACGGTAACGGGAGCCTTCAAGGTGAAATCGATTTTGGTTTCAGACGGAATCTTTACCTGGGCTCCGTGTCCCGCTGCCTGCACACCTGCACCGCCCCCGGCTCCGACGCCTGCGCCAATTGCCGCGCCTTTACGTCCTCCTGCAATAGCACCGATAATCGCGCCAAGCGCCGCGCCCCCGCCGACCGTCTGGGCGGTGCGGGTGCCGCGCGAGACTCCACGCGCCTCGTAGTAACCGCTCTGGACGTTATAATTTGTTCCGTTAGCAGTCAGAGAGATGAGTTCGACCTGCAGTCCGGAGCTGCCTCTCATTCGGCCGGAAGTGGTGGCGTTCACCAGCCGCACACGGGCGTCGGAGCCACGCGGGATGACCACGCGGTCGCCGACCGTAAGCGGAGATTCCACGCTGGCGGCAAACTCCTGACCAGGGCTGTTGCGCGCGGAATCGATACCATCAATCATTCGCACGGTGACCACCGTGCCCGTGGGAATCGTGAGCCGCAAGGGCGGTGGCGGCTGCGGTGGCGGCGCCTGTTGGACCACGGGCGCAGGCTGCGCCTCAGCGGGAGCACTGCTGTGCTGAGATGCGTCTGAAGCAACCTCTGAACCGCCCTCCGAGGAGTCATCCGCAGCCTGCAAGCGATGACGCACCTTGTGACTTGCGCGTTTGCTCTGCGGAGCTGGCGTGCTTGCGGCGGACGCTGGGGAAGCAGGCGGAGGCGGGCTTGCCTGCGCCGTAGCGGGAGCGGAGGAGGCCAGCTGGTCGACTACCTGCTTCACGCCTTTCTCCTGGTTAGCAATACGTTCCACCGCGCTCTTCTCGAGATCGGTCGCGACAGTCCCGGTAAGGGTCACCACGCCTTTCTGCGAATCCACGCGAATATCGCGAGTCTTGAGATTGGGGTCCTGGAAGAGCTTTGACTGAATATCGGCAACAATCGCCTTGTCATCCGGGCCCGAATTGAGTAGATTACAAGCGCCAAATGTGGACACGCCAACAAGAATCGCCAACACAAACTTCAATCCGTGCCGTTTCATCCTAGCCTCCCGCCTCAAGAACCACCCGGTCCCCCTTACTGACGAATTGGATTCCATCGCAAAGGCGAGAGTTGCTTGGTGGTAGAGGCCGATAGTCGATGAAGAGAGTCTATCGCCCCGGGGCCGGAAAGTCCAGCCGACCCTCCGTTAGCGAGAGCCGCATCGGGCCGAAAGTGCTAACCTGAACGTGCTAAAATGAGCAGCTGCGGCGGGCCGGAGAACCAACTTATCCGCTGAACCCGCGTCGAGCGTGTGCAGCGTAAGGTGCCGCGCACACAGTCGAGTTCCGGCCCGCGGGTTAGCGGAGGTGCAGGTCGGTTCAGTGAACGAAGTTTCTCTCACGGTCATCATTCCCGTATATAACGAGGCGGACAATCTTCCTCCCCTCTTTGAGAGGTTGCGTGCTGCGCTGGCGGAATGGCGCGGGGCGGCCGAGTTCGTCTTTGTCGATGACGGAAGCACTGACCGAAGCTTAGAGCTATTGAAAGAGGCGCAGGCCTGCGATCCGCGAATACGCATCGCGCGTTTCCGGCGCAACTTGGGCCAGACCGCGGCCATGGCTGCAGGCTTTCGTCTGGCGCGGGGCGCAGCCGTGGTGACTCTCGATGGTGACCTGCAAAATGATCCTGCCGAAATTCCACGGCTGGCGGGGATGCTGAATGACTGGGACGTGGTGTGCGGCGTCCGGGTGGATCGACGCGACGGCCCGGTTAAGCGTCTGAGCTCGCGCGTGGCCAACGGTTTCAGAAACTGGGCGACGGGCGACAACATCATTGATACGGGTTGTACGCTGAAGGCTTACCGGCGGAGTTGCCTCGGACGTCTGGAGCTCTACAACGGTATGCACCGCTTTCTGCCGACCCTCCTGAAGATGCAGGGATACCGGGTCACTCAGATTCCGGTGAAGCATCATCCGCGTTTTCGAGGCAAGACCAAGTACGGAACCCTGGGAAGGCTCTTCAAGACTTTGCCGGATGTTTGGGCAGTGCGGTGGATGAAGAAAAACTACGTCGACTATAGCCCGGTCCTGGAAGTGCTGGAACAGACTGGAGACCGGAACTCAGAAACCAGCGAGCATCGGGCGGAACACATCAGGCAGAAGGCCGCGCCAGGTCGTCCAGGCGGCAGGCAGGTCTGATACAATTTCAAGGGGATCAAGAGCCGAGACCATGATTCTGAAGGACACCATTTCAGATCCTTCGATTCCGGTGCGATTCTTCGAACTGGTGCCTCCTGCGCGGGAGAAGGCTGGCGCCGTAGAAACCACCGTGGCGGAGGTCGGTAGAGTCCGGCACCTGGCGGACGCCATCAACCTTCCGGAAATCCACGATGAGACTCGGGGCGGCGCGGCGCGGACCGCCAAATTCGTCCCTCGCGTGGATCCCCGCACCTTGGGCGGACGAATCCGGCGCGACCTGGGGATGAACATTGTCGTGAACCGATGCGTCGTGTATGAGCCGGACCAGTTAGGCTGGCTCAGAGAGACGCGCGAGGAGTTTGACATCGAGAATGTGGTACTCGTAGGCGGCGAGTCCAGTCAGGTCGCTTATCCCGGGCTCACCGTGCTGGAAGCCGCGGAGCGGGCGCGCGATGCCGGACTTCCTTCCTGCCTGGGCGGCATCACTATTCCCAGCCGGCTGCACGAGGCGGAATGTATCCGCCGCAAAGAGGCTGCGGGCCTGGCCTTCTTCACCACTCAGGTGCTTTTCGACTCAAATGATATCGTGTGGCTCATCCAACAACTCAATGGCGTGGAGGCGCGCGTCTTCCTGAGTTTTGCGCCGGTGAGCCATCCCAGGGACCTGCATTTTCTGCGCTGGCTGGGAGCGGACATTCCGCGGGATCTCGATCGGTTTCTGCTCTGTGGTGACGAGGCTGAGATGCCAGGTTCGTCAAGGCCGGCCAAGGAAGATCAAGGTTCCTCCAGCGCCTTTGATCGTTCGCTGGATATGGCAAAGCGCATTTTAATGGACGTATTCGACAACCTGCCGCCTGACCCGCCACCGATCGGGCTGAACGTGGAGCACATCAACCAGCGGAATTTTGCGCCGGCTTTGGAGATGCTCGAGCAACTCGGCAAACTTTACACGAGTCTTGTCGTGAGCCAGGCACGCGCCTGCCAGAACGGCACGGCTTGGTGAGCACCACTGGATAGCGCGGTGGTTGACGGCGGAGCGGAAGGTCATGGAACTGGATCTCAAGGAAAGGGGAGGGTTGCGACACGGCCAGCAGCAGGTCTCGGACAAACGGCTGTTCATGCAGCTTCTGGTTTTCGGTAATTGCCGCGATGCCTGCGCGCTCGGGCAGGCCCTGCAAGCGGCACGCATCCCTGCGGTGCTCTACCAGGATGTGAACGACGTGCGCGGCGTTGGCGTCCTGACTTGGAATGAGGATCCCAATTTTTTCGTTTGCAGTCTTCGGCCCTTTCTGCTCGAGTCCGAGTTCGGCAGGCTGTCTCAGAAGCCCGAGTACACCATGCTGGGCAGGACGTATTCCCTGGGATACGAACCCGATCTGGAGGACTGGCTTCTGGAGAAGCCGCGACGCACAGTCTTGAATCGCGAGTGGCCGTGGGCCGTCTGGTATCCCCTGCGCCGCAGTGGCGTTTTTTCTTCGCTTCCACCTGAAGAGCAGACTCCCATTCTGGGCGAACACGGCAGGATCGGGCGGGCCTTTGGTGAGGCGGGCTACGCGCAGGATATCCGCCTGGCTTGCTTCGGCCTCGACAAGAACGACAACGACTTCGTAATCGGGCTGGTGGGCGCCGAACTCTACCCTCTTTCAGCCTGCGTTCAATCCATGCGGAAGACCCGCCAGACTTCCCAGTACATCCAGAGCATGGGCCCTTTCTTCATCGGGAAAGCGGTGTGGCAGAGTTCACTCGAAGCAACCGGGACAAGGGAACTGGGCTCCATTGGTGAAGCAGGCGAGCCGGCGGCTGACGCGTCTGAATGACCCAAGCCCGCCCTGAATGACCCAAGCGCGCCTTGGCGTTGATCGGCCCTGCCGTCAGGAAGCCCGATTCGAGGTGATTACCGCGAAAAGCTCAGCCACATCCTTGCTCTGATTGTCGGCCAGGCATTCGAAGGATATGGAGAGGATTCCGGAGTCCTGGCTGAAGTACTCCGTGTAGGCCCGATATTTGGCGAGCTCCTCTTGGAAAACCCGGATCACGTCCGCGTTCCTGCCGCTCATAGAGAGCCTCCGTTGTCGGGCCGTCCAGCCTACTCTAACTTTGTGGCGTCGAGCACGCGTGTCAGGGTCTATCCTCTTCGGTGGCGGGGTTCAACTGTGGTTGGGTAGCGGGTCGGCTTGCATGACGTAGTGCAGGTGGCTTTGCCAGAAGGAGTTGAAAAAATCCCTGCAACAGGAGCCATTGCAGCAGAAACGCAAGAGAGAACGAAAGCACCGTGATCAGCCCGACTCCTGCAAGATCGATGGCGTCGTGCAATTTCCGCCTCCCGCTCCGGTGAAGAAAGTTCGTCTGTCCGGAAACCTGAGTCAGGCTCGCCCCGTTCGATCCTGTATTGTTAACGGGGCGAGCCAAATGACAAGCCGACGGCCACTATTGCAACCTGGTTCTCTCGCCAGCTGGAACGGTGGCGGGTACGCCATGACGGCTTCCGCCGAAAGCCCAGTTGTTCCCGGTCTTAACTATTGGCAGCAGGGACTTGGCAATCTCCCAGCCGTCGTTCTTGCGGAAGTGGCGGTTCAGACGCCGCCGCACATCCATGCGAGCCCTGCGCAGGCGCGTTTTCACGGTGGTGATGGAAAGCCCCAGCAGCTGAGCTGTTTCGCGCGTCGAGCGATTCTCCACGTCACGCATCATCAGCACCTCGCGGGAGTTATTGTCCAGATTCTCGACCGCGTGCCGGAGCGTTTGCTGCAGTTCTTTGCGGGAGTAGCGCTGTTCGGGATCGTCCCGCCAGTCGACCGTCTCGCGCCGTACCAGGTTCTGGTCGTCGGTTTCAAGCAATTCGTCCAGCGAGACCTGCCGGCTCGACCGCCGCTTTCGCAATTTCATGAGCGCTTCGTTCAGCGCAATGCGTACCAGCCAGGTATAGAAGCGCGATCCACCACGAAAACGACTGATGTTAACGTATGCTTTGAAGAGTGCCTCCTGGAGCACGTCTTCAGCGTCTTCTTTGTTGTGGGTAATGTTGACCGCAAGCCGAAAAACGTTTTCGTCGTAGTGGTTAATCAGCGTTGCGAATGCCTCGGTGTTACCTGATCGTGCCTCATGTACCAACGTGCTTTCGTTGCTTAGATGGGTTAGCATGACTTGTGCCTCGAAGTTGCGTCAGGAAAGACGCGAATTTTCTTCCCTTCGTCACAGTAGCTTCGACGCCATATCGCGCGATTTCGAACAACGGTCCTGTCGTCCGTGTTGCTGGGGTGCCGATTGGCGTCCCCCGATTGTAGGAACTAAGCAAGGTGTCGGCCAAAGTGGTGGCCTGTTTTAAGTGCCTGTGTTACAAAGAGTTTTCTGCCTTGCCGCGAATTTGGCAGAGAAACCGCTTCAGGCGGGCGGTAGGTTTTACAGACCTGATAAGGAAATATGTTCGGAGCGCCTGGGGCGATGAAGAAGCCTTCAGAGTCTTCGCTTCGGAAGCGGATGCCGAACCTTTCTGAAGCGAATTCAGTCGCACAAGAGAGTGCGATGCGGGTTGTGAGCGTACAACGCTGATGATAGCCTTACGAGCGAAGCCATAATTTGTGGAGTGGAGCCTGGGAATGAACCGCTACGAGAACAAGACTTTCGAGAACCAGCACCTGATCCTGGACGACGGAGTCTTCATCAACTGCGTATTCAAGAACTGTAGCCTGGAGTACTCCGGGGGCGACGTCTACGTGCAGAACTGCCAGGGGGAGGGTTGTCAGCTCGTCTGGCGGGGCGCCGCTCAGCGTACCGTCTTTTTGCTTCAGGGCCTCGGACTCATGGCTCCTGCGCCTGCCGCCGGACACTCTGAGGCGCCCAGCCGCGTGCAGTAAACTTGGTTAGGGCGAGGACTTGGCAGGGTAGAGAGGAGCTTAGCTAATAAACGGGCGCCAGAGCCACACAGGCCAGACCCAAGACAAACAGTAGGAACATGAGCGCGAGCAGGCGCTTGACCGCAGAACCGGCGCCCTTGAATTCCTTCCATACAAAGACGCCCCAGATGGCGGAAATCATCGTGGCTCCCTGCCCCAGCGCGTAGGACGTGGCGGGTCCGACCATGCGGGCGTAGGAAGCGACGAAATTCGAAATGGTCCCGACGCCCCATATCAGCCCCCCTAGGACGCCCCAGAAGTGGAGCCCTCCGCGTCCTGCCAAATAGTCACTTGGGGAAACTGGCGGGCCCGTCACTGGGCGCCGCATGAACATGGTGTTGAGTGGGAAGTTTGATACCAACACGCCCAGGGCAAAAATGAAAGCCACGGTGTAGGGCCCGAGGTGTCCTGGGTCCTGCACTCTCAGGGTCCTGGCCACGAAGGGGTAAAACATGCCCATCCCGATGCCGCAGAGCAGGCTCAGGACGATCCCCTTGGTGGTTACCTGCCCGCCACCCGCAAGCTTGCGGTAAGCCATTGCGTCCACGAGGATGGCGGCGCAGACCAGCGCCACGCCGCCGAAGAGCAGGCGTGGATTCCCTTGTGGCGTGATGATGTAGTTGAGCACCGAGCCGATCACCAGCGCTAGCCCAATGCCGCTCGGGAACGCCACCGCCAGGCCGGCAATGGCAATGGCGGCCACCAGCAGGAGGTTGGCTAGGTTAAATACAATACCTCCGATAAACGCATATAGCAGGTTGAGGGCGCTGGCGGAGCCGAGGTTCCGGAAAAAACTGTCGGAGCTCGCCGGGTCCGTCCGGCCGAAAGTCAGCCCGATCAAAATGGCGCACAGCAGGATGCCCCAGACGTAGTCCCAGTAAAAGAGCTCGAAGCGCCAGCTTCCCGTCGCTTTCTGCGTGTTGGCCCAGCTTCCCCAGCAAAGCATGCTGATGATCATCAGCAGCAGTGCCACTGCATAGACCTGCGGAATGAACATTTGAGGATACGCTCCCGCCTGGGCATTTGCGGCCGCCGGACGGTTGCATACTGTACGTCGTTCCTGGGAGAACTTCCCCCGGCGCAACTTCTTAACGGCCCGGTTTGGCCATTCCGCTGCCGGAAGAGTTTGCCGCACGCCCCGCTCGTCTCTACTTACTCTTCCTCTTCTTCCTTACCGTGCCCCGCTGCCCGGGCCCGCTCGACGATCTTGTCCGCGATAGGTTGCGGGACGACGTCGTAGTGCGAGAAATCCATCGAATACGTACCCCGGCCCTGAGTCATGGAAGTGAGGTCGGACGCGTACGTCAGCATTTCAGACAGCGGAACCTGGGCCTTGACGGCCGTCGACGTTCCCTTGGCCTCCATCCCCTGCACACGTCCGCGCCGGCCGTTCAAGTTACCCATGATATCGCCGGCATAATTCTCTGGAACCGTAATCTCCACATTCATGATCGGCTCGAGCAGGCACGGCTTGGCCTGCTCCATAGCCTTCTTGAACGCCTTGGAGCCCGCGAGCTTGAAGGCAATTTCGGAGGAATCGACGTCATGATATGAGCCGTCGTAGAGGATCACCCGGAAATCGACAACGGGATAGCCGGCCAGGTACCCTTTTGAAGCCGCGTCGACAATACCCTTTTCGACCGCTGGGATAAAATTCCTGGGGATGGCGCCGCCGAAGATGTCATTCACGAACTCGAATCCGGAGCCGCGGACGAGTGGCTCCATCTTGATTTTGCAATCACCGTACTGGCCGTGGCCGCCCGTCTGCTTCTTGTGTTTGCCCTGCGCGTCCGCTCGGCCGCGAATGGTTTCCCGGTAAGGGACCTTGGGTGCTTTCAGCGTGACGTCAATATTGAATCGTCGCTTCAGCTTGGAAACCGCCACCTCCACGTGCTGTTGGCCGGAGCCCGAAATCAGGAACTCCTTAGTCTGCGGGTCTCGCGAGAAACGCAACAGGAGGTCTTCCTCCAGCATGCGATGAATGGCGGTGGAGAGCTTGTCCTCGTCACCGCGCGACTTGGGTTCCACGGCGAAAGAGATGGCGGGTTCGGGAAGCGTCACCCGGGTATAAACCACTGGCGCTGACTTATCCCCCAGAGTATCGCCGGTCAAGGTCTCCTTCAGCTTGGCAACCACGCCCAAATCGCCCGCGTGCAGCTCGGCTACCGCGGCCTGCGTCTTGCCCTGCATGACGGCGATGTGCGCCAGCTTCTCCGTCCCGCCCCGGTTAAAATTAGCCAGTGTGGCGTCGTTTTTCACGATGCCCGACATTACTTTGAAATAGCTCACGCGGCCCGCGAAGGGGTCGGCCAGAGTTTTATAGACGAATATGGAAGCAGGTTCGCTATCGGCGATCTTGCGCTTGATAGGGGAGCCGCCGTCGTGATCCAAGCCTTCCACCACGCCGCGCTCGGTGGGCGCCGGCAGATAGTCCACCAGAAAATTAAGCAGGGCGTCGCTTCCGATATTCGGCAGGCCAGCCGCGGCCACCACCGGTACCAGGCGCTTTTCACCAATCGCCTGCTTGAGCCCCGGAATCAGGTCTTCCACCGGGATAGTTCCTTTCTCGAAAAACTCCTCCATCAGCGCGTCATTGCCTTCGGCTACCATTTCCACCAGAGTTTCATGGGCCTCGATCGCCGCCTCGGCGAGCTCCGCCGGGATCTCCGCTTCTTTGGACTTGCCGGAGCCGTTCGAGTCGTAGAGTGCGGCCTTCATGCGTACAAGATCGACGATGCCGCGAAAGTTCTTCTCCTCGCCTACGGGCAGCTGCACGGGAACCACAGCGCGTCCGAAAGCCTCACGCAAGGTGTTGAGAGTGCGCTCGAAGCTGGCACGGTCGCGGTCCAGCTGGTTGATCACCAGCACGCGGGGCAGCCCGTACTTTTCACAGAACCCCCACGTCTTTTCCGTCTGCACTTCCATTCCCGCCACGCCGTGTACCAGCAGCAACGCTGAATCCGCCGCCACCAAGGCGGCTTCCGTCTCGTGCAGAAAGATGTTGAACCCCGGCGTGTCAATCAAGTTTATTTTGCTCCGGCCCCACTCGGCATAAGCAAGCGCCGCGCTGATGGAAAACTTGCGCTGCATCTCCTCTTCATCATAGTCGGTCACTGAAGTGCCATCATCGACACGGCCCAACCGGCTGACCATGCCGGCCGAGTACAACAGTGCGGAGATCAGTTGGGTCTTGCCGGTGTGTCCGTGCCCTACCAGCGCGACGTTGCGAATGTTCTGTCCCTCATAGATTTTCACTGGGAAACTCCTCTGAAGTCCGGCTGACGCTGACCTGTCCTGGTGCCGGTTCGGGCCGTATCGGAATCAGCCGGGCCCGCAGCTCGCGAACCTGCGGGCGCCAGTGCTCGCGACGCGGCCGATTTAGGGGTAAGTGTGAATCGTAACATAAGTTTTCGGGACGCATCAACGCGCGCTTGACCGTCTATTGCGCGCCGGACCTTCGCGCCGGAAAGTGAACGTCGCTGAGAGTGCTGCCGTCAACCAAAAGTTCGCGTGTTATGATCATGCGCCTGCAGCGCCGTAGCGCAGCCGTTCGCTCATGAAGTCTCGAAGAGCAACTCTGTTACAGGGCCGGACTTGCCGCTCTCGCCCCGGAAGCTCGCTTCAAGGTCCAGGGAACTCTTCGCGTCAGCACGCTGGCATGCTTCAGGGTGCCGGCAAGCCGCACTCTCCATGAGGCGCTTTCGTACCATTGGTTGCTGCCGGCTGGTGAACTGACTATGATCTATGCCGCATCGGTCGCCCTCATCGTTTCCGCCCTGCTTGCCGTAAGTGTCGTGCGCACCCTGAAGCTGAGATCCCATGCCGACTTCATGGTGGCGGACCGTAAGCTTTCCGCCTCCGTGCTGGTATTTACTCTTCTGTGTTCGTGGATCGGTGCGGGAAGCCTCTTTGGTGGCGCCGAATTCGCCATCAAACAGGGACTCTCTGCTTTGTGGCTGCCGGCGGGAGGCTGGGCGGGCCTGCTGGTGGTCTACTTTACCGCCGGCCGCGCGCGCGCCTTCGCGCAATACACCGTTCCCGATTTGCTCGAAACGCGCTACAGCCCGATTGCCCGTGTCCTCGGGACCCTCTGCATCATCGTGTCATACACGGCCATCGTGAGCTATCAGTTCCGAGGCGGTGGACGCATCCTGAATCTGGCCTTTGGCGTGAGTGAGTCCACGGGCACGTTCATTCTGGCTGGCTTCGTGATCCTGTTTACGGCGCTTGCTGGCATGTCGTCGGTAGCTTACGCGGACCTGGTGATCGGGCTTGTAGTGACTGCCGGCTCGGTGGTCGTCTTGCCCGCTATGATCATGCGGACCGGCGGCTGGAATGCTTTGCATGCGGCATTGCCTGCCAGTCACTTCACGCCTTTGGGGACCATGAGCCGATTCGAAGCCCTGGGGTATTTCTTTCCTACCTTCATGCTGATGATCGGCAATCAGACCATGTACCAGAAATTCTTCTCCGCCAGAAGCGAGCGTGAGGCGCGGCTCTCGGTGTTGGGATGGATATTCGGTACCATGGCGCTCGAGACCATCATCGTGGTCCTGGCTATGGTTGGCGGCGCGATGTTTCACCGCCAGATCGAGTCCGGAGCGCTCCCCGCCTGGGGCATCATTCCTTACACCGCACGTCATGGTGTCACTCCTTTTGTTGGCGCCCTGTTGCTGGGCGCGATCTTCGCCAAGGTCATTTCCACGGGCAACAATTACCTCTTCTCGCCAGCCACGAGCGTAATACATGACGTCTTCCAACGCTTCATTATGAAGAACGCTGAGGATCGCACGCTGTTGTTCCTCTCGCGAATCACGGTGGTGCTTCTGGGGCTGGTGGCGCTCGCCCAGGCCTTCCAGCCTTCCATCCTGGCGACGGCGGTGTACGCGTACGACGTCTACGGCGCCGGGATCACGCCGGTGGTGGTCGCAGCCTTTTTCTGGAAACGAGCGACCACGGCGGGCGGCCTGAGCTCGATCATCGCTGGAACAGGGTTGGCCGTCATCTGGAGACTGGCTCATCTGGAAGATGCCACGCATGCCGCACTTGGCTACAGCGTGCCCATGATCTTTCCCGCGCTTGCCGCTTCGCTGGTCTGCCTCGTCGGCATCAGCCTGCTGACGGGGCGCCCGCCCGAGAAGCTATGGCGCCCCTTCTTCCGAGGGTAGAATTGAGGGTCAACGACCAGCCGGTGCTCCTGCATGCCGACCACCCTCCTTGTGCTTGCCCGCGGAATTTCCTGCAGCACTATGCGCTCACCTGTTCCAGGCTCCGGGACTTGCCTCTGTTGGGCTTGGGTCCGGGTCTTAGTACAGGTAAATACAGCTTGACAGGTCAGGTCAGGAAGCCCGGAGTTACAGCTGTAAGGTTAGTGTAATGACGGTAGCG
>Ga0066710_100001188_pt1 | contig 18801 bp, 17 predicted proteins | sample GraSoiAngelo_159_FD_79666 | JGI IMG/M metagenome (GOLD analysis project Ga0066710, IMG submission 79666) | Grasslands soil microbial communities from the Angelo Coastal Reserve, California, USA - 14_1009_16_40cm | ecosystem: Environmental > Terrestrial > Soil > Grasslands | place: USA... | reverse complement strand
GCACGACGCTCGACGTGCCGCTCGACGTGAGGCGCCACATCACGGGCGCGACGGTCGACGTGAATCTGGAAACCGGCGCGTTCACGACGCTCACGACGCACGACGCGGCTCGATGCCCGACGTGCAGCGCGGACTACGGCGAGTTCGCGAGTGACGTCATCACCTTCGACATCATGGGGTCGTTCACGGTCGAGATCACGGACGTGAAGGAGGTGGACGGATTGCGGTCGTATCCGGGTGATCCACCGCGGACGTACGTGGACACGGTCAAGACCGCCGCGATCGAGCTCGGGGAGACGGGTGACCTGTCGACGAACTGGGTCGCGCTCTCCCGAGGCCACATGCAGGACCCGGTCGGGATGGCGTTCCTCGATCAGGCGTTCCAGCGGCAGGGGATGGCGCCCGGCGCACTCTGGCCGTCGGAAGATACCCCCTCCCGGCAGGAAGCGTTCACCGAGGGCGTGTCGATCGACTGGTTCGGAACCTCCGCGTCTCCGTCGACAGAGCAGACCAGCCCGTTCGGCGTTCTGCTGTCGGAGGGGACGACGGTGGCGCACCAGCGGCTGATCAACGGGACGGAGCTGCGCGACATCCGCGTGATGCATTGGGATCGAGACTCGTCACTGGCGCGATACATGGTGTCCGTCTGGACGGATCCGAGGGAGAACAAGAGCGTACCGATCCATTACGGCATGTCGACGTTCGTGATGAACGGGCTGGGGCAGCTGGTGACGATACTCGAGCCGCCGCGCAGCGGCCCCGGCGGTGACTTCGTCCGCGTCGAGCCGATCCTCGTGAGCGGCTCGCCAGCGCAGGCGCTCTGGCTCCGGACAGTCGAGAAGGACCGCTACGAGGATGTCCGGAAGACCGAGCTGGTCCGGACCGAGCTGCCGACTGGCGCCGAACGAGTGCTGGCGAGTTCGTACGACGACATCGCGGGACTGGCGACGGTGCTGGGTCGGATGCTCACGTCGGCGCCGGGGGACTTCGCCCGAGTGCGCCAGGCCGACGGGATCAAGGATCTCTCCGTTACCGTTCAAGGGCCGTCGGGCAGCGGATGGCTCGACCTCGGGTACTCCTGGTTTTCCGTGGTGGCGGAAGCTGCGGACGGAGTCCTCCATCCCTCGAACCTGGCTGCGGCGTACGCCGTGACGCCGGGCTTGGTGTCGCACACGCTCCGCTGGACGAATCCGACGCCGCCGCCGGTGCGCGTGCACGTCTTCCGCTGGAGTGAGAGTGAGGACGGCGCCTACGTGGCGAGCCTCGAAGGCCCGGCGACGGAGTGGGTCGAGGGCTCGACGCCGTTTCCCGGCGCTCGAGACTTTCAGCCCGGCGCGCGGCTGCCGGCCCGTCGGCTGGTGAGAGAGTCAGCAGGGCCGTAGAATCGGAAGAATTCGTTCTCCCGGGAGCTGCCGATGGACTTCGCGTTGACCGAGCAACAGGAACTGATCCGCAAGGAGGTTGCCGCGCTCGCGCGCACCTTCTCGCTCGATTACTGGCTCGAAAAGGACCGGAAGGAAGAGTACCCGTGGGAGTTCGTGAAGGCCTTTGCCGCCGGCGGCTGGCTCGGGATGATCGTGCCCGAGGAATACGGCGGCGGGGGGCTCGGCGTCACGGAAGCGTCGATTCTCCTGCACGAGATCTGCGCCGCCGGCGCCGGCACCTCCGGCGCGTCGCCGATCCACTTCTACATGTTTCCGCCGATGCCGATCGTCAAGCACGGCTCGGAGTCGCTCAAAAGTGCGGTGTTGCCGGGGCTTGCGGCGGGCGACGTCGTCATGTCGTTCGGAGTGACCGAGCCCAATGCCGGGACCGACACGTCGCGCATCCAGACGTTCGCGGAGCGTCACGGCGATCGTTTCGTCGTGAACGGCCGCAAGGTATGGAACACGAACGCGCAGCAAGCGACCCACATGCTCCTGCTGGCGCGCACGGCGCCGCGCGACGACGCGAAGCCGTACCGGGGCATGACGCTCTTCGTCGCCGACTTCGATCGCTCGCGTATCACCGTCCGGAAGATCGACAAGCTCGGCCGCGCGGCGGTGGACTCGAACGAGATCTTCATCGACGGTCTCGAGATTCCTGCCGGCCGCGTCGTCGGTGAGGTGGGCAGCGGCTTCTATCATCTGCTCGACTCGCTGAACCCGGAGCGGATCATGACCGCGATCGAGGCGGTCGGTATCGGCCGCGCCGCGCTAGAGCGCGCGGTCGCCTACGCGAAGGAGCGCGTGGTCTTCGACCGGCCGATCGGCCAGAACCAGGCGATTGCGCATCCGCTCGCGCTCGCATGGGCGAAGCTCGAGACCGCCGAGCTGATGTGTCTCAAGGCGGCGTGGCTCTTCGACAACGGGCGGCCCTGCGGCGCCGAGGCGAACACCGCGAAGCTCATGGCGGCGGAGGCGGGCTTCGACGCCTGCGACGTGGCGGTCCAGACACACGGCGGCTACGGCTACGCGAAGGAGTTCTACGTCGAGCGACTGTGGCGCGAGGTCCGGCTCTACAAGATCGCGCCGGTGTCACAGCAGATGGTGCTCAACTACCTCTCGGAGCACGTCCTCGGCCTGCCGAAAAGCTACTGACCATGGCCCCTGACGTTCCTTATCCTCGCTCGGAAACGATCCCGTCGATCACCGCCGCCGCGGCGGCGAGCGTGAGGCCGAGCGCGATGCCGCCGACGACGTCGGACGGCCAGTGCGCGCGCAGTATCACCCGCGCGAGCCCGACCAGAACGATGGCGAAGAGCGCCGCGGCGCGCACGAGCCGGGACGCGACCGGCCGGAACGCGCCGGCGAGATAGACGATCGCGCCGAAGAACGCCGCCGCTGCCGTGGAGTGCCCGCTCGGAAATCCCCACGACGTGGCCTCGGGGCGAGGCCGGCCGACGATCGCTTTCACCACGTCGGGAAGGCCCGCGGCGACGATGATCAGACCGGCCCAGAGCCACCATCGCCGGCGCGCCCGATCGAACACCAGCAACATCAAGAGCGTTCCGGGGAACAGGAGGCGCCAGTCGCCCGCCATGTTGACGACGCGCATCACGACGACGAGCGGTGGCGAGGAGACGTGCAGCACGGCCTCCCGAATGGCGATGTCCCCGGGCACCGTCCGCGAGATCGCGACGAAGAGCGTGAGCGCGACGAAGAGCGCCAGGGCCAGCGTCATGACCCCGCGCGGATGCGCCAGCGTCACCGTTCGCGAATTCAACTGGTCTTCTCGATTGCCGTGATCAGCACGTTCGGCGGTATCCCTTCGACGGTGAATCGTACCGCGTCACCGGCGCGCAGTCCTTGATGGAGCGTCGGGGACGCCTCGCGGAACCCCATCGTCATGGGCGCCATGAACCCGGGAATCGCCTCGTGCGTGATGACGATCAGCTGCATCTCGGGCAGGACCGCGCGCACGACGCCCCGCACGTCCCAGCGCTGGACGCCCGGCGCCGCGGCTCCACGGGTTGCGCGCAGCGCAGCGAGCTCGCGCTCGAGCTCTCCAGTCCTGCCGCGCTCGGCGCCGAGCTCCTGCTCGAGCGCCGCCGCGCGTCGGCCCCACCACGCGTAGCCCCAGCCGGCGCCCATCACGAGCGCGAGGTTCAAGAGCAGCATGGCCTGCCACACTCTCAATGCACGTGCTCGTCCGGCGGCGCGCCCGCCGGCTTCTCCTGGTTCAGCCGCTCCGCGTCGGCCAGCAGCAGAGCGACGTCGCGCGTCTCGTCCGCGCTCGCGGTCCAGCGGGCGCGAATGTAGCCCTGGCGATCGATCAGGAACTCGGCGTGCGGGGCTCGCGGCGCGAAGAGCCCGTACGTCCGCACGATGTCGGCGGCGCCGTCGGTGACGATGGGGAACAGCACCCGCGGCTCGTCGCCGAGCCGGCGAATCGCGTCCGGGGCGGCATCGGTGGGCGCCGCGATGATCTCCATCTCGAGCGACGTGAGCAGCGCATAGCGTTCCGCGAGCTGGGCCAGCCGCGGCCGTGAGCCCGGCAGCGTGTAGAGCACGAGGAGGACGACACGGCTGCCGCGGCGGTCGCGCAGCGCGCGCGCGGGCGTCGGCCCGACGCTGAACGAGAAATCGGGAGCCACGAGCCACGGCCGCTCGCGTCCGACGGTGGGCCCGAGACCGCGCGCGGCGTCCGCCGCCCCGAACGCCCGGACGAAATTCACGAGATCCCATCGCTCCGCGTCCCCGAGCTCGGCCCCGAACGCGGGCATTCCCGACCGGGCATCGCCGTGAGTGATCCACCAGAAGAGATCCCCCGCGGTTCTTCTCGCGGTCTGTCGCGAGAGAAGCGTTGGGAACTTCATCGAACGAGCGTCGGTCGGGGTCGTCGCGCGCGGTGGCGTCGCGCCACGACGGTCGACGCCGTCGCTCGCGGCGTCAGCCGTCGCGCCGTGACATCGCGCGCAGTGCTCGGTGTAGAGCGATCGGCCCGTCGCGATCGACACCGCGGTGTACGGCACCGCCGGGCGCCAGAAGCTCGTCGGGTACGCGGCGACGGCGAGTGCAGGGACGGCAGCGCCCGCCGCGAGGACCGCGACGACGAGGCCGGCGGCCAGCGCCGCCCATCGGCGGCGGCCCGGGACCAGCGATGCCAGCGCCGCGACGACGCCGAGCACCGCGATCTGGGTCGCGACGATCACGCGCGCTCGCGCGCCGGGCGAGTCGGCGACGGCATCCCACGTCAGACGGAACGGCAACGGCCAATCCGGCTGCTGGTGCCGCGCCGGCGCCATCGTCGTCATCACCGCGACGATCGCGAGGATCGCCAGCGCGAGCACCGCCTCGATGCTGACGAATGTCGCCAGCCGCTGCATCGCCGGCCGCCCGACCGTGTCCGCCGGGCCGGACAGCGCCGGCACGAGCCGTCGACGGTTCACGGCGGCGAGCGCGAGGATCGGCAGCAGAAGCCCGAGCTTCACGAGAAGAAGTCGGCCGTGCGCCGTGCCGATCAGACCGGGAAGCGAGCCGACCTCGACGATCGTGTTGACGACGCCGGTCGCCAGCATCGAGAGCATCGCGATCAGCGCAAGCCGCGAGAAGCGCCGCGCCACCAGGACGCTCAGAGGACGCGCATCGGCGCCGGATGCGCGGCTCGCGACGAAGAGCAGCATCGCGAGCGGGATGAGCCCGCCGGCCCACAGGCCGGTGCCGAGCAGGTGAAGGGTGTCGACCACGATCGCTCCCGTGATGCCCGGCGCGACGGCCGCCGCGTGGCCGGCGAAGCTCGCCAGCGCCAACGCGACGGCGCCGAGCAGCAGCGACTCTTCGCGCATCACCACCCAGTCCGGAAGTCGCCGGAGGTCGAGGCGGAACAGCAACAGCGCGCCCAGCACGACGAGCAGGGCCTGACGCGCCACCCAGACGAGGCCGAAGCGCGTGTCGAGCATCACACGCGCGATCGCGCGTGGATCGTGCGCGGCGCTGGCACGCGACTCGAACACGACGGTCTGGAGCATAAGAATGCCGACACCCGAGACGATCGCGACGAGCGCGAGCCACCGCGCGCAGGCGACGAGGGAGGCTTCCCACCGCACGGCGGTCGGGCGATCCGAGCGTCCGGCCAGCAGGATGGTCGAGAACGCGCCGACCAGCAGGACGCTCGTCGCGAGATGCGCGAAGCGGAGCCCGAACCCGATCGTCGTCACGCCGCAATGGTCACGGACCGGCGCTCACGCGAAACGTGACCTGCCCTTCCGTGATGTGCGCGTCGACCGACAGCACCCGCCACAGCACCTTGTAGACGCCGGACGGCAACGACGGCACCGGGACGCGGAGCATTGCGCGATTCTCCCGGTCCACGCCGCTCGTTCCGCGGTCGACGGTCCGCCCCTGCGCGTCCACGACGCGCGCCGAGCTGTAGGCCGGCTCCAGACGCTCGGTGAAGAAGAGCTTCACCTCGCGCGGCGCTTCGCGGACGACGCTGCCATCTCGAGGTTCCGCCCGCTCGAGGAACGCGTGCGCCCCGGCGGCGCCGCCGACCGCGAGCAGCGCGGCGAGCGTGACGGCCGGACCGAGACGCGGAGCGACCGTCACTTCGTCAGGCGCTGGATGGTCACGACCAGCAACGCGTCCGGCGTGTCCTTGAGGCTGAAGGCGATCCGATCACCGACGCGCAGGCCGCGAAAGAGATCGGTCGACGCGGCGATGAACGGCATCGACATCCGGTCGTCCATCAGGCCGTGGATCGGCTCGTGCTCGATCACGATGACCGGCCGCGTCTTGTGCAGGTCCGACGGCGGCGGGAGGACGGCGAGCACGATTCCGGTGCCCTGATAATCGGCGGGTGCGGCCTTCGAATCGGCGGCGCACGCGAACCCCGCCCACAGAAGAAGCGCGAGCGCCCCCGCGACCTTCGTCACGCGGGAGAGCGTACACCCGTCGCCGGTGTCCCATGTATTCTGGGCCCGATGTCCCGCCGCGCCGATGTCCGGGCGATCTTCTTCGACGCCGGCAACACGCTGGTGCGCATGAACTTCGCGGCCGTCGCCGATCGCCTGTGCGCACTCGGCGTGACGGTGACCACAGACGCGTTGATCCGTGCCGAGCGCCGCGCGCGCGTGCGCCTCGACGAGGGCCACCTGGCGCGTTCCACCAGCAGCACCGAGACGCGGTCGACGCAGGACGCGTATCTGCGGTACGTGCTCGACGAGGTCGGGATCGTCGACGACGCGCTCGTCACGGCGCTCGCCGGGTGGCGGCGCGACTACAACGTGCCCGTCGGGCTCTGGGAGCTGGCGGAGCCGAACGCGGAACCGGCGCTGGCCCTCGCGCGCGCCGCGGGCCTGCGCACGACGGTGATCTCCAATTCGAACGGCTCGATCCGCTCGTCGCTGACGTCGCTCGGCCTCGCGCGCCATCTCGAGCTCGTGATCGACTCGTTCGAGGTCGGCGTCGAGAAGCCGGACCCGCGGATCTTCCGGCTCGGGCTCGACCGGATGCAGCTCGGTCCTGCCCAGGCGGTGTACGTCGGCGACATGTACTCGATCGACGTCCGTGGCGCCCGGGCGGTGGGCATCGACGCGATCCTGCTCGATCCGGAAGGGTGCTGGGGCGAGCGGGACTGTCTCGTGGCGGCCGACGTCCTGAGCGCCGTCCGGCTCGTGGTGGAACGCTACTCCGCCGGGACCGTCACGAACGGATAGCGCCGGAGCGCGTCGTAGATGGCGCTTTTCATCGCGGCGATCTCTGCCTCGGTCCTGGCCTCGAAGCGCAGCGTGAGATACGGGTTGGTGTTGGAGGCGCGCACCAGCCCCCAGCCGCCGCTCGGAAAGAGCACGCGCGCGCCGTCGATGTCGACGGTGTCGTAGCGAGTCTTGAGCTCCGCGACCAGCTCTTCCACCACGCGAAACTTCTCGGCGTCCGGACACATCGCCTTGAGCTCGGGCGTGGCGTGGAGGTGCGGGATCGAATCGAACAGCCACGACGCCGGGCCCGCGGCTCGCGCGACGATCTCGAGGATCTTCGCCGCCGCGAGGATCCCGTCGTCGACGCCGTAGTAGTTCTCGGCGAAGAACATGTGGCCGCTCACCTCGCCGCCGAGCAGGATGCCGTCGTCGCGCATCTTCCTCTTCAAGTGAGAGTGGCCCGTCTTCCACATGACCGGCTCGCCGCCGTGCTGCCGGATGTCGTCGATCAGCGATTGCGACGACTTCACGTCGAAGACGATCTTCGCGCCGGGATGGCGCGACAGGAGATCGCGCGCGAGCAGGACCAGGATCAGATCCGCCTCGTGCCGGCGGCCGCGCTCGTCGATGACACCGACGCGGTCCGCGTCACCGTCCCAGGCGAGGCCGAGGTCGGCGCCCACCTCCACGACCTTCGCCTGGACGTCGACGACGTTCTTCGGGTCTTCGGGATCGGGCAGGTGGTTCGGGAACGTCCCGTCCGATTCGCAGTGCAGCTCGAGGACGTCGCAGCCGATCTGGCGCAGGAGCTCGGGCGCATAGACGCCGGCGATGCCGTTTCCCGCGTCGGCGACGATCGTGAGCCGCCGCGGGAGCGTGACGAGGCTCTTGACCGCCTGGAAGTAGTCCTCCCGCGGGCTGCGCGTCGACTGCGTGCCCGCGCCGCTCTCGTAGTCTCCCGCTTCGGCGGTCTTGCGCAGCCACTGGATCTCGTCCTCGGTCAGCGGCGCCGCGCCGCGGTGGACCATCTTCACGCCGTTGTACTCGATCGGATTGTGACTGCCCGTCACGTTGGCGCCGCCGTCGAGCGACCAGTGCGCCGTCGCGAAGTAGAGGATCGGGGTCGTCACGAGCCCGACGTCGATGACGTCGATCCCCGCCGCGCGGACCCCGTCGACGAATCCGGTTTTGAGCTCGCTCGAGGACGTCCGGTTGTCCTGCCCCACCGCGATGACCCGGCCGCCCTTGCGACGGATGAGCGTCGCGTACGCCCGGCCGACCTGACGGAACGTGTCGGCATTGATATCGTCGCCGACGCGGCCGCGCACGTCGTACGCGCGGAAGATGTGGGGGTTCAGCATTGTGCGGTCCTCTCTTCTCGGCTACCGTCAGCGGTCGACGCCTGTGTGAACCCGAGGCGCGCCGCGGCTTCGCCGGGGCGCGTCCGAACGTTGGGGGTGTGGGGCCATTACGGGCGCGTCCGCGCGCCCCTCGGGGCCCCACAACGATCGATTTCTCAAGGAGGGTAACACGATGGACGAAGAGCTCCGGCAGCGCACCAAAGCCACCGCGCAGATGCTCTTCCACACGGTGAAGGGCGGCACGGGGTTCGAGACGTGGAAGAAGATCGACAAGGACCTGGCGCGCGAGCTCAGCATGTTCTTCACGGGGAAGCTCTACAGTCGCGAGGTCATCTCGCAGAAGCAGCGAGAGCTGTGCGCGGTCGCGTCCCTCACCGTGCTGCATCGGCCGAAGGAGCTCTCCGCGCACGTCCACGCCGCACTCAACGTCGGCGCCACGCGTCGCGAGATCGGCGAAGTCATCTTTCAACAGGTGACGTACGGCGGGATGCCGGTCGTCGTCGAGGCCCTCGACGTCTTCGTGGACGTGCTGAAGGAGCGAGGCGAGTGGGACGGCTGAACGAGGTCTGACGGAGACATCACGTCGTCGTCCGGCTCACGCGTCTTACGAAGGGGTCTGCGCACGCGCGCCGCGGCGTATCATCAAGGCCTCGACTGGGCCTGGCTCATCGGTCACTTCTTCGATGCGTGGCGGAAGGCGCACCCGGGCGAGCCGGACGGCGCGGAATTCCTCGAGAGCTTCGGCGAGCATCTGCCGGACGCGGGCGTCGGGACGATCAGCGAGATTTTCGACGCCGAGGCCCCGCACGTCGCGAGAGGATGTATCGCGCAGGCTTGGAGCGTCGCCGAAGTGCTGCGCGCGATGGTCGCGACCGCGGGCCGAAAGGTCCCGGGGAGGTGACGCTGCGGCGAGGAGGCCGAACCGACGATGACGGAGGAGAGACTCGACGCGGCGCTCGGCGTCGCGATCGAGGCGGCGCGCGCGGCGGGCGAGATCGCGATGAAGTACTACCGCTCGGCATTCGACGTGACGCTGAAGCCGGATCAGTCGCCGGTCACGCAGGCCGACCGCGAGGCCGAGCGCGCCATCGTCGACATTCTTACGCACCGCTTTCCCGACTACGGTGTTCTCGGCGAGGAGTTCGGCGGTCACGGGACCTCCGACGCGCGCTGGATCATCGATCCCGTCGACGGGACCCGGAACTTCATCCGCCACATCCCGATCTGGGCCACGCTGATCGCGCTGGAGGAGCGAGGATCGATCACGGCCGGCGTGATCCACGTGCCACCGACCGGCGATCTCTACACCGCGCGTCGCGGTGGAGGCGCGGTGCTCAATGGCCAGCCGATCCGCGTGTCCGACGTCGCGGAGCTTGATCGGGCGTTCCTGCTCCACGCGGGTCTCGGGCTCGTGAAGAGCGCGGGCCACTGGGACGGCTTCATGAGACTGGTCGATGCGACCGAGCGCCAGCGCGGCTTCGGCGATTACCTCGGCTACGCGCTGGTCGCCGAGGCGAAGGCCGAGATCTACGCCGAGGTCGATCTCAAGCCCTGGGATCTCGCGCCGTGCAAGATTCTCGTGGAGGAAGCGGGCGGCCGCTTCACCGACTGGGAGGGGCGCGACACGATCTACACCGGCACCGCGCTGGCGACGAACGGGCATCTCCACGACGCGGCGCTCGCCCGGATTCGCGGCTGAGCACACTCGTCATCCATCCTGGCGCGCTCGGGGACGTTCTGCTCGCCGTGCCCGCGCTGCGCGCGTTGCGAGCGGCGACACCGACGGCGCCCATGGCGCGAGCTCTCGCCGAGGACGGGCGCGGAAGCTCGGTGCGCGAGCCACTGACGCTCGCGTCGGAGCCGCGAGTCGGCGCGCTGCTCCTCGCGCTCGGCGTCGTCGACGACACGATCCGGTTCGATCGCCTCGGCCTCGAGGCGCTCTTCGCCGACACTCCGTCCGCTCTTCCGATCGAACCGTTCCGCGGCGTGGATCGCGTCGTGAGCTGGTTCGGATCGCGAGACGAACGGTTCGCTTCGAAGCTTCGGGCTCTGGCGCCGGACGTCACCGTCGCGCCGTCGGTTCCGGTCCACGGTCTCGTGTGGGCGCATCTTCTCGGCACGGTCACGACCGGCGTGTCCGCCGAACACCCGGAGCGCGCGCCCATCGCCGTTCCCGAGCGGCTCGTCGCCGAAGGACGCCAGGTGCTCACGAAGATCGGCTGGGACGGAGGCCGCCCGCTCGTGATGATCCATCCCGGCGCCAGCGGACCGGCAAAGCAATGGTCGGCGGAGGGCTTCGCCCGGGTCATCACCGCGCTCGGCGCGCGCACTCGAATCGTCCTTCACGAGGGCCCGCTCGACGGCGACGCGGTGCGCGCGGTGCACTCGCGCGTCGAAGCGTCCGTGCATCGACTCGACGACCCGGCGCTGCCGGTGCTGGCCGGCGCGCTCACTCACGTGGATCTGTTTCTCGGCAACGATTCCGGCATCAGCCATCTGGCGGCTGCGGTCGGCGCCCGGTGCGTCGTGCTGTTCACGTCGTCCGCGAAGCTCCGGTGGCAGTCGTGGGCTCCGGGCGTCGAGACGCAGGTCGTCACACCACGCGAAACTGCCGACCCTGATGTTCGCATGGTGATGCAGCGGATCCGACGCTTCCTTGGCTGAGCCCAACGCATTGCCACCGCGCCGCCGGTCGCGGTCTCGGCGCTCGCACGCCGGGCTCGTCGCGTCCGGAGCCGTGATCGTCCTCGCCGGCTTCGCCGTGGCGCTTGGCGAGATGTGGCGCTTGCCGAAAGGGACGGTGTGGGGCATCGTCGCGGTCACCGCGGCGATCGTCGGAACGATTCGCGCGATCACCCGCCGCCGGTGAGAGACTCCACCGGAACCGGCGCTCTGACCGATCGCGCGCAGGAGGATTGCGATGGACGAGCACGTGATTCGAGAACTCGTCGCCGACGTCAAAACCGGACGGCTCTCCCGGCGACGCTTCATCCGGACGATGGTCGGGGTCGGGCTGACGGCTCCGATGGCGCGCACGCTGCTGAGCGGCGCCGGCGTGGCGCACGCCCAGCCCCAGTCCAGACCATCGACGGCGGCGGCGCCGGTGCGTCGCGGCGGTGGAGGCCAGGTGCGCATGCTGTACTGGGCGGCGCCGACGATGCTCAATCCTCACCTGGCCGTGGCCCCGAAGGACTTCGAATCGTCGCAGCTCTTCTACGAGCCTCTTGCCGACATCGATACCGATGGCACGATCGTGCCGGTGCTGGCGGCCGAGACTCCGAGCACGGTGAACGGCGGCGTCGGGGCCGACGGCACGTGGGTCGTGTGGCGGTTGAAGCGCGGCGTCACGTGGCATGACGGCAAGCCGTTCACGGCCGACGACGTGATCTTCACGTGGCAATACGCGGCGGATCCGGCGACGGCGGCGCCAAGCATGGGATCGTACCAGGGCATCGACCGGATCGACCGGATCGACGATCACACGGTCAAGCTGGTCTTCAAGCGTCCGACCCCGTACTGGGCCGACGCGTTCTGCAGCGCGGCCGGCATGGTGTTACCGCGCCACGTCTTCGAGCCGTTCCGGGGCGGCAGGTCGCGCGAGGCGCCGGCGAATCTCCGGCCGATCGGGACCGGGCCGTACCGGTTCAGCGATTTCAAACCGGGCGACGTCCTGCACGCCGAGATCAATCCGGCCTACCACGTCCCTCATCGTCCGTACTTCGACACGGTCGAGATGAAGGGCGGCGGCGATCCCGTGTCGTCCGCGCGCGCGGTGCTCCAGACCGGACAGTACGACTACGCCTGGGGCATCAACATGGAGCACGAGATCCTCAAGCGTCTCGAGGACAGCGCGAAGGGACGGGTGGTCATCGGCCGGACGGCGAACCTCGAGTACGTCCAGCTGAACCAGACCGACCCCTGGCGCGAGGTCGACGGCGAGCGCTCGAGCCTCAAGACCACGCACCCGTTCCTGACCGATCCGGCGGTCCGCTCCGCGTTCGCGCTGCTGATCGATCGCACGGGCATCCAGCGAGATCTCTGGGGCCGTCAAGCGGACGCCACCGGGAACTTCATGAACCGGCCGCCGTGGGCGTCGCCGAACACGCGGTGGGAGTTCAACGTCGACAAGGCGAACTCGATCCTCGACGCCGCCGGGTGGAAGAGAGGCGACGATGGAGTCCGGGCGAAGGACGGCAAGCGAATGAAGGTGCTGTTCCAGGCCGTGAACCAGCCGATCCGCCAGAAGATGCAGTCGATCATCAAGCAGGCCTTCAGCCGCGCCGGCATCGAGTGCGAGCTGAAATCCGTCGTGGGCTCCGTCTACTTCTCGTCCGATCCCGGCAACCCCGACACCGAGAGCCACTTCTATGCCGATCTCGAGCTCTCCGGCAAGATTCTGAGACAGCCCGATCCGCAGGCGTACATGCGCGCGTTCTGCTCGTGGGAAGTCGCGCAGAAGGCGAACAAGTGGGCGGGCGTGAACCTGGCCCGCTGGCGCAACGACGAGTACGATCGGCTCTGGCGCGCCGCCGAGACCGAGATGGACGCCGCCAAGCGCGCCGCGCTGTTCATCCGCATGAACGACCTGGTGGTGCAGAACGTCGTGGTGATCCCGATCTTCGTCCGGCACGCCGCCTTCGGCGTCGCCAGCTCGCTGCGCGGATTCGACTTCAGCCCGTTCAGTGGCCCGCTCTGGCGGCTCGTCTACTGGTCGCGCGAAGCGTGAGCTCGGAAGGTGCCCGAGATGTAACCCTGATGACCGCGATTCCAAGCGTGCGCGAGAGCACCGCAGCGATCCTGCGCATTCGCATGACGCGCCCCGAGACAGTCCAGAAGGGGCAGCTCCAGCCCGCTCAGTTTCAGGCCGCGCTCGGAGGCAGTGCCTTCTGCGCCGTCACAGACCGGTACCTCATCACCGCATTTCACGTCCTGAACGACGGGCAACCCCGGAGCGCTGGCGATCGGTTCTACGCGTTCGTGGTGCCGCGGAATGGGGATTCGGCCTTCCACTTTCCGATAGTGGGCTTCCCGGTCGAGCGTCCCGATCTCGATCTCGCGGTTCTCGAAATAGGGCCCTGCGAAACCGCCGGTGTTCATATTCCTTCGCTTGCCGTCTCTTTCGCGCCTCGACCTGACGGCACCCGCGTGGTCACCGTCGGTTATCCTGCACCTGAAATCATGGGCCTGAACGTTGACGCTCAGGGGAACTTTCGCGGCGGCCAGTTCTTCCTGAAGAGCCACGCGAACGAAGGAATCGTCTCGGCCCAATACGTCATCGATGGCGTGCCGGTGTACGAACTGAATGTCGGTTGGCATCACGGTGAGAGCGGTGGTCCTGTCGCGGCCTTGGAAGATCGGCCCGTAGCGTTTGCGCTGATGCAGCACTACCGGAACATCCAGTCGCCCCACGGGCTCGTGGCGGGGCCGCACAGGGGCCGCGCGCTCTCCGGCATCCAGCAGGAGTTGACCAAGCTGGGGGTAGCCGGTGCATGAAGGGGCTGTCCAATGGTCGCGCGTGCCTGAGCTCGCGCGTGTGACGCGGCCCACGTCGCGTCACACCCGCAGGTGGATGTTTCTCCGGTCGAGCACCCAGGTCACCGACCACCAGAGCGCGACGTAGACCACCGCGAACGCCAGCGACATGTTGACGGTCGCGCCCCACGGGGCGAACACGCGCTCGTACACGATCGAGTGCAGGGTCACCAGCTGACCTGACTTCTCGATCCGGATCGTGTAGAGCAGGCGCGCGAGCAGGCTCGACAGGAAGAACACCGCCAGCGCGTTGACGCCGAGCAGGACGAACGGCGCGGCCCAGCGTCGATACCCGCGGCACTCGATGAGCCAGTGGCACAGAGCGAGGAGCACGAGCGAGAGGCCCGCGGTCAAGAGCACGTAGGAGCTGGTCCACAGGCTCTTGTTGATGGGGAAGACGACGCCCCACGCTTCGCCGAGCGCGATGCCGGCGATCCCGGCGACGAGCCAGCCGAGCGCCGCGGCCCGTGGCGTCGGCGCCGACAGAAGCCACGAGCCGCTGAGCACACCGATCAGCGCGGTCGCGATCGCCGGCAACGTGCTCAGCAGGCCTTCAGGATCGTAGACGCGCGCGGCTTGCCAGATGTGTGGCCCGAGCACCAGGCGATCGAGATACGCGGCGAGGTTGCCCTCCTTACCGAGCTCGCCGGCGCCGAAGCCGGGCACCGGCACGAGCGTCATGAGGGCCCAGTAGCCGAGCAGCAGCGCCATGGTCGCCGCGATGTGCACACGCGCGCCGGCCACGAGGAAGAGGAGCCCCGCCGCCAGGTAACACACGGCGAGGCGCTGCAGCACGCCGGGGATCCGGAGATTGGCGAGATCGAAAAGGGGCACGGCGTGCAAGAGCAGACCGAGCGCGAAGATGAGCGCCGCGCGCCGCACGACGTGTCCGGCGATTCGTGCGCGCGACTCGCCTCGCGCGACCCGGCGGCCGAAAGCGAGCGGAATCGCGACGCCGAGGATGAACACGAACGCCGGGAAGATGACGTCGGTCGGCGTCCACCCGTGCCAGTCGGCGTGGCGAAGCGGCGCGTAGATCGCGCGCCAGCTGCCGGGATTGTTGACCAGCACCATCGCCGCGACCGTGAGGCCGCGGAACGCGTCGAGCGAGCGGAGGCGCTCGTCTCCGGTGGGGGCCACGTTACGACGCGAGCCCGGCCAGGCTGGCCCTCACGGAGGCGTGCCGCTCGGCGAGAGACCCGCACACCAGGCGGCACAGCTGTTCGAGGCTCGCGTCCGCGATCCGGTAGTAGACGTGGACGCCGTCCCGCCGGCGCGCCACCAGCCCGCACGCGAGCAAGAGCGCGAGGTGCTTGCTCGTGTTCGCCTGCGATGAACCCGCCACCCCACACAGGTCCTGGACGGTACGCTCACGAGCAAACAGAGCCTGAAGCAGCGCCAGGCGGGTGGGGTCGCCCAGCGCGCGGAACCGCTGGGCGACGATCTCGAGCGCCTCCGGCGAGAGCGCCGGCTTCACGCGCGGCTTGCCCACGATTACTTCTCCGGCGTCGCCGGTGCCGCGCACGTCGACGCGGCGCCGGCCGCGCACGTCGCCGTGCCGTCGGCCGGCATCGCGGACAGCCGATTCCACGGCATCCGGAGCAGCACGAGCGCCAGGCCACAGGTTCCGGTCGCCCCGGCGAACGTGAGGCCGGCGCCGAAGAACGCGGCCAGCGCCAGGAACCACGGGTTCACCAGCGTGCCCAGCGCGACCCCCGTCAGGATCATCGTGCCCGCGATCAACTGCACCTGTCGGTCGACCGGCAGGCGTTTCTTGCCCTCGCGCAGCGGGAGCCCGGCGCGACGCCACCCGAGGATGCCGCCTTCCAGGACTTGCGCGTGCCGCCCCACCCGCGCGAGCGTTTCGGCGGCGATCGTGGCTCGCACGCCCGTGCGGCAGACGACCACGATGTCGGCATCGGCCGGGAGCTCGTCGGCGCGCGCGTCGAGCGTCTCGAACGGCACGCTGGTCGACCCCTCGATGCGCTCGCTCTCGAACTCGAGCGGGCTGCGGACGTCGAGCAGGAAGAGGCGGGGGTCCGCGTCGCGCAGCGTCGCGAGATCGCGCGGAGCCACCGTGGGCGACTCGCTCTCCCCGAGGTTGTGGCGCAGCACCGCGCTCATGTTCGCGGGCGGCACGCCCTTGACGGCGAGGCGAGCCACCAGGGCCGCGCGGTCGCGCTCTCGCAACAGCGGGTTCTGATGCTTCTCCTAGGCGATCGTGGTGGTCGCCTGTCCCGCGTAGTCGTGGCCCGGGTGCACCACCGTGGCGTCGGGCAGGGCTTCGAAACGGCGGAACGTGTCGTAGAGATCGGAGGCGCTTCCGCCCATGAAGTCGGTGCGGCCGGCGCCGCGCGCGAACAGCGCGTCGCCGGTGAACAGGTGACCGTCGACCAGGACCGCGAGCGAGTCGGGAGTGTGCCCGGGCGCGTCGAGGACGCTGACGGGGCTCGTCCCGAGCTCGAACGTCGTGCCGCCCGTCACGCGCTCGACCGTCCCCGCGAGCTTCGACGCGGCGTGCGCCATGACCGTGGCGCCCGTTCGCCGGGCCAGCATGCGCACACCGGACAGGTGGTCGGCATGGGTGTGCGTATCGAGGACGTGCGTGAGGCGGACGCCGCGGGCCGCGAGCGTCTCCTGGAACGCGCCGACCTGGTCCAGGCGAGGATCGATCGCCAGGGCGGTGCGGCTCGGCTCATCCACGACGAGATAGCCGAGACAGCCTTCGCCCGGGGCACGGAAGGTTTCGATCGAGAGCGTCGCGGGACGGGTCAGGGTCGCCATGTCGCCAGCCTCCTCGCGATGCTTATATAACCATATGCTCATTTTCGCAAGCCCGCGTCCCCGCGGCGTCAGCGCGCCGCGTCTTGTGACGACGGGGCTCGTTCGTCTATAAGGGACCTCGGCGACACATCGCGACGAAGGAGAAGGGGACATGACGAGAGACGAGCTCAAGCAGCGGGTGCTCGCGGCGATCGATCGCCGTGGCGACGAGATCATCGGCCTCGGCGAGCAGATTCGCCGTCACCCCGAGCTCGGGTTCAAGGAAGTGAAGACGGCGCGGCTCGTCGAAGAGACGTTCCGCAAGATCGGGCTCGCGCCGAAATCCGGTCTCGCGATGACCGGCGTGCGCGCGGATGCTCCGGGCCGCGGCGACGGGCCGACGTTCGCGCTGCTCGGCGAGCTGGACGCGCTGGTCGTCGCGGGCCATCCCGAGGCCGATCCGGCGAGCGGCGCCGCGCACGCGTGCGGCCACAACGCGCAGATCGCCGGGCTGCTCGGCGCCGCGATCGGGCTCAGCGACGCGGGCGCGTTCGACCAGCTGGCCGGGCGCCTGGTCTTCTTCGCGGTGCCCGCGGAGGAGTACGGCGACATCGAATGGCGCGTCAACCAGGCGCGCCAGGGCAAGCTCGAGTTCCTGGGGGGCAAGCCCGAGCTGCTGCGGCTCGGCCACTTCGACGACGTCGATCTCGCGATGATGATCCACACGACGGCGCGGCCGGAAGACGGCAAGGCGGGCGTGCCGGTCTCGAACAACGGCTGCATCGTGAAGACGATCCGCTACGTCGGTCGCGCCGCGCACGCCGGGGGCGCGCCGCACATGGGCATCAATGCGCTCTACGCGGCCCAGATCGGGCTCGCCGCGATCAACGCGATCCGCGAGACGTTTCGCGACGAGGACACGATCCGCGTCCATCCCATCATCACGCACGGCGGCTCGCAGGTGAACGTGATCCCGGGCGACGTCCGCCTGGAGACGTACGTGCGCGGCCGCACGGTCGAGGCGATTCTCGACGCGCAGCAGAAGGTGGACCGCGCGCTCCGCGCCGGCGCGCTGGCGCTCGGCGCCACCGTGGAGATCGAGACCTTGCCCGGCTACATGCCGATGGCGTGCGATCCGAAGATGGCCGAGCTCTTCAAGGCGAACGCGGCGCGCCTGGTGGGCGAGGAGCACTTCCGCGTGATCCCGCATCGGACCGGATCGACCGACATGGGGGACCTGAGCCAGGTGATGCCGATCCTGCATCCCTACATCGGCGGCGCGGAAGGCACCGGACACGGCCCCGATTTTCGGATCGTCGACAAGCCGCTCGCGTACCTCGCCACCGCGAAGGCGCTGGCGACGATGGCGGTCGACCTCCTGGCGGATGGCGCGAGCGAAGCCCGCAGGGTGCTTCAGGCGGCGAAGCCCCCGATGACCCGCGAGCAGTACCTGACCTTCCAGCGCGGTGTCGCGCGCCGCGAGGTGTACGAGGGCAAGTAGCGCCCGCCAGTGACAGGAATCGTCCGACCCGCGGGACAAACTGTCCCGCGGGTTCCGTCCGCGCGTCAAATCTCCGCAATCTTGTAGCGAATCCCGCTTGGCATCGTCATTGCCCAATCTCGGCGCGCACGGTCAAGCACGCGTACCGACGGAGGGACGTATGACGAGGCGAGCGCGGTGATCCCGAACGACAAGCCGCGGCGGGGCTGGAAGAAGCTCGGCGAGATCCTCGTCGAGCGTGGTCTCGTGTCGGAAGCCGATGTGGGCCGAGCGCTGGAGCGTCAGCCCGACCTTCGCCAGCGGCTCGGCAAGATCCTGGTCGATCAAGGGCTCCTCACCGAGGACCAGCTCCTCGAGTGCCTCGCGGCACAGTTCGACAAGCTCTTGATGACCGAGGACGACCTGGTCGCTTTGCCAGCCGAAGTCGTGCGGATCATCCCCGAAGCCACCGCGCTCCAGAACGGCGTCATCGCGGTCGAGCGAACCGGCCGACAGCTCGTCGTCGCCATCGCGGACCCGCTCAACGT
>Ga0066710_100001187_pt1 | contig 18801 bp, 11 predicted proteins | sample GraSoiAngelo_159_FD_79666 | JGI IMG/M metagenome (GOLD analysis project Ga0066710, IMG submission 79666) | Grasslands soil microbial communities from the Angelo Coastal Reserve, California, USA - 14_1009_16_40cm | ecosystem: Environmental > Terrestrial > Soil > Grasslands | place: USA... | reverse complement strand
TTGGCGGCCTTGATCTTGTACTTGGCTCGGACGAGTCGCTTCGCCATGGTCGACTCGCTCACCAGGAACGACCGAGCCACCTCGTCCACGCTCAGCCCGCCGAGCAACCGGAGGGTCAGGGCACCTGATGCTCCGTTCGCAACGCCGGATGGCAGCACGTGAAGATCAGTCGGAGCTGGTCGTCCCTCACGGGTCCTTCCGGCTCGCGGTCCTCAGCGGTCGGGTCGTCAGCTGTCCGTCCGATTGCACCAAGCTGTTCAAGCAGCTCCCGTCTCCTGGCCGAACGGCGGAGGTCGTCGATCGCACGGTTGCGGGCGGTCGTAACGATCCACCCTGCCGGGTTGGGTGGGATGCCGCCGGTCCGCCACCTGTCGCTGGCGACGACGAACGCGTCCTGGACGGCGTCCTCGGCAAGGCTGATGTCGCCGAGGATGCGGATCAGCGTCGCCACCGCTTGCCCGTACGCCTCGCGGAACACCCGCTCGACACCGGGGGCCTCGCCACGGACGGCGGCGGCGCTGGTCACGCCTGAACGCGCCCGGTCGCTCGGAACGGGCGGACTTCGATGGGATGGTCGATGGCGTCCACGACCTTCCGGGCCCAAGCCAGCGCCGCGTCGAGGTCGTCCGCGTTGATGATGTAGAACCCGGCAACGTGCTCTTTCGCTTCCACGAACGGCCCGTCGGTCATCACCACGTCGCCATCGCTCTCGCGAACGACGGTCGCCGCGTCGGGGCCGTGAAGCGCGCCACCGAAGACGAACGTCCCGCTCGCCTCCATCTCGGATTCGAGGGCGACGACGCGCTCCATGAAACGCCCCATCTCCGCGGCCGTCCTCGTCGTGACAGGGACCTCGTCCTCCACGGCGTAGGTGGACAATAGGTACTGGTTCATGAGCCCTCCTCCCGTTGGTGCGGGTCGTTCCCGCGCTCACCCTACTGACGAACGGGATCGGCTCACGAGGACACCCGGGGAGCGATCAGCCGGGCTCCTGCTCTGCCACTGTGTCAAACACCTCGGCCAGCCGCAGGATCTCGGAGGCGCTGACCATGCCCACGATTCGGTCTCCGTCGATGACCGCCAGTCGCTCGAGGTCGGCGTGGCGCATGACCGACAGCGCGCGGTTCAGTCGCCACGCCGGATCGGCGGCCGGATGGCCGGGCTCCAGGATCTGTTCGACCGTGACTTCGTCCCACCGCTCGGAGGGGATGTCCCGCACGGAGTCGAGGCGGATCATCCCGATGTACCGCCCGGCCTCAGCCACGGGCATCGTCTTCGACCGGCCCAGGACGACGTAGCGGGAGACGAATTCCCGGATAGTCGCGCTCGGGGGGACCTCGGTCCACTCACGGCTCATCGCGTCGGCGACGGAAACGTCCAGCCGCGATGACACGTCGGAGCGACGCCGGAACCGCTGATGACCCGAGATGGACGCACGGCCCCCGGCCAGATACCCCACCGCGGCCGCGAGCAGGCCCGGGATGATGTACGACGGCGCTCCGGTCGTCTCCGCGACGAACGCAACGCCAGCGAGCGGCACCTTGTACCCGGCGCCGAGGAACGCGGCGATGCCGACGACCGCAAAGAGCGAGGGGGACCCGGGCACGGCGTGTCCGATCGCTCCGCCCAGCGCCGCGCCCATCATGACGGACGGGAAGAAGAGACCGCCGACGCCGTTCCCGCTCGCCGTCGCCGACGTCGAGAGCATCTTCAGAAGCAGGAGCAACAGGAGGAGCCCTGCGCTCAGCTCGCCACGAGCAGCCCGAAGGATCCCGTTGTTACCCCGGACCGAGCGGGAGCGGCAAATGGTAGATGGCCAGGGCGAGGTATCCGATGGCGGCGAGGACCGCTCCAGACACGAGCGGGCGCGCCCAGAACGGGAGGCGACGAGCGAGGTGCTCGCCCCATCGGTAGAGGGAGACGAACACCCGCGCCGCCAGGCCGCACGCCACTCCCACGGCGAGCGCGACGAGCAGGTCCGAGAACCGCAATGGCACGGGCGTAACGGGGAAGAACGGCTTCGTTCCGGTGAACGCCACGAACACCAGGTAGCTCGTTGCCGCGGCGAACATGGCCGGGACCAGGGCATGGCGAGCGACGTCGTCTCGGTAGGGGACCTCGAGGGCGAAGAGGATGCCGGTGACCGGAGCCTTGAAGATGGCCGCGATCCCCGCCGCCGCTCCGGCCACCAAGAGCATCTTCGAGTCCTCAGCGGTGAACAGGCGGCGGAACCGCCGTTCCGCGACGTCGCCGATGGTCGCGCCGAGGTAGATGCTCGGGCCCTCCAGGCCCATCGACCCGCCGAGCGAGATCGTCGACGCGGCCGCGGCCAGACGGAACGGGACGGAACGGAGCCTGATCCGCGATTCGGGATCGTGGAACACCCTGACGTACGCCTCGGTCGTTTCGGTGGAACCATCGCGCGCGAGTCGCACGAACCACGACGAGAGCACGAGACCGATGAGCGGGAGCAGCGGGACCCACCACGAGTCCCGGAACGAGATGGGGCCCCACGCGATCTCCTGGATGACGAGATGCAGCACCGTGACCCCGAGGCCGGTGACGGCGCCGACGATTGTCGCGAGGCCGATCCACACCTGCAGTTGACGCACGCGGGTCGAGGCCGGAGGAGGCGATACGAAGTGGAGACGTCGCATCGGAGGCGACCTCAATCCTATGGTCTGCCGTTCCACCCGGTCGCCGGCTCACAGGGGTTCCAAAGCTTGTCCCGAGCGATCCCCGAGCCACGGCGTGTTCCATCTCCGGCAGCCGTCGACCGGCGGGGCCTGCGGGAGGTTGCCCATGTTCCTGACCTATATCGGACGCGAGCTCCGCCGGCGACGGCGCCAGGCGATCGTGGTGGCGCTCGGGCTCGCTCTCGGGATCGGGCTGGTGGTTACCGTGTCGGCGATGGCCGCCGGCGTGAGGACGGCCCAAGCCCAGGTCCTTCACTCCCTCTACGCGGTCGGAACCGACGTGACCGTGACGCGGCCGGCAAAGGCCGGGACGGGAGGCCCACAGCGGTTCGGGATCAACCCTGGAGATCAGAGCCGGCAGGGCCAGCGGTTCTCCCGGGACCGCGTGTTCGGGACGCCGTCCCTGGCGGCGATGGCCGCCGCGCGTGTACAGAGCGTTGCGTCGCTCCCGCACGTCGCAACGGCGTCGGGTGGTCTATCGCTGGAGGCGATCCACCTCCAGGGCCGGTTCGTCCGGTTCCAGCAGGGATCCAGCACGGGGTCCGGGATCGCTGGCTCCCAGCCCGCTACCCGGCCGTCGGTCCCTCCGATCAACGTGGCCCCGTACACGATCGTCGGGTTCGACGTGACCACGCCGTCAGTCGGCGCAGTCAACGCCTCGCAGATCACCGCGGGCCGGTTCTTCTCGGCGGCGGACGCGAACAGCGCGGTCGCCGTCGTCGACCAGAGCTACGCGAAACAGAAGAAGCTGAGTGTCGGATCGTCCGTGACGATCGGCGGCGACTCGTACACCGTGATCGGCATCGCGGCCGCTCCCTCCGGAGGCTCGGCCTCGGACCTCTACATCCCGCTAGCGAAGGCCCAGAAGCTCACGGGCATGACCGGCCAGGTGAACCGAATCTACGTGAAGGCGACGAGCGCGTCGCAGATCTCGGCGGTGAAGGCCGAGATCCAGCGCATCCTGCCCAAGGCCACCGTGACCACGGCGAACGACCTGGCGTCGCAGGTGACGGGGTCGCTGTCCAGCGCCTCCAGTCTCGCGGGCCACCTCGGGGCGTGGCTCTCGATCGTCGCGCTCGTCGTCGCCTTCGCTGTGGCCAGCCTCCTGACCTTGTCGGCGGTCGGCCGGCGGATCCGAGAGTTCGGCACGCTCAAGGCACTTGGGTGGCGGAGCCGTCGGGTGGTCGGACAGGTGATGGGCGAGGCCCTCGTCCAGGGGCTCATCGGCGGCATCCTCGGCGTCGGGCTGGGCGTGGGCGGCGCGGCGCTGGTGGCGCACCTGTCGCCGACCCTGACCGCGACGGTCGGCGGCGCCGCGAGCGCCGCGAGCGCCGCTGGCCCGCCGGGCGCCGTCACTGTGGGCGGGCCGGTCGCGCAGGCCATGGGGTCGGCCACGCACACGGTTTCGGTTGCTCTGGGCGCGCCGATCCACGCGAGCATCCTCGCGCTGGCCATCGGCCTGGCGGTGGCCGGCGGGATCCTCGCTGGGTCGCTCGGGGGCTGGCGAGCGGCCCGGCTGCGGCCGGCCGAGGCGCTCCGCCGGGTGGAGTAAGCGGCTGGCTGGAGACGACGACCGGAGGATCCGCATGTACGAGTTGACGGACGTGACCAAGACCTATCGGAAGGGCCGGGCGACGATCACTGCCCTGCGCGACGTGAACCTCTCGATCGGCCAGGGCGAGTTCCTGGCGATCCAGGGTCCGACCGGCCAGGGCAAGACGACCCTGCTGCAGCTCCTCGGGGGCCTCGACCGGCCCACGGCCGGATCGGTCGTCTTCGACGGCCAGGACCTGGCCACGATGCGCGAGGGCCAGCTCACCGACGTCAGGAAGCGGAGCTTCGGGTTCGTGTTCCAGGCGTTCAACCTGATCCCGACGCTGTCGGCGCTCGAGAACGTGGAGACGGCGCTGGTCCCGCTCGGCCTGTCCGGCGGGTTGCGCCGGGAGCGATCGATGGCCGCCCTGGGGTCGGTCGGTCTGGCGGATCGGGCCCGGCACCTGCCCTCCGAGCTCTCTGGAGGAGAGCAGCAGCGCGTGGCCATCGCCAGAGCGCTGGTCAGGGAGCCGCGCGTGATCCTGGCCGACGAGCCCACGGGGAACCTCGACGAGGGGACCCGCGAGGACATCATCGGGCTCCTCGAGCGCCTGTGGGCCGATCGAGGGCAGACGCTCATCCTGGTGACCCACCAGACGTCGGTGGCGGCTCGGGCTCCGGCCAGAGTGTGGATCGACCAGGGTCGGCTGCGCCTCGGCGCGGCGTTCGACGAGGCCGTAATCCTGTGATCCGTAGTTGCCAAGCGCATGTCGTGTTTTGGTAACGAGCCGTCGTCGTCGGATCGGGGCGCAGGCCGACACCAATGGCAGCCACGCGGGGCGATCAGCTGGCTACTCCCGGTAGGTTTCTGTCATAGTTACTAACAAGTAGGTTGCCTTGGTCCTCGCCGCCTGTTAGACAGGAGGCGAAGGAGCCGCAGTTACGCCGAGGCTTGCGGGGAGCCTCGATCCCGCGGGCAGCGACCGATCGTCGCGTGTCGAAGCGGCCCCCCCATCTTCCCATGAGGATCGAGCGTGCCATGACCGATCTGCGGAACGCCCGCTATCTCGTCTACGGGGTGGCATCTGACACCAGCCTGGCGTGGGCGATCGCCCGCGACCTTGGCCAGTCGGGAGCCGGTGTGACGCTGGCCTACCAGAAGCGCTTCCGCTCCCGGGTGCAGAGCCTGGTGAAGGACCACGCCTGGGTCGAAGGCGTCGAGGAATGCGACGTCGCCAGCGAGGACTCCGTCCGCGACCTGCACCAGCGTCTCCGCGGGCCATTCGATGGCCTCGTGCACGCAGTAGCGTTCGCCCCTTCCGACGCCCTCGCCAGGCCGATCACCGAGACGACCGAGGATGACTTCCGCGTCGCCCTCGGGGTGTCCGCCTATTCGCTCGTCCGCGTGGTGCGACATGCGCTGCCGCTCCTCGCGCCGCAGAGCTCGATCGTGACGCTGACGTACCTGGGCGCGGACCGCGTCGTGCCGAGCTACCGGGTGATGGGGACGGCGAAGGCCGCGCTGGAGTCCCTGGTCCGCGAGCTCGCCGCGAGCGTTGGTCCGGGATGCGGGCACCGCGTGAATGCCATCTCGGCGGGCCCGGTGAAGACGCTCGCCGCGAGCGGCATCCCCGGATTCGACCGGATCCTCGAATGGATGGCGGACGTCACGCCGCTCCGCCGGAACGTGACGCAGGAGGACATCGCCCGGGTCGCTCGGTTCCTGCTGTCCGACGATGCGGCTGCGGTGACCGGCCAGGTCATCTACGCGGATGCGGGGTACTCGGCGGTCGGGGTCCCGCCAGAGCTCGATCGCGTCTTCGTCGAACCGCGTCTCGATCCATACGAGGCCGCGTTGTGAAGCTCTACGTGATCTCGCCCGAGGGCGAAGGCGACTTCGCCACGGCGGTTCGCGCGGCGGGCGCGATCCCGGTCTTCGACCTCGATCCGGTGGAGCTGGATGAGCATCGCGTCGCCCACGGAGCCACCGGACCGGAGACCGTGGAGCTGGTCCGATCGATGACCGCGGCGGGCCTGTCGGCCCTGGCGCGAGGGGGTCTCGACTCCGCGACCGTTCGAGCGTGCTCGGAGGCAGGGGCGGTGGGGTTCGTCGTCGACGCGGCGTTCTGGCTGGTCGAGGACTCGCCGCTGTCGCCCGAGGACCGCGAGGCCGCGGCCGCCCTCACGCTGAGGGAGTTCGCCGCCGGTCCCGTTCGGTTGCCCAGTGGGCTGAGCGTCGGGAGGGACGCGCTGCTCGCGCCGTTCGTCGCGAGGCGCCACGGGACCGTGGCGGGCGCGGTCGAGGCGTTCCGTCGCTCGGCCGCCCGGCGGGCGACCGAAGGCCAGGTTGCGCCGCCCGCTCCACCCGCTCCCATCCAGGCTCCGGCCGAGTACGAGACGGTCCCCTTGCCGGAAGCCGTGGCGATCATCGGCGTGGGCGCGGTGCTTCCGAAGGCGAACGACGCGAAAGCGTTCTGGGAGAACGTCTTGGGGAAGGTCGACGCCATCGTCGAGGTGCCGCCGGACCGCTGGGATCCGTCCCTGCACCACAATGCCGACCTCGCAGCGCCGGACGCCACGTACTCGAAGATCGGCGGGTTCATCACCGGGTTCCGGTTCGACCCCCTGAAGTACCGGATCCCCCCGTCCACGGCGCGGGCTCTCGACCCCGTCCAGCAGATGGCGCTGACGGCGGCGGCCGAGGCCCTGGCCGACGCTGGCTATGACGAGAAGCCGTTCGACCGTTCGCGATGCGCCGTGATCCTGGGGAACTCGATGGGGGGCGAACGCAAGGGCGAGACCGACAAGCGGCTGCACGTCCGCGAGTTCGCCGCGGCCCTGGTCGCGGGCACGAGGTCGGACGAAGAGCGCGCCCGCATCGAGCGGGTCCAGGCCGAGTTTCTCGACGCGCTCCCGCCGATCACCGAGGACAGCATGCCCGGCGAGCTGGCCAACGTGATCGCCGGCCGGGTGGCGAACGTCCTCAATCTCACCGGGAAGAACCTGACCACCGATGCGGCGTGCGCCTCCTCCCACGCCGCGCTCGACACAGCGGTCAAGGCCATCCTGGACGGCGATGCCGACATGGCGCTGTGCGGCGGCGCCGACCGCAGCATGGACCCGGGCACGTACGTCAAGTTCTCGAAGATCGGCGCGCTGTCGGGCACGGGCTCCCGGCCGTTCGACGCCGAGGCGGACGGGTTCGTGATGGGCGAGGGCGCCGCCGTGCTCCTGCTGAAGCGGCTGTCCGACGCGGTGCGTGACGGCGATCGCATCTACGCGGTGATCAGGGGGATCGGCTCGTCATCCGACGGCAAGGGCAAGGGCATCACCGCCCCGAACCCGCAGGGTCAGAAGCTCGCGGTGGGCCGGGCCATCGCCAACGCGAGGATCGAACCCCGTCACATCCAGCTGCTCGAGGCTCACGGGACCTCGACCAGGGTCGGAGACGTCGTCGAGGTGGAGAGCGCGGCCGATCTGTTCGACGGCGTCCCTCCGCGATCCGTTGCTATGGGTTCGGTCAAATCCCAGATCGGACACCTGAAGAGCGCGGCCGGGGCGGCGGGCCTGCTGAAGGCGGCGCTGGCGTTGCATCACAGGGTGCTGCCCCCCTCGATCAACTTCGAGACGCCGAACCCCAACATCGACTGGGAGCGGGTGCCCTTCTTCGTGAACACCGAGGCGAAACCGTGGCCCGCGCCCCCCGGCGGCGAGCCGCGGCGCGCGGCCGCGTCCGCGTTCGGGTTCGGCGGGACGAACTTCCACGTGATCCTCGAGGAGTACGTGCCCGGGTATCACGCCGCGGCGGACCCCCAACCACGGTCATCCCGCCGTCCCGCGCAGCGCCCGTCCACCGGCGTCGAGGTCAGGTCACAGGCGAAGGTTCGCGGCGAGCTCGTGACGCTGGGGGGCACGAGCCCGACGGACCTCGCGGCGGCCGCGCGAGGAGCCGTTGAGATCGCGTCCGAGGACGGGAACCTCGAAGACGCCGCTCGCCGCATCCGGACCGCCGGGGCGCACGCGCTCCCACACCGCGTCGCCTTCGGGGTCACCTCCATCGCCGACCTTCGCACCGGCCTGAGCGAGGTCGCGGACGCCGTAGGGAACGACGCTCGTCGTGCCGCCCTCGGCTTGAAGGTCAAGGGTGCCGCGTACGGCCAGGGTCCACGTGCCGACGGCAGGGTGGCGTTCCTCTTCCCGGGCCAGGGATCGCAGTACGTGAACATGTGCGCCGACCTCGCCGGCTGGTCGGACGTCGTCCGCGACACGTTCCGGGAGGCCGACGCGGCCCTGGAGCCGCTGATCGGATCGACGCTCACGGACCTTGTGTTCGTCGACCCGGCCGACCCGGACGCTCTGGCGCGCGCGGATGACGCTCTCAAGCAGACCGAGATCACGCAGCCCGCGATGCTGGCCGCGGACGTCGCCATCTTCCGGCTGCTGGATGACCACGGGGTCCGGCCAGACATGGTCGCCGGCCACAGCCTGGGCGAGTACGCCGCCCTGGTCGCGGCGGAGGTCCTGTCGTTCGCCGACGCGCTCTCCGCCGTGAGCGCCCGCGGACGCGAGATGGCGAACGTTCGGATCGAGGATCACGGGCTCATGGCGTCGTTCTCCTGTGGGCCCGAGCAGGCAGAAGAGATCCTGGCGCGGGTCGACGGCTACGCGGTCGCCGCCAACAAGAACTGTCCGCTGCAGACCGTCGTCGCGGGGGCGACGGACGCCGTGCGCCGGGCGATCGAGCTGGCCGCCGAGGCCGGCGTCGACGCACAGCTCCTGCCGGTGAGCGCCGCCTTCCACACGAGGATCGTGGCGCCGGCCTCGGAGCCGCTGCGGCAAGTGTTCGACCGCCTGGATGTCCGGCCGCCCGGGCTGCCGGTGATCGGCAACGTCGACGCGAAGCCCTACCCTGAGGACCCCGACGCCATCAGGGATCTCCTGGCTCGGCAGGTGGCCTCGCCCGTCGAGTGGGCGGCGAGCGTGCGCGCGCTGTACGACGCCGGCTGCCGGACGTTCGTCGAGGTCGGGCCGAAGCGCGCGCTGGCCTCGTTCGTGGACGCCACGTTGTCCGAAGAGCGCGACGTCGCCTCGATCATCACCAACCACCCCAAGCGTGGGGACGTGCCCAGCTTCCTGGACGCCCTGGCCAGGTTCGCGGCGATGGGGTGGGACCTCGGGCTGGATGTCGAGCCATATCCCGGTGGAACGGAGCGCGAACTCGTACGGCGCCTCGAGATCGGACACGGGAACGGCCAGGCGTCGTCATCGGCGTCGTTCGACGTGCTGCGCGAGGCGGTCATGCCATCGATGGAAGCGGTGCTTCGCGACGGCTCCGCGGCGCTGTTCGAGGAATTGGAGCGGCTGCGGGAGACCGTCGCCGCCCACGAGCGGCTCGGCCTGGTCCCGGCGGACGTGGTGGTCTCGGGCGCGGCCGTCGGGCTTCCCGGGCGCTCCCACCGGGTCTTCGACGATCGCAACGTCGAGCGGCTCTTCGCGGGGGAGAACCGCAGCGACCGCCTGGACGACTCGTGGGCGGCACGGTTCCTGGACAAGGACCTCGTTCGTCTGGTGAAGGACGGCGGCGAGCCTCGACTGGAGCGCGTCTCGGATCCGGACGAGGTCCTGAAGCTCGCCGGGCGGCGCGGGGAGCTGGACCTGGAGGGCGACTATGGCGTCTCCGGGAAGCTCGTTCGAACGCTCGACGTCACGAGCCGGCTCGCCATCGCCGCGGGGTACGAGGCGCTGTACGACGCGGGCATCCCCATGGTGCGCGACACCGTCTTGACCAGCACGGGAAGCTCGCTCCCCGGTCGGTGGCTGCTCCCGCCCGAGATGCGTCCGGACACGGGCGTCGTATTTGCCAGCGCGTTTCCCGGTTACGACAGCTTCGTCCGTGAGATCTCCCGGCATCTCGCCCGCCGGCTCGCGGGCCGGACGCTGCGGGAGCTCGAAGCCGTCTATCACGAGCTTCTCGACGCCGTTCCTCAGGATCGCAGGCGCGAGCTGTCGACGTTCTTCGCCGACCACGCCGGTGAGCTGCAGCGGCTGGTGGGTGACCAGGAGGGGCTCGACTCGTTCAACCGTCACTTCCTCTTCAGCGTCCTGTCCATGGGCCACGCCGAGCTGGCGCAGATCATCGGGGCACGGGGGCCGAACACGCAGGTAAACGCGGCGTGTTCCAGTACCACCCAGGCGATCGCGGTCGCCGAGGACTGGATCCGCGCGGGACGGTGCCGCCGGGTCGTGGTGGTCGGCGCGGACGACGTGACGAGCGACGCCATGCTCGAGTGGATCGGGGCGGGGTTCCTGGTTTCGGGCGCGGCCACGACGGCGCAGAGCGTGGAAGAGGGCGCGCTGCCGTTCGACCGCCGGCGGCACGGGATGATCATGGGGATGGGGGCCGTCGGCCTCGTCGTCGAGCGGCGCGAGGACGTCGAGGGCCGCGGCATGGTCCCCATCGTCCGAGTCGTGGCCACGAACGTATCGAACGGCGCGTTCCACGGATCGCGCCTGTCCATCCCGCACCTGGCCGAGCGCACGGCGGAGGTGGTGCGGACCGCGGCGAGCAGGCTGGGGACGACGCCGGCGGAGCTCGCGCGGCGAACGATCTTCGTCTCGCACGAGACCTACACACCGGCGCGGGGCGGCAGCGCGAGCGCCGAGGCCGCGGGCCTGCGCAGCGCGTTCGGGGCGACGGCGGGCTCGGTGCTGGTGACGAACACGAAGGGGTTCACCGGACACGCGATGGGAGCGGGGATCGAGGACGGCCTGGCGGTCAAGGCCGTGCAGTACGGGCAGGTCCCGCCCATCGCCAACCTCCGCGACATCGATCCGGAGTTCGACGGCCTGAACCTCTCCCGCGGAGGCGAGCACGACCGTCCGTTCGCGCTGCGGCTCTCCGCCGGCTTCGGCAGCCAGCTCGCCCTGGTCTTCTTCGAGAAGATGGCGGACGGCGACCGGCGCGTCGCCGATCCCACCGCCTACCAGCGGTTCCTCGACCGCGCGTCGGGGTCCGGGAGCGGGGGCCACGGCCGCGCCGAGCGGGTCGGCAGGGTCCTGAAGGCTGTGGAGGTCGAGCCTGAGCCGCGGGTCGTCCCGGCACCGGCCCCCGTGCCGGTCGCGGTCAAGCACAAGGACTCCCCGAGGTCCGCCCCGGCGGTGCTCGACCGGGTGATCGAGCTGGTTGCCGAGAAGACCGGGTACCCACCAGACGTCCTCGACCCTGACCTCGATCTCGAGGCCGACCTCGGCATCGACACCGTCAAGCAAGCGGAGCTGTTCGGCGAGCTCCGGGAGATGCTCGGCGTCGCCCGGGACGACGGGCTGCAGCTGAAGGACTACCCAACGCTCTCGAAGGTCGCCGGGTACCTGGCGTCGCGTGTCTCCGAGCCCGAGCGCGGGGTCGACGCCGAGGCGGACGCGGAGACGGACGAGGAGAGCGCCTCGCGCGACGATGTCCTGGCGACCGTCACCGAGATCGTGGCCCGGCGCACGGACTACCCGGCGGACATCCTGGAGCCCGATCTCGACATGGAGGCCGACCTCGGCATCGACACCGTGAAGCAGGCCGAGATCTTCGGAGAGGTCAGAGAGGCATTCGACGTCCCTCGCATCGAGGGCCTCCAGCTGAAGGACTTCCCCACGATCGGGCACGTGGCCCGCCTGATCTCGAGCCACGGCAACGGGCACAACGGATCGAAGCCGGCGCGACCGACGGTCACCGCGTCCGAAGGGTTCGACGACGGGGCGGAGACCGAGGCGCGGCCGTCCCGTCGCGCCCTGACCCGTCGCGTGCCGCGGCTCGTTCCCGCCCCGGCCCCGGAGACCGTCGAGCGACGGGCCTTCGTTGTCGGGGACGGCCCGCTTGCCGACGAGCTGCGCCGCCGCCTTCCTGCCCGGGATGGAGAGGTCGTGGTGTTCGTCGGGGATGGGCCCGGGCTGTTCCGGTGGGCCCGTGAGCACGCCGCCGAGCTGGACGCGGGGTCGCTCGGGGTCCTGGCGATCACCCATCTTGGCGGCGCGCACGGCCTTGCGGGGCCGGCCGGAGGGGCGGAGGAGGGAGGCGGCGTCACCGGCCTCGCCAAGGCGCTGGCCGCCGAGTTCCCTCTGGCCTTCGTCCGCGCCCTCGACCTCGATCCGGCGGAGGACGTGGCCGTTCGGGCGGAGCACGTCGAGCGCGAGCTGCGCGTGTCCCGGTTGCCCGTCGAGGTCGCCCGGACCGCGAGGCGAGGCCGGGGTGTGGTCGTCACGGTCGATGTGGGCGGCGCCGCGGGCCCTCCGGCCCGGCTCCCCGAGCGCAGCGTCGTCGTGGCCACGGGAGGTGGGCGAGGTATCACCGCGGCGGTTCTGAAGGCTCTCGCTCCATCCCGCCCGGTCCTCGTCCTCCTGGGTCGAACGGCGGTCCCGGACGCCGCGGACGCCGAGTTGGACAGCGAGGGCGTCGAGCGCCTCACGCGGGAAGCCATCGACGATCTCCGAGCCCGCGGTGAGCAGCCCTCGCCCGTGGCGATCGAGCGCGTCGTGGGGCCGGCGAAGGCTCGCGCCGAGGTCGCCCGGACGATCCGCCAGCTCCGGGCCGCCGGCGCGGACGTCGAATACCACGCTTGCGACGTCACCGACGGCGACGCGCTCTCCGCCGTCATCGACGAGGTCCGGCGGCGGCGGGGCCGGATCGACGGCGTCATCCACGCCGCCGGTGTCCAGGAGTCCAGGCGCCTCGCGGACAAGGACGAGGGCGCGTTCGAACGAACGTGGCGTCCGAAGGTGGACGGGCTTCGGAATCTGGCGCGGGTTACCGAGCGCGATCAGCTTCGCTTCCTCGTCGTGTTCGGATCGGTGGCCGGCCGATACGGGAACGCGGCACAGGCCGATTACTCGGCGGCGAACGACGCGTGCGCCAAGCTGATGCGGACCCTCCGGGAGCGCGGAGTCGCGGCGAGCCTCTTCGCGTGGGGGCCGTGGGGCGAGACCGGTATGGCCACTCGGGGGAGCGCGCTCACCGTCCTGGAGGCAGCGGGCGTCGAGGCGATCCCCACGGGAGCCGGGACCGAGGCGTTCCTCGCAGAGCTCGCTCGGCTCGACGAGCCCGAGGTCGTGCTGGCAGGGAGCCTCGGCGCGCTGGACCGGGACGCAGGTTCGGCGGCGGTCATCGCCGAGCGGCGCACGTCGTGGCGAGCCGACGACCCTCGGATGGACGAACATCGGGTCGGCGGCGTCCCGTACCTTGCGGGTGTCCTCGGGCTCGAGTCGTTCGCGGAGGTTGCCGGAACAGACCTGGCCGGCTTCGAGGACGTTCGGTTCGACTATCCCGTGAAGCTCCTGCGCGACCAGGCGGTCGAGGCGACCACGACGCTGGCGGACGACGGAAGGGCCGTCCTCACCTCCGTGCCGCCGGCGCCGGACCCTTCACCCAGGGCGCACTTCCGGGCGCGGCTGCTGAGCGCGATCGAGCGCGGCGCGATCCGGCCGACGGCCTTCACCGGGTCCCCGTGGAGCCTCGACCGCGTCTACCCGCCCTTCTTCCACGGGCCGTCCTTCCACGTTATCGCCCGCGTGACCGCGATCGCCGTGGACGGCATCGAAGCGCGTGGGCGAACGCCGGACGGCACCCTCACGCCGTGGGCCGCGACGATCGAGGGCGCGTTCCAGACACTCGGGTTGTGGTCGATGGCCGTCGGCGGGGTCATGGCCCTTCCGCGATCCGTCGGGCGCATCCACCTGATCGGACCGTTCGATCCCGTCCGCACCACCTACCGCGCGTTCGACGCGCGCCTTGACGACGGCTCGGTCGTGGCCCGGATCGAATGCATCTCGAAGCGCGGCGTGGTGGCGCACCTCGAGGACGTCCGGCTCGCCGTGATCGGTCCTGCCGAGGTGGACGACATCCCGGCGGTGTGGAGGTCGGAGGAGCTCGTCGTGGGGAACGGACCGATCGTCCGGGTCCCCGTCGAGGAGGCCCGACGTGTCCTGGTCCGTCCCGCCGTGCTCGGCCGCTGGCTGTCCGAGGACGAACGATCGAGCCTCGACCGCTTCACCATCGCGAAGCGCCGCGAGGAATGGCTCGCGGCGACCCTGGCGGCCAAGTCGGCGCTCCGGCGGGCGGGGGATCAGCGTCCATGGACGGAGATCGAGGTCCTGCGGGGCGACGACGGCGCGCCGCTCCCTCATGGGGAGCGCGGAATCACGCTGAGCCACGCCGCCGGCGTCGCCGTGGCGCGCGTCTTCGACCGTTCCAAGGAACGGGCGGGGATCGACGTGGAGCGCGTGGAGCCACGACCGCCCAGCTTCGAGGAGGAAGCCTTCACCGACGAGGAGCGGGCGACATTCCCCGCTGGTCAGGAGGCGCGGGCCGTTGCGGTGACGATGGCGTGGACGGCGAAGGAAGCAACGCTGAAGGCGCTCGGCCTCGGCCTGTCGGCCGACCTCCACTCGGTGGTGACGCTGCCCACCGGGGATGGCCTGTCCGTCGAGCTGTCGGGCAAGGCCAGGGAGCGATCTCGCGAGGAGGGCGTGGGCCACCTCGACATCGTCACGCGGGTCGAGGACTCCTCATCCCTCTCGGTAGCGACCGGAACGCTGTCCCGCGTCGACGCCGACTGAGCCTCTCGCGGCCACCCGTCCCGACCCCTCGAGGCATCACGGAGTGGTGGACGTGTTCGGCGACGGCGTGGGCGTCACAGTCGGAGACGGCGTCACGGTCGGGGACGGCGTGACGGTGGGGGTCCCGGCGGTGACGGTGGGCGACGGGACCACCGTCGGGCTCGGCGACGCCGGGTGCCCGCCGACGAGATTGCCCAGCGGACCGCCGCGGCCTTGCGTGGAGTGCGGCAGCTCGAACGGGTTCCGGGCGGTCGTCCCGGGGTGAGAGCCGCCGAGGCCGACCAGCGCGGCGAACGCGGCGACGGCGATCGCGCTTGCGGCCACTCCGGCGAGATACGGGGCGACGCGATGGAACCGCTCGCGCCTCCACTCCGTCCTCCGGCGTTGTTCCAGCTGCGGGGTGAGCTGGGTGTGCGTGTTCAGCAGCGACATGATCGGCGCGGCGGCGTACACGGTTCCCTGCCACGCCAGCAGGCCGAGCAGGAACGGCGTCGCCTTCCCCGCCGCCGCGGCCACCCCCGCTCCGCCCCACAAGGCCCCGGCCATCACGGTCTCCGTCCGCGCCGTCCAGACGGCGGAGAGGGGGTCGCGGCGCTCGCCGGACTTCGGCGTGCGCATGAACACGCCCTCTTTGCGAAACAGGCCCTGAAGGCATGCGACGGCCACGGTCCAGGACACCGACAGCCAGTTCAGGAAGGCCAGGACGGCGCGCTTGACCCCGATCCCGGTTCGGACGCGCAGCGCCCACAGCGCCCGCACCAGGCCGGACGCGATCAGGGCCGCCGGCAGGATCACCGCCGCCCCGAGGAGGGGGCGGAGGGCGAGATGGCCGGACGTCAGCAGGATGACCACGGAAGCCAGGAGGATCGCGCTGAACCCGAGGTAGATCAGGTCGTTCAGCTACTGCACGCCGCCCAGGAAGTAGTCGAACCGCTGCGCCGGTGAGAGGTGGTTCCGGGGATCGCGGTTCCACGGAACCAGGTCCCGCCAGTGCATGCGGAGGATCTGCATCCCGCCGAAGCACCACCGGAACCGCTGGCTCTTGAACGCGGCGAAGGTGAGCGGCATGATCCCGGTCCCGAACGACCTGGCGACGTAGATGCCGTCGTAGCCCGCCTTGAGCAGCCGCAGCGACGTCTCCGCGTCCTCGGTGATGCACCACTCGTTCCATCCGCCCATCTGCCGAAGGAGGTCCAGGCGGAGCAGTCCCATGGTGCCGGCGAAGATGATCGAGTTGCGCTGGTTGCGCGACGGCATCGTCGTGGCGAAGAAGTACTTGTACGCGTCGTAGCAAGCGGTGAGGTACGGATCGCCCTCGTACTGCCGGTAGTCCTGGGGCGACTGCACGAACGCGACCTGCGGGTCCGCGAAGTACCCGACCATGTTGCTGAGGTAGGCAGGGTCCACCAGGTAGTCGGCGTCGACCACCCCAACGATCTCGGTCCTCGGATCGAGCAGGCCCTCCTGCATAAGGTGGTTCAGGGCGCCGGACTTGAAGCCCTCGATGCCCTCCGCGTGGACGAACGTGACGCGGTCGCGACCCGCGCAGTACTCCTCGACCGGCTTCCACGCCTCGGGGTCGGTGGTGTTGTTGTCGATGACGACGACCTCGAACGAGGGGTAGTCGATCGCCTCCAGCGACTTGATCGTCTCGATCAGCATGTCCGGGGGCTCGTTGTATGCGGCGATCTGCAGCGACACGAACGGCTGGTGGGAGTGGTCTGGACGGGGCGGCTCCCGGCTCGCCTTCACCCGGCAGATCACATCGAGGCTCTCGAACGTGAACGAGCTCGCCAGGAAGAGCGCGGCGAGCTCCATCAGGAAGAGCACGAAAGACGCGACCGTCGCCACGAGCGAGAGTCCCGTCCCGAAGGTCACGTACAGGGCGAACGCCAGGTACACGAGCACCGACGCGAGGAAGGCGCCGTAGAACGCCTGGCCCACTGGGTTCCACTGCGGCCGCGCCGCCACCGCGACGACGCTGAGCGCGAGGAGGACGGCCTCCCCCCCGAGCACGGGATCCGGCGGGAGGTTCCAGAGCCGCCCGGCCACCTCGCCGGCGGCGACCGCCACGGCCGCGGCCAGGACGATGCCCAGTGGACGGAACGCCACCTCGATCCGGCGGCCCACCGCGAGGAGGACCGCCGTCGCGATCGCGAGGCCGACTGCGCAGGTGACGAAGAGGGTGAGAAGCATCAGGGACGATTGATGAGTCGCGGCGCGGACTGGTTTTCGACCCGCCGTTCGTTCCCCGCCGGGCGCTGCCGGATACCTGGTTTGGTCCAACTCTGCGCGCGGCACACTCCGCCCGATGTCGAGGTCCTGGGTCAAGGCGACGACCCCGCTCGTGCTGGTGGCGATAGCCAACTGTTCCGGATCGCCTGCGGTCCGGCCCACGGGCCGAGCAGGTGCGACCGGATCTGCCGCCCCGTCCGCCGAGGGTGATGCGTTGGAGCGCCGCGTCCTCACGGAGCTGTCCGTGTTCACCGCCTGGCTCCACCGCTACGGCGTTCAGGGGGACATCGGCGAGGTGGGATGGCCGGACGGCTCCTCGGGCGACGCTCCCCGATGGAACGCGCTGGCCGAACGGTGGTTCGAGCGGGCGGACGCCGCGGGCTTGTGGGTGACGGTCTGGGCGGCGGGTGAGTGGTGGGGCACCGGATATCCCTTGGCCGCGTACGAGGACCGCACCCCTCCTCCGGGCGTCGACACGCCGGACACCCAGGCGGCGGTGATCGAGCGCCACCCCTCGACGTCCCGGTACCTGCGTGGCATCAACGTGGCCGGCGGCGAGTTCGGCGCCCCGGCCACCGATGCGACGAGCGCGTTCTCCAACGCCGATCCTGGCGTGTACGGACGCGACTACCACTACGACGGAGAGGCCACGTTCGACTTCCTGGCGAGCCGAGGTATCCGCCTCGTCCGCATCCCCTTCCGGTGGGAGCGTCTTCAGCCAGCGGTCGGCGGCCCTCTGGAGCAGGCCGAGCTCTCCAGGCTGGTCTCCGTCGTTCGCCGGGCGGAGCACGCCGGTCTCGAGGTCGTCCTGGACATGCACAACTTCGGCGCGTACTACCTCGCTCAGGGGTCGCGAGGCGTGCGGACGCCGATCGGCTCGGCGGGATGCTCCGACGCGGACTTCGGCGATGCCTGGCGGCGGATCAGCGCGGCGTTCGGCGAGGACCCCGGGGTGGTGGGGTACGGCCTGATGAACGAGCCGGTCGGCCTGTCGCCCCAGGGCGGTCTCTCACCGCAACAGGTGTGGGACCGAGCCTCCCAGGCAGCCGTCGACGCCATCCGGGCCGGCGGTGACCGCCGGGTGATCCTGGTGTCCGGGTACGAATGGTCAGGCGCGCAGGAGTGGGATCGGTGGAATCCCCGTCCCTGGATCCATGACCCTGCCGGCCGTATCCGCTACGAGGCCCACCACTACTGGGACCCGGATCACTCGGGGACCTACGCCCAGGGTTACGACGCCGCGGTGGCGGACGCAGCCGCCCGGGGCTTCTGAGATCAGCTCACGACACGGTTCGCGGCGAACTCCGAGGTCTCCGGAGGGGTCGTCCCAGGGGGAGTGGTCGCCGTGGCGGTGACCTGATCTCCGGACGCCAGCGTTCCGGCCGGCACGGTGACGGTCCACGCCCCATCGCCAGCCGCGAAGGTCCGTCCGACCAGCCGCGCACCCTCGCCGTGTCCCGAGTCCCCGGCGCCGGGGCGGGCCACGAACACCTCCACCGTGCACCCCGGACAAGCCGTGCCCGACACCGCAGCGGTGCCTGCGGAGGCGATCACGGGGCAGGGCACATAGTCGTTCGGCCCGGGCGGCGTCGTGGAACAGTCCACGCCCGTCGGAGCGAGGTCGATCCCAAGACCGCCGTTGGCGAACGTCGCGTTGCCCTGGACGGCGACGTGCGTCACGTCGCCGGCCGAGGACCCGATCAGGATGCCGGGCCCCCTGTTGCCGGCGATGACGTTC
>Ga0066710_100001186_pt1 | contig 18805 bp, 20 predicted proteins | sample GraSoiAngelo_159_FD_79666 | JGI IMG/M metagenome (GOLD analysis project Ga0066710, IMG submission 79666) | Grasslands soil microbial communities from the Angelo Coastal Reserve, California, USA - 14_1009_16_40cm | ecosystem: Environmental > Terrestrial > Soil > Grasslands | place: USA... | reverse complement strand
GTATGTCCAGGACGGCGGGTTCGTCCTGGTGGTGCTACTCGGCCGCCCCGAGGTGATTGAGCAGCTCCATCGCGGATTAGTGCGGGCGGGCTCCGACGTGGTCGAGACGTTCACGTACTACGCGCACCGCGAGAAGCTCAGGGTGATCGGCAAGCTCGAGCAGGTCGAGGCGATGAACCGGAACGCGCTCGCGATCGCGAAGTCGGTCGCCGACGAGACCGGCGCGATCTTCGCCGGCAACATCTGCAACACGAACATCTTCGTGCCCGGCGACCAGACGACGCACGACGCGGCCGTCGCGATGTTCGAGGAGCAGGTCGGCTGGGCGGCAGAGGCCGGCGTCGACTACGTGATCGCCGAGACGTTCGCGTTCGGGAAGGAGGCGCTGCTCGCGCTGCAAAGCATCGAGCGTGCCGGCCTGCCGGCCGTCGTGACGCTCGCCATCTTCGGCGAGGACGCGACCCTCGAAGGCTGGACGCCGGAGGAGGCCTGCAAGCGGCTGGAGCAGGCAGGGGCGCCGGTCGTCGGACTGAACTGCCTGCGCGGACCGCACACGATGCTGCCGCTCCTGCGCAAGATCCGCGACGCAGTCGAGTGCCATGTCGCCGCCTTACCGGTTCCGTACCGGACGACGAGCGCGGAGCCGACCTTCTTCAACCTGACCGACCCGGGGTATCGCTACGAGGGGTCGGACCGGCCGTTCCCCGTCAACCTCGACCCGTTCCTGTGCAACCGTCACGAGATCGGCGACTTCGCCCGCGAGGCGAGCGCGATGGGCGTCCGCTACCTGGGCCTCTGCTGCGGCGCCGGCCCGCACACGGTGCGAGCGCTCGCCGAGGCGCTCGGCCGGACGCCGCCGGCGAGCCGCTACTCGGCGGACATGTCGCGGCACGCCTATCTCGGCACGGACGAGACCATCGGCGACGAGTACAAGAGCCTCGGCGAGCGCGTCACCGCCGAGGATCGCGCGTAGCCCGCGCTCCTACCGCGCGACCTCAGTAGTACCGCTCGACGATGCCCCTGATGATCGGGTTGAGCTCGTCGTGCGTGTGACCGCGCAGCGAGCCGTGCCCCATCCCCGGGAAGAGGTGGAGCTCGGCACCGCGGACGAGCCGCGCGATCTCCTCTCCGTACTGCGGCGGCGCCTGGACGTCCTCGTCGTAGGCGAAGACGTGGAGCGGCGTCGTGATCTCCGGCAGCCGGTCGGCGACGTCGAAGTCGATGCAGGCCTGCCACTGCGGGATCAGCGACTCCTCGTTGTCCTCGACGAAGCCCACCTCCGTCAGCCAGGCCTTGATCCGTGCCCACCCCTGCTCGTCTCCGAGCAGCCTGGCGGGGTAGAGCTGGGCCGCGTAGTGCATGACCGCGAAAGTCTCCTCGAGCCGTTCCCCGCGACGCCTCAGCTCGACCTCCGCCCGCATGTAGTCGCCGAGCCAGCCCCGACCGCCGTTTGCGGCACCCCCGGACGCGATCGCGCAGCGGAGCAGGTCGGGGCGGTCGAGGCAGAGCTGCAGCGTGATGAACGCTCCCATCGACTGCCCGAAGACCGCGACGGGAGGCTCGCAGACCGCCTCGATCAGCCGGCCGGCGTCGCGAGCCATGTCGGCGATCGTCCACGGCAGCGGCTCGGTGCAGACGGTCTCGCCGATGCCGCGGTTGTCGTAGGTCGTGTTGCGGAAGTCCTTCTCGAAGAACGGGACGTGCCACCGGTGCCAGTTCAGGCCGCGCCCGCCGCCGCCTGCGATCCAGACGATGTCGCGTCCCGCCCCACGCTGGTCGTAGCAGATCGACACGCCGTCGAGCTCGAGCTGTGGCATCGGCTTCGTCCTGCATCGTAGAGCGTCCCTCGCCGGGCCAGAACCGTCTGCAGCTTCGCGCCGTCAGGCTGTCACCGATGCGTCCAGCATCGGCAACAGCCTGCCGTCGCGCCCCGGAGCGGCCAGCCTGCGCCCCGGTACGGACCATCTCGTGGCATCAACCATCTAGCATCCCGTCGTGCCCGCCGAGGCGGCTACCATCCGGCTTCGCGACGGCCGTACGCTCGCGTATGCGACCTGCGGCGAGCCCACAGGCGTGCCCGTCGTCGGCATTCACGGGACGCCGGCCTGCCGCGACCCCGAGACCTGGGCGGACGCAGCGACGGCAGCGGGCGCTCGCATGATCCTTCCCGACAGGCCGGGGTACGGCCGCTCGGACTTCCAGCCCGGCCAGAGGCTGCTCGACTGGCCGGACGACGTCCGGGAGCTGGCCGATGCGCTGGGTCTCGACCGCGTCGCGGTGTTCGGCACCTCTGGCGGCGGCCCCTACGCCGCGGCAACGGGCTATGCGCTGCCCGATCGCGTGACCGCCCTCGGGCTCGTGTGCGCCATGGGGCCCTTCTGGGACGTGCCCGAGGTCGACGAGACGGCGACCGGCGAGACGGGGAGCTGGATCCGGGAGCTGATCGACCTGGCACGCGTCGATCCGTCGCTCGCCGAGGCGCACGCCCGGGAGGAGTGCGAGCTGGATGCCGCCATGTGCGAGCGCGACCCGGGAGAGTTCGTCGCGTACTGGTTCGAAGGCGGCGACATGCCGCAATCCGACCGGGCGGCCGTCTCGGCTCCCGAGCGTCGTGAGCACGTGAAGCACCAGCTTCGAGAAGCGCTTCGCGGCGGTGTCGAGGGCTACGTCGAGGACGAGCTGATTCTCGCGACCCGCCCCTGGGGCTTCGCCCTGGAGGAGATCCGCGTTCCCGTCCACCTCTGGCACGGCGAGGTGGACACGCTGGTGCCAACGGGGAGTGCCCGCTACGCCGCGCGCACGATCCCGGACTGCTCAGCGCGGTTTCTCCCGGGCGAGGGGCATCTGATCGCCTTCGACCATGCCGAGGAGATCGTGCGGGCTCTGGTCGGGGTCGGCGCCTGAGCTCGTAGCCGCTATGACAAAGTGCGCGGACGTGGACACGGAGGAGAAGGCACCTGCTGAGCCCGCGACCGCCGAGCCCGAGCAGCCGGCCGGTGCAACGCCGTTTCGCTTCTACGACAACCGGCAGAAGTACCTCGCCTTCGTCAACACGTGCAACGAGAAGGCCGTCGTCGCAACCCGCGCCGCGCAGGAGCTGAGCCGGACCCGCCCGGTCCCCCCGGCGCTCCGGATCTTCGACGCCGGCATGGGCGACGCGACCGTCCTCGCCCGGCTGATGCGCAGCGTCCACCGGTACTTCCCAACGGTGCCGCTGCTGGGCGTCGCCAAGGAGATCAGCCTCGAGGACGTTCGGCTTGGTCTCGAGAAGATGCCCGACCGCTTTCACGAGCACCCGCACACGGTGCTTGCGGTTACGAACCTGCGCTACGCCGATGCACCCCGGCTGTGGCCGTCCGAGATCTCAAGCGCCGCGGAGCTGAACTGGCAGGTCGTGCCGCTCGCGGGTGAGTCGGCCTACGAGTTCGACGAGCAGATCGAGGCACTGGCGCCGGCGCTGGCAGACGGCTGGGAGACGAAGCCGAGCCCCGTCACCGGCAACCCGGCGTACGTGCAGCCGTCGGTTCTGATCCTCTACCGCGAGGACCACGAGTTCCTGCTCGACACCGTGATCCCACGAGTCGGGGAACCCACCGGCGACTACGACTTCGTGCTCGCCTCACAGCCCTGGCGCGCTCGCATGTCCGCCGACTTCAAGGCGGAGAAGATCCTGGCACCGCTCGCTCGCAGCCTCGCTCCTGGCGGCCGCCTGCTGACGATCCAGTCCTACGGGCGCGACCCCGGCCTCGAGGTCGTGCAGCGCCTCTGGCCGGACGAGAACCCGTTCCAGGTCGACCGTCACGACCTCATCCGGGCGCTCACCGAGGCGCTCGGTGCAGATGCGACCGGCTTCGACCTCACCGACCCGCCGGACGACGACGCGCTCTTCCAGTTCCAGATGCACACGCTGCCCTCGGAGATCGGCGACCGGATCGGCACCTCGACGCTGTTTGCCGCCTGGAACGCCGTCATCTACGTGAACCAGATCGAAGACGAGCGGCTCGACTCCGTCGTGACGACGGGCGCCTACCTCGACGCCACCCAGGACGTGCTCCAGAAGTACGGCGGTCTCTGGTTCAACGACGAGTCGTTCGTCGTCTCGCGCCGGAACGGTTGAGCGCTCAGGGCTCCGCCCCGGCGCGAAGGCCGGCCCCGGCGACGACCGCGGGCACCGCCTCGACCTCCCAGCGCGGTGCCATCAGGTGCACGCCGGCGACACCCGGGACCTGGCGCAGCCGGCGCACGAGCTCGACGGCGATCGCGACGCCCGCCGCTTTCGCCTCGTCCTCTTCGAGCCCGGCCATCCTGGCGAAGGTGGCGTCGTCGACCTCGACCCCGGGGATGTTGTCGTGCAGATGCCGCAGCATCCGCGTGCTACGCGGCGGTGAGACGCCCACGAGGATGGCCGCCTGCTCGGTCACCCCCGCCTCGACGATCGGAGCGAACCACTCGGCGAAGCGGTCGACGTCATAGACGATGTTCGTCTGGAAACAGCGGACACCCGCTCGGATCTTCTCCTCCAGCCGCTCAACCGAGTCCCTGAACGGGTTGGCGGCAGCCGCGACGAGAAAGTTGGTCGGCGCGCTCAGCGGCTCGCCAGCGGCGAGGCGCCCCTCGTTCATCTGCTCCACGATGTGGACGAGACCGAGCGAGTCGACCTCCCAGACGGGCTTGGCGATCGGCTCGTACGCTCCGACGCGGAGCGGGTCACCTCCCAGCGCGAGGACGGTCCGGACACCGAGCGCCCAGGCTCCCAGCAGGTCTGCCTGCAGGGCGAGGATGTTCCGGTCGCGCGTCGTCAGCTGGATGATCGGCTCCAGACCCTCGTCGAGCATCCAGACCGAGCATGCGAGCGGCGACATCTTGACGGTCGCAGCCTGGTTGTCGGTCACGTTCGCGGCATGCACGAACGGGGCCAGTGCCCGCGCGGCTCGCCGCACCTCTGCCGGATCAGGATCGACCGGCGGACCGAGCTCGGCGGTGACGACGAAGTCGGCCGAAGCGAGCGCATCCCGGAACGGCATCGGCGCAGTCTAGGGTCATGCGGTCGAGACGAGGACGACGGCCACGAGGGCGAGGGCAACGCCGCTCAGCTGCACGCGCGAGAGGCGCTCGCGCAGCACGCCTGCCGCCAACAGAACCGTCGTCACCGGATACAGGGACGCGAGCACCGACGCGATCGCAAGTGGCCCGCGCTGCAGGGCCAGCAGGAGCGCCACGCCCGCAACCGTCTCCAGAACACCCATCGGCGTCACGTATCGGACGAGCGAGCGTGCCGCGAGGCCACCGAGCGCGACGACCGCGATCGTGGCGAGAATCCCCGCGGATGCCGCACGTGAGAGCACGACCGGCCAGAGGCCCGCGTCGCCGCTCGTACGGGAGAAGCAGATGAAGAAGGCGCCGAAGAGAACACCCGCCGCCGTGGACATCCCGACGACGACGGTGGTGCTCGTGCCTCCGGGAGCATCGGCATGCCCCGGCGCAACGGCGACGACGGCGAGAGCGGAGAGAGCAAGGGCGATGCCGACCAGCGCGGCCCCGCTCGGCCGCTCGCCGCGGGCGAGCGCGTAGGCGACCGGGACGCCGGCACTCGTCACAGCAGCCGTTGGAGCGACGAGGCTGATCAGACCGCGCCGCATCGCGGCGTAGAAGATCCCGAGGCCGAGCGCGACGGCGACGCCGCTCGCCGCCGACCAGCCGGCGTCGGCCCACGTGATGCGGATCGCCCCGACCGCGATGGCCGCCGGAACCGAGAGGACGAACGAGATCAGCTGGGCGAGCGCTCCGACGCGGACAGCGGAGGTTCGCCGGGCGATGACGCCGCCGAGGAAGTCGGAGCCGCCGATGAAGATCGCCGACGAGAGGGCGAGCAGGGCCGTCACGGCGCGGCGCCGGTCGAGCCCTCGAGGATCTGCAGCGTCTTCAGGTCGGAGTAGAAGTCGAGCGCGTAGTCGCCGCCCTCGCGGCCGATCCCGGAGATCCCCATGCCGCCGAACGGTGCCGTCAGGTCGCGCACGAGGAACGTGTTCACCCAGACCGTGCCCGCCCGCAGCGCGGCGCCGACCCGGTTCGCACGCTCCGCCGACCCGGTGTAGACGATCGCCGAGAGCCCGTACGCCGTCGAGTTGGCGAGCGCGACCGCCTCGTCCTCGTCACGGAACGTCTGGAACGTGAGCACCGGCCCGAAGACCTCGCGCTGCACGATCTCGGAGTCGTTCGAGTGCGGCACGACGAGCGTCGGCTCGTACCAGAGCCCGGCCAGTTCCGATCGTCTGCCGCCGCGGACGATCTCGTCGCCGTTCGCCCGTGCGCGTTCGACGAAGCCCTCCACCCGCGCGAGGTGATCGCGATGGATGAGCGGCGACACCGTGGTCGCGTCGTCTCTCGGATCGCCGAGCACGTGCTCGTCGGCGAAGGCGTGGAAGAGCTCCAGAAAGCGGTCTGCAACGGTCTCCTCGACGAGCAGACGTGTCCCCGCGAGACAGACCTGACCGGCATCGTCGTACTGGCCGGCGGCCTTCCGCGAAGCCGCCTCCAGGTCGGAGTCCGCGAACACGAGGAGCGGACCCTTGCCGCCAAGCTCGGCGGTGAACGGCACGAGATTGCGCGCAGCCGGCTCGCCGATCGCTCGGCCCGTCTCCGGTGAGCCCGTGAACGAGATGCGCCGGACGCCAGGATGTGACACCAGCGCTGCGCCGACCTCCTCGCCGATTCCCTGGACGACGTTGAAGACACCTTGCGGGAAGCCCGCCTCGTCGGCGAGATCGGCGAGCAGCGAGCAGGAGAGCGGCGACCACTCGGCGGGCTTGAGGATCGCGGTGCAGCCGGCGGCGAGCGCGGGCGCGGTCTTCCAGGTCGAGAGCATGAACGGCGCGTTCCAGGGCGTGATCACGACCGCGGGCCCGCTCGGCATGCGAAGGAGGCGGTTCGCCGTTCCGTTCGACGACCACGAACGCTCCTCGTACGCAACCGAAAGATCCGCGTAGGCGCGGTAGTTCCTGGCGCCGCGCGCGATCACCCGCGCCTTCAGCGAGCGCAGCAGCATCGCCATGTCGAGGCACTCAACCGCGGCGAGGCGCTCGACGTTCGCGTCGATCAGATCCGCCAGCCGGTGCAGGTGCTCCGCGCGTCCGGCAGCCCCGAGAGCCGCCCATGCCGGAAACGCCTCTCGCGCCGCCGCGACCGCGAGCTCCGCCTCCGGCGCGCCGCCTCGCGCGATCTCGGCGAGCGGCTGCTCGTCGATCGGGCTCAGATCGACGAAGCGACGGTCGCCCCCGACCCGCTGTCCTCCGATGAAGTGCTCGGTCGAGACGGTGACGCCGCCGACCTCGACGCGATCGCCGCTCACAGGCGCCGCACGGTCTCGAGATCGTCGACCGTGTAGGCGAACGTGAAGCGAAAGCCCTTGCCGATGCGGACGGGCGCGAGCGCGGCGTGCTCCTCGTGCGGCGCACCGAACAGCTCGAGCGTCGCCGAGCCCTCCCAGATCTCGGAGACCGCGCGGTCGCGACTGCATGCACGCACGAGCTCGTGCACGGCCGGGGTGTCGTGCCGACCGGCCGCGAGCTCGGCGAAGTGGCGCACGTTGACGATCGGAGGATCGTTGTGGGTCGGGCCTTCCGTCGAGACCCGCTCCAGCGTCACCGTTCCCTCGGCGACGCGGCGCTCGTACGCGGCGCAGGTCCCCCCGTACGTCGCCCCGGCCCGCAGCCCGGGGTTTGCGGACGACTCGACTGCAAACGAGCGCGTGATCCAGATCGAGCCGAGCTTCTTGGGGAATCCCTGGATCCAGCCGCGCGCGAGCGCGAAGTCGCGGTCGACCCAGATGTACGGGCACGTCGTCACCTCCTCGCCGTCGAGCAGCGCGTTGACGACGAGGAAGAACTCCTTGTACTGCGAGCGTGACGGGTCGGTCAGCTCGGCGCCGCCTTCCGAGATCGACTGCCAGTCGGCGAACACGGCCGCGCACCGGCCAGGGTCGGGATGGGGATCGAGCCCGGGTGGCAAGAAGGAGACCGCGGCCTGCGCGTCGGCCCAGTACTCGATCACGAGGAAGTCCCCCACGTAGTGCCACGGCGGATACGGGACGAGCGACGAGCGCCCTGCCGGCGTCCGCGGCACGGTGTAGCCGTCGAGCGTCAATTCGCCGCCTCCTCTCGGATGACGTCCCACGCCCGCCGGACGTCGGCTTCGGTGGTTCGGGCGTTCCCCACCGCGAGCCGGAGCACGTAGCGGCCGTTCAGCCTGGTGTGGGAGATGAAGATCTCGCCGCCGGCATTGACGCGCTCGAGGAGCGCCTCGTTCTCCTCGTCCGACGCGTGACGGCGGAAGCAGACGACCGAGAAGGGCCGTGGAGCACACAGGTCCCAGCCGGGCTCGTCGCGCACCCAGCCCTCGAAGAGCTCGGCGAGCCGCACGCCGTCGCGTATCTGCGCCTGCAACCCGGCGCGGCCCTGGCAGCGGAGCACGGTCCAGAGCTTGAGCGCGCGAAACCCGCGGCCGAGCTCGGGCCCGTACGCGCTGAAGCTGACGACGTCGTCGGGCGTCCGGAGGTACTCGGGCAACATGCTGAAGGCGTCGCGAAACGCCTCCGGCCGCCGCGTCCACACAGCGGAGCAGCCCTGCGGGACGAAGAGCCACTTGTGCGGGTTGACGACGAGCGAGTCGACGCGCTCGATCCCTTCGAACGCCCAGCGGAACTCGGGGCACACCATCGCCGAGCCGGCATAGGCAGCGTCGACGTGCAGCCAGACACCGTTCTTCTCGCACGCGTCCGCGATCGCTGCCACCGGGTCGACCGATGTCGTGGAGGTCGTCCCCACGGTGGCCACGACGGCACATGCTCCTTCGAGATCGAGCGCATCCGGCCGCAGCCTGAAGGCGTCGTCGACGGGCACCTTGCGCAGCTCCAGCTCCAGCAGCCGGCATGCCTTGTCGACCGACGAGTGGGCATGCTCGGAGGCGACGACGACCCGGTGGCCGGGCTTCGCCTGACGCGCCGCGGCCAGCGCGCCGAGCGTCGACAGCGAGGCGCCGTTCTCGAGGTGCCCGTGCCAGCCGGCCGGGAGACCGAGAAGCTGGGCGAGCCAGTCGAGCGTGACCTCTTCCAGCTCCTGCAGGACCGGTGAGGCACGCCAGAGGATGCCGACGTTGTTGAGGCACGCTGTCAGGAGCTCGGCGAGGATGCCCGCCTCGGAGCCGGTCGTCGCGAAATAGGCGAAGAACCGCGGGCTCTGCCAGTGCGTGATGCCCGGCATGAGCACCTCGTCGAGGTCACGCAGGATGCTCGCGAAGGGCTCGGCATCGTCGGGCGGGGCGGCCGGGAGGCGGCTGCGGATCTCGCCGGGCTCGACCCGCGCCAGCACCGGCAGGTCGCCGACGCGCCTCAGGTAGCCCTCCGCCCAGTCGAGTGCCGCGGCCCCGTCCTGTCGGAAACTCACGAGCTCTCCTCCAGCGGAGGCAGGGGACGCCCGAGCGTCTCCCACGAGTTGCGCTCCCACTCGATCGCGACCGGATCGAAGCGGAAGTACGAGCGCGGCGGCAGCGGGCCCCACGTGTTCGACGAGTAGCGGTCGTCCGGGTAGACGCGCGGCACATGGTCGTCCTCCAGCTGCTCCAGGTCGCAGTAGAGCTCGACATGGCATTCCTCCTCGGGGATACGTACGTACGTCGCGATGTTCCCCGCGATGCCGTGGCGGGTCGGTCCCCACGAGACCCAGCGCCCGTGACGGGCGACGTGGTCGAGCAGGTCCCGCATCTTGCCGATGTCGACCGTCTCGAAGGCGAGGTGGTGGAAGTGCGCACTGCCGAGGTCGAGGAGCGCCAGCACGTGGTGGTCGGCGTTGACGTGAAACCAGACGCCCGCGTCACCGAGCCAGTCGGACACGTGCATCCCGAGCACCTCGGTGTAGAACCGCAGCCCCGCCTGGATGTCGCCGGTCAGGCAGTTCACGTGACCGAGCTTCCGCGGGCCGCCGACGCGGACGTCAGCCGAGGGACGAGCGTGCTGCGGCCACCGCTCGATCTCGCTCGCGGGCTCGCGATACGGCATCACCTCGACCGTCCTGCCGTCGGGATCGCCGACGAAGAGCGAGCCGTCGTGCTCCTCCCACCAGATGTCGAGGCTCTCGAGTTCGGCGCGCGCGTCGTCCACGGTGGACGTTCTGTGCAGCTCGAACGCGTAGTGGTCGAGACCGGGCTCGGCGCCGTGGACGAGCTCGAGGCAGTACGGCTCGTCGTTGCAGGCGAGGAGCGCGCGCCCGGCGTCGCGCGCGCGCTCGACGAGCCCGAACTGCAGACACCACCGCGCCGAAGCCTCCTCGACATCCGCGACGCGGAGGCACACGTGGTCGATCCGCCGCAGCCTCATCGCACGGTGTCTTCCGCCACCATCCGCGCCGCCTCGTCCTCGGGAATCGCAAGTGCGACGTGCAACGTCTGCGCGGACACCTGCGGCTGCTCGCCCGGCCCCGTCAGATCCACATCCCAATCCACGACGGTGTTCGTCAGGCGGCCGAGACCGGTGATCTCCACCTCGACGACGTCGCCTGGCTCCATCGGCCGCGAGTTTGCGGGCGTGCCGGTGAGGATCACGTCGCCCGGCAGCAGCGTGATCAGACGGCAGAGATCCGCGAGCTGGTAGGCGACCGGGAAGATCAGGTCGGCCGCGGTCGCCTCCTGGACGACCTTGTCGTTCAGGTAGGTCCGGAGCGTGTAGTCGGTCGGGTCGAACGCGGAAGCCGGGACGATCTCCGGCCCGATCGGAAGAAACCCGTCCTGGCCCTTCACGCGGAGCATCGCGCCGCGGTCGGCGTGCCGGAAGTCGTGCAGGCCGACGTCGTTGGCGCACGCGTACCCAGCGACGTAGTCGAGCACGTCGTCGACGGGCACGCCCTTCATCGTCCGGCCGACGACCGCCGCGAGCTCGCCCTCGTAGTTGAGGAAGCGCGCTCCCCGTGGACGGCGGATGAGGCCGCGGTGGCCGTTCAGGCTCGTCGTGGGCTTCATGAAGTACGACGGCTCGGGCGGTGTCCGTGCCTTGTACTCCTCGATCCGGCTTCGATACGTGAGGTGGACGGCGAGGATCTTCGTCGGCTCGACGGGCGCCAGGAAAGCGGCGTCGGCCTCGGAGATCCGCGTCCCGTCGTCGAGCACGACGTCGCCTCCCTCGAGGCGACCCCAGCGCGGCTCCCCGCCCGCGTCGACCCGGACGGTTCGCTCAGAGATGGGCCGCATACTCCGCCAACTCCCACTCGGTGACGACGTCGACGTCGAGATCCCCGACGGCTTCGGTGAAGCGCTCCACCTCGAAGCGCTTCATCGCCAGGAACGTGGCGATGAGCTCGGGCCCGATGGCGTCGACGAGCCGGGTATCCGCTTCGAGCGCGTCGAGCGCGCTGCCGAGATCGGTCGGCAGCTTCGATCCGGCGTGGGCGTCGTCGGCGCGGTACGCGTCCCCGACGACGGGTTCCGGTGGCGCCAGGCCGCGCTCGATCCCGTCGAGACCCGCGCTCAGGATCGCGGCCGTGATCAGGTGTGCGCAGGCGGCGCCGTCGCCGGAGCGAATCTCGATCCGCGCGCGGGCGCCGCGCTCGCGCGGGACACGGCAGAAGGCTGTGCGGTTGTCGTGGCCCCAGTTCGCATGGGTTGGCGCCAGGCTGTCCGGGAGGAGCCGCTTGTACGCGTTGACGGTCGGCCCGAGCAGCGCCTGCAGGCTGTGCGCATGCTCGATCACACCGGCGACGAAGTGGCCGGCGAGCGGGCTCAGCCCCTCGGGCCCACCCTCGTCGGCAAACGCGTTGTGACCGTCGCCGGCGGCGAGCGAGATATGCAGGTGGAAGCCTGATCCGCCCTGGTCTGCGAACGGGCGCCCCATGAACGTCGCGACCAGCCCTTCGCGAGCGGCGAGCTCCTTCACGGCTGCCTTGAGCATGAAGGCCCGGTCGCACGCGTCGAGCGCCTCCGAGTGCTTGAGGTTGATCTCATACTGCGCGTTCATGAACTCGTGATTCGCGGCGAACGCGCGCAGCCCCAGCTCGTCGCACCAGAGGAGCATCCGCGTGGTGAGCTCTCGCGGGTCGGAGACCGGCCCCACCGTGTACACGCGTGAGAGCTCGTCGACGTACCGTCGCAGGCCGCCGTGTGCGGAGGGGTCGCGCTCGCAGACGAAGTACTCGAGCTCGGGCGCGACGACCGGCGTCAGCCCGCGCTCGGCGAACCGGTCGACGACCCGCTCGAGGAGCGCCCGCGGGCACACGGGCCAGTGGTCGCTGCCGTCCAGCGTCCAGGCCTCGCCGAGACACCAGGCGACCTTCACCTCGGTCGGGTCGTCCGCGCGCCAGGTCGGCGCGACGCGGAGTGTGTTGAGGTCGGGCTTGATGGCGAAGTCGACATAACCCGCCTCGCCGCCGACGACCGGAGTGTGGCGCAGATCCGTGCCCATCACGGCCGAGCAGAAGGCGACGCCCTCGTCGACCATGTCGGCGAAGTGCGCCAGCGGGATGTCCTTGCCGCGCGCGACGCCGTGCAGGTCTGTGTAGAGAAGACGGACGGCGCGGACGCCCTGCGCCCGGAGCGTCGACACTGCCGCTTCCGAGACGTGGATGTCGCTCATCCGCCCACCACGCGGACAGGCAGCCGCTTGATGCCGTGGAACATGTTCGAGCGCAGCCGCACCGGCTTCCCCGCCAGCTCGATCCGGTGCAGGTACGGGATCATCTCTTCCAGCCAGATCTTGACCTCGAGCTTCGCCAGATGCGCACCGAGGCAGAAGTGCGGCCCGCCCAGCCCGAACGAAAGATGCCGGTTCGGCGTGCGGCCGACGTCGAGTCTGTAGGGGTCGGGGAAGCGCTCTTCATCGAAGTTGGCGGCGGCGTACCAGAACGTGACCTTGTCACCCGCGGCGATCCGCCGGCCGCGCACGGTCACGTCACGCGTCGCCGTGCGCCGGAAGTGGTGCACCGGGTGGGCGCGGCGAAGGATCTCGTCGGCGGCCGTGCCGGCGAGCGCCGGATCGGCCGCGAGCCGCGCGGCCTCGTCCGGGTGCTCGAGCAGGTCGAGCAGCCCGAGGCTGATCGTGTGCCGCGTCGTCTCGTTGCCGGCGGTCGTGAGCAGGATGAAGAACGTCCCGAACTCGCGCTCCGTCAGCTTCGAGCCGTCCAGAGCGGCCTCGACCAGCTTGGTCGTGATGTCGTCACGCGGCTCCCGGCGACGGGCTTCGCCGAGGCGCGAGCCGTACTCGATGAGGTCGAGCGCAAACGGGCTCGAGAACGGCAGCTTGCGCAGCTCCGGGTCGTTGAGCGCGCGTTCCTCGACGTAGTCGGCACCGACGACGTCGGGGTCGCTGTTGCCGAGCAGCTTGTCGCCGAGCTCGATCAGCAGCTTCCGGTCGCCGACGGGCAGACCCATGATCTCGGAGAACACCCACATCGGGATCTCCGAGGCGACGTCCTCGACCCAGTCGAACTCGGGCTTCTCGAAGGCCTGCGCCAGGATGCCGCCGGCCAGACCGCGGATCCGCTCCTCGTACGTGTTGACGACGCGCGGCGTGAAGCCCTTGTTGACGATCGCGCGCAGCCGGGTATGAGCGGGTGGATCGGTGTCGAGCATCGACTTGCGCGCGTCCAGCTCCTCCGGCGTCAGGTCCTGCAGCGACGTGCCGCCGAGCTCCGAGCTGTACGTCTCCCACTTCTTCGAGACCTCGACCACGTCGTCGTAGCGCGTGAACACCCAGAACCCGCGGCCGTCCTTCTCCGGGTGCCAGTGCAGCGGCGCCTGGCGGCGCAGCAGCGCCAGCCAATCGTGGGGAACCCTCTCCTCCCAGATGTCGAGGTCGGTCAGGTCGATGTCCTCAACGGAGAGCCTCTCGAGCGACGGGCCGGAGACGGTGGCCTGCCGGGCCACCGACTCGGGGACATGGTCTTCGCGCTCGTGGACGGCCTCCGCCGCTGCCGCCGGGGCTGTCAACCGCACGAGCACGATCCCCGCGTCCTCGCGCGCCTCGTAGATCGGCAACGGGTCGAGGGCGGGCGGGGAGAGCACGTCCCCGGTGCGGATGTCGAACTCCGAGCCGTGGCAGGGGCACACGACGACGGCACCGTCCAGCTCACCTTCTGCGAGCGAGCACTCCTGGTGCGTGCACGTGTCATCGAACGCGACCCAGTCACCCTCGAGGCGGCCGACACAGACAGACCGGCCGTCGACGTCGGCCCGGTGGAGAACGACGCTGCCGACGTCCTCGACCGGGCCGACCGCGTGCCACGTCAGCTCATCCACCGCGGTCATCGTTACATGAAGCGACTCCGCTGCTCAGCCCGCTCTGGGTCGGACCTTCTGGTCTGACCCAGCCTGCTCGAGGAAGGCGAGACAGAGCCGGCGGCCGGTCTCGGTCCAGCCCGCGATCCGCCTATCGGTTTCCGCGCGCATCACCTCGACGTCGCCTTCGACCTGATCGGGAGCAAGGCCGCTCCACTCGTAGACCATCTCGCGCGTCACCTCGGGGTGGAACTGCACCCCCCATGTCCGGTCGCCGAACCTGAACGCCTGGGTGGCACGTTCGCTGCGCGCGAGCTCCGTCGCGCCGACCGGCACGTCGTAGGTGTAGTGGTGCCACTCGAAGGCGTGCGTCGGCCCGCCCAGCGCGCCGACCACGGGATCCGCGTGCCCGGAGTCGGTGGGCTCGACCCGGTACCACCCCACCTCCGATGCCTGTGCGGGCCCGACCCAGGCACCGGTTGCACGTGCGATCAACTGAGCGCCGAGACAGAGACCGAGCACCGGTACGTGCTGATCGAGCGCCTGTGCGATGAACGTCACCTCTTCGGCGAGCCACGGTTCGGTGCCGTCCGCATCGGGGTGGACGGCGCCTCCGTAGACCACGATCGCGTCCGCGTCGCCCGGGCTCGGCGCCGGCTCGCCCGCGAACGGCGACCAGCGCACGATATCGTGCCCAGCCTCGGAGATGACCCGGTCGTAGGTTCCGCCTTCGATCGGCGACTCGTGGTGGACGCAGAGCACGCGCATGACGGCGAGGCTATCCTCCGGCGACGACGCGGCTGCTGGAGAACATCGTGAAGCGCTCGAACTCGCGGTTGACGTCGTGGCGCTCGGCGAGCATGTCGACGAGGCCCCGCCGCACGTCGTGCGCCGTCTGCCATTCCCTGACGTCGACGACGGTATGCTCGGGGAGGTCGGTGAGGCGCTTCCGCAGAACGATGCGCTGCCACAGCTCGGGCCGGGCCGTCGCGCTGCTCACCCAGGGGAACGGCTGCAGGATCACCATCGCCCCGGTGTAGAGGGCCTCCCAGATGCACCGTGGCCCGAAGTCGCTCGACGACGGGTGGTAGAGGAACTTCGCCCGGTTGTACGTCTCGAGGACCTCTGCCTGAGAGCCGCCGACGGACACGCTGATCCGGTCGTCTTCTTCGGCTTCGCCCAGGAACTGCCGCCACTCGCGGTGGCAGCGCTCGTCCTCCTTCTCGTTCGGCTCCCGCTTGGTCATGTAGAGGGCCCTGCCGCCGCCCTCGCGGTCGAAGTAGCCGCGGACGTCGCGGAGCCATGCGAGCGGACGCTTGTGCACCCAGGGCACCGACACGGACTCGACGAAGTCGATGTCACGCGGGCGGTCGAGCAGCGGCCAGATGGTGTCGTCGACGAAGAGGTCCAACGAGTTGCTCCGATAGATGGGCGCGAAGCCGAGCACGCGATCGAGACGATCGCTCGGGCTGACGACACAGTCGAACAGGGCCGCCAGGCGCCGGTATTCGCGAACGCGCTGCCGCGACAGCTCCCACCAGTGCGTCAGCACGGTCACATACCGCTCGCGCACCTCGTCTGCGATCGGCTCGAATTCGGGCAGTCGCGTGCCGTTGACGAGGTAGATGCCGCGCTCATGCTCCGTTGGCGGAGTCAGCACGAACCCGGCGCTGCCGAACAGCGCCCCGCGGTCGGAAGTGTCGACCTGGCGGGCGGCGGCGGGTCGCAGCCGCTGACGCGCGTCCCACACGAGCCTCCGCAACCGGAACGCCAGAAAGCCGCCCATGTCGCCCAAAGCCGCGGCGAGCGTAGCGAAAACCAGACTCTGCGTTGGATACATATCTGTATCATTCTCGGGATGGTGGGCGCTGACCTGCTCCGCGAGGCACGCTTGCGCGCCGGACTGACGCAGGCAGAGTTGGCCGAACGCTCGGGAACCGCGCGCTCCCAGATCAGTCGCTACGAGCGCGGCGACGTGTTGCCGAGCTTGGAGACATTGCGACGGCTGGTGCGAGCGTGTGGGCTCGAGCTCAGCTTCCGGATCTTCAAACTGGACGTGGAAGAGCACGACGCGGCGTTGATTGCGCAGACGCTTGCATTGACCCCCGAGCAGCGGGTGGACCGGGCTGTACGGGCGGTCAAACACCTCTACGCATGAGCACGCCCTCTGACGTCGCCGACTTCGGGCCCGGCCAGATCCTGCGTGCGTTCGAAGCACGCCGCGTCGAGTACGTCGTCATCGGCGCGATTGCGGCCATTGCAGCCGGGGCTCCGATCCTGACGACGGACCTGGACGTGACGCCGGGCCGCTCGCCGGAGAACCTCCAGCGGCTGGCGCTCGCGCTGCGCGACCTCGACGCGAAGCAGCGCAGTGTCGGCTCCCCTGAGGGCGTGCCCTTCCCGATCGACGCAGAGATGCTCGGGACCGCCGACAGCTGGACGCTCGTCACCCGTGCAGGCAACGTCGACGTCATGTTCACGCCGGCCGGCACGCAGGGCTACGGCGACCTTCACCGCGGCGCACAGCGAGAGCGCATTGCCGGCGTCACCGTGACGGTCGCCAGCCTCGCAGACGTGATTCGCTCCAAGGAAGCCGCAAACCGCGAGAAGGACAGCATGTATCTCCCCATCCTTCGCAGGACGCTCGAGGAGACTCGCGAGCGCGGACGGCCTCCCCCGCGTTCGGGCTCAGATTCCCTCGAATGAGTTCGCAAGTTCCGTGGCGCGGCGGCGTCCTCTCGGTATCAAGGCCCCGAACGGGCATGGCGGCGGCAATCGCAACGCTCGTTCGGGGCGCCTCCCAGAGTGATCCGGGCGGCGACTATGCGGCGGTCGCCGCCCGACCCCTACACGGTCGGCGCACTAGGCGAGGCGGCGCTCGCTGCGTAAGCTCCCGCCAGAGGGGGGAGATGACAGCTGAGGGGGGCCACGACGGCGGCGAGCAAGTCGCGCTCCGGCGCGAGATCGACGCCTGCGCCGCCAAGCTCGCCCTCCTCACGACGGCCGGCTACGACGCACGCCGGCTCGAAGCGTTCGTCTGGGAGCTCCGTTCGCGCAAACGCGACCTCGAGCGCAGGCTCGCCGAGAGCGAGCAGCGCCGGTAGCAAACACGTCGACTACCGAGGTTGGACGCCTGCGCTGAGCTGTGCCAGTGCGGCGAGCGCTCTTGCAGCCTCGGCGCGTCTCTCGTGTAGCTCTTCGCGGAACCGCTCGTTGCGTGGCTCTTGCCCGAATGGCGGCAGCAGCCCGAGCCTGACGTCGCAGGCTTGGATCTCGCGCGCGAGCGCGTGCCGCTGCTCGTCGATGGTCATCGGTCCCCCCTCACTGGTTTCCCCCTCCACATCTCACCGTACTCGCTCGGAACGCGAAGTCGAGCCTCAGTTCATGGCGCAAAGCGACTCGGCCTGGTGGTTCGAGCTGGCCGAGCGAGGCCAGAAGGGGCACCGCGACATTGACGTGCGCGCCTCGCATGCGATCGAGCACTGGGCCATGGTCGCGTCGCGCGCTCTTTTCCTGAAGACGTACCGGCATCTCTACGAGGGCGAGAAGCGCGTCCATGCCGGACGACTTGAGGCTCACGTGCGGGCGAGCTTGGACAAGGAAAGGACATCGAAGCCTCGTAGGCACGCGGAAGGTCTTGATCAAGCCAATTCCGGGGATGGGCGCACCTGGGATCGAACCAGGGACCTCTCGCGTGTGAAGCGGCGGCATCCGTTGCGGCTAACCGCGCCCGCCCGCGTTCAAGCCGTTTGGTGGCTCGACAGCCCGGAGGGGTTGCGTCCGGTTTCGGCCACTGGCTGACATCGTGTTGACATGTTGAGGCAGGATCTCGGGTGATGGGGACCGATCCCGGCGAAGATACCCGCGTGCTCGAGGCTCTGTTCGCCGGTCTTGAGCGTCTGAAGCAAGAGCATGGGATTTCTGATCCTGGCGAGTTGCCCTGGAGGAGCGTTTACGAGCTGACGTCGAACGTGGCCGATGAGTTCGGGTACGACAGGGAGGACGTGAATGGTCTCGTCGGAGTGCTGCCGGCCGACCCGATTCCGGTCACGTGTGGCGTCTGCGGGATCACTACGACCTCCGACGATGTGTTTCGTCCCGACTCGACCCACGAGCGGGAAGCGGACGGCACGGTGATCTCGACGGCCGTCACCGGCTGGGTCGTGCGCGCCAAGATCAACCCTGGTCGGAAGACGATGCAGATCGGGATCCGTTGTCCCAATTGCGCGGACTAACCCCGGTTGCCCGGCGAGCCGTATAGGGAGCGAATCCCCTACCCGTACGCGGTCACCTACGGCTGGCCGGGCCTGCCGACGACCACGAAGATCGTCGACCTCGAGCGGGAGGTGAAGGTCGGGACGCAGATCCTCGTCGACCGGCAGTGGTGGCGCGTGACGGAACTCCTGCCGCCCAGCCTTGGCGCGTCGCATCTCGGGCACATCACCGCGCTGCCGGCGGACACGTAGTCGGCCAGGACGGGCTTCCCTGCCAGCCAGCGAAGAAACTCCAAGATCGCGGAGCGCTTCGGTGCTGGGACGGCGGGTTTGAACAG
>Ga0066710_100001183_pt1 | contig 18819 bp, 18 predicted proteins | sample GraSoiAngelo_159_FD_79666 | JGI IMG/M metagenome (GOLD analysis project Ga0066710, IMG submission 79666) | Grasslands soil microbial communities from the Angelo Coastal Reserve, California, USA - 14_1009_16_40cm | ecosystem: Environmental > Terrestrial > Soil > Grasslands | place: USA... | reverse complement strand
TGACACGATGTTAGCCGTCCAGGTTGTGTCAGACGGCTCCAGAGGCGGAGGAGGTGGGTTCTGCCCCTCAGCGAGCGATGGCGTCAGATAAGAACCCGTCGCGCAAGCCAATCCCCATCCCGCCACGCGTTGAAGAAATTCGCGGCGGCCCTTGCCTTGAAGCTTCATCAGTTTGCTCCTTGGTCTGCTAGACGGATCGGCAGCTGCAAGTGTTAATACTCCGATTCAAGGAAGTCGAGGGTTCTAGAGCTACTGGGTTAACAGTTCGGCGGTCCTGCCGTCTTTCCTCGCGTGTCCGCTTTCAGCATCGCGGTACGGCGGAGCTGCAGTGCCAAACAGCCAACTTTTCATGGAGGGCATGCTCATGAGGACGGTCCGAATTGTCGCCGCAGTCGCAATTCTCGCGGCGCTTCCGCTGACTACAAGTGCGAGGCGCAAGACAATACCGGCAGCACCGAAATCCGAAGCAAAAGTTTACACCGTGAGCAAGACCTATACGACGCTCTCCTTCACAGCGACAAAATGGATGGTCTTCAAAGAAGAAGGACTGTTTCAGGATTTCACCGGGACGCTGACCTATAGCTCCGAAGATCCGACGAAATGCAAGATCGAGGTGACCGTGCAGGCCGCCAGCCTCGACGGGCGTGCTCCGGGCCGCGACAAAGTGTTGCGTTCCGACGACTTCTTTGACGTCGAGAAATACCCCACACTTTCCTTTCGCAGCACGAAGGTAAGTTCCACTGGAAAGGATACCGATGATGTCGAAGATGACCTGACCATCCGTGGCGTACCGAAGCGGATCACGATACCGTAAGACGATAGGCGTGCGCGTGATGCCGGGAATCGGCGACTTCGCCGGATTCGAGACCACCTTCAACATCGACCGGCGTGACTTCGGCGTTCTTGGTTCGCGATGGAGCGGCAATACGCTGGCCATCGAACCAACGATCATCCTTCACCTCATCATCGGCGGCGTCCATGAGTAACGCGCTCAGCAAAGTTGCCGCACCCTGCCCCTCCCCGCGCCATCTATAATCCGCGGCGACAGGTGCCGCTTTGGCAACGCCGCTAGCCTCTGTGCTATCTTCAAAGCTCCTCATGACGGCAGGTAGAGAAATCTGTCTGGGCTCCTTGCGCCTCGGTGGCGGGAATCCGCTGTTTTTGATTGCGGGACCGTGCGTAATTGAAAGCGAAACGCACGCGCGGATGATGGCGGAGAAGGTTGCGAAGATCGCGGCAGACGCGGGAGTGCCATACATCTTTAAGGCTTCATACGATAAGGCCAACAGGTCCTCCGTTAAAGGGTTCCGCGGCCCGGGGCTGAAGGAAGGCTTGCGGATTCTCGGAAAGATTAAGTCGGAACTGAAACTGCCGATACTCACTGACATACACGATGCCTCCCAGGCGGCACCTGCGGCGGAAGTGTGCGACGTGCTGCAGATTCCCGCATTTCTAGCGCGGCAGACGGATTTGCTGATCGCCGCCAGCAAAACCGGCCGGATTATCAATGTAAAGAAAGCGCAATTTCTTTCACCATGGGACATGGGGAACATCGCTGAGAAGGTGGAGAGCACCGGAAATACAAAGATTATTTTCACGGAGCGCGGGTCTACGTTTGGCTATCAGAATCTTGTCGTGGATATGCGCTCCTTCCCGATCATGCAACGAACCGGTTACCCAGTGGTCTTTGATGTAACGCATTCCGTGCAGCTTCCCGGCGGGCAAGGCCATTCCAGCGGCGGGCAGCCGCAGTTTATTGAGCCGCTGGCGCGCGCGGGCGTGGCAGCCGGCGTGGACGGCATTTTCCTGGAGACCCACGACAATCCGGCCAAAGCGCTTTCCGACGGACCCAATGCCCTCCGGCTGTCCGAACTCCTGAGCCTGCTCACGAAACTAAAGGGACTCAACTCGGTCGTTCGCCGCTGGAGCGCGAAATGAGCCTGGAGACGGCACGGCGAGTTCTGAAGATTGAGGCGCAGGCGATTCAGGATGTGCTGGCGCGGCTCGACATATCCTTCGAGAAAGCTGTGGACGTGTTGTTCGCGTGCAAGGGGCGCGTGGTCGTCACCGGCATGGGCAAGTCCGGGTTGATCGCGCGAAAAATCTCAGCGACGTTGTCCAGCACGGGCACGCCATCATTTTTTTTGCACCCGGCGGAGGCGCTGCATGGTGACTTGGGAATGCTCGCGCGCGGCGACGCGATGCTGGCCGTGTCCTACGGCGGAGAGACGGAGGAGATCATTCAGCTGCTGGAAGCTTTGAAGAGGTTGGAGATGCCGCTGGTGACGCTCACGGGGAAAATTCACTCGACGCTCGCCGAGGCCAGCGACGCCGTGCTGGATGTCAGCGTGAAGAAAGAGGCGTGTTCGTTGAATCTCGCGCCCACGGCAAGCACCACGGTGGCGATGGCGGTCGGCGATGCCCTAGCGGTCTCGCTGCTGGAACGGCGTAATTTCCGTCACGACGATTTCGCGGCGTTGCATCCCGCGGGGCGTTTGGGGAAACAACTGCTTCGCGTCGAACATTTGATGCACGTGGGAGAGGCCCTGCCGCATGTTTCAACCGGAACACCAATGCCTGACGTTTTTCACGAAATGAGCAAGAAGGGCCTGGGAATGACGACGGTGCTAGCGCCAGACGGTAGATTGGCAGGAATTTTGACGGATGGCGACCTGCGGCGGTTGATGGAAAAACATCGCGGGGCCACGCTCGAGATGACCGCGGGCCAATGTATGACAAAGAGCCCGCAAACGATTGGGCCGCACGTGCTCGCGAGTGAAGCATTGAACTTGATGGAGAAGCGCAAGATTACATCAATCGTGGTCACGGATGAAGCGAAGAGCGTCCTGGGCGTGGTGCATTTACACGATTTGTGGACCCTAGAGCTGATGTAGAAACAGAAGAAATCTTAGCAGTCTCCTGACGAGGGTCATTTTACTTGGGGGGCGGAACTTTACCTCCGACATAAAGCGCAAGCTCTCCATGGGCTTTAGCCCTTGAGGAAATGCGTTCTGCTTTTAACCCGTTACGGTCGCCGGTACGGATCGCGCGGAAATTTTTAACCGTAGGGGCGCAGCACGCTGCGACCCTACTTGGCAACCCATGCAAACATAAGAGAGGATTCGGCAAAAGCAAAGAAAAAGAGGAGAACGAATTGGCCACGCGAGGAAAGAAAATTCCGCGGAAGCTGGCGAAAAGAGCAAAGCAGATTCTGGTGCTGCTGATGGACGTGGATGGAACGCTGACCGACGGCAGTGTCACGTTACTGTCCCAATCGGATGGTTCGGCTCTCGAGAGTAAGACGTTTGACGCTCACGACGGCCAGGGCCTGACGCTTGCCGTTACCGCCGGGCTGCGCACCGGCGTCATCACCGGACGTGGCAGCGCCGCACTCCGCCGACGCTGTAAAGAACTGGACATCGAATTCGTCTACGAAAAGCAGGGCCACAAGATCGCCGCTTACGAAGACGTTCTGCGGAAAACCGGGGCGCAGGAATCGGAAGTCGCTTTTCTCGGCGATGACCTCCCCGACCTGATGGTGATGAAGCGCGTCGGCCTGGCCGTCGCCGTCCACAACGCCACTCCCGAAGTCCGGCGCGCCGCCCACTACACCACCAAAGCCGATGGCGGCAAAGGCGCCGCTCGCGAACTCGTCGAACTCATCCTCAAGTCCAAGGGCATATGGGAAGAAATGATCGACAAAGCCCGGGCCTGAACGCGCGATTCCTCCGCAGTTTTCCCGGCGCCAGTACGCTGCGAATCATCCATCCTGCAGCCGACAACGACTGAAAGCTGAGCTAGAGAAATGGGCGACCGCCATATTATTCGACTATATTAGTTGCTAGAAGGTTGTTCAAATTCCCCGGAACGGGGCTTCTGGCCCGTTTCGCGGGATTTAATATTCATGAAACACATCTGCACGCTCCGCCATTCGGCTGGTGCCTCGGTGGTAACCTAGCACATCGCCCGCGCTTTCAGCCGCCGCTGATCGCGGGCACAATCGAAACTTCAGCCCCGGCCGGAACAGCCGTCGCCAGTCCGCCTGTGTAACGAATGTCTTCGTTTGCCACAAAAATATTTATGTGCCGTCGAATTTCGCCGGATTCGGTCAGAACTCTGTCCTGGAGTCCCGGATAGGGAACGAGCAAAGCCTGCAAAGCTTCGCGCAGATCAGCGCCTTCTTTCACCTCAACCCTCACGTTGCTGCGGTTCTCTGTGAATTCGCGCAACGGCGCGGGAATATTGAATAAGACGTACATCACCGCCGGTTCCCGCGCCTGGCGCTTTTCACTCGCGAAGTTTTCCGCTTTGCCGAGGGTTTCCCCTTTGAGTACGGCTTCGCTGCTGACGCGCCATCGATCTGGACGACGGCGGCCTTTACGCACACGATCTGCGGCAGTCCCTCCAGTATTTTCTTCCAGCCTTTCCCTTCATCTCTCGATGCGTACAGCTTTCCGCTCCGCGTTCCGAAATAAATCCCCGCAGGGTCTAGCGAATCCGTAGAGAAGGCATCACGCAAGACGGTTTCGTACGCCCCTTGCTGCGGCAAACCGCGCTCCAGAGACTCCCACGAACCACCGGCATTTCGCGTGCGGTAAACGCGCAAACGGCCTTCCGGCGTGCAGCGAAACTCGTCCGATTCCACCGGCAGGATGTACACGCAGTCCGCATCGTGCGGATGCATCAGCATCGCGAAACCAAAGTCCGACGGCACCCCGCGCGCGATATCCTGCCACGAATCACCCCGGTTGTCGGAACGATACAGCCCCCAATGGTTCTGCAGGAACAACCGTTCCGGGCGGGATTCGTGCAGTACAATTTTGTGCACGCACTGCCCGAACTCCGGGTACTTCTCCGGCATGAACACCACGCGGATACCGTTGTTCCGCGGTTGCCACGTGTTCCCGCAATCCTCGGTGCGGTAGACTCCTCCCGCGGACACGGCTATGTACATGCGCTCTTTCTTGCCTGGATCGGGCACAACTGTGTGCAGAAACAGCCCGCCGTTACTCGGCATCCAGCGCGGCCGCTGAGGATGATCGTACAGCCCGCGCACCAGGGACCAGGATTCACCCCCGTCCCGCGACTCGAAGAGCGCCGCTGGCTCCACGCCGCAATAAAGCGTCTCCGGCTCCTCTGCGCGTCCCAGGCAAATCTGCCAAATATTTTTCAGAGCAGCGCCTGACTCGACGGGAAACCGGATGCTCGCTTCCAGCGGATTGGTCCAAATTCTCCCGAAGTCATCGCTCGACCGCAAGAATGTTCCCCACATCAGGCTGTTCGTGGAAACCCACAAGCGGTGCCGGCCGTTTCGCCCGTCGTAGGCCATCGCGTATACGCCTTGTCCGTGAAAATACGGCCCAGCAACATCCCACTTCGTGCGGTCCCGCGACGACCGCAGCAGAAACGCACCCTTGTTCGTGCCGACCAGCAGCAGCACGTCCCCGTTCTTCACCGTAAGGTGTTCCATCCCACGCAGGACTAACGTTCGTGGCCCTCGCGTTTCTTCCGAGGGATGCCGGCTCTGCAGAACCGCGCCCTGCAGCGCCTCCAGCGCCGCGCGCACTTCGCTCGCCCGCTGATAGCGCTCCGGCGGCTCCTTCATCAAGCAGCGCTGGATGACCGCAGCCAGACCGTATGGAACGGTTGGCGGCAGCGGCGGAGGCGGTTCGCGCAGGATTGCGGAAGTCACCTCGAAGCCCGTGTTTCCGCGAAACGGCAGCCTTCCCGCTGCCGCTTCATAGAGCAGCACGCCGAGCGCCCACAAATCGCTCAGGTGATCGGCCTTGTGCCCGCGCAAGACTTCCGGGGACATGTACGGCAGCGTTCCCACCAGCTTGCTCTCCAGCGAGTCGTAGGAAAGTGTGAGCTCGCTGATTTCCTGGCGCTCCATTCGCGTGGCCAAACCGAAATCCAGTACCTTCACGCGCCCCTCGGCCGTAACCATCACGTTCGAGCCCTTCAGGTCGCGATGCACAATTCCGCGGTCATGCGCGTGCGCCAGCGCGTCCGCGATTTGAGCGCCGTAGCGCGTCACTATTTCCATCGAGAGGCCCGTCGTCGTGAGCAAGTCGCTGAGCGACCGCCCCTCAATCAGCTCCATCACTACGTAGAAATCGTCGCCGGTGCGGCCCACCTGGTGAATCGTGCAAATATTCGGATGGCTCAGGGACGATGCGGTTTGCGCTTCGCGGAGCAAATGGCCCCGCCCAACCCTGTCGAGCGCCCCTTGGGCCAGCAGCTTCAGCGCCACGTCGCGGTTCAACACCTCATCCCTGGCGCGATAAACGACACCCATGCCGCCTTCGCCAAGCTGGGCAACGATTCTGTAGTGATCCAGCGTTTGTCCGATCATGGTCGGTTCAGGCGGCCATCCTATCACGCCCTCAGTTCCGAACAGGGCGCCAGCAATCAAGAGGCGGTCCACAAACGTTTGAAGGTGGCCGCCGGCGGTGGCGGCGAATGTGGGCCACCGGCTATGGGAATTGAATCTTTTTCTGTCTGCAACCTAAAGGTTTTGCAACAGTTACGAAAATCAGAGGAAAACGAAAATCATGATTCAAAGCGTCACCGTTCAGCATGACGTGGGGAGCTTAGCACGCGTAGCGTCCGCCGCCGGGCGGCTTTGTTCAAACAGGGTTCTGGGAAGTAGAGACCGCAACTCTCCAGCGGTCACTCAGACGTGCTAACTGGAAACGGACCTCACATGGCGGGGAAGCGCTACTATCCCCTCTGTCCGCCTCCCTGCCCCTCGCGCCTCCTGGCACGGGAGCGCATCTCAAGACATAATGATATCCGGCACAGCGTTCCCAAGGATTCCTAACGATGCTCCATGCATGGCACGACGTTTCTCCGGGAGACGATCTCCCGAGGGATTTTCAAGCGGTGATCGAGATTCCCCTGGGCTCCAATGTGAAATATGAGTTGGACAAGGCTAGCGGCCTCTTAAAAGTGGATCGGATAATCCATTCTGCGGTGTTCTACCCGGCAAATTATGGCTTTATTCCCCAGACCTACGCGAACGACGACGATCCCCTGGACGTGCTGGTCCTGTGCCAGGAGCCGGTGCAGCCGCTCGCGCTGATCAAAGCGCGGGCCATTGGATTGATGACGATGATCGACTTGGGGGCGAGCGACGACAAGGTCATCGCCGTGGCAACAAACGATCCCGAATTCAACAGCTATGTCGAGGCCAACGAACTGCCGCCGCACCGCTTGCTCGTTTTGAAGCGTTTCTTTCAGGACTACAAACAATTGGAGGGCAAGCAGGTCCAGGTGGATGACATCCGCCCGGCATACGCGGCGGCCGAGGTTATCGAAAAAGCGCTGGCGCGATACAAAGACCAAAGAGAGGCCCTTCGCGCAAAGGACCATCGCTAATACAAATGCACTATTTTTACGATTCTCGCTCAGTGCTAAGTTGCACCGACCGGAGCGGCCCGGTCGCCGCAGCGGCTTGGCGCGAGATTGTTTTTAAGTGCGTGGCAAGGTTTATAGGCCGGAGCAAGATTGCATGAATCGTTTCTGGAAATGGACAGCAGGAATTTTTAGCGTGCTCCTCGTCGCTGCTTTTGCCGTTCTGTCATACCTGGCTGGGAGCCCCAAGGACGCATACGGCATGGTGCGCTACGCACTGCCGCACATGCATCTCGGCACGCTGAAAGTGGGCAGCGATGCGCCGGACGCGCGGATTGTCGCGCTGGACGGCACGAGCCGCTTCCACATCCGCGAACGGACTGGCGAGCGGCCGCTGGTGCTGGTATTTGGCAGTTTTACTTGACCGCCATTTCGTCGCCAGGTGGGCGACGTCGTTCAGATTTATGAGGATTACAAGGAGCATGCGGATTTCCTGACCGTTTACGTTCGCGAAGCGCATCCCACCGACGAATGGCAGATGAAATCCAATTTGAAGGACGACGTCTGCTACGCCCAGCCGAAAACTCTGGGGCAGCGTGTGGCTATTGCGAATGACTTCATCAAGAGATTCAAGTTCCCCTTGCCCTTCGGAATAGACGACATGAGCAACGCAGCGAACGATGCATATGCCGCATGGCCGGAGCGGATTTACATCATTGATGAGAGCGGCCACATCGCTTACCGCGGCGGCATCGGACCATTCAGCTACAAGCCCGAAGAAGCCCGGGAATGGCTGACCGCGCGCTATGGAGCTGTAAAGCATGAAGCGCCGAAATCTCCGGCTGCGGCGGCGTCTGCATCGACGACACCGTCAGCCCCCGCCCCACCCGATGCGGCAAAATGATGCAGGCTGTGAAACGAAGAAGAGGCAACAACAACCGGGAAGTCAGCTCGTCGAAAAGAGTAGGGCTGGCCCGCGCGCTCTCGAAATTCGGCTATTGCTCGCGATCGCGCGCTGCTGAACTGATTGCTGCGGGGCGAGTCCAATTGAATGGTGGGTTGCGGCACGATCCGGAAACGCCGGTGCACCTTGGAAAAGACCATATCGAGATCGACGGCCAGCCTCTGGCGTACAGTTCGAAGATCTATCTCGCTTTGAATAAACCCCGCGGAGTTATGACGACTGCCTCAGATGAAAAAGGCCGGGAGACTGTGTACGCGTATTTGCCGGCAGGCCTGCCTTGGATTGCACCGGTCGGGCGACTGGACAAAGCGAGCGAGGGCTTGTTGCTTCTGACGAATGATTCGGAATGGGCCGCGCTCATTACCGCGCCGGGGACGCATCTCGACAAAACGTACCACGTGCAAATCAGCGCCATTACCGATGAAGCGCCGTTGCAGGAATTACGAAACGGAATCCGCGCGAGCGATGGCGAATTCCTGCGCGTGAAAAATGTCCGCAGACTTCGCCAGGGCGAGCGTCATTCGTGGCTCGAAATTGTTCTGGACGAAGGCAAGAATCGCCACATCCGGCGAATGCTCGAAGAACTGAAAGTAGAAGTGCTCCGGCTCGTGCGGGTCGCGATCGGCCCGCTGGTCCTGGGCGATCTCGCGAAGGGCGCGACGCGTGCGCTCGAACCAGAAGAGAAACAGGCTCTGGATCGCGCGATGCGCGCGCCGAGCCGCGAGCCTGCCTCTTCCGTCCGATAGCAAGGATTACTTCGATTTGTAGGTAAACGTCACCTTCGTTTCTTCGTCGAGGACCAGCGGCCTGACGAAGTTGTACGAATTCCCCGCCCTGGGCACATCGACGCGGACCGGCAGCACGCCGGAAATGCGTTGCTGGAGGTTCGTCACGTTGACGGACGCCGCCATCTGCTGCTTCTCGGCATTTTTGCGCGCCTCGCGCTGAAGGCGTTCCAAGTCTACAGTCGAATAGCTGTAGAGTCGCCCGCTTTTGGCTGTAACTTCCACCGATTCCGAAACCCCACCAACGCTCAAAGCAAGATTGAATGGCGCGGGCCTGCTGCCGTCGTAATTCAATTGGCTGACGAGCTGCTTGAACCCGGGGTCGTTGACGGCAATCTTGACTCGGCCCGAAGACACGTCAGAAACAAACCAGCGGCCTGAATTATCGGTCATGGCGTTTCGAACAGTTCCCGTATCGAGGTGCGTCACCGTAACTTGCGCGTTTGGAATTGCTGCGCCGGCTGAATCCATGATGGTGCCGCCCAACTGTCCCGGAAGCAGCGACACCATTTCCATCTTGCGGACGAAATATCCGTCTCCCATTCCGTTGAGGTCTCCTTCCGCTCCGGAGACATTCAGCGCGCCCGCGGGCAACAGATTGGCGGCGATGGCGTCCCCGCCGAAATCTTTCACCTTGTATCGCTCGGGGAGAAAGACTTCCCATTGCAGAAGATTGATCGGGACGTCCATTTTTGGAAGAGAAAGATCGGAACCGCCCTTTTTCGCGAAAGGCGCGCCCGAGTGCATGAACACGAATGAGACGGTGTAAGAGTCGACTGGACGAAAGCCCGCGCGGAGCAAAGGCACTCGATTGCCATCGGGGCCTTCGACGGGTTTTACTTTTTCTCCGGCAACTTCGGCGGAGAGAATGCTCGCGCCCGCGGGCAAGGCCACTTTCAAAAATGGTTGTGCTTGATTTTTGATGGTGAGTCTTATTTCGGTTAACGACCGGCCTTCCGTGGTTACCAGCGTGGTGACGACGGCGCGTTCGGCGACGGCGGCGAGCACGCTGCTGTCTGGAAAGCGCGTCCATTCGAGTGCGAGGGCGGGTTTTTCGCTGGGCTGTTTGTGATAACGAAATGCCGCTTGCATTGGAAAGCGCGCGAGCGAACGGAGATACGGATTCATCTCCTTGAAGTCCATGCGCTTGAGGCCGCCGGCTTCCGTGGCGGTCAACTCGATTGTTCCGGCGCCTTCGACGAGAACCTCGCCGGTTTCGCGCTGGGCATTCTTGAAACTGAGAAAAGGCGCGTCGGACTTCGTGGCGGTGGTTGATTTTTCCATGGAGATCAGGAATTGGTGGCTTCGTTGCGCGGAGCCGGTGACTTTCAGGGTTAAAACGCCGGATTCGAATTCGCTGGATTCCACGGATGCACCAGTCGTACCGGTGATTTCGAATCCCGCGGGAACTTCCATTTGAAATTGCGCAGGTTCGCCCTGCACGACGGTAAGGTCGACGAGAGCGGCGATTCGAATGTCGGCTTCGCTGACGGAGACAAGGGTCTTCACGTCGGAAAGAAAGCGCGCTTCTTTGGGCGCAACAGGGGCAGTGGTTTCACGCATTGTCCACCATACGCTAGCGGGCTGTCCAGGGACGAGCGTTGCCTCAATGTAGGTTTGCCCGTTCTCGGAGGACCGTGAGGTGATGAGACCGGAGCTGATTCGAACGTTGGTGTGATCGCCGGGAACAACAAGCGCGAGCCGCACGCTGCCCGCCGACGGTACGGGAAGACTGAACGAGGCGCGTCCTGCTTCAATGCTGAGTGGAAGGCCCGCATCGAGCGTGACAGCGAAGTCCGCTGGTCCAGTGAGAACGGCCGTATGCGTTCCATTTTCCAATTCGAGAGGCAAGCCCTTCCCTTCCTGGCGAGCGTCGAGAATGGCCATGCCCGTGGTCAGGGGAATCTTGGTCGCGCCTTTATGAAGGATTTCTCCCTGCAATTGCACGGTACCCTGCACCGATTCGTTCGCGACGCGGAATTTCAAGTCCGCACGTTTCATTGTGTAGGGAACGGGGGGCGTATCTAGTTTTCTGGCAGGCTTGCTAGCGAGTTCGACGAGCCGGTTGTATTCGTCGAGTGGAAGCGTGACACTGCCCGTTGCTGGTACGGGAGGAAGAGCTGCTTCGTCTGCTGCTGCCGCAAAACCGGGGAGAACCAGCATCCCTGCCAACAGTACCGAAAATATCTTTTTCATTTGCCACCTGCCTTTTTCTCGTGCTGATAAGTTAATCCCGCAGAGGGGGCCTGGTTTTCGCCGGTCAGTTCGGAGACCAGATAAAGTGAGGGACCGAATACGGGGAAAGAAACCCGAATGGGGAGAATGCCGGAGCGCTTCCCTGCCAACGAGTCTGCCCTGAATTTGTCGAGAAGAGCCAGAGTCGCGACCTGCGATAGCTTTGATTTGGTTTCGTCCTTGGTGTCCATGTCGGGTGACGGGGGCGCTGGAGCAGCCGAGGGTGCCGCCATTCCCGCAACGATTCCCGCGCCTACACCACCAGCTGAACCGGCACCAACTCCGTATTCGGCGACTGGAGGGCTGAGAGCAGACGAGATCGGATTCTCATAGGGTTCCGTTCGAAACGTCCCAGGTTCGGGCGTTACTTTGAAGAGCGGCGGATGGTACACGAGAAGTCCCGTCCGGGAGACCGGCAGATCGAGGGCCGGCAGTGCAAGTTTGAACTGGCCCTTGTCATTCCACACGGTGCCTCGGCTCAGATAGACAACTTCAACCGCAAACTCCGGCGCTTCTTCGCCTGCGCGCGCTTTGTCGAGCGGCAAGAGGAGACTGCCATCCGGCGACTGCCCCGGTCGGACCGCTTTGCCCGCCAAGGACGCGCTCCATAGCGTGGCCCCCGTAGGCAGAGTGATTTTGAGGAAATTGCGCTGGTTGTTTCGAACGGCGTAACGCGCCTGGACAAGCGTCTTCCCTTCGTTGCTGATCAAAACCTGGTAGCGGGCTTCCGAGACATTCGCCATCAGAACGGCCTGGGGCGTGTACCGCGCCACATTTAAGCTCAGCGACCGCGTCAATTTCGCATCGCCGGCGCGAAACCGGAACGCCGCGAGCGAAGGAGATTGGTGACTCGAAACCATTTCGCCGAGGTCAGTCGCATCCGCGCTGTCGAGCCCTGCGGATTTGAGATCCTTGATCTCCCCGGCGCCCAGAACTTCCACGGCAACGCCGCCTGTTTCGCGCTCCGTGTTCAGAAGCCGAAGGAGAGGAATCTCAATCTCTCCTTCACGGGGGCTGCGCGTTTCCCCGGTCACGACGAATCGGGCGTTTTGCTCCGCCGATTCCAGGAATGTAACGGAGAGCTCGTTGGCCTTCACCTCCCAATCAGCCACCATTGCACCCAAAACTTGATTGATCGTTACTCTATCGGGGATTTGAATTTTTGCCACGCGCGCTGCGCCCTGAGTTATCTCCAGATTTACCTCGGCGTTGATGGAAGTCGAGTCCTCGCCGAGCCCCAGAAGTTGCGTCAGCGATCCGCGCATTCTCAAAGGCTGCGTCGCGCGGTGGTCCTCAGTCTTCCTGCGCCAAGCAAAAGTGAGTGCCTCGTTTCCGCGTCCGTAAGCGATCCACTTGCTTTCCGCCGCAGATTCGGATTTCTCAGAGAGCAGGCCGCCCGTGAGTCTGACGTCCACGCCCTGCCGAGGAAGCTGCACGGACGCGCGAGTAACGCCGGAGGCGGTTGAAGGCAGACTGATACTCTCTTCGCCAGTCGACGTTGCCACGGGAATGGCAATGTCAAGCAACAAGAGCGCCCGGCCCCAACGGGAAAGAAGTGCGGAGAGCTGGCTTCCCCCCTTGCCGCCGACGCCGGGCAGGAGGGAAACAAGTTTGCCGTCGAGCCTTGCCTCACGAACGAGAAGACCCGCCGGAACTGGGACACGCACCCATCCGTCCTTCAAGACATCGACCGTCAGACTCGCGCGGCCGGAGGCGAGTTCACCATCGATGCGCAGGTCGTAGTCAACACGCGTGAGCGTTGCTTCAACGGGAGGCGGCTCCGGGTCATGCTCGATGGGATAAGCCTTCGCATGAAGAGTCCGGTATTCATCGACAGGCAAGACGACCCAGCCCGGCGAATGAGCGGGGCTCTGTCCAAAGGAGCTGACCGCAGAGATGAATACGAGAACGAACAGAGAAGCACAGCAGAGTGGCAATCGGGGCCTTTTCTTTAGCGGGAGAGTTGCTGCAATTCGTGCGGGCATAGAAGTAGCCTCCTCTTCTTCAAGATGGACGAGCGAGTAAGTTCTTTGGGCGACCCGGGGACGGAGCGTGCTTTTGAGTGGATAGGATGGCGCGCTGCGAGAAGATGGTTGTTCCATAAAACTATTCCTTCGAGAATAACGTACGGCTAAGGTATACGACTGCCGGTACTCTGCAATTAGAACGGCGAACCGATTTTTTCTTGCAGGGCTTGCTTAGCGAGGTGGAATTTCAATCCATGCAATTTCCCCTTGACAGACGAACCTGGGAGATGTATTTAACCTATAGGTTAATTATGGTATGACCGCTGATCGCCTGAGCACCACCTTCGCGGCCCTCGCCGATCCCACCAGGCGCGAGATCCTGGCGCGTCTAATGTCCGGAGAAGCCTCGGTCACACAACTGGCCGAGCCATTCGAGATCAGCATGCCTGCCATCTCCAAGCACCTTAAGGTGCTTGAGCGCGCGGGGCTGATCACGCGTGGACACGAGGCGCAATGGAGGCCCTGCCGGCTCAAGGCAGGACCGCTCAAGGACGTTGCCGATTGGGCGGAGCACTACCGGCGTTTCTGGACGGGGAGCTTTGACCGTCTGGACGACTATTTGCGCGACGTACAGAATAAGGAGAAGAAGCTTGGCTACGGGAAACACGGCGACAAAAGAAAAAGAGCATGAGCTGGTGCTTACGCGGATCTTTGATGCTCCAAGAGAGCTTCTGTTCAAGGTGTGGACCGATCCAAAGCACGTTGCGCAATGGTGGGGTCCCCACGGATTTACTAACCCGGTCTGCGAGTTGGACTTACGGCCCGGCGGAGCCATGCTTATTCACATGCGCGGCCCCGACGGCGTTCTTTATCCCATGACGGGGGTATATCAGGAGGTTGTCGAGCCCGAGCGGCTCGTTTTCATGAGCGCGATGCTGGACGATAAGGGCAACCCCATGTTTGAGGTGCTGACGACCGTGACCTTCGCCAAAGAAGGTGGCAGGACGAAACAAATTTTGCGGGCGCGCGTTATCAAGAAGACTGCCCAAGCGGCCCCGTACCTCGCGGGGATGGAAGCGGGCTGGACGCAGAGCCTGGAACGTCTCACAGCCTATGTGGCTACGGAATCAAAGGAGTAACGCATGAGCAAGAGCCAACCGGAAGATTCGCGACTTTTCGAGCCCGTCCTGACTTTCTTGCGTGACGTGAGGTTCGCGGTCCGCTCGCTGGGGCGCACCAAAGGGCTGGCGTTCACCGTGGTGCTCACGCTGGCGCTGGGCATAGGCGCCAACGCCGCTATCTTCAGCCTCGTTCGCGGTGTGCTGCTGCGACCACTCGTCAACCGTGACGAAGACCGCCTGATCTACATTCGCCAAAGCGCGCGGGGAATCGGCTCTGAAAACGCCGTGTTCTCTGTTCCGGAGATTCAGGATCTGCGCGCGGGAATTAAGACGCTGAGCGAATTCGGCGACTTTTCCACCATCGGCTTTACCATGATCGGACTCGGCGAGCCGCGCGAGGTCCGCGCGGGGGTCGTCGGCGGATCGTATTTCGAGGTCATGGGGCTGCACCCAGTGCTCGGCCGGCTGCTTGGCCCGCAAGACGATGGCCCGAAGGCCGCTGGCGCTGCGGTCCTAACCTATCGATTCTGGACGACCGTGCTCAAAAGTGATCCCACGGTGATCGGCAAAACCATCAGGCTCGGCAGCTTCGGCGAGCGCTCGGCGACGATCGTAGGTGTACTGGAACCGTCGGTGCCGTATCCGGCGGAAACCGAGATCATCGCCAACATCGTGACCAGCCCGCATCATCTGTCCGCGACCATGCAGAACGGGCGCGTCCATCGCATGACGGAACTCTTCGGCAGGCTCGCCCCCGGTGCAACTCTCGAGTCGGCGCGCGCTGAACTCCGGGCAGTCCACGGAGCGATGGTAAAAGCACATCCCGAAGCGTACACGGGGCAAGCGGACTTCCGGATCGACGCGAAGCTATTACGCGACCAGATCACCTCGCGCGCCAGGACCGTTCTGCTGGTGCTGCTCGCAGCTTCGGGGCTCGTCTTTATCATCGCGTGCTCGAACGTCGCCAACCTGATTCTGTCCCGGACGGTTCGGCGGGAGGGCGAGCTGTCGATCCGCGCAGCGCTCGGCGCCACGACGGGTGCGCTTCGGCGAGTCCTGCTGGCGGAAAGCCTCCTGCTCTGCGGAGCCGGAGCGACGCTTGGCGTGCTGAGCGCTCGGCCCATGGTTGGCATCCTGGCGCGGTACGCCTCGCGCTTTTCGGTCCGCGCGCTCGACTTGACGGTGGACTCGAGCATGCTCTGGGTCGGGGCGGCGCTGGCGGTCGTCGCGGCGGTGCTCTTGGCGTTTGTCCCGCGTCTGCCGTCGGCTGACGCATCGCAGGGAATCGGTCTCTCGAACGGCAGCGTGCGGATCACGGGCAGTACGAATCGCCGGCTGCGTGTCTTCGCCGTGACGCAGATTGCCGCGTCCTTCGTGCTATTGGCTGGCGCCAGCGCATTGGTCAAGACGCTGCTCTCGCTGCAATCGGTGCAGACCGGCCTCGACACGCGCCACGTGCTGGCGATAAACGTGCCGGCGATTTCCTACGGAAAGACGCCAGATCAGATCACCGGCTTTTACAAGGAAACGATGCGGCGCATCACGGAGCTGCCCGGCGTAGATCGCACCGCCTTTGGAATCGTCGTACCTTGGCGCGACGCAGGCAGCTTTGGTCCTGGTTTCCAGTTCTCCGCGGACGGCCACATGAGCGCGCCCCGCGAAGAGGATCCTCGCGCGCAGTTGCGGACCATCTCGCCCGGATTTTTCGCGGCGCTGGGCGTACCGATCATCGCTGGCCGCGACTTCGATGACTCGGATCGCCGGGGCGGCGAGTCCGTCGTCGTCGTGAGCCAGAGTCTGGCGCAGCGGATGTTCGCGGGGCAGGACGCGGTCAACCGCCACATCATGTGGACCGATCCGGTGATGAAGTTCATCGACATCAGCGAGGCGCCGCGGCGTATTGTCGGCGTCGCCGCCGACATCGACGACGAACACGTCGTGCCGGGCCCGATGCTGACCGTGTATCATCCCTTCGAGCAGCAGGGGATCTGGGGCGGCCGTCTATTCGTTCACACGCACGCGAATCCTTACGGGCTGGTAACGCCGATCACGCAGCTTATCCGCGACATGTCGGTGGACCAGCCGGTTGAGCACGCCGCCACGCTCGAAGACGTCCGCGCCGAAGTCCTGACGCCGGACCGGTTGAACACCCTGGTGTTCGGGGGTTTCGCTGCAGTTGCGCTGGCGATCGCGCTGGTCGGCGTCGCCGGCGTGCTGGCATTTTCGGTTAGCGCGCGGACGCGCGAGTTCGGCGTCCGGCTGGCGATTGGAGCGCAGCCGCGGCAGCTCCTGACGAGCGTCATTTCGGAGGGCGCGGTGATGGGGACGGCGGGCGTCGTCGCAGGCGCGGCATGTGGATACGTGCTGGTGCGTCTGGCGCGCAGCTATTTCGAGGACGTGCAGATGCCGGGCAGCCTGCCTGTAGTTGTTTCGGTGGTCGTGCTGCTGGCCGCAGCAGTCGTCGCGTCAGTGCTGCCTGCGGCGCGCGCCGCGCGCGTCGACGTCACGGAGGCTCTGCGATCAGACTAATCTCCGGATTTCAGGTTCGCGCGTCGGAGTGTGGAACGACGACGTGCTTATTCCAGGCAGGTCCGCTCAAGGACGTCTGATTCATTGGGGTTTATGGAGCGGGCGATGGGAATCGAACCCATGCCCGGAATTTGGGCAAGGAACTTCACGTCGGGTCCATTTGCGGTCCGTTAAGAATTCCATTGCGTGCCGTACAGCGTCTGGGTAGCCGCGCTGTTTCAATTGACTGCAAAACTTCGGTGACCTGTCACGGTAAGAAAAGCATTGAGACCGCGGCGGGTGATTACGGCAACGTTTGGCTCGCGTTCCTTGCCAAGGCGCGCCGGCACAGCTCAGGCGCCTTCATGCGCTCACAGGTCCGTTTGAAATCCTCAGCAGGGCCTCTCCACAGCAAATCGTCAATGGAGGTGAACACGGGAACATCGACTCGAAGTGTCGCGAGAGTGCGAAACAGCAGCGCATCTTTCCACGCAGCGAAAAGTGACTCGGCCAGGGGACGCGCTCTCCGTACCATAGGATCCCAGTGACGCCAATCTTTCGGAATGTCTTCCAGGTGAGGATATTGCGAGAAAACAGCCGCCGCGGTCTTGGCTCCCCATCCGGCAATGCCGGGGTAGCCGTCTGCACTGTCGCCTACCACAGCCAGATAGTCAGGAATCGACGACGGTTTTATTCCGAACTTTGCGATCACGCCAGCCTCGTCGCGGAGAGTCTCGCGCCGGCGGTCCAGTTGTACGACTCGCGAGCCCACCACGCATTGGCTGAGATCTTTGTCGGGGGTGCAGATAATAACCCGCCGAGCGCGATCATCCTGCGCTGCTTTCGCTGCAGCCGAAGCAAGTGCATCATCGGCTTCGAATTTGATCATCGGCCACACCAACACTCCCATGGATTGCAGCGCCGCTTCGAGAATTGGGAATTGCGACAGCAGTGCCGGATCCACGCCTTCGCTAGTCTTATAGCCCAAGTAAAGATCGTTGCGAAAGGACTCAATCACATTGTCGGTCGCAACTCCGACGTGAGTTGCTCCTCCCTCAATCATTGAGAGAACCGACCCAAGCACTCCGCGAACTGCACCAATCTCCTGACCACAGGTGTCTTTGGCGGACGGCACGGCGTAGAAGTAGCGGAATAGTTCGTAGGTCCCGTCAATGAGGTAGAGATCCATGAACTCGACTCAGTTAGCAGGCAAAGTTGAACCGAATGAACGATTTAAGCTCTATCCATCGCCATAAAGAGATTGTTTCACGTCTCGCTAGCCAACTTCCTCCTTGATCACGCCTCGAGGATTCTTATCCTCGCGAAGCGCGACAAACTTCAAATGGCGGAGCCTATCGATTTACGCTTCATACTGCACCTCTTCATGGCATAGGCAGCCAAATCGGACACCATAGGGTTGCTGAATCTTGAGTCAGCGTAACAATAGCAATGACGTAGGAGGCGAGGCAACATCAGCGTTTCCGACGTGCTCCCACGGAAGCGAACGTCAACGAGCCACTTCTGTGGAGTCGAGGTATGACGCGGTGGTTTACGTGCTGCCTATCCGTGGCCGACTCTTTCGTCTGTCGGTGCCTCAATAGCTGTACCATGCTTCCGTCTTCACACCCCCGCTCATCGGTAACCAGGCACAATCACCCGAGCTCACATCAGTTTAGGCCGTTAACCTTGAATAGAGACACGTGTGGCTTTAATGTTTATAGACTTCCGGTTGGGACTGGGACACAGCGTCCACCGCCTTGTCACTAATTTGGAGCCGCAACGCAAGACACGCCCAGACAGCGTTAGCTACTTCGCTCGAATGCTTAAGGCTTGAGTGATTTTGAATCAGGTCGTTTGCAATTTCTTCCATCTGCCCCAGAATA
>Ga0066710_100001182_pt1 | contig 18820 bp, 17 predicted proteins | sample GraSoiAngelo_159_FD_79666 | JGI IMG/M metagenome (GOLD analysis project Ga0066710, IMG submission 79666) | Grasslands soil microbial communities from the Angelo Coastal Reserve, California, USA - 14_1009_16_40cm | ecosystem: Environmental > Terrestrial > Soil > Grasslands | place: USA... | reverse complement strand
TGATTCTGCGGGCGCTGCTGCGAGGGCTGAGGCTCTTGCCGCTTCGGGTTCTGCCGGGGATCCTGCTGCTGCTGCTTGTGGTTCAGGATCACCTCGTAGTTCCACCTCGCGTCCTGGTCCGCCGGATTCCGTTCCAGCGTGCGGCGCAGCGCGCCAAGCGCGGGATCGTACTGCTTGGCCTCGCCCAGCAGCGTCCCCAGGTTGTAGCCGGCTTCCAGTCCCGGGTGATCGTCCCGCTGCATCAGCGTTTCGAGCTCGTGCATGCCTTCGGGACCGTGGCCGGCCAGGGCGCGCGCCGTGGCGCGGTTCACGCGGACATCGGCCGGCGCGTTGCGCTGCTTGAGTCGCAGCGTGTACAGCGACTCGGCCTGCGCGTAGCGGCCGGCCTTGAACGCGCGATCGCCGCGCGCCCAGGCGCTTTGCGCCGCGGCGGGCGCGGGCAGGAATGCCACGACGAACAGCGCGGCGGCCGCGGCCCGGGCGGGAGCGGCGCCGAGCGGCGTATCGGCGACATCGCGGCGCCGCCGGCGCGCGACCGTTCGCTCGACGGCGATGAGCAGCGCCGCGACCGCCGCGAACCACGGGAACCTCGCGACCGGACGCTCGATCAGCCGGTTGCCGCGCCCGGACTGGGCGACCGCCGACAGCGACGCCAAGAGCCGCGGCAGCTCGCCACCGGGGCGCGAGGCGGCGAAGAATCCGCCGCGCGTGCGGCGACCGATTTCGCGCAGCAGCGACTCGTCGAGCCGGCTCCTCACCGCGTTGCCGTTCTCGTCCCGCTTGATGTCCACCACGTGCCCCTGATCGTCCACGACCGGCACGACGTCGCCGGCCGGCGTGCCGACCCCCACCGCGAACACGCGCACGCCGGCGCGCACCACCTCGTCGATCGCCGCCGCCGCGCCGCGCTCCAGGTCCTCGCCGTCGGTCCAGAGCACGATCGCTTGCTGCTCGCGGTGGCCGCCCGGCAGCACGCGTAACGCGGTGCGCAGGCCCTTGCCCAGATCGGTGCCCGGCTCGGAGATCGCGGCGCTGGTGAGCCCTTCCACCGTGAGCCGCGCCGCGCCGCGGTCGAGCGTGAGCGGACACAGGCGCACGGCGTCTCCGGCGAACCCGACGACGCCGACCCGGCACCCTTGCAGCCGGTCCACGACCGCGAGCGCCTCGCGCCGCGCTTCGTCGAGACGGCTCGGCGGCACATCGCGGGCGTCCATGCTCGAGGAGACGTCGATGACGACCGCGACGTCGGAGCCCGTGGCGCCGCGCCGCACGACCTCGCGTCCCCATTCCGGTCGCGCGGCTCCCAGCACGAGCAGGGCGAACGCCAGCACCCGCAGCATGGCGCCGGCCGTGCGCTGGCGGGGGCGCACCTGCGCGAGCAGCACGTGACCGGGGCGCGCTCCGATCAGCCGGTCGAGCGCGCGCGCCGCGCGCCGCGCCGCCAGCCACTCCAGCAGCACGACGATCGGCAGCAGCCAGAGCCCCTGGAGCAGGCGGGGATCCCCGAAGCTCATCGGACGGCTCCCGGAGTCGGCGACGGCGCGGGCTTCATGGCAGGCGGAACGCCCACGTCGTGGTGGCCAGCGTGAACGCGCCGAGCAGCATGGCCGCGGCGGCAAGCAGGATCGGGCCCAGGTCGTAGTACTCCTTGTACTCGATCGAGCGGATCGGCGCCCGTTCCAGGCGGTCGATCTCGGTGTAGATCGCGGCCAGCGCGGCCGAATCGGTGGCGCGGAAGAACTTCCCGTTCGTCCGGCGGGCGATCTCGCGCAGCGAGCCCTCGTCGACGTCCATGCGCACCATCTCGGTGCGGCGGCCGAGCAGCGGATCGTCCACCGGCACCGGCACCACGCCGCCGCGGCCGACCAGCACGGTGTACACCTTGACGCCCATGGCCTTCGCCACGTCGGCAGCCGTGAGCGGATCCACCGCGCCGCGATTGCTCTGGCCGTCGGTGAGCAGGATCACGATCTTGCTCGGCGTGCGGCTCTCCCTGAGCGCGGCGATCGCGGTCACGAGCCCCATGCCCACTGCGGTGCCGTCCTCCGCGAGCCCGAAGTCCAGGTTCTGTAGCAGCTCCTCCAGCGCGTCGTGGTCGAGCGTGAGCGGGCACTGGCTGAACGCGGTGCCGGCGAAGCCGACGAGCCCGATGCGATCATGGCTGCGCTGCCGGAGGAAGTCGCGCGCGGTCTGCTTCGCGACCGCGAGCCGGTTGGCGGGCTGGAAATCCTCGGCCGCCATGCTGGGCGAGATGTCGATCGCGATCATGATGTCGACGCCCTGCGTCTCGACCTCGCTCTGGCGCAATCCCTGCTGCGGCCGCGCGACCGCGAGCAGCGCCAGCGCCAATGCCGCCCACGGCAAGAGCTCGAGCGCGCGCACGCCCACGGCGCCGAGGCCCGCGCGGACGCCGCCGATGCGCGCCCGCACCCACAACAGCGACGCGCGGCGCCGCTCTCGGCGGCCGCTCCACACCGCGAGCGCCGGCACCAGGAGCAGCAGCAGCAGCAACAACGGTTGCTCCCAGCGCATCACGCCGCCTTACCCGCCGCGGGCTCGGCCAGCTTCCGCACCAGCAGCTCGACCGCCTGTTCGGAGCGCATGCTCTCTTCGATGCTCGACGCCGCGCGGGCGAACTTGAGCCGGTCCCACACGCGCAGCAGTACTGCGAGATGCTTGAGCTCGTCCGGGCCGAGCGGGCTCTTCTGCAGCGCCCGCACCAGCTCCGGCGTGGTGTGCCCCGGACGCGGGGCATGGGTCACGGCCTCCAGGTAGCGGCGCAGGATCCAGCTCAGCCGCAACGCATGCTCGTCGAACCGGCCGCGCTCCGGCAGGTGCAGGGCGCGCAGCTCGGCGAGCTGCGCGAGCGCCAGCGCCGCGGGGTCGAGCACGATGGGCGGCGCCAACGGCGCGGCCCGCCGCCGCGACCGCAACCAGCGCACGATCAGCACCGCGAGCAGCACCGCGGCCAGTACCACCGCCACCCACAGCCACGGCACGCGCTCATACCACGGCGCCGGCAGCGGACCTCGCGCCGGGCGCAGATCGGCGTTGCTGTCGGCCGCGGTCAGCACCGGCTGGACCACGAGCGTCACGGGCGGGAGCTTTTGAACTTCCGGATGCGGCGGCCCCGGATCCTGGAACTTGAGCCCGGGAAGCGTGATCGCGCCGAGGCGGAACACCTGGAGCGGGATCTCGACGAACAGGGTCTCGGCGCCGCCTGGCCCCCGCGCCCGCCACGCGCGGGGAGATCCCCAGGTGAGATCGGGCTCGGGCTCGGGCGGCAGCCACCTCGCGCCGGAGGGCGCCCCGTACACGGCGTATCCGCGATACAGCACTCGCTCGCCCAGGTGCGCGAAGCCGGGACTGACGCCGGCATGCACCTGTCGCGGCGGATTGCCCTGGGCCAGGGCCAGCGTGGCGCTTCCGGCGAGCGCCGCCAGAAGCCACGCGGCCAGGCCGCCGGCGAGCGGCTGGGATCGACGGCGCGCTCCACCGCTCGAGGCTCCGGGCTCGAGGGCCTTCAGCTCGAGCCGATGCCCCGCGGAGCTCACCGCGCGCCTCGCTTGCCGCGCGCCGAGAAGTATCGGATCAGGAGCGGCAGGTACGAGCGGTCCGTGCGAACCTCCAGCACCGGACAGCGCGCCACCGCGAGCGCGCGCTCGGTCCGCGCGCGGCGCTCGTGCGCCTCGCGCAGGTAGCGATCGCGGGCCGTGCGGCTCGAGGTGTCGACCAGCATGCGGGCACCGGTCTCGAGGTCCTCGAGCTCCACCCAGCCCACGGCCGGCAGCGCCTCGTCCCGCGGGTCGCGCAGCGCGACCGCGGTGAGCTCGTGGCGCCGGCCCAGCACGCGCAGGCTCTTGCCGTCGAGCGCATCCTCGAAGTCGGAGATCCAGAACACGAGGCTGCGGCGGTGCGTGGTGCGCAGGATGAACGTCGCCGCCTCCGTCAGCCGCGTGCCACGGCCGCGGGGGAGGATGCCGAGCACGTCGCGCAGCAGTCGGAGCAGGTGCGTGCGCCCGCGGGCCGGGGGCACGAAGTGCTCCACCTTGTCGCCCACGAGCACGAGGCCGACCCGATCGTTGTTGCTCACCGCCGCGAACCCGAGCACGGCGCACAGCTCGGCGGCCAGCTCGCGCTTTTCGACCCCCGCGGTTCCGAACCGCATCGAGCGCGACACGTCCACCACCAGCATCACGGTCAGCTCGCGCTCCTCGACGAAGCGCTTGACGAACGGGGAGCCCAGGCGCGCGGTGACGTTCCAGTCGATGGCGCGCACCTCGTCGCCCGGCACGTACGCCCGCACCTCCTCGAACTCGATGCCGCGGCCCTTGAACACGCTCACCGAGCGTCCGGCGAACAGGTCTTCCACGAGGTGACGGCTACGGATCTCGAGCCGCCGCACCTTGCGCAGCAGTTCGGTGGTCTGCATCAGGGCACGCGCACCTGCTCCAGGATGCGGCGCGCGATCTCCTCGCCGTCGATGCCTTCCGCCTCGGCTTCGTACGACACGTGGATGCGGTGCCGCAGCACATCGAGCGCGATGTTCTTCACGTCCTCGGGCAGCACGTAAGGGCGCCCCTCCAGCAGCGCCAGCGCCTGGGCCCCCCTCACCAGGAACAGCGTGGCGCGCGGGCTCGCGCCGAACGAGAGCAGTGTCTCGAGCTGGAGCCCGAACTCCCCGGGGCGGCGCGTCGCCGACACGATATCGAGCACGTACTCCTGGATCTTGTCGTCCACGTACACGCCATCCAGCGCCTGCCGCGCCTCCAGCACGTCCTCGCGCGCGGCGCGAGCTTCCAGCACCGGCAGCCGGGCGAGCCCGGCCCGCCGCAGGATCTCCTTCTCCTCGGCGCGCTGGGGGTAGTCCACCTTGACCTTCAACATGAAGCGGTCGCTCTGCGCCTCGGGCAGCGGGTAGGTGCCCTCGTGCTCGATCGGATTCTGGGTGGCGAGCACCAGGAACGGCTCCTCGAGCGGGTGCGAGTCGTCACCGAGCGTGACCTGCTTCTCCTGCATCGCCTCCAGCAGCGCCGACTGCACCTTGGCGGGCTCTCGGTTGATCTCGTCCGCCAGCACCAGGTGGGAGAACAGCGGACCCTGCTTGGGGGTGAACGTGCCCTCCCGCGGGTTGTAGATCAAGGTACCGGTGAGGTCCGCGGGCAGCAGGTCGGGGGTGAACTGGATGCGGCGGAACTTGAGCGACAGCGAGTCGGCGAGGCTCTTGACCGCGAGCGTCTTCGCCAGCCCGGGGACGCCTTCGAGCAGCACGTGGCCGCCGGTCAAGAGACCGACCAGCAGCCGGTCCACCATGTACTTCTGTCCCACGATGGCGCGGCCGACCTCGTCGCGCACGCGAGCCAGGATGTCTCCGGCGCGCTCGATTCGAACCGCAACCTCCCGGGTCTCGACGGTCATCGCGATCTCCTCGTGGAATGGTCGGAACGCCCCGTGGAGGCTCGGCCGGACGATGCGTGTCCCGCCGTGAGCGCAGGCTCTCCCGGAGCCGTCGGGGCGCGGGGCGCGTGCGCCGGCAGTATAGCCAAGCGCTCATGCCCCACCAATCAAAGGACATCAAAGGACGGTCAAGTGGCCCGACGAAATTGCCGGATCGAACGACGCCGTCACGGCGTACAATTGCCTGAGGTTCTTGCGGGACCATTCCGGCCCCGCCGTCGCGACCTCGCGGCGAGCCGCACCGTGCTCATTCACGGGAGGTGCCCATGGGCGTCGTGGAGACCACACGTCGTTCCCGCGCTGCATCGGCCGCGCTTCTGCTGCTCCTCTCCCTCGCCACGTCGTCGCCCCGCGCCGCGCGCGGCGATGCCGCGAGCCTGGCGTGGGGCGCATGTGCGGGCGGAGGCGGCGTCTCGAACCAGACGTTCGCCTGCGATACGAACATCGGCGACCACGTGATCATCGGATCGTTCGTGCTCGGCGAGAGCCTGCCGTTCACGGCCCACTGGGGAGTCGAGGCGCGACTCACGGCGGGACAGCCGGGAACCTCCTCCACCGTGCCGGAGTGGTGGCGGCTCGAGCCGGGCGGCTGTCGCGCGGGCGTGCTCAGCACGTCGTTCGACTTCACGTCCAATCCTTATGTCCCGTGCGCGGACCCCTACTTCGGTCAGGCGTTGGCCGCGCCTCCCCAGATCACGCTGATCACGACCCCCGATCTTCCGCCGCATGGAAGTTCCACCTTCGAGCGCATCCAGCTCGGGGCCTACGTGCCGTTGCCCGTGACGCTCGCGGCCGGGACCGAGTACGATGCGTTCAGGATCCGGATCACGAACGCCGGAACCCGCGGTTCGACTGCTTGCGCCGGCTGCTGCCAGGAGATGGCGATCGTGCTCGACGATCTGGTGATCAGCGGCGGGACGACGGTCGTGCATTTCGTGAACCAACCGGTCGTCTCGTGGCAGAGCTTCGGCTCGCCGTGCCAGGCGACACCCGAGCGCGCCGCGAGCTGGGGAAGGGTCCGGTCGCTGTACCGCTAGTGTTCCGTACCGGAACACTAGTGTTCCTGGACGGCCGATTGCCGCTCCGGGCAGAGGCGGTTGCCAGAGCGTGCGGCGTGCGGAAGCGCCGGGGCCGCGCCCGGCTCAGGCCGCGCGCGCGAGCTCGTCGTGGGCGCCGTTGTCGGGGCTGTCGGCGAGCCAACCCGCGAGGAGCGAGTCCGCCTCGACCAGCGCGAACGGCGGCTCGAGCGATTCGATCCGACCCAGCTGGCTGAGCCGCCGCTCCACTTCGACGCACAGCTCGGCGGCGCGAGCGGGCTGGTTGCCCGACAGCACCTGCGCCATGAGCTCGTGCACGCGCAGCCGCGCGATCGCGTCGACGTCGAGCTCCCGACGGTAGCGGAGTGCGGCCGCCTCGAACAAGAGCCCGGCGTGGCGCCAGTGATGCTCGTGCATCGCCCTGAGCCCCCACTGGTGGAGCGCGTGGCCGCTCACGACCGCCGATACGGCCCGCATCGCGAGCGGCTTGAGGTCGAACATGTGAGGAGCCTCGTGAGCTGAGGGTGGGTTTTTGGCGCCGGGTCTGATCGCGCGATGGAATCTGCACGATCGGTGCCAGGGATCGGTCAAGGCGTACGTGCTAACTCCTTGTCCCATCGGGAGTGGAGAGGGAGATTTCACCCGGATTCGAGGCCTCCCCAGGGTCGTGTTGCAAGATCCGAGGCACCGTGAGGATTCTTGCACGATCCGGCCCCTGCGGGGTGTTTCCTCGCTCGTGCATCCGCCGGCGCGGGGCGGCGCGCTACCGCAGCACGGGCTCCCAGGCGAACAGCGGGAATCCCGACGCGAGCTCGAGCACCTCGCGCTCCACGGATTTCGCGAGCTCGAGGTCCTCGGGGCGCTCCAGCACGCGCGCGATCCAGCCGCCGATCGCGCGCATCTCCTCCGCTCCGAACCCGCGCGTCGTGAGCGCGGGCGTGCCGATGCGGATGCCGCTCGTCACCCACGGCTTCTGGGGATCGTTCGGGACCGCGTTCTTGTTGACCGTGATGCGGGCGCGGTGGAGGGCCTCCTCCGCCTGCTTGCCGGTGAGGCCGCGGCGGCGCAGATCGACGAGCATCAGATGGTTGTCGGTGCCGCCCGACACCAGGTCGAAGCCGTGCCCGACGAGCTCCGCCGCGAGCGTGCGCGCGTTGTCCACCACGCGGCGCTGGTAACTCCGGAACCCCTCGGTGAGCGCCTCGCCGAAGCACACCGCCTTGGCCGCGATCACGTGCATGAGCGGTCCGCCCTGCATCGAGGGGAACACGGACTTGTCGAGCTTCTCCGCCCACTCCGAGCGCGCCAGCACCACGCCGCCGCGCGGCCCGCGCAGCGTCTTGTGCGTGGTCGTGGTCACGAGGTCCGCGTGCGGCACCGGGCTCGGATGCAGCCCCGTCGCCACGAGTCCCGCGACGTGCGCCATGTCGACCACGAGCACGGCTTCGACGGCGCGCGCGATCCGGGCGAAGCGCTCGAAGTCGATCACCCGCGGATAGGCGCTGGCGCCCGCGACGATGATGCGCGGGCGGTGCTCGAGCGCCAGGCGCTCGACCTGATCGTAGTCCAGGTAGCCGTCGTCGGGGCGCACGCCGTACTGGACCGACTTCCACAGCTTGCCGGTGAGCGAAACGCTGTGGCCGTGCGTCAGATGGCCGCCGTGGGCGAGGCTCATTCCGAGCAGCGTCTGGCCCGGCTCCGACACCGCGAGGTACGCCGCCAGGTTGGCGGAAGCGCCGGAATGCGGCTGGACGTTCGCGTGGTCGCACCCGAACAGCTGCTTCGAGCGCTCGATCGCGAGCGCCTCGGCGACGTCCACGTACTCGCACCCGGCGTAGTAACGCTTGCGCGGCAGGCCCTCCGCATACTTGTTCGTGAGCACCGAGCCGGTCGCTTCCAGCACCGCCGGGCTCACGAAGTTCTCGGAGGCGATCAGCTCGAGCGTCGTCGTCTGGCGGCGCTGCTCGCCGACGATCGCCTCGTACACCTGGGGGTCTTGCGACGCGAGAGCGGACATGGGCTCGGATCCCGTCACGACCGCGCCGCGTGCGCGGTCTCGTAGTCGTGAATCTTGCGCAGCCGCGGCACGTGCCGGCCGCCTTCGAACGGCGTCTCCAGCCAGACCCTGAGCCAGCGCGCGCACGACTCGTGGTCGGGGTTGGTGCGGCCGCCGAGCGCGAGCACGTTGGAGTCGTTGTGCAGTCGCGTCAGGCGCGCGGTCTCGTCGCTGGTCACGACCGACGCCCGGATGCCGAGCACCTTGTTCGCGGCGATGCTCTCGCCGATACCGCTGCCCCCGAGCACGACCCCGCGGTCGGCCTCGCCGCGGCTCACCAGCTCGGCGACCGGGAAGCAGTAGTCGGGGTAGTCCACCGGCGGGCTCTCCGCCATGACGCCGAGATCGATCGCCTCGTGACCCAGCGTCTCGAGCTCGCGCACCAGGCGCTGCTTGAGGCGGTAGCCCGCGTGGTCGCCGCCGATCGCGATTCGCATGCGGTCCGCGCTACGAGCTGCGCGGCACCGCGACGGCGCTCGGCTCCGCGGCGAGCTGCGGCACCGGTCTCAGCCATCCGTAGCGGTCCGGGTGTTCGCCGCGCACGATCCCGAAGAACGCGTCCTGCAGCGCCTTCGTGATCGGCCCGCGCCCGCCGCTCCCCACCGGGATCTTGTCGACCGAGGCGATCGGCGACACCTCGACCGCGGTGCCGGCGTAGAACAGCTCGTCGGCCGCGTACAGGTACTCGCGCGGCATGACCTCCTCGCGCACCTTGTAGCCCAGGTCGCGGGCCAGGGTGATGACGGAGTTCCGCGTGATCCCTGCCAGGATGCTGTTGTGGAGCGGCGGAGTCACGAGTTCTCCCTTCATGACCGCGAACACGTTCTGGCCGCTGCCCTCGCTGACGTAGCCGTGGACGTCCAGCGCGATCGCCTCCTCGTAGCCGTCCAGCTTCGCCTCCATCTTCATGAGCTGCGAGTTCATGTAGTTCGCGGACGCCTTGGCCATCGCCGGCAGCGTGTTGGGCGCCATGCGCTGCCACGAGCTGACCTTGACCGCCACGCCCTTCACCAGCGCGTCCTCGCCCAGGTACTTCCCCCACGGAAACGCCGCGACCGCCACCTCCACCGGGCTGCCGAACGGGTTCACGCCCAGGTTCTCGTAGCCGCGATAGATCACCGGGCGGATGTAGCACTCCTTGAGGCCGTTGACGGCCACCACCTCCACGCACGCGTCACGGATCTGGTCGCGCGTGAACGCGGTCTCCATGCGGTAGACGCGCGCCGAGAGCATCAGCCGGTCCATGTGCTCCTCGAGCCGAAAGATCGCGGGCCCGCGCTTGGTCACGTAGCAGCGGATGCCCTCGAACACGCTCGAGGCGTAATGCACGACGTGGGACAGGATATGGATCTTCGCGTCGTCCCACCCCACCCACTTTCCGTTCATCCAGATCTTGCTGGCCTTCTGCAGTGCCATCGTTCACCTCGTGTGGTGGGCGGCGTTCACATCGACTGGCTTCGCAGCGCCTCGATGATGTGGGGCGCGATTCGCTTCACGTGGCGCGTGATGCGGCGCCAGCATTCCTCGTAGCCCTCGCGGGAGCCCCCGAACGGATCGGAGACCTCGAGGTCGGGCTGGCCGGGCGGCGGCCACTCCCCCAGGACGTGGATCTTGTCGTGGGCCCCTCCCAGCGCGCGAAGCTGGGCGAGATGCGCGGGCTCCATCACCAGCACCAGGTCGGAGGCGGCGAGCAGCTCGGGTGTCACGCGCCGCGCCCGATGCGCGGCGAGATCGATCCCGTGCTGAGCCGCCACCTCGACCGACAGCGGCGACGCCGGCTCTCCCTCCACCGCCCGGGTCCCGGCCGACACCACCTCCACCCGCGCCGCGTCGTCCTTGAGCTCCGCCCGCAGCACCGCTTCCGCCATCGGGCTCCGGCACGTGTTCCCGGTACACACGAACAGTACGCGCAACGTGGACTCCCTCGCGTGAGAATAGAAAGCGCCGCCGAACCGCGTCAACCGGCGCGTTCGACGGTCAGGTCCTCGTAATCGCCGAGCTCGGCGGTCACGTCGATCGCGCCGCGCCGCAGCAGGCGCGCCCGCGGCGAGCTCACGTCCACGAGCGTCGACGCCCTGCCGCCGGGGCGCGGCCCACCGTCGATCACGAGCTCGAGCTGGTTGCCAAAGATGCGCTGGACCTCCTCCGCCGTTTCCGCCGGGCGCTGGCCGGAGAGGTTCGCGCTGCTCGACACCACCGGACCGCCGATCACGGCCAGCAACCGCTGGCACAGCTCGTCCTTCGGACACCGGAGCGCGACGGTTCCCCCGGCGCCGCGCACCCGCGGCGGGACGATCGGCGCCGCGCGGAAGATCAGCGACAGCGGCCCCGGCCAGAACCGCGTGACCAGCCGCTCGGCGAGCGGCGTCACCTGGCTCGCCAGGCCGTGGACCTGGCGCGGCTCGGGAATCAGCGAGATCACCGCCAGCGACGGGTCGCGACGCTTGATGCGCGCCACCATCAGCACCGCCTCGACGTCGAACAGCGAGCACCCCAGGCCGTAGACCGTGTCGGTCGGAAACCCGATGATTCCGCCGCGCAGCACGACTTCCGCCGCAGCGCGCAGCACCCGGCCATCGGGATGATCGGCATCCCAGCGCAGCAACTCCACGTCATACCCTCCCTGCCAGGCGCGCGCGATGCCGCTCGAGCTTGCGCGCCAGCATCGCGTCCGACAGCGCGAGCACCCGCACCGCGAGGTGCGCCGCGTTGCGCGCGCCCCACGCGCCCACCGCGAGCGTTCCCACCGGCACGCCGGGCGGCATCTGCACCGTGGCCAGTAGTGCGTCGAACCCCGCAAGCGGCGTGCCGCCGAGCGGCACCCCCAGCACCGGGAGTCCGCTGTGGGCCGCCATCGCTCCCGCCAGATGCGCCGCCCCACCCGCGCCCGCAATGATCACGCGGATCCCGCGCCGCGCCGCCGTGCGCGCCCAGCGCGCCGCGGCATCCGGCGCGCGGTGCGCCGAGCGCACCACGATCTCGCAGCGAACGCCGAACTCGCCCAGCACCTTCGCGGCCTCTTCCATCATCGGGCGATCCGACTCGCTGCCCATCACGATTCCGACCTGTGCCGCCGCCTTGCCGGCCATGGTCCGTCCACCTCCCGCTCGAACGCGCCTGCGCCCCCGCTCGCCGTCGCCGGGCGTGCCCGGGCGCTGTGACGATAACCGGCCGCGGCCGGCGCTCAAGCGTGGCCCGCGCGCGCCGGGCGGGACGCGGCCCCCGCCGCCGCCTGCTTCATGTCCGCCGCCACGTCACGCCGGCAGCGCCAGCCTCGCCCTCCCAACGAATCGATCGCCCGGTAGGCGCGCCGCCGCGCCTCGGCGCGTGTCTCGCCGCACGCCATCACGTACGCCGCGCGCCCGCCGCGCACGGCCCAGCCTCCTGCGGAGCGCTCGAGGCCCGCGCCGAACACGCGCACGTGTTCCTGCGCGGCCATCGCATCCAGCCCCTCGATCGAGCCGTTCCCCGCCACGCGCTCGGGATAGCCCTCGTCCACCAGCGCGACGGCGACGGCGGCACCGGTCTCGCGCCCGACGGAGGCTGGATCGAGGGTACCGCGCGCCGCGCCGAGCAGGAGCTCGCCGAACGGGCCCGAGACGAGCGGCAGGATCACCTGCGCCTCGGGGTCGCCGAACCGGCTGTTGAACTCCACGACCTGGGGGCCGTCCGGCGTGAGCATGAGGCCGCAATACAGCGTCCCGCGGTAGGGCGTGCCGCGCGCCGCCATCGCGCGCAGCACGGGAGTCACGATGCGGCGGCCGATCTCGGACTCGAGCCCGGCGTCGATCGCTTCGAGCGGCGCAAACGCGCCCATGCCGCCGGTGTTGGGACCGAGGTCGCCGTCGTGGGCGCGCTTGTAGTCGCGCGCGGCCGGCAGCAGCACGAACCGCTCGCCGTCGCACACCGCCATCACCGACGCTTCCTCCCCGTCCAGGAACTGCTCCACCAGCACGCGCCGGCCGCTGTCGCCCAGGAGCCCGGCCTCGAGGCAGCGCGCCGCGAACTCGAGCGCCGCCGCCCGCTCGCGCGTGACGAGCACTCCCTTGCCGGCGGCGAGCCCGTCCGCCTTGACCACGTAGGGAGGGCCGAACCCGTCGAGCGCCGCCGCCACCTCGGCCCGCGTGACGCACGAGCGGGCGGCGGCGGTCGGCACCTCCGCCGCGCCCAGCACTTCCTTCGCGAACGTCTTGCTCCACTCCAGGCGCGCCGCGGCGCTCGAGGGTCCGAACACGGCGATGCCGCGTGCGGCGAGCACGCCCGTCACGCCGGCCGCGAGCGGCGCCTCGGGACCGACGACGACGAGCTGGACGCCCTCTCGCGCCGCGAGCTCGGCCACCGCCGCGGGGTCGCGCTCGTCGACCGCGACGCACCGGTGCTCGGCGGCGATGCGTGCGTTGCCGGGAGCCACGAGCACGTCGGTCCCGGGATCCGCTGCCAGCCGCCACGCCAGCGCGTGCTCTCGCCCCCCCGCTCCCAGCACCAGGATGCGCAGCGTCACGGACGGCTCCCCGCCTGTTGCTCGAGCGCCTCGCGGAGCAGCTCCTGCACCACTTGCGGCACCGCCTGGCCGCCGCTCTTCTTCATCACCTGGCCCACCAGGAAGCCGAGCGTCGCGGTCTTGCCCGCCAGGTACTGCTGCACCGGACCCGGATGCTCCTGCAGCACCGCCTGGACCAGCGGCCGCAGCTCCTCGGCCGAGCCCTCGACCCGCACGCCGTGGCGCTCGAGCAGCGCCGCCACGTCCCCGTCCTCGGCGGCCATCCAGGCGAACACCTGCTTCGCGAGCGGCCCCGGCAGCTCGCGAGCCATGAGCTTGTCCAGGAACGCGGCGAGGCGCGCGGCCGGCACGCGCTCCGCCCATTGCGTGAGCGAGATGCCGCGCTCCTTCAGCGCCCGCAGCACCTCGGTCATGATCCAGTTGCTCGCGAGCTTGGGCTCTCGGTCCGCGGCGGCCTCGAAATAGTCGGCCAGCTCGCGCTGCTCGGTGAGCACGCCCACGTCGTACGCCGGCAGCCCGTAAGCCGCGATCATGCGCCGCTCGCGGTCCCACGGCAGCTCCGGCAACCGCGCCCGCGCCTCCGCGATCCACGCATCGTCCACCACCAGGGCGGGGAGGTCGGGCTCGGGAAAGTACCGGTAGTCGTGCGCGTGCTCCTTGGAACGCATCACCTGGAGCCGGTCGTGGTCGGCGTCGTACAGGAGCGTCGCCTGCTCGATGCGTTCGCCGCGCTCGAGCATGCCGCGCTGGCGCTCGATCTCGGCGGCGATCCCCTTCTCGACGCCCTTGATCGAGTTGAGGTTCTTGATCTCGGTCTTGGTGCCGAACGCCGCGGCGCCGCGCGGGCGCAGGCTGACGTTCGCGTCGCAGCGCAGGTGGCCCTTCTCCATATCGGCATCCGAGATGCCGAGCCAGCGCGACAGCCGCCGCAGCTGGAACAGGAACGCGCCGCACTCCTTCGGCTCGTGGAACACCGGCCGCGTCACGAGCTCGAGCAGCGGCACCCCCGCGCGATTGAAGTCGACGCGCGACACGCGGCGGTCGCCGTAGCGCTCCGGATGGAACGATTTCCCGGTGTCCTCCTCCACGTGGATGCGGGTGAGCTCGAAGCGGCGCTCGGTCCCCTCCACCGTCACCGGCACCGCGCCCTGCTCGCACAGCGGGAGGTCGTACTGGCTGATCTGGTAGTTCTTCGGCATGTCGGGATAGAAGTAGTTCTTGCGTGCGAACACGCTGGTCGGCCGGACGTCGCAGCCGAGCGCCAGGCCCAGCCTCAGCGCGGCGTCGATCGCGGCGCGATTGACGCGCGGCAGCGCCCCGGGGAGCCCCAGGCACACCGGGCACACGTTCGCGTTGGGTTCGGCGCCGAACTCCGCCGGGCACCCGCAGAACATCTTGGTGGCGGTGCGGAGCTGGAGGTGACACTCGAGCCCGATCACCGCTTCGTAGGCCATGCGAACTCCACTTCGTTCTCCCGCGGCAGCCGCGCGACGTCGCCGCGCACCTCGAGCGCGCGGCCGGCGCGGAGCAGCGCCGGCTCCGAGTCGGGCGCTCCCAGGAGCTGAACCGCGCGCGGCAGTCCGTTGCGCGCCGGCTCGAGCGGCACACTGAGCCCCGGGATCCCCGCCAGGTTCGCGCCGATCGTGAAGATGTCGCTCAGGTACATCGCGAGCGGGTCCTCAGTCTTCTCGCCGATCCGGAACGGCAGCGTCGGCGCGACCGGCATCAGCATCAGGTCGCAGTGCGCGAACGCCTCGTCGTACTCGCGGCGGATGCGCGTGCGCGCGCGCTGCGCGGTGAGGTAGTAGGCGTCGTAGTAGCCGGCCGACAGCGCGTAGGTGCCGAGCAGGATGCGCCGCTGCACCTCGGGGCCGAACCCCGCGCTGCGGGTGCGCGTGTAGAGCGCGAGCACGTCGGCGCTGTCCGGATGGCGGAACCCGTAGCGCACCCCGTCGAACCGGGCCAGGTTGGAGCTGGCCTCGGCGGTCGCGACCAGGTAATAGGTGGCGACCGCGTACTCGCCGGGCAGGAATTCGAGCGCGGCGCGCCTGGCGCCCGCCCGCTCCAGCCACTCCGCCGCGCGCTCGAGCCCCTCCACCACCTCGGGATCGCAGCCCTCCTGCCACAGGTTCGCCGGCCACCCGAACGTGAGCCCGCGCACGCCCGCGTCCCACCGGCTCACGTCCGGCGCCCGGGTGAGGCGGGTGGTGGCGTCGAACGGGTCGGGGCCCGCGAGCGCCTGATACGTGGCCGCGACGTCGCCCGCATGGCGCGCGAAGATTCCCACCTGATCCAGCGACGAGCCGAACGCCACCAGGCCGTACCGCGACAGGCGGCCGTAGGTAGGCTTGAGCCCGAACACCCCGCAGAACGCGGCCGGCTGTCGCACCGATCCGCCGGTATCGGAGCCGAGGCCGAGCGTGCACAACCCATAGGCCACGGCCGCCGCGGGGCCGCCGCTCGACCCCCCGGGCACACGCTCGAGGTCGTAGGGATTGCGCGTGGGGCCGTAGCAGCTGTACTCGGTGGAGGAACCCATGGCGAACTCGTCCATGTTGCCCTTGCCCGCGATCACCGCCCCCGCCTCGCGCAGCCGCGTGATGACGGTGGCGTCGTAGGGCGAGCGCCAGCCGGCCAGGATCCTGGACGCGCACGTGGTGGGGTAGTCGGTCGTGCACAGGTTGTCCTTGACCAGCACCGGAACGCCCTTGAGCGGTCCCGGCTTCGCCGCTTCGGCGCCGGCTCGCCGCGCCGCGCGGTCGGCGTGGACCACGGCGTGCACGTCCGCCTCCCAGGCGGCACCCGGACCCTCCCAGCCCGACTCCACCGCCGCCGCCACGTCGGTCCCGGCCGCGACGCGGCGGGCCAGGGCCGCCGCCGACAGTCGCCACAGCTCGTTCGCGCTCACCGCTGGTTCCCGCTCACGGGTTCACGTTCTCGACGATGGGCGGCACGAGGAAGAACGCGGCGTCGCGCTCCGGCGCCCCGGCCAGCGCGATCTCGGCCCCCAGCCGCCGCCCATCGAGCTCATCCTCGCGCAGCGGCGGGTTCGCGGGCGCGAACGTCATGGGCTCGAGCCCGCGGAGATCGAGCCGGTTCAAGGTCGCGACGAACTCGAGCACCGCCGACAGCTCGGCCGCCATGCGCGGCACCCGCTCGTCCGGGATCTTCAGTCGCGCGAGCGTGGCGATGCGGCGCACCTCGTCACGATCCATGGCTGTCTCCCGCCGTGAGAAAGCTGCCCAGCACCTTGAGCACCCGCGTGCCGAAGCGCACCGTGTACTTCACGTCGTCCCCCGCTTCCGCCGCGGCCACGACTACGCCGTCGCCGAAGTCCGCGTGGCGCACCCACTGGCCGACGCGGCGGCCGGCCCGTGCCGCCGCCCGAAGCCGGAGCGGGGTCCCGGCCGCGATCGCGTCCTCGCCCTCATCCTGCGACTCCCGGCGTCCATCGAAGTCGTCTCCGCCGGGGCGCGTCGCGAGCCCGCGCCGAGCGCGTTCGCGGCGGGGCGCAAGCCGCGGGCGTTCCTCGACCTCGAGCAGCGTCTCGGGGATCTCCCGGACGAAGCGCGACACGGCACCCCCGCGCGCCCCGTCGAACCGGCGCCGGTACGCGGCCGCGCTCAACAGCACCTCGTCACGGGCGCGGGTGAGCGCCACGTAGAACAGCCGGCGCTCTTCCTCCAGCCGCTCCGCGCGATCCAGCGACGAGGCGTGCGGGAACAGGTCCTCCTCGAGCCCGATGACGGCGACGGCCTTGAACTCGAGCCCCTTCGCGTTGTGTGCGGTGAGGAGCGGCACGCGGTCGCCGTGCTCGCCAACCCGGTCGGCGTCGGTGACGAGCGCCGCTTCGGCCAGGAACTCTTGCACCGAGCCCCCCTCGGACCCGGCAAACGTGGACGCGGCCACCACCAGCTCCCCCACGTTGGCGCGGCGGTCCGCCGCCCCTTCGTCCTCCCCCAGCCAGTCCAGGTAGCCGGTGCGCTCGAGGATCCACGCGAGCGAGCGGTCGACCGGTGCGTCGAGCATCGCCCCGAGCTCGTCCAGCAGCTTCAGCAGCTCGGCCGCGCCGCGCCGCGCGGCAGGCGCGATCGACTGCGCCTCGGCCAGCGCCCGGAGCGCCGCGGGACCAGGCTCGCCGATCGCCGCCATGCGCTGCTCCACGGCGGCGCGCACCGAGGCACCCAGGCCGCGGCGGGGCGTGTTCCACACCCGCCAGAACATCGCCGTGTCCCTGGGATTCGCCGCCACCCGCAAGTAGGCGATCAGGTCCTTCACCTCGCGGCGCTGGTAGAACGACACGCCGCCCACTACCTCGTAGGGGATCAGCGCGTGGCGCAGCTCGGTCTCGAGCGCGCGCGACTGCGCGTGGGTGCGATACAGCACGGCACAATCCGCGAGCCGCCCGCCGCCCGCCACGCGCGCCGCGAGGAACTCCCGCACGCGCCGCGCCTCGTCCACCTCGTCGGCCGCGAGCACGAACCTGAGCCGGCACCCGGCTTCGCGATCGCACCACAGCGTCTTGCCCTTGCGCGCCTGGTTGTTCGCGATCACCGCGTTGGCCGCCTTGAGGATGCTGGCCGTGGAGCGGTAGTTCTGCTCGAGCCGCACCACGGCCGCTCCCGGGAACGCGGTCTCGAACTCGAGCACGTTGCGGAGGTCGGCTCCACGCCAGCCGTAGATCGACTGGTCGTCGTCGCCCACGACGAACACCACGCCGCGATCGCCGGCAAGCGCATGGATCAGCCGGAATTGCGCGTGGTTCGTGTCCTGGTACTCGTCGACCAGCACGTGGCCGAATTGCGCGCGGTAGCGGGACGCCACGTCGGGATGGTTGCGGAACAGCCGCACGGTGTGGGCGATCAGGTCGTCGAAATCCATGGCCCCGCTGCGGTACAGCTCGGCGTCGTACCGCGCGAAGCACTCCGCGACGCGCCGGTCCTCGGGCGCGAACGCCGTGCGCGCGTAGTCCTCCGGGGTGACGAGCGCGTTCTTGGCATCGCTGATCGCCGCCAGCACCGCGGACTTCTTGAAGCTCTGCTCGGGCCAGCCGAGCCTGGACGCGAGGTCGCGGATCAACGCCTCCTGATCCTCGCGGTCGTAGATCGCGAACGACCGGGGCAGGCCGAGCGCCTCGGCCTCGCGCCTTAGGATGCGCGCCGCGGTCGCATGGAACGTCCCCACCCACGGCGCGGGCGAGACGCCGCCCACCATGGTCTCGATGCGCTCGCGCATCTCGCGCGCCGCCCGGTTCGTGAACGTGAACGCCACGATGCTCGCGGGCGGCACCCCGCGAGCGATGAGCCACGCCACGCGCGACGTGAGCACGCGCGTCTTGCCGCTGCCGGCCCCCGCGATCACGAGCACCGCCCGCCCGGGATGCTCGACGGCGGCGCGCTGCGCCGGATTCAAGCGCTCGACAAGCTGCAACTGCACCTCGCCATGCCAGGGGGGGACCGGAAAACGGAACGCTCGCAATCTAACCGAAAGCGGTGCCGATGCAAGGCGCGAGCACGCGCGACCGACAGCGAAGCCGCGAGCGTCGTCGAGGATGGCCGCGACCGAGCGGCGCGGCGAGGCGCCGTCATCGACGCCGGCGCGCGTGGGGAATCGTCGGGCCGGTGCCGGGCCCGGGCGAGCGGGCTAGAACTCCGGACCGACGCTCACGTGCCAGCGGGGCCGGCTCGCGCCGGCGAAATCGGTGTTCCAGCCCGTGTCCACCTTGAGGATCAGGAAGTAGATCGCGGTGCGGATCCCGGCGCCGAAGCC
>Ga0066710_100001181_pt1 | contig 18821 bp, 14 predicted proteins | sample GraSoiAngelo_159_FD_79666 | JGI IMG/M metagenome (GOLD analysis project Ga0066710, IMG submission 79666) | Grasslands soil microbial communities from the Angelo Coastal Reserve, California, USA - 14_1009_16_40cm | ecosystem: Environmental > Terrestrial > Soil > Grasslands | place: USA... | reverse complement strand
CAACGGCTCGAAAAACGATCTGCGAGCCGCCAGCGAGGCACCCGAAGTCCTTCCCCAAGTCATAAAATCGCGGAGCCTGAACAGAATCTATGTCGCGACATCCCTTTTTCCGCAGCCTGCTAGCGCTACTGCCCTGGGGGAATCGCGCCGGAGGTCCAGCGTGAACCCAACCTCTCCGGAAAAGCTTTTTGAGACGTCGATAACAGTCAATCTTGGCGAGTCAAAGTAGAAGCAGGTAGCCGCATTTCCGGGTGCACCGATTTTGCTAGTTGCTGCATCAGACATGACAGTAAAAGTTACAGCGATACGCTGCAACGTTCGTTCTGCGTCGGGTTCATCTGTCGGCGGTGCGGCAACGGTCGAGAGTACATGCTGCTCTGCAATTGCGCCGGTGCTGAAGAAAAGGGCATAGACGCTGGCGCTAAGGTCGACGACATCATTTGCGTCAGCTTTGGTACGGAGATCGTCGTAGCTTAAGTTGATATTTTTCGCGCGTCGCGCCGGGCCAACCACATCGAATATGTTGCGAGTGATTGTCTCTTTTTGTCCATTTGGGCTAATCAGGTCAATATCGAGAGCCTCAGCCGACGCGATCGGTGCATCATGGCGAGTACCGATTCCGGCAAGACCATTGAAGATCCCTCCCATTCCAGAGGCGGGTGGTGATTTGGGATAGAAAGGTGCGCCGGCGGCCCAGTTTTCTCCCCCTAGAAAAAGCACCGGCCTAATGCGCCCGGTGTCCTGAATGGCAGAAGTCAGCGCCGCCTGCAAGTTTTCTGCAGGTCCGTTCCAGTTTTCGGGTTCATGTGCAAGCAGAACTGTCACACCGGAGAGGTCTGCGGCTTTTGAATTCCGGGTCAGAATGACACGGCTGGAAGGCTGATTACCCGCATACTCCTCAATCCGAACGCGGATTTCAACCTGGTGATACAGCCCGTTCGGAAGCGAGTCGAGAGTCTCCGTTGCAGTCGCATACTTTGTTGTCGGCGTGCTGTCGCTGAATAACGGATCTAGATCCACCCAGTTCCCGTCCTTTAACCACTGGATCCAGTAATGATCCTGTGTTTCCTTAATCAGTGAATCCAAAGAAGGAACCGATTGCGAGCTAAATGCGACATTTGCTTTCTGCATTTGGTCACGAATCAGCTTGTAATCTCGTTGAACTGAATTGACGAACCTTTCGACGCCGGCCTTAGCCGCGTCTGGACTGTTCGTATCGGCTGGCGGTTGCGGCCGATCCGCCCACATTGAGCTCACCAACTCGCGGGCGAGTGGTTCGGGCAACGTACCATGTGCGAAACGGACGCGTTGTCCACCATGTTGCAACATGCTCGCTAGCAAGGACGATCGGTCGACGGAGTTGCCGGCCAGAGCGAGCAAAGTGCCGCGCGGACCACGAAGGCATCCAGTGTAAGATTCAAAGGAAATCTCATCGCGCACATAATTGAAAATACGCAGAGGATCATCCCCAAGCGCGGTTGCGAAGTTCGCTGCGGTCACATACGTCAAATCCAACGTTCGAGGGACCGGGAACTTGAGTGCATCCAGACTTTGCGGCCGCATGCCTGGACCACGTTGACTGATTTCAAGCGGTACAGAAGGCACCGCCGCGTGCGAACCCGAATCGCTGTTTCTGTTCTCTGCGGCACTGTTACTCAGCGAAAATGATCTGCTCTTGGCTGCGGTGGCTCTGTACACTACGAAAGCCACTACGCTTACGCTACAAACGGCAACAACCAGCGCCCATCGTCCTTTATTCATACGCACCCACCAATCATCTGCATGCTGCCGTCCGGCACATTGCCCTATGGATATCAACAAGAACTCGAACTCGGCCGCCTCAGAAAAGCATCGCTCGCCGCGAAGCATACGTACTCAGAGCGTGCAATAACGCATCATGCCGTTGTTCGCTGGGCAACTGCTTAACAGCCTTCAACGGAATCCATTTACCCGAGAGATCTAGCTGAAACAATTTGCGAAGCGCTTTGGCTTCGGAGAATGTAACGCCTGTACCCAGCGCCAGGCGTGCGTACAGCCACGATGAAAGTATGGAGATGTACTGCCGGTATAACAGTACCCAGATAACAGTGACGACAGTAATCATCAGTGCCGCTGGGTGTATGCGCTCGTCCAACTTGAACCGGACGACTAAGCCCATGATTCCGAATATGGAGATCAATTTGAGCAGAGCATCCCAAATATGTGAGTAGACCAGCATAATGTTCCTCCCATGGTTCAGATTGACGACGTGACGCGCGACATCAGACCTCTGTTAAGTTCACCTGGTCTGCAGTCGTTCTCGGTTTAGGCGTTGCAACCCCGGACGAGCTAATGTCCTCCCGAGGTGGAGACCAACTGAAACGAATTCATGAACTTGCTAACGTCTTCGTTTTTTATTCTTTTAGGCACGACTGCCATCAGCATGTAAAAGCGGTGCCCATTGAAGTACAAACGCAGTTCTCCCAATATCGGTCCTTTTATTGCACCCGAGGGCATGTCGCCCTCGAAGCTGTAAGATCTTCCGCGAAAGCCATCAAGTGAGATATCTTTCTCCTGCAAGACTTTTCCTTTCAGGCCGGAAATCGCCGAATCTTTCTCCGCCTTGAGCGTTTCCGCCCAGTCCGCTCCTTCGTGGCCATCTGTGTAGGAGATTGCATATACTCCGGACCCCGTGCTCAGGACAAATGTGGGCGGAGAATTTGAGCTTTGTACAGGCTTCCCTGGCAGCAGCGCCTTAAAACGGCCGTTTGCCTCCGAAAATGCGGCCCACTGGGCTTCAGCAATGCTAACGATTGAGTACATCAGCACGAAGACCACTAAGAGTTTACGTTTGCACATAATGTCTCCACGTTTGGAGCTGTGAGCGGCGATTGGCCACGCGCACCACCAGCCTCACTGCTTCAATTGGTCGAGCCTTGCCTTGGCATCCGCGTAACCGTGATCCGCAGCCTTCCTGTACCAAGTCTTTGCGGTGTTCAGGTCTTTCGGTACTCCCATTCCAGTCTCGTACACCACACCCAGGTCATACTCGGCGGCAGCAAAATCTTGTGCGGCGGCCTTGCGCAACCAATTCATGGCAATGGTCTGATCGCCTGGAACACCGCTCCCCTTCGAATACATGATTGCGAGCTCTGTTTGCGCGTAGGGTATGCCGGCTTCTGCCGCTTTTTGGAACCACTGCGCCGCCTGGTATTGATCTTGCGGGACTCCGAAACCTCGCGCGTAAGCGTCCGCTACGGTCGCCTCGCTTTCTGCATCGCCCTGTTCTGCTGCCTTGCGATACCACTGCAGAGCCGTTATGGGGTCTTTAGCGACCCCCCGTCCTTCCACATACATCCAACCTAAAGCTGCTTCAGCGGCGACATTCCCATGCTCGGCGGCTTTGCGATACCAGGAAACGGCGACCTTGTCGTCTTTAGGAGCTCCTTTTCCCTCGAAATACATTTTGCCGAGGCTCAGCGCCGCATCATCGGAGCCGTCGGCTGCGGCTCTCTCATACCACTTTCGCGCCTGCGAATAGTCCTGTGACACTCCTTCGCCGTTCTCATAAATTTCTGCGAGACTCGTTTCCGCTACTGGGTCCCTCAACTCAGCCCCGCGCACGCAGATAGCCAGCTCGTCCGCAATCGTGAGCGTCACTTCTTCACGGGTGCTCCCATGTTTAAACCGAATTGCGGTTCTTGATCCAGGCGAAACCTTCTTAATCTGCTCGGTGACATTGTTGGAGTCGGCGTCGTCCAGCGGCAGAATGACATCACCATTTCGAATTCCGGCGGAGGCCGCCGGGCCGGATCGGATGATGCCACGCACGAGACACTCTCGGCCTTCCGACTGCAGTTGGCAGCGAATTCCAAGCGCGGCGCGACCATTTGCCTGCGGGGCCGCGCCCTGTTCGACGGAAGGTGTTCGGAAGCTAGGACAAGCCTGCGCGAGAGGAGGAGTAAGCAGCCAGGCAATGAACATGCATGTCCCGGCAGAGTGCACGTGCACCGCGCTCATAAGCGCTGCTTCATAGCGCAAAGTGGCTGCGCGGTCAAATGCTCCGCCGCTGCTCTGCACCTGCTCCGCTAAAAGCTGTGCTTGCAGGAGATTACAGTCGGACATTTCCCATCTTCATGGTGCCCCCGAATTCTTGGGTGACTTGCTGCAGCTTAGCCCGGAGCTGACCAGGATTGAGTGTGGGAAGTTATGTCTGGATCTTGAGTGTCAGATGGACGCACAACTCTAAATACTCAATTGGGTAACCTCATACGTCGAAAGAGATCCTGCAATCGCGGGTCGGAGCGGATCTGGTCGAGTCTGAGATCGGCCTTCAAGAAATAAGGAAGGTCAGTAGATCTCTCAGCATAGGCCTTTTCTAGAAAGTAAAAGGCTTTGTCCTTTTCATCTAGCCCGGCGTAAATGGTCGCAATCATGTAAGGCGAGACATATCTGGTTTTCGCATCTTTCTGCAGGCGATCTAAGATCTGTTCGGCGGCCGCTCTTTCCCCTGCAACAGCGTAGCCATGCGCCAGTTGAGCGGTAGGATCGGTGTCTCCTTGTGACATTTCGACGGCCTTCTTGTACTCCGAAATGGCCGCCGACAGCTGCCCCGAGCCCTCATAGCCGACGCCAAGGAAGTAATGGCTGACCCAAAAGTCCGGCCGCAAGGCGACAGACTTTTCACCGACGTCGACCAGGGACTTGTAATTACGCTGGTGATAGTAGATGCCAGCTTCATCGAGAGGTAATGCTTGAGCAGGATCAATTTGGCGGATTCTTGCAATCTGTGCGAGAGCTTCGGCCGTTCGGCCTCGCCAAGCCAAGAACCAGGTCAATGCTTGATGCGCATCGACATCGTTGGGACTGAGCTCACATCCATATCGATACTCTTTCTCCGCAGTTTGCACATCCCAATCGTGCCGCCAGCTGAGCCATCCCAATGTCGTGTGGGCTTCCCCAATCATCGGGTTCAATTGCAGAGCTTTCTGTATGGCTTCTCTTGCAGGACGATAAGCATCGTTTGGAGACAACCATCGAAACTCGCTGAGCAGGACGTAGGATTGTGCCAGCCCGGAATACGCCGGAGCAAAATTCGGGTCGGCCTGAATGGCCTGTTCGAAATAGTGCTGTGCTCGTCTTAGAGTTTGCGGAGTATCGAACCCGGCGAAAACATACGAACGGCCTCGCAAATACGCTTCATAGGCGATCCCGTTCGTTTCGAGGTTTGAAGCATGCCCCAGCTGGAAATCGGCGTGGATCTGCTCCGCAACGTCCTTTGCAATGTTGTCTTGTAACGCAATGATGCTATTGAACGATTGTTCGTACGTTTGTGCCCACAAGTGTTGACCCGTCAACGCGCTAATGAGTTGTACGGTGATCCGCACCGTACCGTCGGAACGGAGGGTCGTGCCCTCGACAACCGCGTCTACCTTCAGTGTTCGAGCGATTTGGGACAACGATACCTGCCGCGCCTTGTAACTCATCACCGAACTTCGGGACAGTACGGAGACTCCCCTCATTTGAGCCAACTCCGTGATCAGCGCATCGGTGATGCCGTCGGCCAGGAACTCTTGCTGCGGATCGCCGGAGATATTCTCGAACGGCAACACCGCCATAGAGCGAATCTGCGCCTGCGTACGCGGGTTCGACTGCCCAAACCGCAAAAACAGAACAGCAAGGACTCCGACCAACACAGCCATGGCACCAGCAACGGCCCAAGGACTCCCTCGGAGCGTCGGGACGGCAATTCGGCCAACTGGCGCTTCTATATGCTCTACGGGCGCCAGGAAACGGTACCCTTTGCGAGCAATTGTTTGAATGTAGACCGGCTGCTCGGCGGTATCGTCAAGGGCATCGCGCAGCTTCGCAACAGCACGGTTCAACCCCTGGTCGAAATCCACATACGTATCTGCTGGCCATAGGTGATTCTTGAGTTCGCTTCGTGTGACGAGTTGCTGCGGATGTTCGACTAGGGCGAGGAGCACTTGGAATGGTTGTTCCTGCAGTTTTACCTTGATGCCATTGTTTCGGAGTTCATTCAAGGCGGTATCGATCTCAAAAATTCCGAACCGGATTAGTGATCCAGCCAATTTGCCCGAAGCAGGCACAGCACAGCGCTCCAGCGCAGCAAGATGGCCGTGGAGTTTAGCACTGATATCAGAAATGGAAAAGAAGGGAATGAAATGCTGCAAGTTACTGATCCCTGAGGGGTTTGTCTGAGCATAAACGGAGCATGACCGGAGTATTTGACGTTTTCCCGACCAGCGTGTCTTTATTGCAGCGATTTCCTGAGTTCGCTTCCCAGTACCGCACTTCGGGACTCCAATTCTCAATCGCGAGGTGGCTGATGAACTTCATAGACAAGGTCAAAGAAAGTTTTGATAAGGCTAAAGACGAGGTGAGCGAGTTTGCGGAAGCGACGGTTCTCAAGCACGAGATTAGCAAGCTAAACGATAAGCGAGTCTCCCTGCTCCAGGATATAGGCCAGGAGGCGTACTCGATGTATCGAAACGGGCACGGAGTCCCCGAACTCGCGGCGCGGTGCCGGGAGGCGCAAGACATTGACGAACAGATCCAAGGTAAGAATGACGAAATCGCTCGTTTAGCGGCAGCATAGGTAAGGAAAAACCAGCAACCAGGCCAGAGACTGCCCAGCACGCTGGGTTTAAGCACATCTATGTCCCCAGATCTTCAGAGACCTGATTCAAGCTCGACACCTCGTTCACGAGTGGTCGAGGTAGGTGCGCCGATTGCTACAGCGGCGCTGGCATTGGTGCTCATTGATGGGAGCACCGAGACAACCCTGAGGCATTCACCGATTCAACTCGTAGTAATCGGCGGAGCAGTGCTGTGTTTCATCGCATTGACAGCGTTGTGGAGGCAGACCAGTTGGGCGACAAAGGCGCAGCTTGCGACATTGTTCCTGCTTGCAATTGCTTGTGCGACATGTTGGCTTCCAGGCGGGATGAATAACGGCATGGCAGTCGCGGGAAAAGAAACGAGCTTCATGCTGCTCGTAATAAGTTGCCTCGGCGTTCTTGCCGCCGGAGGCTGTTTGCTGTCCCTCCCGCTTCCATGGTGGCTAAAACTCGCGGCGATTCCGGTCACCGCGTATGGTACGGCAGCATTCCTGTTAGCACTGGTGAACAGATCAACCTACAGTTCAGTTTTCAATGGCGATAGCTTTTGGATGAAGGCACCGCGATGGGCGCAAGGTTCGTTCCTCGGCATCGCGCTGATCTCCCTTTCTATCGTGGCGACCATTGTAGTTGCAGTTTTTAAGCGGCATGAATATCACGTCTGCGGCTGGCGTTGGAAAGCGAATTTGGCTATCGCTATTGTGGTTGGCATAGGTGTTGCCGGATTCCTGGGTCCCGACGCTCGCACTCAATCTCTAGATCTGTCCCCAGTCGCGTCACATGGGGCCAAGCAGAATCCCAGCTCCAATCATGACAATCAAGGGGAAGGCATAAACGCCCACGGAGGAGTAAAGGCCACAAACTTTGATTTGGCGACAGAAGATAATGGAGGTGTTGTTGAAAGCATCACCGGCGATGATGTTTTCGGAAAATCACTGATCGACGGAAATGTCGAAAGTGTCTGCTGGGTTCATCCCCCACTCAATGGACCAGTTGACATCGTAATTTCGTTTTACAACCGACAACCTGCCCTTCTAAGCGGAATTGCGGTTACTGTTCCTGATCCCCTGGGTCCAGAAGCGCAAAAGATTGGCCCACATTTGGTGAGCGTTCCAAAGGACGTTGAAGTTTGGGTAACGATAAAAGGTCCCGATTCGGAATACCAGAAGGTTGGTAGCGGCACAATCACCGCCGCCCCAAGTAGGCAGACGATTCAGTTGCCGGGTATCGAGGCGCGCTTCTTAAAGCTACGAGTGCTTTCTGTCCAGAGAGAGCCCTTCGAAGCCATGGCAGTCGGAATCAGCGGAATCCAGGTTTTTGAGGCGACTGCAAACGGATACAGAACGCTTCGCGATCGCAATCCGGATCTTGCCAACTGGAAGGGCAGCCCACGATATGCAGCGCAACGCGGAATCGGCTGGCTGCAACCAGCAACCGTCAGATGGCAAAAAGATAAGAAGTGTTTCGGTTGTCACATTCAGGCGCAGTCCGTCATGGGATTCACGATCGCAAAGAAGAACAACTACGCAGTTAACGAAAACATTATCAAAGAGCTCAGCGACTTCACGGAAAAGCAGCAAAATGCCGACGGCTCATATCTCCGCGAACCTGAGCCTTCGACGCAATTTGCGGCCATGGGACTCTCCTATTACGACGACGCCGAGAGTATCCAACGCAACCCGGTGTTGCTGAAGACGGTGAACTGGCTGCTCGATAAACAGAAGGACACTGGTGACATGCCGTACGGAGTGCTCGGATGCCAAGGAGATGCGGTGGTGCAAGGGCCGGTCATGGCTACGGCGAATTCTCTCTTAGCATTTAAGCGAGCTTATACGGAGACCAATGATCCCCGGTATAGACAGGCAGCAGAGCGAGCTCTGGCGTGGATAGAGTCAGCTCAACCAATTTCAACGCAGGATGAAGTGTTCAAAGTTTTAGCGCTCGCGAAGTTTGGTGGCGCAGAGCAGAAATCTGCCATTCAGAGTCTGGTTGAGAGACTAATAACCGAACAACGTCCCAGCGGCGGATGGCGCGAGTGCCCGGATCACGCCGATTTGCAAGAGCCTAATCCATTTTCCACGGGACAGGTACTGTACGCCTTCAAGCAGGCAGGTGTGAGCATCAGCTCATCCCCCTTTATCAAAGGGGTCAAGTACCTGATGGACGTTCAGCAGGCCGACGGCTCGTGGAAGGTCGACGGACACGTGCTGCATGGCCAAGGCGCGCCCTATGCGCCTTCGATGTGGGCAATCATCGGTCTCGCCGGATCTTTTGGCACGATCCAGACTGGCAGCCTTCAGATTGCCGCAGATTTACCGGCTGCAAGCAGCCGGAATCTCGAAATCATCCTTGATGCCTCGGGGTCCATGAAGCTTGCGCTCGGGAAAAGTACGCGCATCGCTACGGCGCGACAGGTGTTACGTGATGTGTTGGCAGGAATCCCCGATGATATGAATGTCGGCTTGCGTGTTTATGCCGATCGCTTTAGTTCACGTGACAAGCAGACCTGCACCGACACCCAACTGAAGGTCCCCATCCAAAAGCTTGATCGCCAGCAGATCGTTTCCGTAGTTGACAATTTGAAACCCAGAGGAGAAACGCCCCTGGTTTATTCGATATTGCAGTCTCCGGCGGATTTGAAAGCCGTGGGTGGCGGCTCCGTGATTGTGATTACGGACGGTGAGGAAACCTGCCATGGTGACGCAGTCAGCGCAGCCCAACAGCTCAAAGCTGCTGGCATTCCCATAACCCTGAACATTGTTGGTTTTACGCTCAAGGGCGAGGAGAAGGAAGACGTAGAACGCCTCATGCGCCCCTTGGCTGAAGCTACTGGTGGTCAGTTTTACAGTGCGCAGGATGGAGAGTCCTTGAGCCGAGCGCTTCGTTTGGCTGCCCTCAACAAGTTCCCGTACGAAGTGTTTAATGCCAAGGGCGAGCAGGTCGCCAAAGGTCAAGCTGGCCCGTTATCCGAAGAACTGCAGCCGGGTACATACAAGGTTGTTGTGCGCGCCGGCGATCAGGAACTAACAGATACCGCCACCGTGACTCAGGGAGGAAATACCAAATTGAAAGTTGTTCTAAGAGGACAGCAGTTTGTCATCGAGCGGGGCACGGATCACACAGAAAACGCACCGCAAACGAGGGCGAGCTCCAAGGGGCAGTCATGAGTGCCAAAGTGCGCCCTGCGAAGTTTGTCTTATGGCTGGAGAGATTCACGCTGGTATTCGCGGTGGTTTTGTCTCCCAGTTCCCGCGCATCAGTTGAAAACCCATTGGTCTCAAAAGAACAAATTCAGGTCTACAAGGATTTTCTTAATTCTTATCCCTCAAAGGCGGGGTTTATTGATATCACGAGAAAAACCGCCGTGTTTGACGACGCTCCGACAGATCCATGCACTCAGGGACTGATCCTTGAGGTGAGGCCCGAAAGCAGCCGCGAGACGCACTTACTTCCCAGCAACATCATAGGCGAAAACGAGCATTTTCGAATTGTAGACACTGAGTTGAAGTCCAAGTCCATAACCCACCACCACAACCTGCTTCGCTTGTCCGAGATCGTTTTTGATGTGTCTTATCAGCACGCGATTCTACGTTTCGACTATTACTGCGGGATTTTGTGTGGGCAGGGAGACACGGTCGTACTTCAGAAATTGAACGGAAGGTGGAAACAAGTCCGTTCTTGCACAAATTGGATTTCTTGAAAGTCGCGCCAGTGCCGTACGTATCCGAAGGAGGATAGTTGGGGACCCAGGCTGAACCTGCGAGAACGATTACCAATGGACAGCGCTCGATAATAGCCGCAGCAGCGCCGATCGCATTTTGTGTCCTCCTCATTGATGCTGTGGTTGAAACTTATGTGAGCGGATCGTCAGTTCGCTGGTTCCTGCTAACAGTCGCCACAACTGCGCTCATAATTCTGGTATACCGGCTGCATCATAGCCAAACACAACCGCTAAACCGATCTAGGTTCGCACGTCCGCGCGTGCTGTTTCTAGTGGCCCTGGGGTTAGTTGCGCTCACAGCGTGGCTACCTGGTGGCGTGACCGGCGGAATCAGAATCTTGGGTCAATCAACCTCAACTGTGCTCTCGGTCGTTACTCTGGGGGCGACTGCAGCGGCCGGCGCTTACTTGCTTCGACTCTCTTGGAGACGAAGATGGATCCCTTTTGCCATCGGACTGCTGACCGCCTACGCTGTCTTTGGGTTTCTGAGGGGCATTTCTGTCGGCACTGCATATCCACACTTGTTGCAGGGCGAAAGCTTCTGGAAGGCCATGCCTTGTTTGCTGCAGGGATCGACCATCGGCGGACTGCTCATAGCTACAGCAACCATATATTCCGGTGCGCAGAGTGGTAGACAATCTACCACCCCAGAAAGAGAGCTGATGTTACGCACTATTGGACTAGGGACTGCGCTACTAATCGTTGTCGCCGGAATTAAGACTCCTGCCCTCATCGGTCCCTATCGCATGAGCTTCAGCAAAACGGGAGCCGATATCGGACCAGTCATATTTGCACAAGGCGAATCCAGGGACGGACCGAACGGCGAATCCAATCGGTTCCCAGCGGGCGTACAAAATGTCTACGCCTTCTTCAGTGTTGAGAAGCTTAACTCGAATGATGCCGTGAGACTTGTCTGGTTTAAGGGCGGAGACGAACTTTCTGAGACTTCCAAGAATGTCGCCGAACTTCGCGCCGGACATCAATCAAAACTGGTCTGGACGAGACAAGGATTTCCCTCTGGAGCGGCAGTGGGCGGCTATTTCGTAGAAATCGATGTAAATGATCGTCTGGCTGCTGAGGCCAGTTTTGTAGTTAATCCAAGGTGATCGGGTAGGAGGAAACAATGCTCCCAGGAGGTATGCGAATATTCCTGCCGGTTCTACTTATAGGCCTTTTATTTACGCATAACGGCCTAGCAGATGAGCCGAAAGTTTACTCCCTGGGAGCTCTGGCCGATTCGACTACGGGAGGATTTTCGTACTGGTTAGGAACCCCGCCTTCAGAGCAATGGAAGAGGGTAAGCACAGGTACCGTGCCTGGGGAAAAAACTGCCAACCGCATCGACTGCAATAACAGAGCTCCGGCGGATCAGTGGTACAAGCAAGTGCAGAAAATCAGGGATAAGCTGCACGAGTATCAGCAATGGCTCGATGATAGATATCGATACGAAAACGACCTGAAGAGGCAGTACAAGACCGACTACGACAACGCGGTTGCACAAGGAGACTTAAAAGGGCAGAACGTCGCCTTAGACAACCTTAAGAACGCTGACCAGGGTTGTGAAAATATCAGACAGCAGCAAGACGACGCGGAGCGTAGGCTGCAAGCTTTAGAAAAGCAGAGAACTGAACAAGCCAGCGAGATTCAGCAACAATGCGGTGACCAGTCTTCAGGCTGCAAACAAGGCTCCGGTTGGCTTTGCATGTAGCGGCGACTCGCTGTTGGTGTGTGCTCTTATCAAGATAAACCCCTTTCGCAACTCTAATAAGGATCGGTGCTAAGGACTGCCGGCGCTGACATCAGAATGGTTCCAAGCACAAAATATCCCGCGCTGACTGCCGTGCTAACGGTCGGTCTGTCTCTGATACTCGTGGACGCGGCGGTCGAGACCTTCGTCAGCGGATCGCCGGTCCGCTGGTGGGTGGCCGGATTTGTAGCGCTGTATGTGATCGTCGGCTGGTATCTTTGGCGGCGTTCCTCATTTACTTGGAGCGCGCGTCTCACGACAGGATTGGTGTTCCTCGCCGTACTGCTGACTCTCGTACCTTGGTTACCCCACGGTTTAACAGATGGAATCCGCTTACTCGGCCAACCAACCTCACGTGTGTTGTCGCTGTTCACAATGGCCGCAATCGTTCTGTCAGGAATTTCGCTAGTGCGCATATCCTGGTTGCCGCGCTGGGCCAAAGTTGTGATAAGCACATTGATCTTGTATGCGCTAGCAGCTTTCCTGAAAGGTGTCATGATTGGGGTTGAGTACCCGGACCTGCTGCATGGCCAAAGTCTCTGGACGCGATTGCCTTCCTGGCAGCAAGGTACCTTTGTCGGAGTATTTCTTGTAATCCCGGTCGCCCTTTGTGCTCATCTCCTCCATGCGCGCACTCGTCTTTGCCCAACCAATCTCAGTGTGACGCTCGCATTAGTAGGAACAATTGTTATCGCGTTAGCGGCCTTCAGGAGGCCTGACCATGAGGGATTCAGCACAGGCAAAGATGGTCGTGTCCTACAACCGTGGTCGGTAGATGCTCTACAGCTCCCCGTATCACGGGATTACGAATTCACGCACGTACAGCCCGAGTACTTCGCCGCCGCATTAGGACACGATCAGATGCGAATCTTCTATTTTGTGCGCGATCACATCGCATATGAATCGTACGACGGTTGCTTGCGAGGCCCCCGGGGAACGCTGCTCGCAATGGCGGGCAACTCGATCGACCGTGCCGCACTGCTGGGACAGATGTTGCAGGCTTCGGGACAGCATGTGCGTTTCGTGAGGGGGAATCTGTCCGAGAGCTACGCCAGGAAACTAGTCGCGAGAATGTTTGTCCAGCGCTCGCCATCGCGCGTCCTTCGACAGCCTCCCTCTCCAGCTGCCAAGGTATTTTTGAACCAGTTGGCCAGCAACGTTCAACGCGATTACCGGCTCATTGACCAACATGTCAGAAGCGCAATTCGTGACCAACGTAGACCAGCAGAGATCGAGCAGTCCTTAGTAAAAGAAAGTTCAGCGCATTACTGGCTGCAAGTCTCAAATGGCAGCGAGTGGGTAGATCTCGATCCTTCCCTAGCTGATGCGGAACCTGGCCAGGCCCTTGCGAAACATGAGGCGTATTTCAACGAGATTCCCGAGGCAGTATTCCAGCGCGTTTCCATTCGGATACGGCTGGAGGAGTACACGGGAGACGCACCCTCGACCAGGGAAATCCTAAAATATGCCTCAAAAGCGGCGGACCTATCGGGTGTGGACGTTGTGCTCGCACATGAGCCGGAGAACTGGAAGGGACCGGCAACGAGCGTACAAAGCGCAATCGCCTCCGCAGTCGAAGACACAGGCAGAGTTAGACCCGTCCTCGTCCTCGGGCCGGACCACTGGGTCACTGGCGACCCGATCCGGACACAGCGCCCGAAAGCTGGTGGGATAGGCGGAATTCAGGGAATGCTCGGTGGTGCGGGAACACGACATTCCATACCTATTGCGACAGCGGAATGGATCGACTTCACCTTCGCAACGCCCAGCGGGCGGCAAGAGACCGTCACCAGAGATCTTTATGACCTAGTCGGCAAGGCGCGCCGAGGCTCTGCGAAAACTCTCAGTGAGAATGAGGTCTATGCACTCACTGAGGATCCGAGCTCGATTGACATTAGCGACATGATCTACGACTTATTCTTCACAACTGGGCGCATCGATCCGGCTCTTCTGCACGGCGCGACCGAATCGCTAAGTAGTGATGATATGGCTGAGGATGTGCGCACAATCTTGCGACGCACTAATCTTAGTATGATTCTGCTTTCCGACATCTCAGTTGCTGCCCCGGTCATTAGCTATCCTGATTTGCCGCGGTTGGTGATAACCGAGATATCCCTGGTCGATAATAAGCTGCGCTTCGCGATCGATCTGCGGTGCGATTCTGCCCGCGCAGTTGATCCCGGCTTTGACTCAGGTCATCGGTTCCTGGCCCAGGTGTTTCGAGGTGTAGTGGACGGCACGCTCGAACGCCTCGTCGGCGAGATCATGACGCATCAGGCGAGCGCTGATGCCCCATGGCCCACCACAACCACCGCGAGCTTAGTATTTGAGCGAGTGCAGGCTGCGCACTTGCCCATTCGCCTTCTGACCACCCAAGACCCGGGATTCACGGCCGCATGGCCGAACAATGCGAGCGCTCGGCTCCAGGAGGACATAGCCCAGGGTTATTGGGTTGTTGTGCCAGAGAAGGCGACAACCCTCGACAGGATGGCACGCCTGGCGTGGTGGCGAATCAATCCGAAATCTGGAGAGACGGTCGCAGTCGTCGACGATGGTCTATATGGCTTCATTCAAGTTACCCAAGAGTACAACTTTGTGGTTCACTCGGAAGGACGAAATGCAACGACCTTGCTTATAAGGGTTGGCAATGCAGGCCAGCCAGCGCAGTGGGTCGCGAGATTCAGCGGAGGACTCGAAACGCTGGGCCAAGCGATCGAATTTCTCGAAGAGCTTGGCGGTGATTACATTCTGAACGTACACCCGTACCCGTAGATGGCAGGAATATACGGTATTGGGCGCAGCTCAGTTTGAGCACAAACTCGCCCTCTGGTCTCAGGTGCTATATGCGGGAATGAAAATCGGGGTTGAATCAATGACACTCGACAAGAACGCTCCGGGTAAGAAAGGCCGGATACAGCATTTCAGCGCATGGCTCATTGACTTCATCTCTGTCCAGGTGCCACGTGCACTAGCGCTCGACTTTCCGCTTGTCGCCGATGCTATCTCCGATGGAACGTGGATGGCTGCCTGGCCTTTTGCCGTATGCTTACCATTCTTGGGTTTTACCTTAGGTCTCGCGGCGCCTTTGCTCAGTGGTGGAATCAGCAATTCTTATACGGCGTCGCTGCCGTTGATTTTTCTCTTCATTGCTGGCGCGATTCTCAGCGGTGCAGTGGGCGTGAGTCTGGTTTCCGGGTTCGCGTTCGGAGCCATCATAGTAGCTGCTATGCGCGTTCAAACCCTGTCAACTCATTCAGTGTGGACTGAGGTCCCGCAACTCTTTATCAGCACTCTGGCGTTCTCGCTCCCGACAATATTTATTCCACGCGTGGCGCACGGGTTTGTGCCGCCTGTTCCACGGCACTTGACCGATGGGACCGCCCAGACAAACTTTTGGCGTGCTGCTCTCTACGCGGCGTCTTGTGCCATTCTCGTCTTCGCCTGGTGTCGTGGTTTGCCCACGATGTTGCGCCCCATAGCAAGCCTTGCTACCGGCGCTGAGGCGCGCAACATCAGTCCGATCACTTGGTCGTGGCCAGTGGTCGTCGCGGCTGCTGCGATTGCCGGGTTTACCCGCATCATTCTTGAAGAGCGAATCATGGCAGGCCCACACGGCCCTGAGATCATTGAACTCAAGAGAAAGCGCTACTCAGGTCAGCGTAGGCGTGGACTTTTGCGCTACGTCCCGAAATTCGTCCGGCGTCTTGCGTCCACATTATTCTTGCTCCTTATCTTCGGCGGCACATTCAGTTCTTGGGCGGACCTCCTAGTGACCGGACTCTTAGTCGGAACCGTCTTCATCGCACGAGCTCGCGTCATCAGCCATCTTCCCGATCGCTGGATCGAATGCATCACTCGAATACCTGTGCTGGTCCGCTTCTCATCGGCGCTGATCTTCGGTTACCTGCTCAGCGCCGTGATAATTTCTGCGATGTGGTCCGAAGCGAGCATGCGATCGGTAACCCTCTCGACTTTGATATCTCTCACCTTGTTCGCGCTTTTATTTCCAGAGGGAGTGCAAGCAGCGAGATCCACGCCCGAACGGGCGCTAGCAACTGCAGGAGCTTCCCTGGCATGCACATTGATGGGCTTTTTGTTTGGATCGAGCATCGCGGCTCATGCGCAGGGTTTTTATCGTGGACAGCACGGCATTGGATTTCCAAGACACGGTTTGCACACTGACGATCCTTCTTGCTCCGGTCTGACCGACTGCTACGCCAGCCCTAGTTCGGCAGCGGCAACATCTTCGTCCACAGCGGCGTTAGGTGCTATCACTACACCAGGCATCCTTAACGCGGGTTCCATGACGACAGCCCCCGGCACTGCCGCAGACGACAGTGCGTGGAACCATCACGTGCAAGATACTGTTCATCAATCGAAGCCCACAGCCGACGAAGGAGTACACGAGCTGAACGGATCAGGTCAGTCAGCCTGGGCCACATTCAGCCGGTTCGCTCAGCCGGGCAGCATACATCCTCACCCGAATTCCTCGCTTGCGACGGCAGGTGGTTACCTCGCCGAAATGGCCGGAGGCACTTTCATCGGGTATAGACCATTTACCAGGTCGGGTCCGCCGGCAATCGACTTACACGGGGTCTCGGGATCGAACTGGTTGAAGAAGTTAAAAATTGTGGGCTGAAGAAGGTCAATGCGCGCTCTAACGGAAGACGAATTCGAGCGGGAGGCGAAGCGAGTGTACGAGCAGGTCTTCAACAGCACGAGTGCATTCGAAATGCCTTTCGTCGCAAGCATACCAGCTCGGGCAATTTTGTTTCCGATTCATTACATCATGGAGAAGCCTTTTCGTCGCGCACTCATGAAAGCGGCGAAAGACCTTAACGAAGAATCATTTTATCTATCTGTACTCGAAAGGCCTCCAGCTGAGAAGCAGGATCGTGCTTATCACTGGCATATTGGGTTCAAGGAAGTCGACCTTTATGAATCTCTGGGCTACCCCTTTGTGCTCGAGAATGCGATCTACTCGGATCGCGGTACCTGGGGTCTGATGTTCTCTCATGAAGGTCATGCCGTGATTGGCGGCCCTGAAAATTTCCTGGAGTCTGTCATCAAGGCACTACCTGATGGAATGAAGCACGTTGAAAAGTTTATTAAGTACTGGAAAGGCAACCAAGCAAGATTTGGGAGTGATCTTGAGTGGGTGCGCAAACTCTTGAATCACGTTTACCCGGACGGAATTCCCAAACAGCTGTTGTCGACGAGATAAACATTCGTCCTAGAACGAGGTTCACGACGAGGCTGCCAGGACGCAGCTGTAACCGCTGATAAAGGCGCTTCCGAATCCGCGAGCACATAAGAGGCGTCCGATGCCAGCCGATATTGCACGATTTGGACTTTGCTCCGAAGCAGAGCGCGTACCGCATGAGCTTGAAAAGCGCTATTTGGGTACTGACGACCAATATGGCGAAGTGACGGTCCTGCGATGCAGGCGTTGCCCGCGTTGTTGGTTGCATTACTTGATCGAATACGAGTACCTGAGCGGGTCGGGGCGGTGGTTGGAAGGAGAAATATCACCGGAAGTCGCTGCGCGTCTGAATCCCAATGATGCTGTTGGGTTATTTGACCGAATGGCCTGGTTTCATGTTTCCGGCAGCGCTTTCGGTGGGAAGCTGCGGCGTGTAACCGGACCGGCAACAACCTGGTTGACCCCTTTTCCCGGCAAGTGATTGCCATGGAAAGCTGAGTGCAGTAGCACCGACTCACGATCAATTCTGGGCGGATCATATGTACGAGCCCAGTTTGGCAAATTTGCATAGACGAATAAAAAGCGAAAATGGTGAGATTGACGCATACAAAGGACTTATAAGCGTTTTATTCGCACTACGTAACCCATACATTCTAGAGTATTGCCGGGAACTATCCGATCTTAGCAACCGCTGGTGCGTTTCATCAGCCCAAGATTGCCCATGCAACTGTGGGTGGTTTTCACGAATCCCGCTCTCTCCGCCATTACGCGCCTACTCTGCCAGGTACTTAGGATCTTAAGTCTCCTCTCAAGTGGCCCAAGTTTTCCCACGACTGTGCGGCGGAGAGAACGAGACCGGGAATCGGCCGAGTAGCCTGATCCTGCAGACTGTGTCTCTTCAGGCCCAGACTAGGGTGGTGACTGAATCCCTCTTCAAACTCACATCCGCTGACATTGCGCCCATCTGCAGGGTTACCTTTCGGTCGCCCGCGGAATTGCTCAGCACCAGCACTCGCTGTCCGTCCGGATTCTCTACGCCAAGGTGATCCATATCAGGCAGCGTGGCTTGGGAATCGAAGCGGTGGGCTCCGCGGCGAATAAATCTGGCGAAATGGGCGAATGCCCAATACTGGCCGCTGCGTGTGATCTCTTTTGTCTGGGAATGAATGGTCACAACACCGCCACACGGAAATGGCCCAATATTCGGTCGGCCCTTCTCATCGAGCGTGAGATTCCAAGCCGTAATTGATTCGCACCAATTGCGCAGTGCGGCGGTAAAGGTTCGTCCCCATTTCGTCCAATCGGTGAGATAGTCCGGATTGGTATAGTCCGGCCCGCCTTCGGTCCAGTGCATCGCAACATCAGGAAAAGCATCGTGAACTCTGCTCATCATTTCGGGCGTACCTGCGTATCCGTGCCAGGCAACATCCTTGCAGGACGCGCGTACGCCAGGCTCCTCGAGTTCGCCGGTTGCGCGGCCCCAGAGGTTATAGTTGTGATCGAGGATCCAGATCTTTGTCGTGAGGCCGT
>Ga0066710_100001180_pt1 | contig 18823 bp, 18 predicted proteins | sample GraSoiAngelo_159_FD_79666 | JGI IMG/M metagenome (GOLD analysis project Ga0066710, IMG submission 79666) | Grasslands soil microbial communities from the Angelo Coastal Reserve, California, USA - 14_1009_16_40cm | ecosystem: Environmental > Terrestrial > Soil > Grasslands | place: USA... | reverse complement strand
GTGGGGCGCTTTGCCACGGCGTCGCTCCAGAAAGAGAACGTCGTCCGATAGTCGTCATTTCGCCGGATCGTGACGAGGGTGAGCGCGATGGCCAGGACCGCGGTCACCGCGAGGCCGACTCCCCGGGGAGCGCCGATCCATCGCAGCAGCGCCTCCCCCCCGAGGATGAGAAGGAGCACGACCGCCATGAGCGGAAGGTACATACGGCGCTCGGCGGCGACCTCATGGGGCAGTGGCTTGAAGCTCGACGTCGGCGCGAGGATCGCGAAGAACCAGGCCCCGAAGAAGGCGACCTTGCTCCGGTGGGCCAGGCCCCACACGGTAAGCGCGAGGAGCGCTCCGATGACGAGCAGCGAAGGAAGGACACTCGCGACGGAGTTCGCGACGGGCCAGCCGGCATAGTCGGCGGCGAGAGCATCCGGCCAGAGGGCGAGCCGGAGGTAGTGGACGATGATGCCGGTCTCGGTCAGCGCATAGTGGGGGGGCGTTATGGCGCGACTGCCGCGCCCCTCGAGCACCCAGCGCAGGCGGGTACCGACCACCAGCAGGTAGAGGATGACGACCCCGACGTAACCGGCATAAAGGAGAAAGTGCCGCTTGGCCGCGGCCCGGAGCGACGGGGAGTCGAAGAGCCAGTCGAAAAGGAAGACGATCGGCGCCGCGACGACGATGACCTCCTTGCTGGCGAGTCCGAGCGCGAACGCGAACACGGACGCGGCATACCAGAGTCGCGGATTCGGCGACTGAAAGCTCCGCAAAGCGCCGTACAGCGTGAGCAGGAAGAAGAGGCCCATCAGGAGTTCGGTCCGCTGGATCGTGTAATCCACGCTCTCACTCGCCAGCGGATGGACAACCCAGAGGAGCGCCGTCGCCGTGGCGAGACCCGTAGCCCGATCGCCGTACCGTGATCGCAGCACGGGAGAGCGGAGCGTCCGGCGGATGATCCCGAAGAGAACCAGCGCCACGAGCAGATGCGTGACCACGTTGAACACGTGGTAGGAGGTCACGTTCAATCCGTCGAACGCGTAGTCCAGCGCAAGAGAGAGATTGACGAGCGGGCGCCGGGTCACGGCGGCACGAGCCGGCGGCGAGAAGACTCGTGCCGAGAGCGTCCGTATGGTCTCGTTGTTCTGGATCGCGGAGAAATCGTCCAGCACGAACGGGCCGTTCAGAGCGTTGTGGTACGCGACAAAGCCGGCGATCAGAAGGAGCGGAACGGCGAAGAGATCGATTCGCAACGCCGTGCGGGCTCTGGGAGCCGCCTGATCCCGGCGGGCTTGCGCCCGGCGAACCTGCCTGCTGACGCGCCGCGCCTCAGCCATTCGAGCGTCTCCGGACCACCCGGTTGTACACGATACTCACGAGGTACCCCGCCGCGAACCCGCAGATGAAGGCGTACGCGAAGCCGATCAGGCTGCCGACGAACGTGACCTGATAGCCGACGAAGAACTGGCGCAGGAGCGACAGATGCGGGCCGACGATGCGACCCCCTTTCAAAACCAGAACGTTCGTCGCCAGGAAGAGGAGCAGACCGGCGACGAGGCCCCACGCCACCCCCTGGACGACCGCTTCGAGGCGGAGGATCCGGACGGCGAGCGCCGGGTCGAGGTCGTCGCGGGTCTGCGCCATCGCTTTCGCCGATCTCTATACGTAGTCGAAGACGCGACGCAGGAGACGCGATTCCACCCGGCGGCGGATGACGGCGAGAGAGAAGAGGGCCGCGGCATTCCGGATCACCGCGAACGTCCAGCCGACGCCGAAACCGCCCACGAGCCCGTAGGCCAGACCGCGAAGCATTCCGATCGCGCTCGCCTCGTAACCCGGGAGGTACTGGGCGAGCAGCGCGAGCTCGTGACCCATGACCGGATCGCCTTTGATCAGCGGGAAGAGGCTCGCGAGCGAGAGGACCGCGGCCGCGACGGCTCCGACCGCGACGCCGAAACCGAAGCGGTCGAGCTTCGCGAACACGCGCTGGAGCGCGGTTTCCAGACGGACCTCCTCCTGGTAGTCCGGGTCGGCGTTCACGCCCCAGACGTCGTTCTTCTCCTGGAGCGCGACGTTCCTCACCGCGAGCATGGCCGTCAGCATCGCGTGATCCTGGTTGTCGTATCGGTGTAGCCCGTTTCGTCCGATCGTCTGCAGGTTCGCGAATTCCGCGAGGAACGTCTTCAGGACGTCCAGGTGCTCACGGTAATTGCTGTCGTAGATCGGATACGCCTTTGGCACCCGAACGACGTGGCCTTCCGCGACGTCGCCGGCGCTCGCGAGCCCGATCGCCGCGATCTCGCGGATTGCGAGCGCCACGAGCTCTTCGTCCGTCGATCGCCAGAGAGCGTCCCCTTCGGTGCAGAAATACTCGAGACCCAGGCCGGTCTTCGAGGGATCGGGCACCATCGCGGGACTCCAGTTTCGGTAGTTCTGGATGCGTCCGACCTTGACCCGCGGATCGTGGACGTAGATCCAGTTGTCGGGGAAGAGATCGGCGCGGTTCACGATCAGGCAGACGGTCAGAAAATCGCGATAGCTGAGCGCCCTGGCCGCGTCGAGCACTCCGGGGGGTGGCGGGGGATCGAGCTTCGCCACCAGCTCGGTGATCGGCATGCTGGAAACGAAGTCCGTTCCCTCGATCTCCTCGGGCCGTCCGTCGTGCGCCGTGACGATCCTGGAGACGACGCGCCCGTCGTGCTCGATCCGCAGCACCTCCCGCTCGAGCTCGACTGTTCCGCCGGCGTCGACGATCGCGTCCCGCACCGCTTTCCACATCATGCCGGGGCCCAGCACCGGGTAGTCGAACTCCTCGATCAGGGTTTTGATGGTCGTCCGCCGGCGGCGGAACATGTTCGACACCGCGGTCTTCAGCGAAAGATCTTTGATCCTCTGCGCGGCCCACTCCGCTTTCAGCTGCGAGCACGGGACGCCCCACACTTTCTCGGTGTAGGTCTGGAAGAACGTGCGGAAGAGACGCCGGCCGAAACGGTTGGTCACCCACTGCTCGAACGTGTCCTCGGTCCGATAGGGAAAGAGCTGCCACTTGAACCAGCTCGCGACGATCGCGATCGCCCGCCAGGGGCCGAGGCCCCGAAGCGCATTGCCGGGCCGCAGGGGATATTGGAAGAACCGGCCGCGATAAAAGATCCGGGAGAGGCGCGGGCGGCGGAGGAGCTTGCGCCCGAGGACTTCGCGCCACATCTTTTCGACCGAACCGGACTTGGTGAAAAAGCGGTGTCCTCCCATGTCGAAGTGAAAGCCTTTGAAGTCGGCGGTTCGCGCGAGCCCTCCGACGTCGTCGCTTTTCTCGAGGACGACCGCATCCAGGCCGAATCGCGTCGCCTCGTAGGCGGCGGTCAGGCCTGCCGGACCGGCTCCGATCACGACGAGCCGCTGCACGTTTCCCCGCGGCCGGCTCCTCTCCGATGTACGAGAATTCGGCAAAGTCCCTCTCCGATCCGGGATTCCCCTCGCTGGAAGTTGGAGGCGAGCATACCCGTCGCCGTGCCGCGAAATGAGCTATCCAAACGTCGAAGACGCGGCGAACGCAACCGATTCCGGAGGATGAGGGTTTTACGGCCATGAGGTGTTCTGGGGCTTCCTTTTTAATCCTCTCGGCCCAATCTGGCTGCGACAAAACGTCACATTCTGGCCTCTTGAATCGTTGATCGTTCTTACTTACTATTCTATTTCAGAATGATCAACGAAATTGATGCCAAGATCCTGACGATCCTGCAGAGAAACGCCCGTACCTCGAACGCCGAGATCGCGCGGCAGGTCGGCCTCGCCCCTTCCGCCGTCTTCGAGCGGATCCGGAAGCTCGAAGAGAAGGGAGTCGTGCAGGGCTACTCCGCGCGAATCGATCCGCACGCGGTCGAGCTCGGCCTGGTCGCTTTCACGTTCGTCCGATCGAACGACCGGCCCGGCGGGATCGCGACGGCGGAGCTGCTCGCCGAGATCCCGGAGGTCCTCGAGGTGCACCACGTCGCGGGCGAGGACTGCTTCCTCATGAAAGTCCGCGCCAGGGACACGGAGGCGCTCGGCCGGCTTCTCCGGGAGCGTCTCGGAAAGATCCCGACGATCACTTCGACGCGCACGACGATCGTGCTCGAGAGCGTCAAGGAGACCTCCGAGCTGCCGATCGCGCTCGAGGAGGAAGCCGAGGAGGCCGCGAGTGCTTGACGGCGCGACGGGGCTCCCTCCGAAGCAGGGCCGCGTGATCGCTGCGTTCGCGGCGGTGTACCTGATCTGGGGCTCGACGTATCTCGGGATCCGCTTCGCGATCGAGACCATGCCGCCGCACCTGATGGCGGCGGCGCGTTTCCTCGTCGCCGGCGCGATCCTGTATGCCTGGTCGCGCTGGCGCGGGGCGCCGCGGCCGACGAAGCGCAACTGGGGGGCGGCGACCGTCGTGGGCGGGCTCCTCCTGCTCGGCGGCAACGGCGCGGTCGTCTGGGCGGAGACGCGGGTCCCATCCGGGCTGACCGCTCTGCTCGTCGCGATGGTCCCGATCTGGATGGCGGTGCTCGAGGTTCTGCCCCGGCACGGCGGGAGAGCGCCGCGGGCGCCGGTCGTGGCCGGGCTCGTCCTCGGTGTCGCCGGACTCGGCCTCCTGATCGCGCCCGGAAAGCTCGCGGGGCGCGTGGATCCGGTCGGGGCGGGCGTCCTTCTGCTGGGCTCGTTCTGCTGGGCTTTCGGGTCGCTCCACTCGCGCGTCGCCGATCTGCCGAAGTCCGGCTTCCTGGCGTCGGCCATGGAAATGATCGCGGGCGGCGCATGGCTCCTCGTCTTCGGCCTTGCGACCGGACAGGCCGGAAAGCTGACGCTCGCGGCGGTCTCCGTGCGCTCGCTCATTGCGCTCGGGTATCTGATCGTCTTCGGCTCGCTCGTCGGCTTCACGGCTTACATCTGGCTCCTGAGCGCGACGACGCCAGCTCGGGTCTCGACCTACGCTTACGTGAACCCGGTGGTGGCGGTCCTGCTCGGATGGGCGTTCGCCGGAGAGCCGATCACGCTCCGGACTTTTCTCGCTGCCGCCGTGATCGTCGGCGCGGTCGCGCTCATCATCCGGTACGGCGCTCGAAGAGAAGCCGGCCCGACGCGGAAGGTCGTCTCGGAGCCGCCGGCGGTGATCTCGCCCCGGCGCGCGGAGGCGGGATGATCTCGATTTTCGGACTGCTCGCAGTACTGCTTCTCCCGACGAACGCTCCGGCCGAGAAAGCCTCGGGCCGGACGGAAGCGGAGCTCAAGAAGATGACGGGCGAGCTGCTTTCCGCGGTCGCTTCCGGCGACTGGGCGGTCTGGGACAGGTATCTCGACGACTCCATGATCTATACGAGCGAAGACGGGCGGACGATGACCAAGGCGCAGCTGAAAGAGGAGATCAAGCCGCTGCCTCCCGGTTTCTCCGGCACGATCGAGGTCGAGAGCGCCGAGATCCACGTCTACGGAGACTCCGCGGTCGTCAGCCACGAGGACCTCGAACGCGAGAACGTCTTCGATCAGAAGCTCGTCAGCCACTACCACATCACCGACACGTGGACTCGCAAGGACGGGCGGTGGCGCCTCGTCGCCTCGCAGGTCCTCGTGCGGCTCCAGGATCCGGCGCCGGCGACGATCGTCGATCGGCGAGGGTGGGACGACTACGTGGGGCGCTACGACCTCTCGCCGTCGGTGTCGTTCACCGTCACGCGCGAGGGGGACCGGCTCTACGGGCAGCGGACGGGGCGCCCGAAGCAGGAGCTCCTGCCCGAGACCGACACCGTGTTCTTCAACGCCGGCGCCCCGCGGACCCGGAAGATCTTCGTGCGGGATGCGGCCGGAAAGGTCGTGCGCATCTTCGACCGGCGCGACGGGCGGGACCTGTTATGGACGCGAGCCGGGAATCCGTGAAGCGTCTGGCGATCGGCGCGCTCTGGGCGATCTGGGCGGTGCTGTTCGCCCTTCTCCTGATGCTCCTCTTCGTTCCGGGCGCCGAAGGGTTCGCCGTCGGCCGATGACGGCGAAGGTCGCCGGCGAGCTTGCGTTGCTCCTCCGGATCGTCGACGAGGCGTACGAGAGGAAGGCCTGGCATGGCCCCAATCTGCGCGGCTCGCTCCGCGGCGTTGCCGTCGAGGAAGCCGCGTGGCGTCCGGGCCCGGACCGCCACAACATCTGGGAGCTCTCGGTGCACGCCGCTTACTGGAAATATGCCAACCGGCGGCGTCTGACGGGAGAGAAACGGGGATCGTTCCCGTACAAAGGCAGCAACTGGTTCGCGCGGCCCGACTCGCCCACCGAAAAAGCGTGGCGCGCGGACCTCCGGCTCTTAGACGATGAGCACCGCCGGCTCCGGGAGGCGATCGCGCGGATCCCGGCACGGCGGCTCTCGCAGCGCTCGGCCGGCAGCCGCCATCGCGTCGACACCCTGGCCTACGGGATCGCGGCGCACGACGTGTATCACGCGGGTCAGGTCCAGCTCGTCAAGAGGCTCTTCCGCGACCGGACGACGAGGCTCGGCCGTGGGTGAACGGGAGCTCGCCTGCCGAATCGACGCGCTTGGATCGGTCCAGAGGGCGCGCCATCGAACGCTCCTCGCCGAACTCATCGCGGCGGCCGAGGCCGTCGAAGAGCTTCCGGACGGTTACGCCATCCGGTTTCCGGCTCGCCCGTACCTGTTCCTCCGTCTGGCGGAGTGGGTCGAGCTCGAACGCGCGTGCTGCCCGTTTCTCTCGATCCGGCTGGAGTTCGACCGCGATCGGCGCATCCGCGTCTTCCTCACGGGACCCGCCGGGACGAAGGAGATCCTGGAAGCCGAGCTTCCTCTCGAATCGATCGGAGAGATCCGATGAGCGCTTCCGCGCGTCTCGTCGATCTCTCTCACCCGATCGAAGCCGGGATGATCACCTATCCGGGACTGCCCGCGCCGGTCGTCTCCGAATTCCTGTCGCGCCCGGCTTCGGCCGAGAGGTACTCGGAGGGAACGACGTTCTCGATCGGCCGCGTTGAGATGGTCGCCAACACCGGCACGTACGTCGACGCTCCGTTCCACCGTTTCGAGCAGGGCGTCGACGTCGGCGCGCTCCCGCTCGAGAAGCTCGCCGATCTCGAGGGAATCGTGATCGACGCAGGCGCGGGACGTGGCGTCGGACCGGAGCTCTTCGACGAAATCGACTTCGGCGGACGAGCCATTCTCGTCCGTACCGGCTGGAGCCGGCACTGGCGCACGCCCGCCTATGCCGGGGAAAACCCGTACCTGACGCGCGCGTCCGCCGAACGGCTCGTGGCGGGCGGAGCGGCGCTCGTCGGGATCGACTCGCTGAACATCGACGACACGCGCGACGGCAGTCGTCCCGCGCACACGCTGCTCCTCTCGGCGGGGATCCCGATCGTCGAGCACCTGACGAACCTCGACCGCCTTCCGACGACGGGATTCCGGTTCCACTGCGCGCCCGCGCCGTTCCGCGGGCTCGGGAGCTTTCCGGTCCGCGCTTACGCGGTCGTGGGAGCTGCGACCTCTACGCGCACTTGAAGACGCGAGCCAGGCGGCCCCGCGTCAGCGTGAAGGTGCCGACGACTGCATTCGAGGACGTCAGGGTCACGGTGAGCGTCATCGCGTCGCCGGCGACCGTCCCGGTGTAGCGGGCCGGAAGCTTCTCCGGCTTTTCTTCGCTGCGGATCGGTCCGCCGTGCTCCCGCGTGTGGGTGCCGTCCAGCGCGAATCGGCCCTCGGAGTCGACGACGAACGCCTGGTCGATCGTGCCGTGCGCGCAGTCGTACTCGAGTGTCCCTCCGGCCGCCGAGAGCTCGAGGCCGACGTGATCGCCGCCCCACGCTCCGAGAGGAACTGCTCGCAGCTCGGTCCGGGGCGCGACGACCCGGCTTGCCGGACGCGCCGGTTGCGCGGAGCGGTCCCCGGCCGTGGCGTGAAGACCTTCTCTCGAAACCTCCGGCGAAGTGGGAAGCCGGCTGCTGCACGCGACCGCGAGCATCAGGGGCGGGATCAGAAGAGAGCGCACGCTTAAGCCTCGACGGAATTGTACGCGCGACGGGCTTCGTTCTCCTCTTGCGGAAGATGGATTTGCTCCGAAACCGGGACCTCGCGACTCTGCTCGTCCTGGCGGGCCTCGGCGCCGCATCGCATGCGCGCGCCCAGGCTCCGCCGGAGGTCGCGCTCCAGACGCTCGCGACCGGATTGGCGCAGCCGACCGCGATCGCGAACTCCGGCGATGCGCGCCTGTTCCTGACCCTCCAGCACGGAGAGATCGTCGTTTTCGAGAATGGCCGCGTGCTCCCGACGCCGTTTCTCGACATCCGCTCCCTCGTCTCCTGCTGCGGCGAGCGGGGTCTCCTCGGGCTGGCGTTTCATCCGCGCTATTCCGAGAACGGCTTTTTCTTCGTGGACTACACGAACGTCTCGGGCGACACGGTCATCGCGAGGTATCGGCTCGGAGCGGGAGACCCGAACGTCGCGGACCCGGGGAGCGGCGTGACTCTCCTGACGATTCCGCAACCCTTCGCCAACCACAACGGCGGGCAGCTCGCGTTCGGACCGGACGGGTATCTCTACGTCGGCATGGGGGACGGCGGGTCCGCGAATGACCCCTTCTGCAACGGCCAGCGCGACGAGACGCTCCTCGGAAAGATCCTGAGGCTCGACGTGGACGCGAACGCCACGTCGCCGCCTTTCTACGGCATTCCGCCGGACAACCCGTTTGCTTCCTCTGCCGGCGCCCGGCCCGAGATCTGGGCAAAGGGGCTCCGCAACCCATGGAGGTTCTCGTTCGACCGGTCGACGGGGGACCTCTTCATCGGAGACGTCGGGCAGGATTCGCGCGAGGAGATCGACTTCCAGCCGGCGGGAAGTGCCGGCGGTCGGAACTACGGCTGGAAGGTGATGGAGGGGACGGCGTGCGGCGCGGGAGGCAACTCGGGTTGCCCGTCGGGAGCTCCCGCGTGCAACGCCGCGGAATTGACGCTTCCGATCCTGGAGTACACGCACTCGGGGGGTGACTGCTCTGTTACCGGTGGATTCATGTACCGAGGTACCAACAATCCCCGGCTGGCCGGCACCTACTTCTACGGTGACTACTGCTCCGGGCGGCTCCGCGGGGCGACCCGGTCTTCGGGGACCTGGACGTCGCGGGTTTTCTCCGCCCGCGCCGCCGGCCTGACGACCTTCGGCGAGGATGCCGCGGGCGAGCTGTACCTCGCGACCGAAAACGGGTTCTTCGCGAAGATCGCCGACGCCAACCCGGCGGCGCCCACGGTCGCCGGAGTCTCGCCCGTTTCGGGCTCCGCGAGAGGTGGTGACCTCGTCATCCTCACGGGTACGAACTTCTCGTCCGCCGCCACGGTGACGTTCGGTGGAGTGCCGGCGACGACCATCGCCGTGCTCGACCCGATTGCGACGCGCCTCTCGGTCGTCACGCCGGCCCACGCGGTCGGCGCCGTCGACGTCGTCGTGACGAACCCCGACGCGCGGGGCTCGACGCTCTCTTCCGCCTACTCGTTCGCACCGGTGCCGCGCGTGACGCCGCCTCCACGGACGACACGCACGATCAGACGGCCGTAAGGATGAGTATGTGGCAACCTGACCCTCAATGTGGCAAGTGGAGACCTGACCCCGCCTAGCCGGGCGGCCGCATTTCGTCGGCTCGCCGCCCCCAGAGAAAGAAAACCGCAGCCGACAACGCTGCCAGCACGACGCCGTACGCGGCGGCGGCGCCGGTTTCCTGCAGCCGCAGCGACGAGAGGATCTCGATCGAGATCGGCCGGGTCTCGTAGGTGTAGAGCACGATCGAGATCACGAAATCGCCGAGCGCCGTCAGGAACGCCAGGCTCGCGCCCGCCGCGAGCGCCGGGGCGAGCAGCGGCAGATCGATCCGGGAGAGGCGTTTCCACCATCCCGCTCCGAGCGACGAAGCCGCCTCGTCGAGAGCCGGGTCGAGCTGCCGGAATCCCCCGAACGTCGCGCGCCCCGTCACGGGAAGGTTCCGCACGAGATAGCCGAGCGGAAGGATCGCCGCGGTTCCGACCAGAACGAAGCGGCCGACCCACGGCGCGTGAACGCTGAACGTCGCCGAGAGCGCCACCGCGAAGACCGTTCCGGGGAGCGCCCAGGGGATCGCGAGAAGCGTCTCGAGAGCTCCGCCGAGAGGTGTCCGGCCGCGCACCGCCAGCCGCGCGGCGGCGAAGCCGAGCACCAGCGCCCCGGCCGTCGCGACGACCGCCATCCAGAGCGAGTTGACGAGAGGGCGCAAGCGCTCGGGCTCGGAGAGAAGAGCGGCGTAGTTCGAGAAATTCAGGACGGGCGGAAGGATCTCGATCGTCCAGGTGCTGCGCGGCACGAGCGAAACGAGGACGAGCGTCGCGTGCGGCAGCAGCAGGAACGCCGCGAGCGCCCATCCGAACGCCGCAACCAGCCATCGCGAGCGACCGAGCCGCCGCCGCGCGGGAGCGACGCCCCGGCCGCCTCCGGCCACGACCCTTCCCGTCTCGCTCCTCTGGAGCAGCGCGAGCCCGACGAGCGCGACGACGGCGAGCGTGACCGTTTCGACCATCGCGGCAGGGAGGTCGCCATTCAGCTTTGACGCGACGATCTGCGTCGTCATCACGCGGAACCCGCCGCCGAAGACGTACGGCGCCGAGAACGAGGCGAGCGAAGTCATGAACGTCAAGAGCGCCGCCCCGGTCAGCGCGGGGGAGAGCAGCGGCAGGGTCACGCGCGTGAGCACCGTCCGCGGTCCGGCTCCCAGGCCCTCGGCCGCCTCGAGCAGCGCCGCGTCCAGACGCGCGAGCCCGGCGCGCGTGAAGAGGTAGAAATAGACGTACATCGTGTAGGCGTGGACCAGCAGCACTGCGGCCGGGCCGGCGAGGCGCCAGGGCGCCGCATCCAGACGGAAAAGGGACTGGATCGCGCGGGCGACGAAGCCGCTCTCGCCGTACAGGAAGAGAAACGCGATGACGCCGACGAGCGGCGGCAGCACGACCGGCAGCGCGACGAGCGAGCCGAGGACGCGCCGGCCGGGGAAGTCGGCGCGCTCGAAGAGGAAAGCGAGCGGGACGCCGATCGCCGCGGCAAGGCCGACCGTGACGAGCGAGATCCAGATGCTCGCCCAGAGCGCCCGCCACTCCTCGGGCCGGCGCGCGAAGTCAACGAAGTGGCGGAGCGTCCAGCGAGGCGCCTCGAGCGCCTGCGTGAGCGTGACCAGGAGCGGATATCCGACGAGCCACAGGAGGAGGAGCGCGAGCAGCGCGGCCGCGAGGCTCCGGCGGGTCATTCGGCCTTGCCTGTCCCCGGATAGACGCGGGGAAGCGGTCCCGCGGGCAGCGGCGCGACGAAGACCTTCCAGCCGGGCTGCGCGGCGTCGGGCGCGGCCAGGATCTCGACTTCCGCGCCCCCTTCGAGCGCAACCGAGAAGTACGTCTCGCGCCCCGCGAAACGGGTCTCGAGCACCCGGCCTTCGGCGGCCCCGCCGTCCCGCGCACCCACGAAAGCGAGGGCCTCGGGACGCACGACGAGGTCGACCGGCGAGCCATCGAGGAGGTCCCGGGCGGCGACCGCGCGCCATGCCGTACCCGCCGCGAGTCGCGCGCGCCCCGTCTGCTTCTCCCAGATGCCCGGGACCACGCTCGACCGTCCGATGAATTCGGCCACGAACCGCGAGGCGGGAGAGCCGTAGAGCTCCTGCGGCGTCCCGAGCTGCTCGAGCTTCCCCTGGTTCAGGAGCGCGACGCGGTCTCCGAGTTCGAACGCCTCTTCCTGCTCGTGCGTGACGAAGAGGGTCGTGATGCCCGCCCCACGGACGATGCGCGCGAGCTCGCGCCGCGTGCGCTCGCGCAGCGACGGATCGAGGTTCGACAGGGGCTCGTCCAAGAGCAGGACCCGGGGCTCCGGCGCGAGCGCCCGCGCGAGCGCGACCCGCTGCTGCTGGCCGCCCGAGATTTCCGTCACTCTGCGGCTCTCGAACCCGCCGAGGTCCACCGCCGCGAGCGCGCGGCCGACGCGATCGCCAACCTCGGATCCTCTGCGGCCGCGGGCTTCGAGCCCGAACGCGACGTTCTGGCCGACCGTCATGTGCGGGAAGAGCGCGTAGTGCTGGAAGACGATCCCGAAGCGGCGCCGCTCGGGTGCGAGAGCGGTCACGTCCTCACCGGCGACGATCACGCGTCCCGAGTCGGGCGTCTCGAAGCCCGCGATCATGCGCAGCACCGTCGTCTTGCCGCTCCCGGAAGGCCCCAGGAGAGCGAGGATCTCGCTCCGAGCCACCGAGAAGGAGACGTCGCGGGTGACGTGAAGGCCGCCGAAGCGCTTGTCGAGGTGTTCGAGGGCGAGGAACAGCGTCTCGGGAACCGGCGCCGTCACTTTCCCTTCCCTCGCACCTCCCGATCCCATCGCGACATCCAGGCCGGACCTTCGCGTCCGATCCGATCCCAGTCGAGCTTCGCGGCGACGAGCTTCGTCGACACGTCGCGCGCCCACTCCGGCATTTGCTCTGGCGGCAGGTCGGTCCGCGCCGGCAGCCGGTAGGCCTTCTCCGCCGCCAGCTTCTGCGCCTCCGGACTGCCGAGCCAATCGATCAACGCCTTCGCCGCGGCAGCATGCCGCGCCCCGCGGACGAGTCCGACCGCGTCGTCGATGACGGGCGTTCCGCTCGACGGGAAGAAGTAGCCGAGCGGCCCTCGCTTCATCTCGAAGAGCGTGTCGGGCAGGTCCCAGACGGTCAGGAGTCCCTCCCGGCGCACCAGCTTCTCCAGGAGGATCGAGGGATTGAAGACGTACTCTTTCGTCTGGGCGTCGAGCCGGCGCAGCCAGTCGAGGCCGCTGTCGATCGACCCGGTCCGCTCGATCGACCGCAGCAGGATCGTGCCCCAGACTGCTCGCATGGTGCCGGACGCGAGCGGGTCGCGGATCAGGATCTTCTTCTTCCAGCGGGGATCGAGCAGGTCGTCCCAGTCCCGCGGCGCCTGCTCGGCCGGGACCGCCGCGCTGTTGTAGACGATGACCACGGGAGTCCGGTAGAGACCGTAGTAGAGCTTCTGCGGGTTCCGGCTCTCGGGCGGGATGGAGCCGGACCACGAAGGCTCGAACGGCTCGAGAAGGCCGTCGCGCGCGCCGTTGGCGAAAACGAGGTTGGGGCCGCCGAACCAGACGTCCGCGCCGGGATTGGCCTTTTCGGCGCGAACCCGGTCGTAGACGTCCTGCGAACCCATGTCGAGCCAGCGCACGTCCACTTCCGGATGCCGGGCCTCGTACGTTTTCTCGATCAGGGTCAGGAGGTCCCGACCGTGCGGCGAGTACAGGACGATCGGCGTGCGCGTATCCCGGCGGCAGGCGGCGAGCGCGGCGAGCGCCACGATCGGCCCGACTCGATGGAGCGCCGCGCGTCGGAATCTCAAGGACGTTTCCGGCGCGGAATCGTAGCAGGCGTGCACGCATCTTGCTGCGTCTTCCATCGACAGGAGGTGAAGATGCCGGAAAAGGAAACTGTGGAAAGGGCTCAAAAGGACAAGGCCGAAGGCAAGGCGCCGAGCACACAGGCCGGCGAGTTCGTGCGCGAGGAGATCGAGCACGTGCGCGAAGGAAAGCACGGCGCGCGCTCGACGAAGCAGGCGATCGCGATCGGACTCTCGAAAGCCCGGCGGGCGGGGGTCGATCTTCCGCCGCCGAAGAAAGGAAAGGCGAAGACGAGGAAGTCCGCGGCGAGCGCGTACAAGGCCGGCCATGCCGGGCGGAAGAAAAAGCCGTCGCGGACCCGATCCCGCGCCGTTCGCAAGGCGTTGAAGCGCGAAGGCCATCGCGCGACCACCCGCAAGTCACTCGCGAGACAGGCGCGGTCGGCGGCGCGGACGCGGTCGTCGGCCTCGCGTTCCGCCGCGGCGCGGAAAGCCTCGCGCACTCGCGCCCGTTCGAGAAAAAGGAAGTAGGCGACCGGGGTCAGGCAAGCCCGGGTCAGGCAGGTCTTTCGCTCTTCAGCAACGGTAATACCGAACTGCCCGCCTGACCCCGCTAGAATCCCGGCCGAGTCGAGAAGCAGCGAGGGGAAACAGCCAACCGTCGACAGGAGGTGGATCGTGAGCCCGGTGAAACCGATTCCCGAGGGATACCACAGCGTCACGCCGTACCTTTGCGTCAAGGGCGCGGCCGCGGCGATCGATTTCTACAAGAAAGCATTCGGCGCGAAGGAGCTCCTGCGCATGCCGGCGCCGGGCGAAAAGATCGGCCACGCCGAGATCCAGATCGGCGACTCGCACGTCATGCTCGCCGACGAGTTTCCCGAGATGGGTTTCCTGTCCCCGCAGTCCGTCGGGGGGTCGCCGGTCATGATGCATCTCTACGTGGAGGACGTCGACATCACCGCCAACAAAGCGGTGGCGGCCGGCGCCAAGGTGACGAGGCCCGTCGCGGACCAGTTCTACGGCGACCGGGGCGGCCAGGTCGAGGACCCGTTCGGGCACAAGTGGTACGTGTCGACCCACAAGGAAGACGTCTCTCCCGAGGAGATCGAGGCGCGGAGAGTGAAGCAGTACGGGGCGTGAGCCGTCCGGGTCGCCCGTCCGCCCTGGAAAAGGAGAGTTCTTCGATGCCCCATTTCTTCCCGGATCGACGGTCGAGAGTCCGCCGGCAGATCCTTCTCGTTTGTCTTTTCGCGGCGGGGGCGCGCGGGGCCTTCGCCCAGACCCCCGACTCGATCGAGGCGAGCATGAAGAAAATGCTCGCGGCTATCCAATCGAACTCCTACGACGATTTCGTTGCGGCGGGTGACGCGGCCTTCAAGTCCGGGATGAGCAAGCAGATGCTGGACGGTGTCAGCACGCAGCTCGGGCCGCGGTTGAAGCAGGGATATCACGCGACCGCGCTCGGGAAATTGAACCAGCAGGGGTACACGGTCTACCTCTGGAAGCTCGAGTTCAACGACAAGAAGGACGACTACTTAGTCAAGATGGCCGTCAAGGACGGCAAGGTCGGGGGCTTCCTGCTCCAGTAGCCGGGGTCACGGCTTCAACCCGAGGAGATTCGCGAACAGACGGTACGCGCCGGGCACGCCCGCGGGAAGCTGGCGGAAGAAGGCGAGTCCCGTGTAGACGTACGTTCCCTTACCGAGCTTCGCGACGAGGAGCCCGCCCTGCTGTTCCGGCTGGTCCGGGTCCTTCATCGCGAGCAGCGGCTTGTACGCCGGGTCCCAGGTGTGGGCGAAGTACAGGCCGCGCTCCTGCACCCACCCGGACCAGTCCTCGTCCGAGATCTTGTGCGGCCGGTTGAAAACCGGGTTCGCCGGATCGAGCACTTTGACGGGAGAAGTCTCGTCCGTGACCCGGTCGTGCGGTCGCGCGATCTCGATCTTGTAAGGCGCGAAGTTACCCTCGACGAACTGGTACTGCTGGTATTGCACGATCACGAGCCCGCCGTTCCGGGCGTAGTCGAGGATGCGTCCGTTCGACGAGGCGAGGGCGGGTTCGGTCTCGTAGGCGCGGCTCCCGACCACGATCGCGTCGTATCCGGAGAGGTCGCTCGTCTGCAGCTCCTTCGCTCCCAGCAGAACGACGGGAAGCCCGATCGACACGAGCGCCTCGGGAACGCGGTCGGAAGCCCCCCGCACGTATCCGATCCGACGGACCGCCGGCAGGCGGATGTCGGCCGCCACGACGTCGAGCGCCGCTTCCTCGAGAATGGGCGTAGCCGGGATGTGCGGATACTCGAGGACGCGGACGTCCGAGGAAAACCGCTGGCCGTCGTCCGCGACGGCTGCCACCCGAACGGTCTCCCTCCCGGCCGGAAAAGGGGTCGGAGGGCGCAGCGGGACTTCGAAGAATCGCCGCTCTCCGCGCGCCGCGATCGAGAACGGGATCGGTCGAATGGCAGGCCACCCGGAGGGAGGAGTGATCTCGACCTTGCCGGCGACCGGCTTCGGCGAGTTCGACGTCACGGTGACCTCGATCCGCCGCTCTCCCTTCTGCGCGATCGGCCAGACGATCCGATCCGGGTCCAGTCCGACCTCGAGACCCGGGACGGCTCGAACCGGCCGCCGGATCTCGCCGAAACCCTGGTCGCGGAATCGGTAGACGACGTCCCGGCGCAGCGTGACCGGTAGGCCGGCGAGCCGCATCCGAACGATCCCGACGAGCGCTGGCGGTCCAAAAGGCTCGCCCAGCACTTCGGGCGGAGCGCCGCTCCAGTCGTAGAGCGCTCCCGACATCGGCTTCCGGAGGAAATACGCGACCGTCGGCACCCCGCCGGCCGGCGCGGCCTTGCGCCTCCATTCGGCGAGCGTCTGCGCGGCCACGTCGCGGGGCTCGGGGCCCGACGGCGCGACCTGCCAGCCGTCCGGGCTGACGAGCTCGACCCCTTCGACGCGCGCCGGCTGGCCGCCCGCGTTCCAGACCGCGATCTTCACTTCGAGCGGATCTCCCGACGCCGCGGTCTCGCGGTCCGCCACGGCGTCGACCGTGACCTCGGCCGCGGTCGCAAGCGCGGTCTCGGCGAGTGCGATCTTCTCGTCGAGAAACGCCGCTACGGCCGCCCCGGAGCCTGTCTCCTCGGGCCGCACTTCCTCGCGAGCGGCAGAGAGCTCCGAGAGGACCGTCGCCATCGGGGAAACCGCCGCGGAAAGTCCGATCGGAACGAGCTTCGCCCGCGTGCCTTCCACGAGGGAAGCGACCTTGCGCAGTCTCTCCTCGACGCGCGCGCGCCGCGAGGCGTCCCCGATCCCGGTCGCGATCGCGGTCAGCCGTGTATCCACTCCCGCAAAAAGGTCCTTGCCCTGCGGTCCGGCCCCTCCCTTGACCCAGGTGACCTGCGTCTTGTTCGGGCCGGGCGGCTGCAGCTGTCCCATGTCCTGCGACCGGTGCAGGCTCCGGCTCGCCGCCGCGATCTGGTGATACGACCGGCCGGTCAAGGGATCGACCTCGCCCGTCGGGAGGTCGAAGGTTGTCGCGGTCGGATCGATGTAGGAGCGGAAGAAAGCGGTGGGGCGCCCGGCCGATCCGGCGCTCTCCATGTCGTAAACCGTCGTCGCGATCACGCCCGACGCCTGGTGCTGGCCGTGGCCGTCGCCCGGCGTGCCCGAGAAGAGCGAGACGATGACCTGGGGCCGGAACCGGCGCTCGATCCGGAGGGCGTCTTCGAGCAGGATCTCCCTCGGCCAGAGGCGCAGCGTCTCGTCGAGCGATCGCGTGAAGCCGAAGTCGTAGGCGCGCGCGAAATACTGGCGCGCGCCGTCGATCCGCCTCGCGCCCAGCAGTTCCTGCGTCCGGATCAGACCGAGCGGAATGCCGAGGTCGCTGCCGATCAGGTTCTGACCACCTTCGCCGCGGGTCAGCGACAGGTAGGCCACCTCGGCGCCCATCTTCCGCGAGACGACGGTCAGGAGTCGGTTGTCCTCGTCGTCCGGGTGCGCGCCGATGACGAGCATCCGCTTGTGCACCGAGAGACGCTGCAGCAGCCGATCGAGCGCGACGAGACCGCCGGAGGCGGGAGGCTCGAGCGCGACGCCGGGGGCGGGAGCGGCGACCGGCGCGGTCGCGGTCTCTCGCGGCGCGGCGGCGAGGCAGAGGAGGAGCAGAAGGAGCGAGAGCGCGGCTTTCTTCATTCGGGGGGAAGAAGTGTAAGGGGTCAGGTCTCCACTTGCCACATTGGGGGTCAGGTCTCCACTTGCCACATCGTGAAGACCTGACCCTGCTATCCCAGTTGGACCTCGATCCGGTGCCGGGCGCCGTCGTCGGCGAGCGGGATCGCGCGGACATCCTTCTCGAGCTCCTTCCCATCCACCGCGATGCGGGACACTCCGCGCGTCGCGCCGTGGGGGTTCTCGACGACGAGCTCGTACCGCGCAGAGTGGTAGCGGAAGGTGATCTGGTACCCGGGCCAGGAGCGCGGGATGCACGGATCGACGTGGAGCGCCGCGCCTCGGAAGCGAAATCCGAGGATCCACTCGATCCCCGCGCGGTACATCCATCCGGCCGAGCCGGTGTACCAGGTCCAGCCGCCGCGGCCCACGTGGGGAGGTTCGGCATAGACGTCCGCCGCCGCGACGTACGGCTCCACCTTGTATCGGTAGACGCCGGCGCGCGTGCCGGCGTGGTTGATCGGGTTCAGGATCGAGAAGAGCTCGCCGGCCTTGTCCCCCTCGCCCAGCGCGGCGAAGGCGATCAGCGACCACAGAGCGGCGTGGGTGTACTGGCCGCCGTTCTCGCGGACCCCCGGCAGGTAGCCCTTGATGTAGCCGGGGTCGAGAGGCGTGCGGTCGAACGGCGGAGTGAAGAGGAGTACGAGGCCGTCCCCGCGCTTGACGAGGTACTCCTCGACGGCCGCCATCGCGCGCGCCGCGCGAACCTTGTCGCCCGCGCCCGAGATCACGGCCCAGGATTGCGCGATCGAATCGATCCGGCATTCCTGGTTGGAGGACGACCCGAGCGGCGTCCCGTCGTCGAAGAACGCTCGGCGATACCAGTCGCCGTCCCATCCCGCCGTCTCGAGCGCGGTCTTCAACCGGTCGACGTGCTCGCGCCAGCGGGCGGCTCGCGCCTTTTCTCCGCGCCGGTCCGCGATCTTCGCGAACTCCCAGAGGTTCGTGTGGAGAAACCACGCGAGCCAAACGCTCTCGCCCTCGCCGTGGAACCCGACGCGGTTCATGCCGTCGTTCCAGTCTCCGGAGCCCATGAGGGGAAGGCCGTGCTTTCCGACCTCGAGGCTGCGGTCGAGCGCGCGGGCGCAATGCTCGAAGAGCGTGGCGCTTTCCTTCGACAGCGTCGGCGCGAAGTACCGCTCGACCTCGTCCGGCTCGAGCGGCGCTCCCTCCACGAATTGCGCGGGCTCATCGAGGACGCCTTCATCGCCCGTCACCTCGACGTAGTG
>Ga0066710_100001179_pt1 | contig 18823 bp, 21 predicted proteins | sample GraSoiAngelo_159_FD_79666 | JGI IMG/M metagenome (GOLD analysis project Ga0066710, IMG submission 79666) | Grasslands soil microbial communities from the Angelo Coastal Reserve, California, USA - 14_1009_16_40cm | ecosystem: Environmental > Terrestrial > Soil > Grasslands | place: USA... | reverse complement strand
CGCATGCATTTGGGCCTTGCTCTTGACCTTGTGCTTGTTCGCGGCACTTGCGGTGCCAGTGGTTTGGGTGGGTGAGTCGTATGTGCATGCCAGCTGGCTTGCTTTCGGAACATGCCCGCGTCCGGGTAACCTCAAACAGTGGCAACGGGTACCCTCGGCAGGCCGCTGCGCGACCTTCGCATCTCGGTCACCGATCGCTGCAACTTCCGCTGCGTGTACTGCATGCCGAAGGAGGTGTTCGGGCGCGGGTACCGCTTCATGGACCGGAAGGAGCTCCTGACGTTCGAGGAGCTCGAGCGCCTTGCGCGCGCGTTCGCCGATCTCGGCGTGGAGAAGATCCGCATCACGGGCGGCGAGCCGCTGCTCCGCCGCGACCTCGAGCACCTGATCGAGCGCCTGGCGGCGATCGACGGCCTCGACCTGACCCTGACCACGAACGGCGCCCTCCTGCCGCAGAAGGCGGCGGCGCTGGCGGCGGCCGGGCTGAGACGGGTGACGGTCAGCCTCGACTCGCTCGACGACGAGACGTTCCGCGCGATGAACGACGTCGAGTTCCCCGCCGATCGGGTCCTCGAGGGGATCGACGCGGCGTCCGCAGTAGGTCTGCCTGTGAAGGTGAACGCCGTCGTCAAGCGCGGGCTCAACGACGGCGAGATCGTACCTCTGGCGGAGCACTTCCGGCACACCGGCCACGTGCTCCGCTTCATCGAGTACATGGACGTCGGCGCCACGAACGGGTGGCGGCTCGACGACGTGGTCTCGGCCGCCGAGATCCTCGCCACCGTCGACGCCGTGTTCCCACTCGAGCCGGTCGAGGCGGCCTACCGGGGCGAGGTCGCCCGCCGCTACCGGTACCGCGACGGCGCCGGCGAGATCGGGATCATCGCGTCGGTGACGCAGCCGTTCTGCGGCGACTGCACGCGCGCCCGGATCTCCGCGGAAGGCCGCCTCTACACATGCCTCTTCGCGACGAGAGGCCACGATCTGCGAGCGCTTTTGCGCGCCGGCGCTCCCGACCGCGAGATCGGCGAGGCGATCTCGGCGATCTGGACGCGTCGTGCCGACCGGTACTCGGAGATCCGCTCGGAGCGCACGACCGACCTGCCACGCGTCGAGATGAGCTACATCGGAGGCTGACCGCGACCGTTTATAGTGGCGTCGGCGACGGGTACTGCCCCCGTTAGAATCGACAAGTCCGATGACTGGATACGCCGCCACAGACGCCAGGCGCCTGCCGCGAGGGTGGGTACATCTCTTCTTCCAGCTGGCCATCTGGATGGGCTTCTACGGCGTGTACCAGGTCGTCAGGGGGCACGCCGACCGCGACATCCTCAAGGCGTTCGTGAACGGCGAGTGGGTGATCACGACCGAGCGCCACCTGGGCGCGCTGTTCGAGCCGTCGTTGCAGCGGCTGGTCGACGGCTCCCAGCTGCTGATCGACCTCACCACGTACACGTACTGGCTCTCGCAGTTCGCGGTCGTCGGGCTCGCGTTGCTCTGGGTCTACCTCCGCAGGCACGAGCGCTTCTACCGCTTCCGCAACACCCTCATCCTGGCCAACCTGCTGGGCCTGGGCGGCTATGTCCTCGTCCCCACGGCACCGCCGCGCATGTTCCCGTTCGAGGGCTTCGACGACACGCTCGCGCAGACCGGGATCAACCACTCCAGTGGGTTCGTCGCCTCGATCGCGAACCAGTACGCGGCGATGCCGAGCCTGCACGCCATGGACGCGATCATCGTCGGACTGACGATGGCCGCCCTCGTACGGAACCGCTGGGCCAAGGTGGTCTGGCTGCTCTGGGCTCCCTGGGTCTGGTTCAGCGTCATGTCGACCGGAAACCACTACTGGCTCGACATCGTGGTCGGAGTCGCCCTCGCCGGCGTCGCCTACCTGCTCGTGCGTCGCGTACGCCCTGCGCCGCGCACTGCATGAGCACAGGGCTCGCCCGGCTCAAGGACGGTTACACGACAGGCGCACGAGAGCTTGCCTCACGCGCGGTCGGCACGCTCGCGCAGACGCGCGTCACGCCGAACCAGCTCACCGCGGCCGGCGTCTCGCTCTGCCTCGCCTCCTCAGTGATCGTCTACTTCGAGTACCGAAACGAACTGCTCTTCTTCTGGCTCGGCGCGTTCGTGTTCGTGGTCGGCTCCCTGCTCGACATCCTCGACGGTGCACTCGCCCGAGCCGGCGGCAAGGCGACGCCGCTGGGCGCGTTCGTGGATTCGACGACCGACCGGATGGGCGAGGCGGCGATGCTCGGCGCGATCGGACTGGTCTTCATGCGTCACGGCCACGAGTTCGCGCTCGGCGCGACCTTCGCGGCCGTCGCAGGCTCCTTCCTCGTCTCGTACACCCGGGCGCGCGCAGAAGCCCTCGGTCTGCGCGGTGACGTGGGGCTCTCGTCACGGGCCGAGCGCGTCGTGATCGTCACCGCCGGTCTCGTACTCGCCCCCTGGGGTGTGCTGCCCTGGGCGATCTACGTCCTGACCGCCAGCGCATGGGTTACCGTCCTGCAGCGGGTGCTGTTCGTCCGCAAGCAGTTGCGACAGCGCGATTGACCACGCGGCAGCGCCCTCGCTCACTGGACATTGCGAGTTTGATATAGTACATTGCTAGCGGAATGACTGCTAGCAGTTCATCCAGAAGGGGCGTTCTCGTCCGAGCACCCTCCTCTCTGAAGGCCGCCCTCGTCCGTGAGACGGCCCGACGCCACGCGTCACTCAACGACGTCGCCGTCGGACTGCTAGCAGATGCGCTCGGCCTCGCGTACCTGCCCACCGGTCGCAAGAGCCCCTTGCCGGGGTCGAGCCCGGTCCTCTTGCTACGAATGCCGGACGAGGTTCGCCGCGCGCTGCAGACCGAATCCAAGCGCACCGCCCAGACGCTCAACGACGTGATTCTTCGCGCGCTCGCGCACGAGCTCGGAATCCCTTTCACCTCGAACAGACGACGGCCCGCCGCCTCAGGCTCAGGCCGTGGAAAGGAACCAATGGCCGCCACCAACGGCTCCAAGAACGGTCGCACGCGCTCCAAGGACAAGGTGCGCGTCGCGATCGTCGGCGTCGGCAACTGCGCCAACTCACTCCTCCAGGGCGTCCACTACTACAAGGACGCATCCGCCTCGGACACCGTCCCTGGGCTGATGCACGTCGACCTCGGCGGCTATCACATCCGGGACATCGAGTTCGTCGCCGCCTTCGATGTGGTCAAGGGCAAGGTCGGCGTCGACCTGGCCGACGCCATCTGGGCGCACCCGAACGACACGATCAAGTTCGCGGACGTCCCGAAGACCGGCATCAAGGTCTCTCGCGGGATGACACACGACGGCATCGGCAAGTACCTCGCCGAGGTCGTCGAGAAGGCACCGGGGGAGACGGACGACGTGGTCGGGATCCTCAAGGAGACAGGCGCGGACGTTGTCGTCAACTACCTCCCCGTCGGTTCGGAAGAGGCCACGAAGTGGTATACCGAGCAGGTCCTCACGGCCGGCGTGGCAATGGTGAACTGCATGCCGGTCTTCATCGCGCGTGAGCCGTACTGGCAGAAGCGCTTCCAACAGGCAGGCGTGCCGATCATCGGCGACGACATCAAGTCGCAGGTCGGCGCCACGATCACGCATCGCGTGCTGACGACGCTCTTCGGCGACCGCGGCGTCCATCTCGACCGGACGATGCAGCTCAACGTCGGTGGCAACTCCGACTTCCGCAACATGCTCGAACGCGACAGGCTGGAGTCGAAGAAGATCTCGAAGACGAACGCGGTCACGTCGATGCTCGACTACGAGATCGGCGCCGACAACGTCCACGTCGGCCCGTCCGACTACGTGCCCTGGCTGACAGACCGCAAGTGGGCCTACATCCGCATGGAGGGCTCCGCGTTCGGAGACGTGCCCCTGAACGTCGAGCTGAAGCTGGAGGTGTGGGACTCGCCGAACTCGGCAGGAATCGTGATCGACGCGGTGCGGTTGGCGAAGCTCGCGCTCAACAACGGGATCTCTGGCGCGCTGGAGGCGCCGAGCTCGTACCTGATGAAGTCGCCGCCGAAGCAGATCCGCGACGACGAGTCGCGCGAGCTCGTGGAGCGCTTCATCGCGCAGAACACGGCCAAGCCCACGAAGAAGGCGGCGGCGAAGGCGTGACCCGCCTCCGGCTCAGCCGGATCTTCTGGCGCGGAGCGGCGGCGATCCTCGTCGCCGCTGCCCTCGTCGCTCTCGGATCGGTCCTGAAGGGCAACTTCTCCTCGACCGACGGACGCATCCTCGGCACGCTGGCACTCTTCCTGTACACGGGAGGCGCACTCTTCTCGGGTCTCGCTCTCGTGGAGCGCGGCCGGGCCCGGGTGCTCGGCTCGGCCGTCGTCGCCACATCACCCGTCGCGCTGACGCTGATGCTGCTCTGGGTCTGGACCTGGGTGGACGAGAGCGAGGACGAGCATCACTGGCGGCTTGCCTGGTCGAGCGTGCTCGTCCTGCTGGCGGGGATCCTCGCGGCGACGGCCGTCCTGCTCGCCCGGGGCCGCACACTCGAGCGGCTCGCCTATGCGGCCGGGGCGCTCGCGACGCTTGCGGTCACGCTGTCGATCGTCGCGATCTGGGTGCACCAGCCGGGGACGGGCCTCACGAAGGCGATCGGCGCAGCGTGGATTCTCGCCGGTCTCGGGTGGGCGCTCGTCCCGGTGCTACGTCGTTGGGCGTCCCCGGAGAGCGAGCATCGCGAGCGCGTGCTCGCCGCGCTGGGGGACGTGGAGGTCGTCGTCACCAACCGCACGGCGGACGCCGTCGTCCTGGACGTCCCGCGCATCGGCCCGGGAGAGCGGCTCGTGCTGCGGCGGCGCGGTTAGATGCTGGACCGGTAATTGCCGTCGATGCGGGGATGGCCGATACCGAGCCGCTGACGATGCTCGCCGCAGCGCGTATCGGTGCATACGTGCGAGGACGAGCGGCGTCAGCGGCGATGCGTATCGGCCACCATCCGCGCGGCGAGGAATTGCCGGTCAAGCATCTACGACTCGGGCACGCGCGAAGCGCTGTCGTCGGCGACGAAGCCGATGCGCTTGTGGCTCGAGTCGCAGAACGGCTTGTTCGCCGAGTGGCCGCACCGGCACAGCACGATCCCCTCTCCGGGTGGCGCCACGAACTCGCGCCCTTCGGCGTCCACGATGACGACGGGCGCGCTGATCTTGTAGGGCCCGTTTGCCCGAACCTGGATGATGACGTCGCCCACGACCCGAGAGTACAGGGGCGACTGTGAGGCTCGCCCTACAATCGCCCGGATGCGCATCTGTCTCGTGACGCCGTTCTCGTGGTCGCAGCCCCACGAGGCGAACGATCACGTCGCGGGAGCTGCGGCCGCGCTCCGGCGGCGCGGCCACGAGGTGACGGTGCTCGCTCCTTCCGGCCGCGCGGCAGAGCTGCAGGCGGGTCGGCGGGCGCTCGCCCGTGGCGAGCTGGGCGAGGTCGTGGCGCTCGGGGTGGCGGTGCCGGTGTCGCGTCGCAGCAGCCTCGGTGTTCCGGTGGGCGCGCGGGCCAACCTCGCGGTCGCGCTCCGCTCCGGCGCCTTCGACGTCGTGCACGGCATCGACCCCGGCGTTCCCAGCCTCTCCTATCTCGCGCTCCTCGAGGCGGAGACGCTGACGGTGGCGACATTTCTCTCTGTCGATCGTCTCGGCTACCCGACCCGGCGCGCGCAGCGCGACCGCCTCCTGGCGCGCGTCGACGCGCTGCTTGCGACGTCGGACGCCGTTGCGGCCGCGTCGGCCGAGCGCTTCCCCGGCGACTACCGGGTGCTGTCGCCAGGTGTCGACACGGCGCGCTACGCCCCGGGGCGGAAGCGGAACGTGATCGCCGTCGAAGTGCGGGTGAATGCGCTGGCCGTCGCGCGGGCGGTCATGCGCGCGCTGCGCGAGCACACGCGCTGGGAGGTCGCGCTCGTGCGCACGACACCGCTCGCGACACGCCCGACGATCCCGCTCTCGGTCCGCGAACGTGTCCACGTGCGCTCGCTCGTACGCCCCGACGCTCGTGCGGCCGTGCTGGCCGAGGCGGCGATCCTCGTCCCCGCGCCAGGTGGAAGCCCGCGTCTCCGCCTGGAGGCGATGGCCTGCGGCTGCGCGATTGCCGATCCTCCGGCCGTCAGCGAACAGCCAGAGCTTGCCGCGGCGGCAGTGGGGAGGCTGATCGACGACCTGGCGTTCCGCGAGCGCGAGGCGACGCTCGCACGCGCGCGCGCCGAAGGGGAGTCGTTCGATGCCGTCGCCGCCGAGCTGGAACGTGTCTACGAGTCTCTCGGGCCCCGCCGCCGTGCCCCCAGGGCGGCCGAGCCGCTGGCCGACCGCGAGTGGATCGTCGCCGACCTGCACATGCACACCCGCTGGTCGCACGATTGCTCCATTCCCGTGCCGGATCTCCTCGACCACGCCGAGGCCGAGGGTCTGGGCGCGATCGCCGTCACCGACCACAACGCATTCGCAGGGGCGTTGGAGGCCGTCGAGCTCTCCCGCGGCAGCGACCTCGTCGTCATCCCGGGCGAGGAGGTCAAGACGAAGGGCCAGGGTGAGGTGATCGGTCTCTTTGTCCAGCAGGAGATCCCGCGGGGCATGTCGTTCGCGGACACGCTGGCGGCGATCCGCGATCAGGGCGGGCTCGTGTATCTCCCCCATCCCTTCGACCGCCGGCACGCAATCCCAGACCCGAAGACGCTGCACCGTCACTTGGCCGAGATCGACGTGTTCGAGGTCTACAACGCCCGGCTGCTGCTCGAGACGTACAACGACGAAGCGCTCCGGTTCGCACGCAAATACGGGCTGCTCGGCGGAGCGGGGTCCGACGCTCACGTCCTCCAGGGCGTCGGTACCGGTGCGCTGCGGATGCGACGGTTCGACGGGCCGGAGGAGTTCATGCTGTCTCTCCGTACGGCCGAGGTGTTGCGCCGCCCGCGCTCTCTCGCCTACCTGCAGTCCCTCAAGTGGGTGGCGCAGGTCAAGGAGAAGGTCCGCTAGACGGCGAACGTGACAGAGCGATCGTGAGCGCCGTGTCCACCGACGAGATCTACGACCGTTACCTGAAGAAGGCGATCGCCGAGATCAACGCGCTCGGCGACGAGCTTGCGAGCCACGGCGACGAGCTCCACGTCCCGGTCGTCGGATCCGGGCATCCGTTGGCGGACATCTTCCTGCTCAAATGGACGCCGCAACCGTCGGAGATCCAGGAGGGCGTCGCCTTCTTCGGCCGCTCGGGGCAGGCGCTGCTGAAGTCGCTGCAGCGGCTCCACATCGACCCGCTCGCCGTCTATGGGACGAACTGCCTCAAGTTCGGCACCGAGGACGCCGACGATGCGAAGGCGTGGCTGACGCGGGAGCTGCACATCATCCAACCGAAGCTGCTCGTGGCGATGGGCGAGAGCTCGGTCGAGTTCCTGAACGGTCTGGGCTTCCCGTTGTCGCGCACGATCGATCCGGGCTCGGAGGCGATCCAGACGTTCACGCCGACGATCGAGGCGCTGGTCACACCCGACATCGACGCGTCGCTGGACGAGCAGAGCGCCAAGACGGGTTTCTGGAACGCCTTCAAGACGCTCGGCCCCTGGTGGGCGGAGCTGCCTCCGTACTGAGCCCGCGGCGGGCCGTCGCGCTCGTCGCGCTCCTCGCCGCGCTCGTGCTCTACGGCGCCGGCGCCGGTCACCTGCGGAGCCTGTCCGAGCCGTGGGACATCGCGTTTTTCGCGCTCGTTCTCGTGCCGGCCACGCTGTCGGTGATCTGGCTCGTACTGCCCGCAGCCCGGGCGCGCGGCACCGCACTCGTCGGCGTGGCGCTCGTTGCGCTCGCCGCATTGCTCCATCTCGCCGGTCTCGACGCGCTCTTCAACGTGAGCAAGGTGCTCGCGCTCGCGGCGCTCGGCTTCGCGTTTCTCGCCTTCTTCGAGCCGCCGCTCGCGCTGCTCGTGCTCATAGCCGCGATCATCCCCTGGGTCGATGCGTATTCGGTCTGGCGTGGGCCGACAAAGGTCGTCGTCGAGGAGCATCCCGGCGTGTTCGACCGCATCTCGGTCGCGTTCCGGGAGCCGGGCACGCACTATGCCGCGAGACTCGGCCCCCCCGACGTCCTCTTCTTCGCCATCTTTCTCGCGGCGGCACAGATCTTCAGGCTGCGCACCGGCTGGACGTTCCTCTGCATGATCGCGTTCCTCGGGATCACGTTGGTCTTCGCCGCCGCGTTCGACCTCTCCGGGCTGCCGGCCCTCCCCGCGGTCTCCCTCGGCTTCCTGCTGCCGAACGCCGACCTGCTCTGGCAGCGCTGGCGCCGCTGGCGCGTCAGCGAAGCTCGAGCAGACTGACAGACTCGATGTGCGGCGTGTGCGGAAACATGTCGACCGGCCGGCAGCGGAGCAGCTCGTAGCCGAACTCGTCCCGCAGCACCTTCGCGTCCGAGGCCAGGGTCGTCGGGTTGCAGGAGATGTAGACGACCCGCGGTGCGGCTAGGGCACCAGTCCTCCGCAGCGATTTGCCGGCGAGCCCCGCCCGTGGCGGATCGACGACGACGACATCCGGTGGGCCCGCGCGCTCGCGCAGCTCCTCGACCGACTGGCTGACGTTCCCGGCGAAGAAGGCCGCGTTGGTGATCTCGTTCAGCGCCGCGTTCTCGATCGCACACGCGACCGCCTCCTCGGAGATCTCGACGCCCCAGATGGTGAGGGCGTCCGCGGCGAGCGTCAGCCCGATCGTCCCGGTGCCGCAGTAGAGGTCGTAGACGTTCTCCCGACCGGTGAGCGCCGCGAACTCACGGGCCGTCGCGTACAGCGTCTCGGCCATCTCCGTGTTGGTTTGCAGAAAGGCATTCGGGCGGACGCGGAAACGCAGGCCGAGGAACTCCTCCTCGATCGCCTCCTCCCCCCAGAGCAGGCGCGCCGGCAGGTTCGTAACCTCAGCCGGCGAGTCGTTGACGGCCCAGTGGACCGACCTCACCTCCGGGAAGCGGCGGACGACGTCGACGAAGTAGCCGGTGTCGTAGCGCTCGCCCGGCGCGGTGACGAGCAGCACGAGCGCCTGGCCGGTGTTGCGGCCCTCGCGAACGACGAGATGGCGGAGGTAGCCCTCACCGGTGGCCTGGTCGTATGCGGCGAGGCCCTCCTCGCGTGCCCAGTCCCGCACGACGTCGCGAACAGCGTTGCCGAGCTCCGTCGTCAGGAGGCACTCCTCGATCGCGAGGACCTCGTCCCAGCGGCCGGCCCGGTGGAAGCCGAGCGCCGGCCCGTCGGGCGTGGACGTGAAGGAGTACTCGAGCTTGTTGCGGTAGTGGAACTGCGACGCGGCCGGAACGATCGGCTCGAGTGGAGGCTCGCCGATGCCGCCGAGGCGGACGAGCGCGTCGCGGACCTGTGCCTCCTTGGCGGCGATCTGCTCGGCGTACGCGAAGTCCTGGAAGCGGCAGCCGCCGCAGGTGCCGGAGTGGCGGCAGGGCGCATCGACGCGGGCCGAGCTGGGCTCGAGAACGTCGGCGGCGATTGCCTCCGCGTACCCCCGCCTCACCTTGGTGACGCGGGCGCGGACGAGGTCGCCGGGGAGGGCGCGGCGGACGAAGAGGACGAAGCCGTTGTGCCGCGCGACGCCGTTGCCGCCGTAGGCGAGCGAATCGATCCGGAGCTCGAGCTCGTCACCCTTCGAGACGGGGGCAGCCATCAGGCCAGCGTATCGACCAGCGCGTAGTCACGAACTCGGCACGATCCCGGTGCTGGATTGGCGCAGTTCCAGGGTCTGTCCCCGGTGTTACGCACGTGTGCCGAATGTGCGCCGAGTTGGAACGAGTGTCAGGACAGCACGGACACGTGCACCGAGCGCTCGCGCGGCCCGTCGAACTCGCAGAAGAAGATCCCCTGGTACGTCCCGAGCGCCAGCTCGCCGTCCCGCAGCGGAATCAGCACCTGCGACCCCACCAGCGTCGAACGGACGTGCGATGGCCCGTTGGGCCCGTCCTTGTCGTCGTGCCGCCACGTCCACGCGTCGTCGGCGATCCGCTCCAGCGCATCCTCGATGTCGGTCAGCAGCGCCGGGTCGATGTGCTCGTTGATCGTCACGCCGGCGGTGGTGTGGGGCACGTAGACGAGCACCGCCGAGCCGATCTCGCCGGCGACGGCCTCACGCACTTCGCCCGTGATGTTGAGAAGCTGGCTGTGACGCTGGGTGCTCAGGCTGAGCGTGCGCACGCGTGCACCCCTCCGAACAGCATCTGCTAGAGAGCCCCGCCGGCCGCCGGCGGCGCGCCTGTCTCGAGCGGATTCTCGCCACCGGACTCGCGAGCCAGGTAGTCCTCGATGAGCATGACGTTGTCACGCGACCGCTCGACGACATTGAGCAGCGCCGACATCGACGAGACCTCCTCGCGCTGCTCCTGCAGGAACCAGTGCAGGAACTGCTCGCCCACCAGGTCGCCCTCCTCTCGTGCGATCTTGACGAGGTCGGAGATCTGTGCGGTGACACGCTTCTCCTGATCGAGCGCCAGCTGTACAGGAGCGACTACGTCTGCGAAGTCCGTTCGCGGCGCCTCGACGCCGGGAACGACGACGTCCAGATCGGCGTCGATCAGGTACTGCACCATCATCATCGCGTGGTTTCGCTCCTCGACCGCCTGACGGTAGAAGTGCGCGGCGAGCTGCGGCAGCGTCTCGGCTTCGTAGTGGACCGCGATCGCCACGTACTGCTGCGACGCGGCGAACTCGTAGCCGATCTGCTCGTTCAGCGCCTGCCGGAAGCGGGCCATCGCCGCGGGACTCTAGCGGAGCCCGGCTGACCGGCCGGATGCGACCCGGCCCGCCCCCCCGTGCCTCTAGCATCCGCGCATGCCGGGGATCCCCGACTCGCTCAAGGGTCGCAGTTACACGCGCGTGGGCTCGTGGACGAAGAGCGAGCTCGAGCTCGCCCTCGAGCTCGCCGACGAGCTGAAGATCGAACGGGCGCGCCGGCGCGAGCTGCCTGTCCTGCGGGGCCGAACGGTCGCCCTCATCTTCCACAAGCCGTCCACCCGCACACGGATCAGCTCCGAGGTCGGGATCGCCGAGCTCGGAGGCATGGCTCTCTACGTCCCGGCCGCGGACCTGCAGCTGTCACGCGGCGAGAGCAGCAGGGACACGGCGCTCGTGCTCTCCCGCTTCGTGAGCGCGATCCTCATCCGCACCTTTGCGCAGGAGGAAGTCGAGGAGTTCGCCGAGCACGCCACCGTCCCCGTGATCAACGGCCTCACCGACTGGTCGCACCCGCTGCAGGCGCTCGCGGACGCGATGACGATCCGCGAGCGGTTCGGTCAGCTCGGCGGCGTTCGCATCGGCTACCTCGGCGACGGCAACAACGTCTGCCACTCGCTGATGCGGATCTGCGCGCGCTTCGGCGCGCACCTCGTCGTGGGGTGCCCGCCGGGCTACGAGCCGAATGCCGAGGTCGCCCGCGCTGCGCAGGTCGACGCCGCAGCCAGCGGGGGCTCGCTCGAGATCGTCAGCGACCCGCGAGACGCTGCGGCCGGCGCGAACGTCCTCTACACCGACGTCTGGGTGAGCATGGGTCAGGACGCCGAGCAGGAGCGCAGGCTCCGGGACTTCCAGCCGTACCGTCTCGACGCGGCGATGCTCGCGCTCGCCGCTCCCGAGGCCGTCGCCATGCACGACCTCCCTGCCCACGTCGGCGACGAGATCACGGCGGAGGTTCTCTACGGGCCCCGGTCGCTCGTCTGGGACCAGGCGGAGAACCGGCTCCACACCCAGAAGGCCGTGATGGCCCTCGTGATCCGATAGGCGCAGGCGCTGCTCCCGATTCGGGACAACGTTCCGGGCCGCACGTTCCCCGTCGTCACGGTCGGCTTGATCGCGGCCAACGCCGCGGTCTTCATCCTCTACCAGCTACCGCATCTGGATCGCTCGATCGTCGATTACGGCTTCCTGCCCTGCCGCGTCGACGACACGTGCCCGGGCGTCGGCTCGAGCTGGCTGGTGACGGCGTTCACGTCGATGTTCCTGCACGGCGGCTGGGAGCACCTGCTCGGCAACATGCTCTTCCTCTGGATCTTCGGGAACAATGTCGAGGACGCAATGGGCCGAGTCCGCTTCCTCGGCTTCTACGTTATCGCCGGGCTCGCCGCGACTACAACGCAGACCGCGGTCACGATGCTGGCGGCAAGCACCGACGCCGAGCGCATCCCGAGCGTCGGCGCGAGCGGAGCGATCGCGGGCGTCCTCGGCGCGTACTTCGTCCTGCTACCGAGGGCCCGCGTCCTCGTCTGGTCCCTCTTCTTTCTCTTCGAGGTTCCCGCCGTGGCGTTCCTCGGTCTGTGGTTCCTGTTCCAGCTCTGGTCGGGAGGCTTCTCGGTGCTCCACCCCGAGCAGGGCGGCGGAGTCGCCTTCTTCGCGCACATCGGCGGGTTCGCGTTCGGCATGCTGACCGTCCGGCTCTTCACGTCCGGCCGCGCCCTGACACGCGACCAGTACGCATGACCTTCGACGACCACGTCCGCGCCGCGCTCGATTCGCTGCCGCCCGAGCTCGCGCGCGCTCTCCGGAACGTGGCCGTGGTCGTCGAGGACGAGAACCCCGAGGATCCGGACCTGTTCGGCCTCTATGAAGGCGTCCCCCTCCCCGAGCGGGGAGACGAGGCAGGCTCTCTACCCGACCGGATCGCCATCTACCGCCGCCCGCTCGAAGAGGAGTTCGCCGATCCGCGCGACCTTGAGCGGGAGATCAGGATCACGGTGCTCCACGAGCTCGGCCACTACTTCGGGCTCGACGAAGATCGGCTCGAAGAGCTGGGGTACGAGTGATGACGGCGGCCGGCGTGATCACCGTCGTCGGGTTCGTGGTCGGGTTTGTCGTCGTCGTGCTGGTGGTACTCGCGCGTTGGCGGTGACCGGAATGGAATAGGCTGCCTCGACGTTTTCACCGGCATGAGCACGATCGAACGCATTCACGTGGAGATCGACGAGCTCAGCGCACGCCGGGGAGAGCTCTGGAACCGGCTCGCGGAGGGTCGAGACTCCGAACTGCAAGAGGAGTTGAAGAGCCTCGAGAGACGCCTCGAGGGCCTTTGGCAAGCCCACCGCACCGAACGCGCGCGAATCAGGTTCGGCGAGCGCGACCAGATCGTCAAGCGCGCACGGGCCGAGGAGCGGCTCGAGCGCGCGGCGTAAGAACCATCCTTGGAATCGCAGCGAGCGCCCGGCATTCGCCGGGCGCTCGCCTATGATCGGGCCGTGCCGGGGTTCCGACGCCGCGAACGCGACGAGACGTCTGTCGAGGACGAGCGCGAGGCGTTGCGCCGCCAGCGGGCGGCGGCTGCCGACGAGCTCGAGCGCCTGAAGCGCGAGCTCGCCGATCGCGTCGCGGCTGTGCGCGCGAAGGAGCGTCAGCTCGACGAGGCGCTCGGACGGCTGCCCTCGGGGCTGATCCCTCCCGTCGGCACACCCGCGTCCACCGCTCAGCCCGACCGACGCGAGTCGGAGCTCGCGCGACGCGCCACCGAGCTCGCGGAGCGCGAGCGCGCCCTCACTGCGCGCGAAGCCCTCCCGCCGCCGACCCCGGGCCAGGAGCAGGAGGCCCGCATCAACGCCCGTCTCGCCGAGCTGAAGGATGCGGAGCGAGCCTTCCTTCGTACTCAGGAGGAGCTGGCGGCACGCAGCGAGGCGGTGGCCGCGCGTGAGCGGCTCGTCGCCGACCGCGAGCGCGAGGTCGACGAGCAGGAGGACCGGGCCGGCCTGGGCCCGACGCGCTCGGAGCTCTCGGAGCTCGAGTCGCGACTGCGGCGGCTCGAGAGCAGCGGCAGGGCACCGTCGACCGAGGACACGCAGAGCTTCGCCGCCGGTCTCGAGACCCTGCGCCGCCGCGGCACGAAGCGCCCGCCCGGCCGCTGACGGCGCCTGCCTCTAGAATCGGCTCCGCGGGGCGTTAGCTCAGCTGGGAGAGCGTCGGCTTTGCAAGCCGAAGGTCACCGGTTCGATCCCGGTACGCTCCATCAAAAACCGCCGCAAAACGCCGGTTTTTCCTTTCGAGGCCGCCGCGTAGGACGACCAATCCGGTCGTCCTCGATGCGCCGGACTGGATCCGGCGGACCTGCCGCCGGATCCAGCCTCGGCCAGGAGGGTTCGTGAAGAACCCCGATTGAACGTATCATACTATGATTGAGGGCGGCTCTTCCGAGGGCGACCGCAACGGTCGCCACTACCGGAGGGCGCATCGTCAACACGCGTTCGAGCGCCGGATGTCCGCGGCGGTGTCATCGATCAACGTTCGCATCGCCGCCTCGGCGGCGTCGCCGTCTCCGGCGGCGATACCATCCAGAATCGCGCCGTGGAGCGGTAGCGCCCGCCGCCTCGACGTGGGCGACGAGGTCGTGTACTCGAACGTCGTGCGGAAGACGGCGCGGAGCATGGATCCTAGGTGTCCGAGCAGCTCGTTGTGGCACGTGGCGAGGATCCGCTCGTGGAAGAGCAGGTCGGCGGCAAGGTAGGCCGCCTGGTCCTTGACGCCCGCCTCCATGGCCTCGTAGGCCTCTCGGATCGCCTCGATCTCCTCGTCGGTTGCCCTCTCGGCCGAGAGCCGCGCTGCCCGAGGCTCGATGCCGACCCTCACCTCCGTGACCTGTTCGTACAGTTCGCTGTCGGGTCCCGCTTCGACACGCCAGGCGAGCACGTCGGGATCCACGATGTTCCACTCCGAGCGAGGGCGCACGCGCGTGCCGGTCTTCGGCTGTGCATGCACGAGACCTTTTGCTGCGAGCACCCGAACCGCCTCGCGCAGCACCGTCCGGCTGAAGCCGTCGGCCTTCAACTCCTCCTCGGTCGGCAGAGGATCGCCAGGCTGCAGCTCCCCGCGGAGGATGCGCAGGCCGATCGCGTGCACGACCTCTCCGTGGAGGCCGCGGCGCGGATAGGTGCGACGTTTAGTCATACGATATTTTGATAGCTAGACAGTAAAGTACGACACTGTTAGGCTCGCTGCCGCATCGAATCTCACCCCTAACTCGAAGGAAGGAGGTGCGGTCAGTGGAGATCGACGACTTGGGCGAAAGCTCGTCGGAGCTTCCGGGCTTCGACCGCGCAGGACTACTCAAGCGGATCGCAGTGGGCAGTGCCGCGCTGTCGATACCCGCGCTTGCGACCGCCCAGGGGGCGTTCGGCGCGACGGCGGCGGGCGGCGGGGGCAACTACCCCAAGCACCCCAAGTGGAAGTTCGCGTTCGTCAATCACGTGACCACGAACCCGTTCTTCGTGCCGACGCAATACGGCGCCACCGACGCGTGCGCGCTTGTCAAGTGCTCGTACACCTGGACAGGATCGACCAAGGCCGACGTCGGCGAGATGATCAACGCCTTCAACGCGGCGATCAGCGCAAAAGCCGCCGGAATCGCCGTCTGCGTCGTCGACAAGTCGGCGTTCGAGGCTCCGATCAAGCGTGCGCTCCGGAAAGGCATCCCGGTCGTGGCGTACAACGCCGACGGCGCCAACTCGGGCCCGAAGGCCCGACAGGCATACATCGGCCAGGCGCTATACGACTCGGGATTCGCAATGGGCGAGCGGATTGCGACACTCGTTTCGAAGGGTGACGTCGCGATCTTCATCGCGACGCCTGGTGCCCTCAACATCCAACCGCGGATTGACGGCGCGCTCGCCGCGATCAAGCAGTCGGGCAAGCCGATCAACGCCGTGGCGGTTCCCACGGATCCCGCGCTCGACGTCGAGCTCGGGAAGATCGACTCCTACTACCTCGGTCACAAGACGCTGGCCGGGATGTTCGCGGTCGACGCGGGCGACACGCAGGGCGTCGGACAGATCATCCAGAAGCACAGCCTGCAGGGGAAGGTGATCGGCGGCGGCTACGACCTGCTGCCCGGCACGCTCGACCTGATCCAGAAGGGCTTCCTGGAATTCACGATCGACCAGCAGCCGTATCTGCAGGGCTTCTACCCGGTGATCCAGCTGTTCCTCTACAAGCTGTCCGGTGGGCTCCAGGCTCCGTCGGACACGAACACCGGACTGCTCTTCGTCACGAAGGCCAACGTCAAGCCGTACCTGACGACGAAGACGCGGTACGAAGGCAGCTCGAGCGCGCAGAAGTATCCTGTCTCGTAGCTGTCGATGCCTGTAGCGGAAGCTACGTCTCCAACGCGACGCGCCAGCCTCGGCTGGCGCGTCGCCTCGGCTTTGCTGCTCCGGCGGGAGGCGAGCATCTTCGTGGTTGCCATCGGCCTGATGGCCTTCTTCTGGTTCAAGAACCACGTCTTCCTCGAGGCCGACAACATCAAGAACATCACCGAGACGACGGCGCCGTTCGCGCTCGTCGCAGCCGGTGAGGTGATGCTGCTCGTCTCCGGCGAGATTGATCTCGCCGTGGGCCGAACGTTCGCGCTCGCACCCGCGATCGTCTACGTCATCTCGTCGCAGGACCAATACGGGCTTCCGATCTGGCTCGGCGTGCTGCTCGGGCTGGTGGTGTCGGCGGCCGTGGGACTCGTCAACGGAGTTGTCACGACGTTCCTGCGCGTCCCTTCGTTCATCACCACGCTCGGCATGCTCTACCTGCTCAACGGCATCACGCTGCATCTCCTGTCGGGCTCGCAGCAGTTCATGCCTGGGGGCGCCACCTTCCAGAGCATCTTCGGCTCGCAGCCCGACGAGTACGCGCTGTTCCTGAACTCGGAGTTCTTCTGGGCGATCGGCCTCGTGCTGCTCGTCCAGTTCATTCTCACCTGGACGCGCTGGGGGCTGCACACGGTCGCGACCGGGGGAAACCTCCTGGGTGCCGCCGAGAGCGGAGTCAACGTCCGCAAGATCAAGATCGGGAACTTCGTGCTCGCGAACCTGCTCGCCGGCTTCGCAGGCATCGTGGACTCGACGCGGATCACCACCATCGTTCCGCTGCAGGGCGGGCCGGACATGATGTTCTTCGCCGTAGCAGGCGCCGTGATCGGCGGCACATCGCTCTTCGGCGGGGTCGGCACCGTGATCGGCAGCCTGATCGGCGTGGGGGTCCTGATCATCCTGCAGACGGGCTTCAGCATCCTCGGCCTGAACGCATTCACGTTCCCAATCGTCATCGGCCTTGCGATCCTCGCCTCGATGGTGGCCACGGTGCAGTTCGCCCGTCTCAAGAATCTGGGGAAGCTGCAATGAGCACGAACGGCGGCGAGGCGCTCCGGGTCGAGAATGTCGCGAAGAACTTCGGCGCCGTGACGGCCCTTGTCGACGTCTCGCTGCGACTCGGGCAGGGCGAGGTGGTCGGCCTGATCGGCGACAACGGCGCCGGCAAGTCGACGCTGGTCAAGATCCTGAGCGGCTTCCAGCGGCCCGACCACGGGCGGATCTTCGTCAACGGGAAGGAGGAGTCGATCCGCTCGGTCGACCACGCGCGGTCGCTCGGCATCGACACCGTCTACCAGGATCTCGCGCTTGTACCGAGCCTGTCGGTCACCCACAACATGTTCCTCAACCGCGAGGTGACGATCGGTATCGGCCCCCTCAGGTGGCTGCACAACCGCGAAATGCGGCGCCGGGCGCGTGAGTACATCGAGGCGATCGGCATCCGCACCCTCCGCTCCGTCGACGCCGAGGTGGCGATGCTCTCGGGAGGCCAGCGGCAGGCGATCGCGATCGCGCGCTCGGTCCACTCCGGTGCGCGCACGCTCCTGCTCGACGAGCCGCTCGCGGCGATGGGCGCGAAGGAGGGCGAGATGATCCTCGACCTCATTCGCGACCTGAAGGAGAAGGGCCACTCCATGATCGTGGTCGCGCACAACTTCATCCACGTACTCGAGATCTGCGACAGGGTGAACCTGCTCCAGCATGGAAAGATCACATTCGACATGGCGACCGCCGAGACGTCCGCCGAGCAACTGACGGACCTCGTCGCTGCCGAGTACCGTGCGACGAAGAAGGCGAAGCCGGTCTAGTTCCGTTGCCTACACACCTGCGAGACGGCTGATTGCGTCCGGGCCTCCGGCGAGCCTTGTGGTCGACCAAGACCCAGCTCGCACAGGAGGCCCAGATGCATGATCGAGTCTGCCCGCCGAAGCGGATGCGTTTCTCGTTTGAGTCGCGCTGCCGGCTTGTTTCGTTGATCGTTGAGGGATGAGTCCGCAGGCGGCTGCGATGGCCTGCGGCGCGAGTCGTGCGACGGGTTACCGGCTTTGGCGCCGGTATCAGGAGGGCGGTTGGGCGGCTCTTGCGGATCGTCGGTCGACGCCGCGGCGGCAACCGAGGCGCTGCTCCCGTGAGCTCGAGCAGCGGATCCTCGCTGCGCGTGAATATGCGAAGGCAGGCCCATTGATCGTCGCCGGCCAGCTCGGCCTGCCCGCCTCGACCGTCTGGAAGGTGTTGCGCGCGGCGCGTCTTGGCCGGCCTCCACTCCGAAGATGGCGGAAGCGCCATCAATCGCGGCCCTGACGGCGTCCTTGTCGAAGCGATGGAACCCGACGGTCCCCATCGGGGAGAGCCTAACGCCGGTGCCCTGACCGACCGAGTCCGAATTGAACGCCTACTAGACAGGATGGAGCCGTAGCCGTCGGCTGCGGTGTCCGGTTGTTGGCGGAGAGTGGTCGGCGCCTACGCATATGTCGTGGGTTGCCGGGGTTGGCCCGGTAGAGCCACATACGGAGGTCGCCGACCATGTACGACTCTACGACGACGGTAACGGTCGGGCTGGACGTTCACGCCAGGTCGATCCGCTTGGCGGCGGTGCGTGCCGACGAGCTGCTCGAGGAGCGGACGCTGCCCTACGACGAGCAGGCGGTCGAGCAGGTCTTGCGTCGTTGGCCTGTGGTGCGCTGCTGCTACGAGGCGGGCCCGACCGGCTTCGGTCTG